>Ga0209062_1002144_pt1 | contig 28183 bp, 27 predicted proteins | sample Coa_R2_2_FD_187158 | JGI IMG/M metagenome (GOLD analysis project Ga0209062, IMG submission 187158) | Surface soil microbial communities from Centralia Pennsylvania, which are recovering from an underground coalmine fire - Coalmine... | ecosystem: Environmental > Terrestrial > Soil > Unclassified... | reverse complement strand
GATTCAGGGTGTAGCGAGTTGGTTCAGCCGGAAACGGCGATCGGTGACTTCAGGGAATTTTTCTGCCACGATCTCAAGTTCGGCCGCCACTATATTAGCAGGCTCGGCGGTGACAGCGTTTGCTTGGGCGGACGGCCTGGAGATTGATGCTGCGTTCGCTGGTTTCGCAACTGTGTCGTCCGGATCTCCAGGTGGCGCGGCGTCGATCGGACTTAATGGCGTGGCACAGTTTGGAGGCACCGCTGGTGCCCTCGTTGCCAGCACTGCTCAGACAAATCTCTCCTTTGCACAGCCGATTTTGCCTAGTGCAGAAGGTTTTGGTGTCGTCCAAACGATTGGGCAGGTAGGTACTAGTTCGGCAACGTTTGGTGGCGCAACTTTCGCTATCTCAACAATATGACAGCTGGCCCAAAATGTGATCTTTTCTAGCTTGTCAGATGAACACTGATCCGATGACGGGACCGGCGTGTGAGTTGCTCGGTTGGTATGGCATAAAGGATCGTCTCATTTGAGATGAAGTGATAGTGCTTTACGAATAGCTCATACCCTTGCAGCGACCGATAGAGCTTCAGCGGAATGTCGACGTAATGGTCGGGCTGATGGTAAATGGAGATGGCGAGTTGTGGCCGAAGTCTTTGAATAGCCGTTTCCGCACCTAAAAGCGCTAGTGGTTCGGCTCCTTCGATATCCATCTTGATCAAGTCAAGGCGGTCAAGCTTAAGATCAGAAACAATTTGGTCGACTGTGGTTGCTGGAAACTGCACTGAGGTCACGCCCGGAATCGTGTCATTAATTCGACCTCCGGCGGCCATACCACCCGCGTCTACGGGAAGAAGAAATTCCGTAACGAAGTTATGTAGTGCAACAGCTTGCTCATATGCACGCCCTTGAAATTGACCTAGTGCTGCACGGGCATCAGGCTGTAGATATGCGTTACCCAAAGGATCTACGTTTATTATGCAGCCATGTCCCCCTAAGGCCGCCAAGAAGTAGGGAATCTCCCCGCCGCCATGAACACCGCAATTCATCACAGTCCCACCATACGGAAGCGTGACGTAGTCCATGTACTCAAGGCCGTTATAAAGATTCAGTAGCCAATGACGCCAAAGAGAGTGAGCATCCGCTTCGGTTGCCACTTTCAAATTCAGCTTACTCTCTTTGTCACCTAGCAGATCCGCCAGCTGCGTCAGCTGGCTAGTAGCTGCACTAGACATGCGCTCGATTGGCCGGTACCGGACCGGGCTAGGGTGATAGCTACCGCTGATTGAGTGTCCAAAAAACTCGCCTAGACCGGCCACATAGTCTTCAAAATCTTTAGCCCGAACAAAGAGATCTCCCGATGGCGATTGCTGAATTAACTCGATCGGGAACGACCAATAGTCATAGTAAGACGTGGTTACTTCGGGAAACAAAATCAGCGGCTGGTCGAAACCTTGTGCGCGCGCTTTCCGAACGTCGGAGGCCCAGCTCGAACTCGTCGCAAGCAGATAACAAGCCGAGCCAAGAGAACTACTAGCCGAAATGAACCGTAGGTCGGGGCGTACTCGTAGGAGGAGTCGCCGGAATTTTTCGCTCGGTTCCGGTCCAATCGGCGCAAGATGCGCGCCTAGTGGTAGATCCGCTGGTGTGAAAGCCACACCAGCATGTTGCTCACCTCCAAAGCCGGAGTCATTCATCGTCTATCTTTCCCCATGCCAACAGTAGGTGCGCTAGCAGGTTCTTTGAAAGGTGTCCCAATGGCCGACGAAAAGAGCTTTATCGCTTGCCTAGAATCCAACCTGCCTTTGTAGGATTCCATTCTACTAAAGCTTGGCCAACTCGTCGCCATTGGCTTTGTCCGTTTCGTCGCCACCTGAACCACTGAAAACTTCCTCGCCTCGCCTCGATTAACTTGCACGATCAGGAATCATATTACCGGGGTGCTGCACTAATGGACCCTGGGCACCGTCCCAACGTACAAACGCTATCATTATACGCGAGAAAATTGCGGGACAGAGTGTACAGAGAAGGCAATCGGCTGACAGTCGCTGCCTCGTTGGGCGAGGGTTAGGCGGCTTTCTTCGTCGGCTTTGGCTGTGGTGCGTCCTCCTTTCTGATTCCGTCGATGAAGGCTATTACGGGTGTGCGGCCGTTCATGCCGCGCCCCTGATGGAGTCGCTTGGTATTGTCCTCGACGAGGTACTGGTCGAGCACGATCTGCTTCTCCTCGATGGTCTCGAACAAAGCCTTGCGGCCCTCGACTCGGAAGTGCTCGTCGAGGAACGTGCGATGCAGGCGCTCGACGATGCCATTGGACTGCGGGCGATTGACGCGGGTCCGCTTGTGCTCGATGCCTTCGAGCTGAAGGAAGAGCTTGTAGGGATGGCGATCCTCACGGCCGCAGAACTCGCGGCCATTATCAGAGAGGACGGCATCGATCGTAGCGCCCTGTGCCTCGAAGCTTGGCGGCACGTCATTGTCCTTCAGCATCAGCTCGTGAGCCACCCGCATGGGCCCGTGGCAGGGATGCGCCAGCGCATGCCTGAGGATCGCCGTCTCGATCTCTGCTGAGACGCGGTTGGGATGCGGTCCCTTGGCGCCGGGCAGTCGATCGATCAGCCCTTCGGCGCCATAGGTCTGGAAGTTGCGCCGGATCTCGTAGAACTGTTGCCGGCTACAGCCCATCATCCGGCAGTCCTTGCTGACGTTGCCGAGATCGCTCGCAAGCTCCAGCAGGCTGAGCTTGCGACGTGCTACCTTCTTCTGCGTGGTCATGTCGTGCTCCGTGACAGGTTGGATGTTGCTCGCAACTCCATCCTAACCCCGCTCGGAGGCGGCACGGCCACGCCGGCCCGGCTCGCTTTCGGACTCTGGCGGTCCCCGCGACTCGGCCAACGTGGCCTCACTGTCAGGTGATTACGATCTCAGGACACGCGGCTCGCTGCCATCGAGCTGGACCTGAGCATAGTTCAGGAGCAAAAGATGGACCGCCCTCTCGAAACCGCCGCGCATCTCGCGACGCATGAAGCTGTCTGCGCCGAGCGGTATGGGAATCTCGTCCGCTTGCTTGAGGCGACGACGCGGCGTGTGGGGCGGCTCGAGGTGCTCGTTGTCGCCGTCGGGGGATCCGTCATCTCCGGCATGGCCGGCGTGATGATTACGCTCCTGGTCAAGCTCAGCAGTGGTGCCGGATAGAACAAGAGGCCGCTCATCTCTGAGCGGCCCCCGGTTTCGTCGGTTGGTTGCACAGCTGCCGGCCGCGCATCGCACGAACCGCAGCTAAGGAAATGTACTCATCCTCGCGGCGAAATGCCACGTCAAATGATGAGTGCCTTGCATCGATCCGCTCGACATCAGGATCGCCCGTGAGAAGAGCGGCCGATCACCATCGCTCCTTTTGTGGCGCGCGCCAATATTCCGGATCGATCGCGATATCAGGAAACGCCGGTCTTCCAAGGGTTTCTTGCACTCTCGCTTGAAGGACGCGCGCCTCGCGATTTTCTGACACGGCGAGCGACCCTCGTCCCGAGCGCCGATCCTCCGCCGTCTCTTTCGCATCCTCATTCTCGTCGATCATGCGTCGCGTGCCGTTCGAACGCGCCAATTCCCGCCGATTCGGCTCTCGAGGAGCCGATACCTCGCCGCCATCAAGCGGCCTTTTCAAGGAGTGGTCCATGCTTCAATTCCTTCTCCAGCGCGCCAAGGAGCCGTCGAGCTATGCCGGCATCGCGACGTTGCTGACCGCCGCCGGCATCAGCTTTCCGGCCGAGCTCTTCAATGCCGGGGTGGCCGTGTCGGTCGCTGTCGCCGGTCTTGTGGCGATGCTGCTTCCCGAAAACCCGAAGCCTTAGGAGGTACGTTATGAAGCGCGTCATCCTCGCGGTGGGCGTTGCGGTTCTTTCCGCGTGCTCGCCGGCGCAGTTCCAGCAGGCGCAATCCTCGATCGCGACTGCAAGCGCGGATCTGCTCGCGACAGTGAACGCCGCCTGCGCTGAATACACGCCGGTTGCCGCGGCCGTGGCTGCGGCCAAGAACCCGACCGTCGATGCCTATCTCAAATACGGCAACAGCATCTGCGCGCCGGAGGGTGGCATGGTGCCATCGGGGGCGGCGGTCGACGCCTCGACCGCCGCCTGGGTCGGCGCCATCACCGGCGCGTTGCAAGCCTTGGCGACGCCGCCGGCCACGAAGGCATAGCATCCGGGCCAAACGGCCCTATATTCGCCGCATTGGAAATTTAGATCGATCGGTCCCGGCGCCCGACATTCTCGGTCGGGCGTTCGCGGGAGCGGAGCCCGATCGAGCTCTCATCGGGCGATGCCGGTTGTGAGGCGTGTGGAGTGACGAAGCGGGTCAGTCGTCATGTGGCGTAGCGGAGAGCAGCATGAGGGGCGGCCGATCAGCCTCTTCACGCTGTCGCTGATCGCCGTGCTGGTAGGTCTGCTCGCCGGCGGAGCCTCCGTGTTGTTCCGCGCCCTGGTGGCGGTCATTCACAATCTCTTCTTTCTCGGCTCCTGGTCCTTCTTCTACGATCCCAATCTTCACACGCCATCGAGTTGGCTTGGCCCTCTGGTGATCCTCTCGCCGGCCATCGGCGGCCTCGCGGTGATCGGTCTCATTCGTCTCATGCCGCCGGACCGGCGCGGGCAGGGCGTCTCGGACATCATCGACGCGATCTACTATCGCGAAGGCCGTGTGCGAACCGTGTCGGCCTTTGCCAAGTCCTTGGCGGCGGGCATTCAGAGCGGCAGCGGCGGCTCGGTCGGGCGCGAGGCGGCGATCGTGCAAATCGGCGCGGCGCTCGCCTCGCGGATATCGCGGCTCCTCCATATCGCGCAATGGCAACGGATGACGCTGGTCGCCGCCGGCGGTGCAGCGGGGCTTGCGGCGGCCTTCAACGCGCCGCTCGGCTCGATCGTCTTCGCGATCGAGCTCATGATGCCCGAGATCAGCGCCCGCACCCTGCTTCCCGTCACCATCGCCACCGGCGCCAGCACCTTCGTCACGCGCTTCTTCTATGGTCTGCAGCCGACCTTCCTGGTGCAGACGGTGATGGCCGCCCATCTGCGCATCGCCGGCATCGTCGGACTCGTACCGTTCGTCGCCTTCGGGGTCATGCTGGGGCTCTTCTCCTGGGGCATGATCTGGATCCTCGGCTGGGTCGAGAGCCAATTCGCTCGCCTGTCGCCCAATCCCTATTTCCGCCATGTGGTCGGCATGCTGGCGGTGGGGCTTCTCAGCTATGGCATGATGATCGGCACCGGACACTACTATGTCGCGGGTCCAAGCTATGCGGCGCTCCAGGACATTCTGACCGGCGAGATCACCACGCTCGGCTTCTTCGCCCTGCTCCTCGTTGCGAAGTTCGTCGCCACCACATTGACCCTCGGCTCCGGCGGAAGCGGCGGTGTCTTCTCGGCATCGCTCGTGATCGGCGGCGCCTTCGGCGGTGTGTTCGGCTCTGCCGTGATGATGCTCGCCCCCGCGCTCGATCTCAACGTTACCGATTTCGCGATCGTCGGCATGGCGGGCATGCTGGGCGGCACGACCGGTGCGGCGATCACCGCCATCGTGATGGTGTTCGAGCTGACGCGCGACTACAACGTCATCGTCCCGATGATCCTCGGCGTCACCTTGGCCTTGGCCGTCCGGCGCGCTCTCTTGCCGGAGAGCATCTACACCTTGAAGCTCGTCATGAAGGGTCACGAAGTGCCGGACGCGCTTCAGGCCAATATGTACGGCATCCGTCATGCCGAACGCGCGATGTCGACGGATTTCGAGGTGCGTCAGGGGGGCGAGCCGCTCGATGCGGCCGTCGGTTCGCTTGAAGAGACCGGCCGCGGCGTTCATCTCGTGATTGCCGAGGGCGATCGGCTCAAAGGCTATCTGCGGCTCGATCCCGGCTTCAAGCTGTGGCAACCGCGCGAAAGCGGCACCACGCTCGGCGATGTCGCGCGCACCGACTTCATCCTGGCGCGACCGGAGGATGCGATGTTCGCCGTGGTTGGCCGCCTGGCGCGGCGCGGCGGCAATCTCGTCGTGGTCGTGCGCGGCGAGCGGCGCATTCCGCGCGCCGCCAATGTCGTGGGCATCATTCCGCTCGATGCCATGGGCGAAGCCGCGGTCGAGGGCATCCGTCCTTATGCCGCGCCTCGCCGCAATCCCTTTCCGGCACTCTACCGGCGGCGCGTCATCCGACCGATGCGCTTCTGGCGCGACAAGTTCCGTAGTGCACCGCCGCATATCGATCAGTGATCGATTGTCGGTGCCGTCAGCAGGTCTCTCGATCTGACCGATAGATCTGCTCGCGTCTGAACGCGAGCATGCTCGCTTCTTCTCCGCAATTGATCAGCTGATGCGCGGGCGAGCGCGTCCGCGCGAAGGGGATTCGCATGTTCTCCAAGATGTTTCGGCTTTGGGAGAAATCCGCTCGTGCTCCCATCCGCGGACTCTCCTGCGACGAGGACGGCGTCTTTCTCGGCGGCCACTGCGCGTTGGTCACGCCGGAACACGATAGGGACGGCAAATTGCTCTATCGCGTCCGGTCTCTTCGCGAAATTAACAAGGCTCTCAGCGCTGCCTACGAATTCCACGTTGATTTCGCCAGTCGCCTGAACGCGCTTCGCCGCGCAGCGGATTACATGACGGCCGGCGATTGGGTAATGGCGCAGCTCACCGTGCTGCATCTGCGTGTCCCCGATCTCCCAGATGAGACAGCCCTGCAGCGCCTCCTCAAGGCTGAAAGAATGATCAACGACGGCGACTTCGAAGAGCAGCACCCTCGATGGCCGGCAGGCGACGAAGCAGGGCGAGGCGGGCAGTTTCGGCCAAGAGATGATGAGGAAGAGACCGTCAGCCAAAGTGAAGAAGTTGCCGCAAACGATCTGAAAAGCCGGTGTATCGAGAAATGTTGGCGTTTGCTCGAGCGACCTTTGCCGTTCCCTGGCAGCGATCGAAACCGATGGGACTTTCAAAAGTGCCTGAACGACTGTATGGAACAGGGGGGTTGAGGGGACGGCCGATGGACAAAGATCTTGCAAGACATGTCGCTTCCGTAGCATTCAAGGCATCATCTCGCCTCACCAGCTTGATCCCGTTACTCAAAGAACACTCCGATGCTACCGAGTACGAGGCATATGCGAAGGCCATTGCATCGATTGCCGCGGAGGTCGATCTGCGGATCTTGAACGTTGTGTTTTCGTCTTACCCGGATTTGAAACGTGAGATCGAGGCCAAGATAAAAAAATACGGTGAGCTGACGTACTGATGCTCAATCGCATGCCGCTCCCGAAGCTATCGGTGGGCTGCCGATGCCCCCGGAACATGGGACTTGGAGATCTTCCGGACGCTCCCACCAACGCCCAAGCTCACGCTTCCAAAAGCTGACCTCTCATCGCCCCATCGTCGCCGACCCATGCCGATGGTGTGACCTCCCTCACAACCGGCCGCACGACATTCCTGCTTTTCTACCCGGCACGGGATCCGCGATATCGCGGAGCCGGGCAGGAGCAGAACATGGGCATCGTGCATCGCCGGTTGGTGAGCGCCAAGGCGCTTCCCTTCATCGCCGCTGCCATCGCCATCGGCATCGGCTTCGCCGCGGCCAATCTTCTCCCCCTCATCTCCGCCGCGATCGCTCCGTCGGGCGCCGCACGCAGCGAACTCGGCATTCACGGCGCGGATAGCGTCGCGATCGCCCAGCAAGGGCTGGCCGCTTCCTCCCCCTGACGCCTCGTGCCGCGCCCCGGCGCGTTTCCTCCCCTGACGAAGAAAAAGCCAGCTAATCCCTAGGGGTTAGCTGGCTCGTTTTCTGGTCGGAGTGAGAGGATTCGAACCTCCGGCCCCTAGCTCCCGAAGCTAGTGCTCTACCAGGCTGAGCTACACTCCGGCGCCGGGCGATATACAGTCTAATCCGCTACGCCGCAACCGGCATCGGCGATCTTCGGATCGCGTTCAGTAGCCGCGCGCCAGGCAGAAATCGATCACCTCGTCGAGCGCACGCTTCTCCGGCCCGTCGCGGAACGGCGCCAGGGCCCGGCGGGCCGCTTCGCCATATTGGCGCGCCCGGTCGAGGGTCGCGACCAGCGTGCCGTGCCGGGTCATCAACTCGATCGCCCGCTCGAGATCGCCCTCGCGCTGATCGAGATCCTCCAAGGTCCGCCGCCAGAACTGGCGCTCGATCTCGCTTGCCGAGCGCAGCGCCAGCACCACCGGCAAGGTGATCTTGCCCTCGCGGAAGTCATCGCCTACGGTCTTGCCGAGCTCGGCCTGGCGCGCGGAATAGTCGAGCATGTCGTCGACGAGCTGGAAGGCGATCCCGAGATTGCGGCCATAGGCCTCGAACGCCTCCTCTTCCGCCGCCGGCCGCTCGGCCAGGACGGCGCCAATCCGGCTTGCCGCGGCGAAAAGCTGCGCCGTCTTGGCGCGGATCACGTCGAGATAGGCGTCCTCCGTCGTCTCGGTGTCGTTCGATGTCACGAGCTGAAGAACCTCGCCTTCGGCAATGATCGCCGACGCCTCGGACAGGATTTGCAGCACCTTCAGCGAACCGTCTTCGACCATGAGCTGAAAGGCGCGGCTGAAGAGGAAATCGCCGACCAGCACCGAAGGCTTGTTGCCCCAGACCGCATTGGCGGTTGCAAGTCCGCGGCGCAGATCGCTGGCATCGACGACGTCGTCATGGAGCAGCGTCGCGGTGTGGATGAACTCGACGGCGGCGGCAAGCGCAATGTGCCGCTGGCCGCGATAGCCGCCCATCCGCGCCGTCGCCAAAGTCAGCATGGGCCGCAGGCGCTTGCCGCCGGCGGCGACGATGTGCCCGGCAAGTTGCGGGATGAGCGTAACGGGGCTCTGCATGCGCTCGACGATCAGCGTGTTCACCTGGTCGAGGTCGGTCTTCAGGAGCGCCGTCAGCCGGTCGAGCGTCGCCGGCTCCTTCACCTTCTCCCGTGCACTCGCCACCGACGCCACTTCGATCCCCTTTGCTCGACCCGCGCGCCGCCGCGCATGCTTGACCAAGGTCCAGCCGCAGGCGAGCATAGGCCGCCTGTGGGAGGGGTCAAGTCCACCGACCGCTCTCCTTGTACTGGGGATTTGCTTCCGGAACCGCCGCGCGAGGGCCATGAAGGAGCTGGTTCGCACCAACGATCTCGTTCGTCTGTCCTGGCTGCAGGCGTTGCTCGCCGATGCGCGGATCGAGGCCGTCATCCTTGACGCCCATACCAGCATCATCGAGGGCAGCATCGGCGCGATCCCCCGACGCCTCATGGTGCGCGAGGAAGATCACCGGCGTGCGAGAAGCGTTCTGGCGGAGGCCGGCGAGGCCGTGGAGTGAGGACGGATTTGGCCGCCGACCTCCCCTACAGCGAAGATGCCTTGCTTGGCGGCAGGATAAAGCTGCGACAGCCGCTGCAAGGCTTCCGCGTGGCGATCGATCCTGTGCTCCTCGCCGCAGCGGTGCCCGCAACGCCCGGCGACACCGTCCTCGATGTCGGTTGCGGCATCGGCGCCGCCAGCCTGTGCCTGGCCCGGCGCGTCGAGGATTGCCGCATCACGGGGATCGAGGCGCAACGGGACCTCGTGCGGCTCGCCAATGACAATGTCGCGCTCAACCAGTTTTCCGAGCGCGTGGTGGTCATGGCCGGCGATCTCCTACGTCCGCCGCCGCGCCTCGAGCCTGGCAGCTTTTCCCATGTGATGGCGAACCCGCCTTTCCTCGAGCCCGGCACCGCCACGCCTCCGCCCGATGGCAGCAAGGCCGCGGCGGTCATCGAAGGCGAGGCCGATCTCGCCGCTTGGATCCGCTTCGCGCTGGCGATGGTCCGGTCCAAGGGCAGCATCACGCTCATTCATCGCGCCGACCGGATGGAGAAGCTGTTGGCACAGCTTTCCGGACGAGCCGGCGAGATCGTTGTCTTCCCCCTATGGGCCGGGCCGCAAAAGCCGGCGAGCCGGATCATCGTTCGTGCACGCAAGGATATCGCGACGCCGACGCGCCTCACGGCCGGACTGGTGTTGCACGGGCCGGATGGGCGCTATACCCCGATGGCGGAGGATGTGCTTCGCCATGGGGCGGCACTGAACCTTTAGCGATCGTCGCCTTGCCAAACTTTCCCGACCACCCCCATCTTCTCACCCGATGAGCCTCGTCGACGACCTCCTTCAAAGACTGCCGGTGGAGCGCTGGCGCCATCCGCCGCCGACGGTCGCCGTCTTGCGTCTCGACGGGCTCATCGGCATGCGCGGACGGCGCAGCCTCTCGCTGCGGCGCTTCGCGCCGGCGATCGAGCGCGCCTTCTCGCTGCGCGGCCTCAAGGCCGTGGCGCTGGTGATCAATTCGCCCGGCGGTTCTCCCGTCCAATCGTCGCTGATCCATCGCCGCATTCGTCAACTCGCCGAGGAGAAGGGGGTGCCGGTGATCGCCTTTGCCGAGGACGTCGCGGCATCGGGCGGCTATTGGCTCGCGCTCGCGGCCGACGAGATCTACGCCGAGGAGACGTCGCTGCTGGGCTCGATCGGCGTCGTCACGGCGAGCTTCGGCTTTGCCGATGTGCTGAGAAAGCTCGGCATTCAGCGCCGCCTCTATACCGCGGGCGAGAATAAATCGATGCTCGATCCCTTTCTTGCCGAAGATCCCAAGGGCGTCGAACGCCTCACCGCGCTTCAACGCGACATGCATGAGAGCTTCAAGGATCTCGTTCGTGCGCGTCGCGGCGCCAAGCTCAAAGGCGAGGAGAGTGAGCTCTTCAGCGGCGAGGTCTTTACCGGGCGCGGCGCGCTCGAGCGCGGCCTCATCGATGCGATCGGGGATTTGCGCAGCGCCATGCGCGCGCGCTTCGGCGACAGCGTGCGTTTGCGGCCGGTCGAGCCCGAGCGGCGCCGGCTCTCCTTGCTGTCATGGCTTGGTTTGCCGCGCCGGCCCGACATCGCGGACATCGCCGCCGATCTCGCGGCGCGGCTCGAGGAGCGGATGATCTGGGCGCGGTTCGGGCTCTGAATCGCCGCACGCCGCCTTGACCCGCGCCGAGCTGCGGCCTTAGATCGCGGCATGCTCGGCCTCAGCCTCGGCAAGTTCCTCCTCCTCGTCGCGCTCGTTGCCCTTGTCTGGTTCGGCTTCAGATATGTAAACCGCGTCGAGACGATCCGGCGGGCCTTGCGCGAAGAGCTGAAGCGCCGGCAGAAGCCGCCGCCCTCGACCCGCATCGACGCCGAGGACCTCGTCAAATGCGCGCAATGCGGCTCCTATGTGGCGGCGCGCAGCGCCACGGCGTGCGGCCGAGCGGATTGCCCCTGGGGGCGTTGAGAAACGCTACAGCGGACGGATCGTCACCCCTCCATCGCGCCGGTGCTCGACGGCACAGCCGCCCAGTCCCGCCGCGGCGATCGTGATCGCCGTCACGAGAAGGGCGATGCCGCGGACCATCAACGCCAATCGTGATGGTGCCAATGGCCACCTCTCTCCTCTTCGATGACGCAGCCGCCCAGGCTGCCGGCGATACCGACCCCGACCAGCGCGATAAGAACCAAGCTCTTGAATTTTCTCACATCTTCCTCCGATGGAAAGCCCGTCCTCCCGTAGTCAACAGCGCGAAATCGAAAAAGAGCCGAGCGGCTTGGCGGCGCTCACCGCCTTGACCCCTTCCTGGGCGGCAGATATGTTGCGCCGCACCATCAACCGATCCCCCGGACATCTTCATGGTGGCGGCGACCGCAGCGGGCGGGACCAGCTTTCAAGCCCTTATTCTCAAGCTGCAAACCTATTGGGCCGCGCAAGGCTGCGTGATCCTCCAGCCTTATGACGTGGAGATGGGGGCGGGCACGTTTCATCCCGCGACCACTCTGCGCGCGCTCGGTCCCCAACCATGGCGCGCCGCCTATGTCCAACCGTCGCGCCGGCCCACCGACGGCCGTTATGGTGAGAATCCCAATCGGCTCCAGCACTACTACCAGTTCCAGGTCATCTTGAAACCCGCTCCCGCGGACAGTCAGCAGCTTTATCTCGACAGCCTCCTTGCCCTTGGCATCGATCCCAAGCGCCATGACATCCGTTTCGTCGAGGATGATTGGGAAAGTCCGACGTTGGGCGCCTGGGGGCTCGGCTGGGAGGTGTGGATCGACGGAATGGAAGTGTCGCAATACACCTACTTCCAGCAGGTGGGCGGCATCGAATGCGATCCGGTCTCGACCGAGCTCACTTATGGGCTCGAGCGACTGACCATGTATGTGCAAGGCGTCGAGAGCGTCTACGATATCGATTACAATGGCGCCGGCGTTTCCTATGGCGACGTCTTCAAGCGCGCCGAGCGCGAATTCTCCGCCTATAATTTCGAGTTCGCCGATACGGAGATCCTGTTTCGGCACTTCCAGGACGCGGAGAAGGAGTGCAAAGCGCTGCTGGAGCGCCGCCTGCCGCTTCCCGCTTATGACCAGTGCATCAAGGCGAGCCACAGCTTCAACCTCCTCGATGCGCGCGGCGTGATCTCGGTGACCGAACGCGCCGCCCATATCGCGCGGGTGCGGGCGCTCGCCAAGGCGTGCTGCGAGGGATGGCTCGCGGCGACGCAAGGCGCAGCGTGAGCCGATGGCCGAGCTGCTCCTCGAGCTTCTCACCGAAGAGATCCCGGCACGCATGCAGGCGCGGGCCGCCGAAGATCTGCAGCGGCTCGCCGGAGAGCGGCTCGGCGCCGCGGGACTCGCCGTCGCGCAGCGACAGAGCTTCGTGACGCCGCGGCGCCTGACGCTCCATGTCGAAGGCTTGCCGACATCTCAACCGGATGTCAGCGAGGAGCGGCGCGGCCCGCGCGTCGGCGCGCCGCCCAATGCGGTCGAAGGTTTTCTCAAATCCGCCGGCCTCGCCTCGCTCGATCAATGCGAAGAGCGCGATACTGGCAAAGGCGTCTTCTATTTCGCCGTGATCCGCCGCGCGGGCCGCGCCACCGCCGCGGTCCTTCCCGAGCTTCTGCGCGGTATCATCATCGATCTTCCCTGGCCCAAATCGATGCGCTTTCCCGCGGCACGTTTCCGTTGGGTGCGCCCGCTCACGAGCGCCATCTGCCTCTTCGACGGCGCCGTCCTCCCACTCGATCTCGACGGCATCCCCGTCGGCAACGAGACGCGCGGCCATCGCTTCCTTTCCCCCGACAAGATCACCGTAAAAAGCTTTGCCGACTATCGGCAGAAGCTGCGCGATGCTCATGTCATGCTGCGGCGTGAGGATCGCAGCAAGGCGATTTCGCTCGCGCTCTATGAAAGGGCCGCCGAGGCCGAACTCACCGTCAAGGACGATCCCGCTCTGCTCGAAGAGGTCACCGGGCTCGTCGAATGGCCTGTCGTGCTCCTGGGCGCGATCGACCCCGCCTTCATGGACGTGCCGCCGGAAGTGCTGACGACGGCGATGCGCACGCATCAGAAATACTTCGCCTGCCTCGACCGCCACGGCAAGCTCGCCCCGCGCTTCCTGGTGGTCGCCAACATGCTCGCCGATGACGGCGGCAAGGCGATCGTCGCCGGCAACGAGCGCGTGCTGCGCGCGAGACTGTCGGATGCGCGTTTCTTCTGGGATCAGGATCGAAAGATGCCGCTGGCCGCGCGGGTGCCGAAGCTCGCCGAGCGCGTTTTCCATGCGAAGCTCGGCAGCGTGCTCGACAAGGTCGGGCGGGTGGAACGCCTCGCCGGGGAGCTCGTCGCCCTTGTCCCGGGCGCCGACAAGGCGAAAGTGCTGCGCGCGGCCGAGCTTGCCAAGGCCGATCTGTCGAGCGGCATGGTGGGCGAGTTTCCGGAGCTTCAGGGCATCATGGGCCGCTATTATGCCCTCAATGATGGCGAGGCTCCGGAGGTTGCCGAAGCTATCGCCGAGCATTATTCGCCGCTCGGCCCCCATGATCGCTGCCCGACCGGCCCGATCAGCGTTGCCGTCGCCCTTGCCGACAAGCTCGACACGCTTGTCGGCTTCTTCTCGATCGATGAGAAGCCGACGGGATCGAAGGATCCCTTCGCCTTGCGCCGCGCAGCTCTAGGAGTGATCCGGCTCGTCATCGAAAACGGCCTGCGCGTGCCGCTCTTGCGCATCCTTCGGCAGGCTTTCGTCATCGGCGGCGAAGGCCGTAGCGGGACTGTGGGCGGCGAGCCGACGCGCGAGCTTCTCTCGTTCTTCGCCGACCGGCTCAAAGTCCATCTGCGCGAGCAGGGGGTGCGGCATGATCTCATCGCCGCGGTGTTCGCGTTGGGCGACGAGGACGACCTCGTGCGTCTCCTTGCGCGCGTCTCGGCCCTCGATGCCTTCCTCGAGAGCGATGACGGTGCCAATCTGCTGATCGCCTACCGCCGCGCCGCGAATATCGTGCGCATCGAGGAGAAGAAGGACGGTGCGGTCTATACCGGCGATCCCGATCCCAAGCTTTTGAAGCAAGCGGAGGAAACGGCGCTCGCGGCCCAGCTCGAAAGAGCCGCCCGGCGGAGCGCGGAAGCGCTCGCACGCGAAGCCTTCGGCGAAGCCATGGCCGCTCTTGCCGCCTTGCGCGGCCCGGTCGATGAATTTTTCGAGAAAGTAACCGTTAATTGCCAGGAAAGGGACTTGCGAGACAATCGCTTGCGGCTCTTGGCGCAAATCCGAGACACGCTCAATCGAGTCGCCGATTTCTCAGAGATCGAGGGGTAGGTGGATGATGGCGAAGTGGGTCTATGCCTTTGGCGGCGGCAATGCAGAGGGCCGCGCCGACATGAAGAACCTGCTCGGCGGCAAGGGCGCCAATCTCGCCGAGATGAGCAGCCTCGGCCTGCCGGTGCCGCCCGGTTTCACCATCACGACCGAGGTTTGCACCTATTTCTACGCCAATGGCAAGACCTATCCCAAGGATCTCCGCGAGCAAGTCGAGGCCGCGCTCAAGAAGGTCGAGGCAACGATCGGCGCCAAGTTCGGCGATGCCGCTAACCCGCTCCTCGTCTCCGTGCGTTCGGGCGCCCGCGCCTCGATGCCGGGCATGATGGACACCGTGCTCAATCTCGGGCTCAACGACCACACCATCGAGGGGCTGGTGAAGCGCAGCGGCGATGCGCGTTTCGCCTATGACAGCTATCGCCGCTTCATTCAGATGTATGGTCAGGTCGTGCTGGGCGTGGATCACCACCTCTTCGAGGATCTGCTCGAGAACCAGAAGCTCGATATCGGCGCGACGCTCGACACCGATTTGACGGCCGATCACTGGAAAGAGGTCGTGGCCGGATACAAGGGCGTGGTGCAGCAGGAACTGGGCAAGCCCTTCCCGCAAGATCCGCAGGAGCAGCTTTGGGGCGCGATCGGCGCCGTCTTCGGCTCGTGGATGAACCAGCGCGCCATCACCTATCGCCGGCTCCATGACATTCCCGCGGATTGGGGGACGGCGGTCAATGTGCAGGCGATGGTGTTCGGCAACATGGGACAGGATTGCGCGACCGGCGTCGCCTTCACCCGCAATCCCTCGACGGGCGCCAACGAATTCTATGGCGAGTATCTGGTCAACGCGCAGGGCGAGGATGTCGTCGCCGGCATCCGCACGCCGCAGCATCTGACGGTCGCCGGCAAGAAGGCGAACAACTCGCAGCTTCCGGCGATGGAAGAGGTCATGCCCGCGGTCTTCGCCGAGCTTGAGAAGGTGCGGCGCAAGCTCGAATCGCATTACCGCGACATGCAGGACATCGAGTTCACGGTGCAGCAGGGAAAGCTCTATATGCTGCAAACGCGGACGGGGAAACGCACCGCGCCGGCAGCCCTCAAGATCGCCGTCGACATGGCGCAAAGCGGCGTCATCACCAAGGCCGAGGCGGTGAAGCGGATCGAACCCGAATCGCTCGACCAGCTCCTCCACCCGACGCTCGATCCCAATGCCAAGACCACGGTGCTCGCGCGTGGCCTGCCGGCCTCACCCGGTGCCGCCTCCGGCAAGATCGTCTTCTCCGCCGATGAGGCGCAGGCGCGGGCTGAGAAGAACGAAGCGGTGATCCTCGTGCGCATCGAGACGAGCCCTGAGGATATCCATGGCATGCATGCGGCGAAGGGCATCTTGACCACACGCGGCGGCATGACGAGTCACGCCGCCGTCGTCGCGCGCGGCATGGGGCGCCCTTGCGTCGCCGGCGCCGGTGATCTTCGCATCGACTACAAGGCGGGCACGCTGACCGTGCGCGAGCATACCGTGAAGGCCGGCGAGACGATCACGATCAACGGCTCCACGGGCGAGGTGATCCTCGGCAAGGTGCCGACCGTTCAGCCCGAGCTTTCCGGCGACTTCGCCACGCTCATGGAATGGGCGGATGAGGCGCGGAGCATGGGCGTGCGCGCCAATGCCGACACGCCGACCGACGCCTTGACGGCGCGGCGCTTCGGCGCGGAAGGCATCGGCCTCTGCCGCACGGAGCATATGTTCTTCGATGCCGACCGCATCATCGCGGTGCGCGAGATGATCCTGGCCGACGATACCGACGGGCGGCGCAAGGCGCTCGCCAAGATCCTGCCCATGCAGCGCAACGACTTCGTCGAGATCTTCCGCATCATGAAGGGGCTGCCGGTCACGATCCGGCTGCTCGACCCGCCGCTCCACGAGTTCCTGCCGAAGACGGAGAAGGAGATGCAGGAGCTGGTGAAGCCAACCGGCAAGGACATCGCCACCATCCGTCACCGCGCCCAGGCCTTGCACGAAGCGAACCCGATGCTCGGCCATCGCGGCTGCCGGCTCGCCATTACCGGTCCTGAAATCTACGAGATGCAGGCACGCGCCATCTTCGAGGCGGCGTCGTCGGTGATCAAGGAGACCGGCGAGACGGTCGAGCCCGAGATCATGATCCCGCTGATCGCCACCAAGAAGGAACTCGACATCCTCAAGCAGATGGTCGACCGCATCGGCGCGGAGGTGGCGAAGGAGACCGGGATCAAGGTGCCCTATCTCGTCGGCACCATGATCGAGCTGCCGCGCGCCGTGCTGCGCGCCGGCGAGATCGCGGAGACGGCGGAGTTCTTCAGCTTCGGCACCAATGATCTGACGCAGACCTGCTTCGGCCTGTCACGCGACGATGCCGGCAGCTTCCTGGGTGCCTATCAGAAGCAAAATATCCTGGAGCACGATCCTTTCATCACCATCGATCGCGACGGCGTCGGCGAGCTCATGCGGATGGGCAGCGAGCGTGGCCGCAAGACGCGGCCCAATCTCAAGCTCGGGATTTGCGGCGAGCATGGCGGCGATCCCGCCTCGGTCCGCTTCTGTCATGAGATCGGGCTCGACTACGTCTCCTGCTCGCCCTACCGCGTGCCGATCGCGCGGCTCGCTGCGGCGCAAGCGGCGCTGTCGGAGCAGCCAGTCGAGACCACGGCTTGAGCAACGCGCTTTCCCTCGCGGCGTTGGCGGGGGGAGGGAAAGCGGCGCTCGCGACCGCTCTCGCGCGGATCGAGAGCGCGCCCGAGGACGAGCAAACCCTGACCCTCCTCGATGCCGCTTATGCGGCGCCCCGAGGGCAGGTGGTCGGCGTCACAGGACCGCCCGGCGTCGGAAAATCGACCTTGATCGCCGGCCTCATCGCGCAATGGCGCCATGAGGGCCGCAGCGTCGGCGTCATCGCCGTCGATCCGTCCTCGCGCCTCTCGGGCGGCGCGCTTTTGGGCGATCGCACGCGGCTTCGCACCGATCCCCAGGATGCCGGCGTCTTCGTCCGCTCCATGGCGGCGCGCGACAAGCTCGGCGGGCTCGCTTCGCTCACCGTCTCGTCGATGGTGCTGATGCGCGCGCTCTACGACATCGTGCTCATCGAGACGGTGGGCGTCGGCCAGTCCGAGACCGATGTCGTAGGCGCCGCCGACACCGTCGTGCTCTGCGTCCAGCCGGGTTCGGGCGACAGCCTGCAGTTCATGAAGGCGGGCATCGTCGAGATTCCGCATATCGTCGTCGTCACCAAGAGCGATCTGGGCGATGCGGCGGAGCGCGCGCGGGGCGATGCCATGGCGATCCTGGGGCTTGCCGATCGCGCGCCCGAGGATTGGGCCGTCCCGGTGCTGTCGCTCTCCGCGTTGCGGCGCCATGGCATCGACGCTCTGGCCGACGCGATCGCGCAGCATTGGCAATGGCTCAGCGCGAAAGGCCGCCTTGTTGTGGCGCGACGGGTTCAGGCGCAACTATGGCTTGCCGATGGTCTGCGCGAGGCCTTCGGCAGGGACGGGCTGAGGCGGGCAGGCGACGTTGCCCTGGGAGCGAAGGAATCGCCTTTCCGCGCTCTGGCGCGGATCGCATCGGCGCTGCGCCAAGGTCACCTATAAGGATGTGATGGCGGAGATCGCCATGCGCGCCGCTTTGGCGTTCATGCGAGCTGGAATAGGGGAGGGGGCGGATGGGCGTGATCTATGTGGCGCGCAGCGTCAAATTCGGGAAATGGGCGGCCGATGTCGGCCTCAGCAAGAATGTCTACAAGGTGGGATATACCGAAGAGGCGGTGAAGCCGTTGATCGAAGCCGGTTGGGCAGGCGAGGCGGATTGGAGCCTCGTGAAGCAGCGCGAAGCCCAAGGCGTCACCGAGGACGAGATCGTGGCGCGGCTGGCGCGCAAGCTCAGGATGATCGACCCGCTCTACTATCCGAAGCTGCGCGGCGCGACCGGCTTCTTCAAAGTGCTGCCCGAACAGGTCGAGAACCACATCATCGTGAGCCGAAGCCTCGCCGGCGAGCCGGAGCGCAAGGATGCCAAGCTGAAGCCGGGGGATTTCGCGGATTATCTCATCCACAATGCGCTGCGATGAGGAACCTCAGAAATTGGCCCAGTCCGGCTTCCGCGGCGTGAGCCGCGCTGCGCCCGCGCTCAGCGGGTTCTCCGCCGACGCCTCGTCGACCGCTTCGAGCCGCAGCAACGCCAAGGCGATTCCGTCCTGTCCGGAGCGCATCTCTCCGGCCTCTTGATTGCCGCGCATCACCGGGGTGCCGGGCGCGGGGAGCGGACCCTCGACCACGACCGGCACCAGCCGCTTCTTGACGAGGCCGCGGTATTTGGTTCGCGCCGTGAGCTCCTGCCCGACATAGCAACCCTTCTGCCAATCGACGCCGTTCAACTCGTCAAAGCCCGATTCGAGGAGAATCGCCTTCTCGATCATGAGGTCGCGGCTGCCATCGGGCACACCCAAGGAGAGCCGCATCCGGTCGTAAACCTCGGCTCCGACCGGCTTGAACCCGGCGGCTTCGAGCGATGCCGTGCCCATCCCTCGCGGCAACAGCAGCCTCGCACCGAGCGCGCTGAGGCGCGGATCGACATAGGCGATGCCGCCGCCGAACTCGGTGGCGACGCCCGCTTCCGACGGCAGCTCCAGGAGATCCAGCGCGCCCTCGCCAAAGGCGGATGCCGCGATATAGCGGTCGCTCGCATCGGCGAGCGTCACCTTGGCGCGCAGCTTGTAGAGTCCCAGCCGGCGCTTCAAATCCGCGAGCCGCGCCGCCTCGGCGTCGAGATAATAGGCGTCGCCGACCTCCGTGACGAAGAAATCGTGGAGATACTTGCCTTGCGCCGTCAGCAGGGCGGCATAGACGGCTCGGTCGGCCGCGACTTTCGTGACGTCGTTGGAAATCAGCCCTTGCAGGAAATCGCCGCGATCGGCGCCTGCGATCTCCAGGACGCCGCGCTCCGCCAGCGCGACACAGTTTCGCTCGACCATTTTTCCGGTTTCCGCGACAGCCTCACAGCGGCTAACAAGTAGGTGCGGCGCTTAGCCTTGGCAAGCATTTGAGCCGGCCCTATAACCCGCCTCCGATGACTTTTCCGGTCGCCCAATCGCGGCGAAGTTCCTGCCCTGACCGCTCGACGGCAGGGAGGCGGGCCTGTTGGCGGTTAGCATGAGAATTCTGTTCGTCACCGCGACGCGGATCGGCGATGCGGTGCTGTCGACCGGCCTACTGCGCCATCTCGTCGAGCGCCATCCGGGCGCCGCCTTCACCATCGCCGCCGGTCCCGCCGCCGCTCCCCTCTTCGAGGCCGTTCCCGGATTGGAGCGTATTCTCGTCATCGCCAAGCGCCGCTACGCCCTCCACTGGCTCGATCTCTTTCGCGCGACGGCGGCACGGCGCTGGGATCTCGTCATCGATCTCCGCGGCTCGGCGCTCGCCTTCCTGCTCCGGGCGGGCGAGCGTCGCGTCACGGCCAAAGGCGATGCCGGCGAGCACCGCGTGCAGCAGCTGGCACGCCTCTTCTCCCTCGATCCCCCGCCCGCGCCGCGCCTTTGGACCGCGCCGCGCCACGAGCAGGCGGCAGAGACATTGGTACCGCTTGGCGGGCCGATCCTGGCGGTCGGGCCGGCGGCGAATTGGCGTGGCAAGCAGTGGCGCGGCGAACGTTTCGCCGAGCTGGCCCTGCGTCTGACGGGCGGGGACGGCCCGTTCCCCGCGGCGCGCGTCGCCGTTCTCGCTGCGGCCCATGAGCGCGAACAGGCCGCGCCTCTGCTGGCGGCGCTCCCATCGATGCGGCGGATCGATCTGGTCGGAAAGGTCGATCTCTTGACCGCGGCGGCGATATTGCGCCGTGCCGCGATGTTCATCGGCAATGATACCGGCGTCATGCATATCGCCGCCGCCATGGGGACGCCGACGCTCGGACTCTTCGGCCCAAGCAGGCCCGAGCATTATGCGCCCTGGGGACCGCGCACCGCCGTGGTACGGACGGCCAAGAGCTATGACGAGCTCGTCGGCGCGCCAGGTTACGACCATCGAACCACCGACACGCTGATGGACACTCTCAGCGTCGATATGGCCGAGGCGGCGGCGCGGCGTCTGTGCGCGAGCCTCTCGGGCGTGGCTGCTTGATGCGGCTCCTTCAGGCGATGGCCGGCGCACGCCATGGCGGGGCGGAGGCGTTCTTCGTACGCCTCGCCATCGCCTTGCAGCGCTCGGGTCAGGAGCAATGCATTCTGATCCGCCGCAATGCCGATCGCGCCGCGGCGCTGCGGCGCGCCGGCATCGATCCCCTCGAGCTTCGCTTCGGCGGCGCCGCCGATCTCGTGACGCGCTGGCGCTTTCGTCGCGCCATCGCCGGCTATCGCCCGAAAATCGTGCTGAGCTGGATGAATCGCGCAACCCGCCTGTGCCCGCGCGGCGATTTCGTGCATGTCGCGCGGCTGGGCGGCTATTACGATCTGAAATATTATCGGCGCTGCGATCATCTCATCGGCAATACGCGCGACATCGTTGCCTATCTGAAGCGCTCGGGCTGGCCTTCGGAGCGTGCCCACTATCTCCCGAATTTCGTCGCCCTCGACGGGGCGCCGGCGGCGTCGCGCGCCGAACTCGACACGCCCGAAGACGCGCCCCTGGCGCTGGCGCTCGGGCGGCTCCATGCGAACAAGGCCTTCGACGCGCTTCTGGCCGCCCTCGCCAAAGTGCCTCGCCTCCATCTTTGGCTCGCCGGCGATGGCGAGTTGCGGCAGACGCTCGAACGGCAAGCGAGCGCGTTCGGCATCGCGCCGCGCGTCCGCTTTCTCGGCTGGAGAGAGGATGTGGCGGCGCTTCTCGCAGCGGTGGATTTCCTCGTCTGTCCGTCGCGGCACGAGCCGCTCGGCAATGTCGTCATCGAGGCCTGGGCTGCCCGCAAGCCCGTCATCGCGAGCATGAGCGAAGGACCGGTCGCGCTCATCACCGACGAGGTGTCCGGATTGTTGGTGCCCGTCGACGATGCGGCGGCGCTCGCCGCCGCTATGAAGCGGCTGGTGGAGGATGGGGCGCTTCGCGCGCGCTTGGCGGCGGCGGGTCACGCCGCTTACGAGGCCGAGTTCAGCGAGGGCCGCGTCGTCGGCCTTTATCGCGATTTCTTCGAGCGGGTGGCGCGCTGATGTGCGGCATCGCCGGCATGATGACGATCGATGGTGCCGCACCGCCGGCGGCGGCGCTTCAGGCGATGGAGACGGCGCTTGCCCATCGCGGCCCCGATGGCAACGGGCATTACCGGTCAGGCGATGTCGGCATGGTGCAGACGCGGCTCGCCGTGATCGATCTCGCGACGGGCGATCAGCCGCTCTATGAGCCGGGCGGCGCCGCGCTGATCGCCAATGGCGAGATCTACAATTACATCGAGCTGCGCCAGGCCTTGCCCGAGGCGACCTTCACCACGAATTCCGATTGCGAGGTGCCGCTCCATCTCTATCGTCGCCACGGACTCGATTTCACCGAGCGCCTCCGCGGCATGTATGCGATCGCCCTGCATGATCCCGCCGCCGGCCGTCTCGTCCTGGCGCGCGATCCTTTCGGCATAAAGCCGCTCTATTATGTCGAGACGGCGGCGGGCTTTGCCTTCGCCTCGGAGCCGCAAGCGCTCATCGCCGCCGCGCGGGTCTCGGCGCAGCTCGTGCGCCAGGTGCGGAACGAGCTATTGCAGCTTCAATTCACCACCGGCCGCGAGACAATCTTTGCGGGCATTCAGCGGGTTCTGCCCGGCGAGACCGTGGTCGTGACGCGCGGGCGCGTCGTCGAACGGCGCCGGCGCGACCCGCTGCCGGCGGCCGGGCCCGTGCCGCGCGACGAGGCGGAGGCATTGACGGAATTCGACCGTGTCTTTGCCGAATCCGTACTGATTCATCAGCGCTCCGATGTGCCCTATGGCATGTTCCTCTCGGGCGGCGTCGATTCCTCGGCCGTCCTGGCGATGATGGCGCGGCTCAATGAGCGTCCGGTCAAAGCCTTCACGGTGGGCTTCACCGGCGGGCATGTCGCCGATGAGCGCGAAGATGCGCGTGCCGTGGCTCAGGCCTTCGGCGCCGAGCATGTTCAGATCGAGTTCCGCGAGGCCGATTTCTGGCTTTTGCTGCCGACGATCGCCGGCGCCATGGATGATCCCGCCGCCGATTACGCCGTGCTGCCGACCTTCAAGCTCGCCGCCGCGGCGCGCGCCGCGGGACTCAAAGTCGTGCTGTCGGGCGAGGGTGGCGACGAGCTCTTCGCCGGCTATGGCCGCTATCGCAGCGTCATGCGGCCCTGGTGGGGCGGCGGGAAGCTGATGCGCGGCCGCGGCACCTTCGACAAGCTCGGCGTGCTCCGCGGCGATCTTGCCGGCTGGCGCGACGGAATTGCTGGTGCGGAGCTGCATGCGGCGGCGGCGGGACGCAGCCGGTTGCAGATCGCCCAAGCGACGGATTGCGCGGATTGGCTGCCCAACGACCTGCTCAGCAAGCTCGATCGTTGCCTGATGGCGCATGGGGTCGAAGGCCGAACGCCCTTTCTCGACCCGGAGGTCGCGAATTTTGCCTTCCGTCTTCCCGACGATCTCAAGATCAAGCGCGGCTATGGCAAATGGCTGTTGCGGCGCTGGCTCGCGCAGCATGCGCCGCTGACCGAGCGATTTGCGCGCAAGCGCGGCTTTACGGTGCCGGTGGGCGAATGGATCGCTCGACGCGGCGGGCAATTGGGGCCGCTCGTCGCACGCCAGCCCGGGGTACGCGAGATCTGCCTGCCGCAGGGCGTCGAGCGGCTGTTCCGCGAGGCGGCGGCGCGGCATGTCGGGTTCGCCGCCTGGACCTTGCTGTTCTATGCCTTATGGCATCGGCACCATATTCTGCGGCTTGCGCCAGGGCCCGATGTCTTCTCGACGCTTGGCTCCTCTTGAGGCGTCACTGATCGAACCGGTTGGACAAAGTCCCGATCCCCTCGATGACGACCTCGACGACGTTCCGCGCCTCCTTCATCGTGCCGGCGCCCAGCGAGGTGCCACAGCAGATGACGTCGCCGGGATTGAGCGTCATGTCGTGCGAGATGCGGCTCACGAGCTGACGCGGCGCGAAGATCATGTCGCTCACGGGATAGTTTTGACGCTCCTGACCATTGAGAATGGTGCGCACGGTCAGGCGTGCGGGATCGAGGCCGGTGGCGATCGCCGGTCCGAAGGCGCCGAAACTGTCGAAGCTCTTGGCGCGCACCCATTGCGCAAAGCTCGGATCCTTGTTGAGGATGTCAACCGCGGTCACGTCATTGATGCAGGTGTAGCCGAAGATAAAGGCATCGGCTTCCTGCTCCGAGACTTCCTTGCACCTCCTGCCGATGACGATGCCGAGCTCGCCCTCATAGATGATCTTGCCGGCATAGGAGGAGGGCCGCCGGATGGCGCCGCCGCTGGGCAGGAAGGAATTGCTCGTCTTGACGAAATAGAGCGGCTCGGGCGGCGTCGCCAGCTTCAGCTTCTCGCCCAAGGCCCGGAAATTGTTCCAGAGCGCCAGCATCTTCGTGGGCTCGCTGGGCGTCAGCAGCTCGACATCGCCGAGCGCGACGGTTTCCTCGGTCGCTTCGGGCGATTGGAACATGTTGCCGCGATGGACGGCGATCTCGTCGCCGTCGAGCGTGCCGAAACACGAGTCTCCCTTATGCACGAAACGTACCCAGCGCGGCATGTTCAAGCTCCTCGATGGTCTATTCGACGATCTGCCAATCGATCTCCTCGCCCGCCAGGAACGGGCGGAGAGGACCCGCTTCGCTCGCCACCTCCTCCGGCACCTTCCAACGTTGGCGGCGCAGGGTGATCCGCGTCTCGTTCGCGGGAAGGCCATAGAAGCGCGGCCCGTTGAGCGAGGCGAAGGCCTCCAAGCGGTCGAGCGCATTCTCCTGATCGAAGATTTGCGCGTAGATCTCGAGCGCGGCGGGCGCGCTGAAGATGCCGGCGCAGCCGCAATCGCGCTCCTTGTCCCGCACGGGATGGGGTGCGGTATCGGTGCCGAGGAAGAATTTGGCGCTTCCCGAGATGGCTGCACGCCGCAGCGCCAGGCGATGCGGTTCGCGCTTGGCGACGGGGAGGCAGTACATATGCGGTCTGAGGCCGCCGGCGAAGAGCGCGTTGCGGTTGATCACCAGATGGTGCGCGGTAATCGTCGCGGCGAGGTTCGGCCCCGCGGCGCCGACGAAATCGACGGCATCTTTGGTCGTGATGTGTTCGAGCACGATCTTGAGCTCGGGCAATCGCCTCATCAGCGGCGCCAGGATGCGCTCGATGAACACGGCCTCGCGGTCGAAGACATCGATCTCGGGATCGGTCACCTCGCCATGAACGAGAAGCGGCATGCCCGTGACCGCCATGTGCTCGAGCACCGGATAGGTTCTTGCGATATCGGTCACGCCCTGCGCCGAATTGGTCGTCGCTCGCGCCGGATAGAGCTTCACCGCCGTGAAGATGCCGGCGCGATGGCCACGCTCGATCTCCGCGGGATCGCTGTCATCGGTGAGATAGGCGGTCATCAGCGGCGTGAAGCCGGACCTCGCCGGCAGGGCCGCGAGGATGCGCTTGCGATAGGCTTCCGCGGCGGCGATGGTCGTCACCGGCGGCACGAGATTAGGCATGACGATGGCGCGCGCGAAGCGTCGTGCCGTGAACGGCAGCACCGCCTTCATCACCGCCCTGTCGCGGAGATGGACGTGCCAATCGTCGGGCCGCCTTATCGTTAAGCTGTGCTCGCTCGCCATTCGCCTCTTTTCCCCGCAAATCGCCGGCGAGACAAGCCCATTTCCGTGCGGCGCGCGCTTCCTATATGTTACCGCAAGACTGCGACGCCGCCTTGCGGCGCACCATGATTGGAGGAAGAGCGATGACTGCCTGCATCGTCGGCTGGGCACATTCCCGCTTCGGCAAGCTCGAAGGCCAGGATATCGAGGCGCTGATCACCGGCGTGGCGAGCGAGGCCATCCGCGATGCCGGCATGGCGCCGGCCGATATCGACGAGATCTTCATCGGCAATTTCAACGGCGGCTTCGTTCGCCAGGAGTTTCCGTCGTCGCTCGTCCTCGGCATCGATCCCTCCATGCGCTACAAGCCTGCAACTCGCGTCGAGAATGCCTGCGCCACGGGCTCGGCCGCCATTCACCAGGGCTTGAACGCCATCGCCGCCAAGCGCGCCCGCAACGTGCTGGTCATCGGCGTCGAGAAGATGACGGAGGTCACGGGACCGGCGGTCGGCGAGATCCTCATCAAATGCTCCTATGTCAAGGAGGAGGGCGGCATCGAGGGCGGCTTTGCCGGTGTCTTCGGCCGCATCGCGCAAACCTATTTCCAGAGGTACGGCGACAAATCCGACGCGCTCGCCCGCATTGCTGCCAAGAACCACAAGAACGGCGCCGTCAATCCGCTGGCGCAAATGCAGAAAGATCTGGGATACGCGTTCTGCCGCACCGTCTCGGAGAAGAATCCGCTCGTCGCGGGGCCGCTGCGCCGCACCGATTGCTCGCTCGTCTCCGACGGCGCCGCCGCTCTGGTCCTCACCGATGTCGAGACCGCGCTCGCCTGCAAGAAGGCGGTGGTCTTCCGCGCGGCCGAGCATGTCAACGATTACCTGCCGATGAGCAAGCGCGACATCATCGCCTTCGAAGGTCCGGAACTTGCCTTCAAGCGCGCGCTCGCCAACGCCAAGGTCGGCCTCGACGATCTCAGTTTCGCCGAGGTGCATGACTGCTTCACCATCGCCGAGCTGCTGATCTATGAGGCAATCGGCCTTGCCCCGCGCGGAGAGGGCGATCGCGCCATCATGGAAGGGTGGACCGAGAAGGAGGGAAAGCTGCCGATCAACCCCTCGGGCGGCCTCAAATCGAAGGGGCATCCGATCGGTGCGACGGGTGTCTCGATGCATGTCCTGGCGGCGATGCAGCTCACCGGCACGGCGGGCGGCATGCAGGTGAAGGACGCCAAACTCGCCGGCGTCTTCAATATGGGCGGTGCGGCGGTGGCGAACTACGCCAGCATCCTCGAGCCCTTGCGCTGAGCCCCGGAGGCGATGAACGCCATGAGCGATTTCAAGGCATTGGTGCTGCACGAAGCCGACGGCAAGGTGACGGCGCGCATCGAACGCCTCGCCGAGAGCGCGCTGCCGCCGGGCGAGGTTACGGTCGCGGTCGAGTATTCGACGCTCAACTACAAGGACGGCATGATCCTCAACGGCCTCGGCCGGCTGGTGCGCAAATATCCGCATGTGCCGGGCGTCGATTTCGCGGGAACGGTGCTCGCCTCGGAATCGCCGGAGTACAAGGCCGGGGACAAGGTGGTTCTCACCGGCTGGCGCGTCGGCGAGGTGCAATGGGGCGGCTATGCCGGGAAGGCGCGGGTCAAGGCGGGCCATCTCGTGCCGCTGCCTCAGGGCCTTACCACCAAGCGCGCCATGGCGATCGGCACCGCGGGCTTCACCTCGATGCTCGCCGTGATGGCGCTCGAAGATCATGGCGTGACGCCTGACAAGGGCGAGGTGCTGGTGACCGGCGCCGCGGGCGGTGTGGGCAGCGTCGCCGTCGCGATCCTCGCAAAGCTGGGCCATCGCGTGACCGCCTCGACCGGCCGTCCCGAACAGCATGATTTCCTTCGCGGGCTCGGTGCCACGGCGTTCGTCGATCGAGCGGAGCTCGCGAAGCCCGTGACGCGGCCGCTCGATGCCGAGCGCTGGGCCGGCGCGATCGATGCGGTCGGCAGCACCACGCTTGCGACCGTGCTCACGCAGATGAAATATGGCGGCAGCGTCGCCGCCTGCGGCTTGGCCGGCGGCAACGACCTGCCGGCGAGCGTCATTCCGTTCCTCCTGCGCGGCGTCAATCTCCTGGGCATCGATTCCGTGATGTGTCCGGCCGAGCGCCGCCGTGCCGCGTGGGCTCGGCTCGCCCGCGATCTGCCGATGGAGAAGCTCGACGCGCTGACCGAAACGGTGCCCCTCGACGCCTTGCCCGAACTCGGCCAGCGCATTCTGAACGGCGGCGTGCGCGGCCGTATCGTCGTTGACGTCGGAGCCTAGCGAAAGCCCAGCCAACGCCGCGCTCCGCGAACTCGCGGAGCTCGCCGGCATCGCGGCCCACGACAGCGCGGCGGTCGAGATTGCCGGCGACGATCCGGTCTTTCCCACGGCCTATCGCGTCGGCGCGGCGGGCGCGGCCGCACTTGCGGCGACCGGCCTCGCGGCATCCGAGCTTTGGGCCCTCAGGACCGGCCGGCGCCAGCGCGTCGCCGTCGATCTGCGCGCCGCCGCGGCCTCGCTGCGGAGCACCCATTATCTGCGCATCGACGGCAAGCCGCCGCCACCGCCCTGGGATCCCGTCAGCGGCTTCTATCCGACGCGCGGCGGCGGCTGGGTGCAGCTTCATTGCAATTTCCCGCATCATCGCGACCGCGCGCTCGAAGTGCTCGGCGCGACGCCGGATCGCGGCGCCATCGAAGAAGCGAGCCGCCGATGGGACGGCGAGGCGCTCGAAGAAGCCGTGATCGCCGCCGGC
>Ga0209062_1002142_pt1 | contig 28195 bp, 18 predicted proteins | sample Coa_R2_2_FD_187158 | JGI IMG/M metagenome (GOLD analysis project Ga0209062, IMG submission 187158) | Surface soil microbial communities from Centralia Pennsylvania, which are recovering from an underground coalmine fire - Coalmine... | ecosystem: Environmental > Terrestrial > Soil > Unclassified... | reverse complement strand
TGAACTGGTGCCAGCCTGCCCTCCCGGTGCTTGCTTCTCAACAAGCAATGTCTTGAGTCCCTCCGATCCCGCATATACAGCAGCAGCTAATCCCGCCGGCCCCGCGCCAATGATCACTACATCGTAAAAATTTGAACTGGCGGTCGGTCGTAACCCAAGTTTTTCGGCGAGCGAGCGCAGTTCCAGGTTCGTCGCGGCCGTGCCATCATCCAGCATTACGATCGGCAGATCCGAATTGGAAAAACCATTAAGTGCCATCAGCTCCTGCGCGCGGGGGTTCGTTTCTACATCTAACCATTGATACGGGATTAGATGGCCTGCCAAAAATTCTTTGATGGCGTGAGACTTCGGCGAAAACTGATAGCCTATAACTCGAATACTTGCTAAGTCCGGTTTGTAGTTAGCATGCCAATCGTCAAGCAATTCATCGAGTATAGGATAAAGCTTTTCTTCCGGCGGATCCCAGGGCTTCAGCAAATAATAGTCGAGGTCGACATCATTGATGGCCTTAATAGCCGTGTCGATATCCGAATAAGCGGTGAGAAGCATGCGTTTTGCTTCCGGGAAGAATTCCTTAGATCGTTCGAGAAAATCCACACCCTGCATTTTCGGCATACGCTGGTCCACAATGAAGAGAGCCACCTCCTCGCCGGTTCGCTTCAACTCTTTTAGACTATCGAGCGCTTCTGGAGCATCGTCCGTATTAAGTACCCGATAGTCGGACTTGTATTTCGAGCGGACATCACGCGCCAGTGCTCGCAATACTTGCGGATCATCGTCGACAAGGAAAATAATAGGCAGCTTCATGACGGACCGCTGTTATGCGCGTGGAAATGAAATGATAAATTCGGTTCGTCCTGGCTTCGAGTTAACGTCGACAGTGCCCTTGTGAATTCGAACAACCTTTTGTACGATGTCCAGTCCGACACCAGTCCCTTCCCCTACGCCCTTGGTCGTAAAGAACGGATCGAATATCCGTTCGAGATTCTCCTGTGGAATACCAGGGCCATTATCGATAATGGAAAAGACGACATGGGTAGGTGTGTTCGAACTTCGCACGGTTAACTCCCCACCAGCATTCATCGCATCGAGCGCATTATCGATAAGGTTTGTCCAAACCTGATTCAGCTCACCCGGGAATCCCATGATCAACGGTAATTTCTCAGCAAGTTCATCATGAAGTTCGACGTTGCTTTTTCGCATTTTATGCTGGAGCATAACGATGGTATTTCGAATTCCATCGTTGATGCAAACCTCCTGCATATCCTGAACCTGGTCCATCCGTGTATAGCTTTTCACCGATTGAACCAACTCTGATATTCGCCGTGCAGCCGTGGCTATCTCATGCACTGTCTTTGCCTCCGTAAGCTCGCTCATAAGCCACGTGACGACCGGTTCAAGTGAGGCCCGAGTCACTGTATGGCGAATTTCTTCTAAGTCTTTCGATTCAAAACCGGCTTCGACCAGGACATCGGCGCTCTCGTCTTTAATATTATGGTCCTCAAGCCACTCTATAATTTCATCCTCTCGTCGTTTGCGTTCAAGAAGTGGAAGACGAAATCCTGGGGATGGTCTTGGGCGCCCTAAAATTTTACGAAGCCCCTCCATCTCGGTCTCGTTCAATCTCGGACCATTGAAGCTAGTTAGCGCAAGGGCAAGTTCACTACTCTGTTTTTGCAGTGATTCTGCACCGCGAAGTATTGCTGACGCTGGATTATTAAGCTCATGAGCCAAGCCTGCGGAGAGCTTACCCAACGACATCAATTTCTCATTCTGAAAGTGAATGCCAGTGAAGTGGCGCGCGCGATCGACCATGGAATGAACGATCATCTCCGTCATCTCATAATTTCGCTCGGCCAGTTCTTTGAACTTCGACTTATGGAGGCCCAAATATGTAGCGTCGGAAATAACCTCGACGAATATCGGCGCTGCCTTCATTCGCGAGAATGGCAGCGTACCCGTGAAGGCTACAGGTTCATTATTGGCTTGGATCTTCTTCTGGTTTTGCTGTATACTGTAGCCCTGAAGCTCCCCTTCGAGGAGGACGATCATCTCTTCAAACAGGTCTCCCGGGCGCGCGACAAGCACCCCTTTATTGATCGTTTTAAGAGTGGACTCACCGACTAACCACTCGAATTGGGTACGCGGGATAGAACTTAGCTCTGGCCTGGAGCAAAGAAAATCGACAATATCTTTCATAAGACGACATAGCCTAACCCATTGGGTTAGGCTATGGTAGACAACGGTATGAAACTAACGGTTCGAAGGATTATCCCTCGACGCTCTCTGCCTGGCGCTGAGCGTCGCCTTCCTGCGGACCCGGCTCGCCCATCGTTTGAGGCTCGATCGGTCCAGGCGCAGCTGCAGACTCCGTAGCTGCTGCTTCGGTAGCGGAAGCTTCGGCTACAGCGGCGGCTTCTTCTGCAGCCTTCTTGGCTGCTGCTTTACGTTTCGCTTCTTCGCGAGCGCGTTGCTTTGCATCCTGGTTGGCCGTGATCTTGGCATCACGGTTATTCTTCCACGTTTCAAAAATCTCTGCCGCGCGAGCTGGATCAACATTCTTCTTCTCAAGATGCCACTTGAGCAGAATCCCTTCCTTCGAAAGCAGGGAGCGTACAGTATCCGTCGGTTGAGCGCCGACTTTCAGCCAATACATAGCCCGGTCCTCGTTGATCTGGATTTTTTGGCCCGGCTCATTGGAGGGACGATACTGTCCCACGGCCTCGATGAAACGGCCATCTCGGCGGGCGCGGCTATCTGCGGCTACGATCTTGTAAATGGGGACTTTCTTGCGACCTTGACGTGCTAAACGTAGTTTTACCATGGTTCTAACGATTATTAGCCCTCAGAAGAAGAGGACCGGTTATTGGAATGGAGGATGTCTGCCGGCTCAAACCATTAAGAGCATGCGCAGAGTCTCCTTAAATTGCGGGCGTGTAAACAAGTTAAGCGCAAAATGGCTCCCAGCAGGAGCCATTTTAAGTATCCGGATCTATTAACGATACTTTTATTGATTTTTCATTTCTTTTTCGAATTCCTGCTGAATTTCCTCAGCTATTCCTTTCAGTGAGCCAGCAGCCTGGCTTAGGGCGTCCTTTGCCTTATCGAGCGTCCCGGATTCCTTAAGATGCTTCGCCGTTGCAACGGCAGCTTTTGCACCTTTCTGCAAGGCGGATTTAGCCTGCTCCAGTGTCGAATTGGAAACATGGAGGCTCGAATCGGATAGTTTAAGCTCATTTTGAGCAAGATCGAGAAATTTTGACGCTTGCTTCATTGCGTCATCGATCGCATTATTCAATTGCGCTGAAAAATTATCATCGAATGCCTGGTCTTTCGGTGACGGCGCATTCTCTGATTTCTGCGATTTGTTCTGTGCTTGTGCGCTAACGGTGATGAACGAAGGTAATGATAGCGCTATGGCCATCACAAGGAGGCGTAGACCAATTTTCATAATAACAGCTTAGTTAAGAGATGCTCATTTGCTACGCCGCGGACGAGCACAGAGTTTCGAACCCTCAATGAAAAAGACGATGAGAGAAAAGCGTATCTATTCCGCTTGCTCGGGCAGCCGTGTTCCCATAAGCTGTTTTACTTCTTTGGAAACCTTGCCCCGAGACATCTTTTTGATCATCTTTTGCATATCAGTGAACTGCTTAACAAGCCGGTTCACCTCCTGCACACTGGTGCCTGAACCAAGCGCTATGCGAGCACGACGGGAGCCATTTAAAATATGTGGCCAACGGCGCTCATCTTTTGTCATCGAGTGAACGATCGCCTCCACGCGGGCCATTGCGTTATCATCAATCGAAGACTCGTTAAGCATCGCCGAATTGACGCCGGGGATCATACCGAGTAAGTCCTTCAGTGACCCCATTTTCTTGATGTGACCGAGTTGAACGAGGAAATCGTCAAAGGTAAATTCTGCTTTGCGCAGCTTTTCTTCGACCTTTTTTGCCTCTTCTTCGGAGATCTGGGCTTCGACACGCTCGACGAGTGAAACGACATCGCCCATACCAAGGATGCGGGAAGCCATTCGGTCCGGATGGAACAGCTCGATCGCATCGAGCTTTTCACCGGTCGAGATGAACTTGATCGGCTCGTTCACAACAGAGCGGATCGATAACGCAGCACCACCACGAGCATCGCCATCCAATTTCGTGAGGACGACACCATCGAACTTCAGCTTATCGTGAAATGCTTTCGCGGTTGTGACAGCATCCTGACCGATCATTGCATCGCATACAAAAAGGATCTCGTGCGGTTTGACACGAGCCTTAATGTCTGCAACCTCCTGCATCATCGCCTCATCGATCGTAAGGCGGCCGGCCGTATCGATGATGACCACTTCGTTCGCATGCTCACGAGCATACTTCAATCCTTCTTCGGCGATCTTAACGGCATTCTTTTCACCCTCGATCGAAAAGACGGGCACATCGATCTGCTTACCCAGCACCCGTAACTGCTCTATAGCAGCGGGGCGGTAAATATCAGCGGCAATTAGTAAGGGTTTCCGATTCCTGCCTTTTAAGAGGTTGCCCAGCTTACCCGTAAAGGTTGTCTTACCCGAACCCTGCAGACCACAAACCATTATAATAGTCGGCGGCTCGGAGGCGAACTGAATATCCTTCGAGGTTTCCCCCATGAGCATAACCAGCTCATCATAGAGGATCTTAACGAACTGCTGTTCCGGACTTACCGAACGAAGAACGTCGGCACCAAGCGCCTTCTCCTGAACGTCGTCGACAAACTTCTTAGCGACTTTGTAGTTGACGTCAGCATCCAGTAGCGTGCGCCGAATATCGCGGATAATATCCGAAACATTACTTTCGGTCAGCCGAGCCTGGCCTCGAATCTTCTTGTAAACCTCTTCAAATCGTGATGTTAAGCTCTCAAACATGAGTTACTTCTACCTCTTCAATATTCGACTGTACCCTATTGCTAAGTCTTTGCGACGGGTTGCGAAAAACAGACCTGATATTCGCTTCGTGCCAGCACCTTGAAGCTTACATCCCGTTGGTAGCAAATTTGTAACGCAATAACCGAATTCTATATAAAAACTATGATCAGATCCCTAGCATTAGCAGCTTTTGTACTTGTACTATTCGGCTGTACCAAGCAGAATGGTCAGGCCTACGATTCGACCGCTACCACCAACTCAACCACAAATAGCTACAATAGTAGCAATCAGTCCAGTGGCGGTGCAACCGCTCCGGCTCCCACGACTGGCAGCCGGGTAACACCAAGTGCTTCGGCAGGCGGCCCCGGCCCGACCGATACGACCGCGAAACCGCCGGATACACTCCACCGCTAATTCCTACGACCAACAGAAACGAGCAATGCACCGCCGGTAATCGATATACTTACTGGCGTGTCAGTCGCAATATTACTTAGGCCTTCGCGCGCACCTAATTCCAAGGTCTCGTGCTGTAAGGGGTATGTCAGATTTTTTGTCACGATACCTTCAGCAATACCAAATGGCGTAAGAGAGATGAGGGTTGCTGGATCACAGTTGACGGAATAGGGATTGCCCGGTAAGATAAATTCGTGGTAGCCCCACTTATCATGGGCAACGAGCCGATCGAATTTAGGAGCATACCGTAGCATTACACTCAGGTTGGAAAGAGTGTGGTCAGTACGCTTGCCAGTCAACCCGAAGATATGTACTTCTCCTGTATAAGAGGCCTCGATCCATCGCAGACTTTTTTCAAAATCGTTATGCTCTTGCTCGGAGATCCTTATAATATTCGAATTCGATTTTTCATAAAAGCGAAGCGTTTCGGAAGTAATTGAATCGAGATCGCCAATAATTGCGTGAGGCCGGATATCTAAGCGGCGCAGATGTTCCGCTCCACTATCCGCTGCGACAATAAGACTGGAGACAATTGCTAATTCTCGAATGAGCGTTTCCTCTTCGAACTCTCCACCCAACATAAGAAGGGCCGTAGCCATGAAGCGTTAGTTCTTTGCTTTGGAGGCAAGCACTCGGTTGACCGCTTCAATAACCTCTCGGCGTGTGGCAGGCTTCGATAAATAATCGGTACACCCCGCATCGAGGCACTTCTGGCGATCGCCAGACATTGCAAATGCGGTCAGTGCAATAATCGGCACATCGGGACAAATGGTACCGTTTCGAATTTCGCGAGTAACGGACAATCCATCCCGTCCCGGCAAGTTAATGTCCATAAGGATCAGGTCAGGAGTGTTGCGCTCGACCGACTCAATAGCTTGCTGGGCATTCGAAGCAAATGTTACCCGATAGTTCTCACGCAAATAGGCATCGATGAGATTTTGTGTTTCGGTATTATCCTCTACAACCAGAATGTGTACTTTATCCTCATGCACAGCGTCATGTTGCGGAGGCGGAGCGACCATGGGTGGAGGCTCCTCCTCTTGCTTCTTTTTAACAACTGGTGGGCGACCTACCGCTACCAGCGGGAAGAGAATAGTAAAGACAGAGCCAACCCCCTCATTAGAACGAACTTCGATCGTACCGCCCATTTTTGCAACAAGACGCTGCGAAATAGCGAGTCCCAATCCGGTCCCGCCATATTCCTTCGTATCGCCTGTATGCTCTTGTCGAAATTCTTCAAAGAGATACGGAATAAAATCCTTACCGATACCGATACCTGTGTCTTCTATTTCTACAGCAGCCTGCGAGACCTTACTCTGGCTCTCTGGTTTATGGATGTAAGTGCGGACCGTAACAGATCCGGCTCTCGTAAATTTAATCGCATTACTTACAATATTGGTAAGTACCTGGCCGAAGCGATGACGATCGCCACGGACGATGAGGCGCTCGGGGTGCAGTTTGATCTCCATCGAGAGAGATTTTTGCTTGGCGATCCAAACCAGCGGTGTAATATAGGCGTCGACCTCGGCATTTACGTCGAGTTCGGACTCCTCCACTTCTACCCTTCCAGCCTCGATCTTCGAAAGATCAAGAATATCATTGAGGAGCGTCAAAAGGCGTCGCCCCGACACGTTGATCGATCGCAAAAAAGTATAGTGATGATCGGATACTTTGCCGGCGAGTTCACCAGTCAGGACATCCGAAAATCCGAGAATCGCTGTCATCGGAGTGCGAATCTCGTGGGACATATTTGCAAGGAACGCTGACTTCAACCGGTTTGCCTCGTTGGCCCGGTCGCGCTCGCGTTGATACTTTTGGCTAAGCTCGCGAAGGTCCTGCCTTTGCTGCACTGCAACAGACACATCCGGAAACGTTACAATGACACCAGTTACACTGCCATTTTCGTCCAGGATCGGTGCAGCACTTTCAAGTATCCATACTAAACTTCCATCAGGACGAACGACTCCAATTTCCATATTAGAAACTGGCTTTCCGGTCCTTAGCGCTTTGGTAGCAGGTAACTCGGCGACCGGTACCGGCGTCCCATCTTCGCGGACTGCTTTCCAAATGGGGTCGTCATGAGTGAGTTGAGTAAGACGCTCTTCCGGAATACGCAAGATACGAACAGCAGCTTTGTTAGCTCGCACTATGCGGCCCGTGTGATCGGAAATAAGTACGGCTTCGCCCAATTCCTCAAACAACTTCGAGAAAAGGCGACTATCTTCGATCTGTTTTTGAGCTGTTCCGGAATTCACACTATTAGCAAAATTGGAACTGACGGTCCCAATTGGTGGCCTCTTTGACACCTCCTTATGAGACTTCTCACCTTCTATCGCAACAGTTGAAGTCACCACCGGGTATGGCGGTGTAGGAATCTCATCAGGTCTTATCATAAGCAATCAAGCGCATCGCGTAGCAAATCGCAAACTCTACGCTGGGCATAGGGATGGGCGCATTGATGAGTAATGCAACACCCTCCAAAAAAGAAAATTCCGACGAAACCTGTTATGCGTCCTGAACTTGAATTCGCTCGATCTCGACCCCTAACCCTTGCAATTTCTGCTGAATATGCTCGTACCCTCGCTCCACATGATGGATACCAGTGATAATGCTTTCCCCTTCCGCTAGTGATGCAGCGATGAGATATACAAATCCGGCACGAAGATCAGGAATAGTAATATGGCTGCCAGTTAATTTGGTTGGCCCCAACACTACGGCCGAGTGTGGGTGAACGAGCGAACGGAACCGGCACGGAGTTGAACCAAGACACGATTTGTAAAGCTGGATCTGCGCTCCCATTTTTTGAAGCTCCCGTGTGTAGCCGAAGCGGTTCTCGTACACGGTCTCGTGGACGACCGACATGCCGTGTGCCTGTGTCATCAGTAATACCCACGGTTGCTGCCAATCAGTCATAAAGCCAGGATGCACATCAGTTTCGATAGCAAGTGGCTTGAGCGGCCCTTTATAAAAAAATCGTATTCCACCACCGGTAACATCAAAGTCAGCACCGGCTCGTCGAATACTATTTAGGAATGTCATCATCGGTGCCTGCAAGGCGCTCTCGATGAAGATGTCACCTTTGGTAGCAATCGCGGCACATGCGAATGACGCAGCTTCAATACGATCTGGCATGATACGCTGATCGGTACCTTTCAATCGGTCCACACCATCGATAATGATCCGGCGGTTCGTTTCGAGATTGATAATCGCACCCATCTTTTGAAGATAGCGCATCAACTCTACTATCTCCGGCTCGACAGCGGCATTATCGATAATAGTGGTGCCCCGCGCAAGCACGGCACTCATAATGATATTCTCGGTAGCACCGACAGAGGGAAATGGCAATGAGATCGATGTACCGATCAGTTTGTCCGCCGAGCAATGGAAATAATTATCGACGAACTCGATCTTTGCTCCCATTTGCTCGAGCGCATTGATATGGTAGTTCACGGGCCGCTGGCCGATCTTATCTCCGCCAGGCATGGGCACGGACGCCGTACCGGTACGATGAAGCATCGGACCGATCATCAAAATTGGAATACGGTTGAGCCCAGCGAACCGTTGGGGAACGACCGTCGAGGAAAAGGACGCGGTCTGAATAGTTAAGGTACCATTCGCCTCGGGCGACAAAGAAATCTCTGAACCAAGAGTGCGGGCAATATCTGCAGTGATATCGACCTCGCCCAACCGGATCGGAGCATTTGTAAAAGTGCTTGGCGCATCGCTGAGCATCGATGCGACCATGACTTTGGAAATGAGGTTTTTCGTCCCCCCTACTCGGACCGAACCGCTGAGTGGCTTACCGCCCGTAACACGAAATGCGTCCATTGAGAAAAGCTGTAATTACAAACGTGTAACTACAAAAATACGGTAACCATGTCCAGGACACCGGATAAAATGGACTATTTCAAGACCGCCAGCTCTACGCTAGCTTTTTTTACGATGTCATATAGGAACAACTTATTCGAGCCGGCTTCAGAAAGTGAGTAGAGTAAGAGCGTCTCTTTGGGGGCAATAGCAATAGGCTTGGCACCTTCTGGTAACGGGATCGAAGTGCCGGTCGAGATTTCCTTCACGAACCATTTCTTCCCTTCTTCCACGATCACATACTTGCCATTCGGAGAATAGTCAACCCAATCAAAATCTCCTTTGGCCACATCCTTAAAGGCGATCGAACTTAATTGCGTTGAACGCTCCACGGTGTTTTCTCCTTCTTTCTCGAGTACAAGAAGCTCGTGATTCGTAGGATCGATTATCGCGCGGGAAAACTTGCCGGTTGTCGGTTTAACTAACGGCGTACGTTCTGTCGAGATAATATCATAGAGCAAAAGCTCGCCCGATGAAGGATCTTCCAAGAGTAAGCGACCATGATCGCGTGACCAGGCAAGTACCTTAAAATCACGGTCATTCGGAAACACTAATTCGCTTATGAACTGCTGCGTGTCATATCGATAAACGTCGACCTTATCTCGATTGACAAGATTCTCGGTATAGTAGACATAACGCCCGTTATATGAAGCGCCTATTATTTCACTGGTCACTCCCGCAGGCGCTGGGGTTAGATCCTGCAACTCGCTGCCATCGTCCTTAATACGATAGACGTGGTAGTCTTTACCATTATCGGTAAGTCGCATATATACTATCTCTGGCAGATTCAGCAGATGAAAGAACCTGGCGATCCCTCGATCGGTGAACTTGGTTACCTGAACGGGTGGATTGGTAGGCCCTGCAACGATCCGATTATACTTATCTGCGATCACTCGAGACCAAATGTTCTCGATCGAACCGTCCTTAGTGAGGTAAAACACCTTTTTTTCGTCGTTCGAGAAGCCTGCATTAGCTGTTTCTCCGGCGCTTAGCGGCGGCAAGGCATGCCAGAATTGGGCCTGAGATTTGGACGCCAAACCTGCGGTGAATAGAATGATTATAAAGCTGCCAATAGCAGCATGTCGAACCTGATTTGTCATGGCTGGATAATTTGTAACTAATGAAGCATGCACGCTTCGAGCGCGCTTTGGTCTTCAAACTCGAGGAGGCGGAGTGTACCTGCCCCGTAGCCTAACATATAATGGATCTCTTCGTTATCCCAGATCCAATAAACCCACTTATCGTTTCGCGCACGATCGCATGGACCAAGTCTTGCACCAAGTTGCTTAGCTATTTCCTCGGCCGTTGGACGCGGCACTGGCATGTACGTCGTCCAATCTACTTTGGTCAACTTATGCTCGACGGAGTCGATATGGAAAAGGAGATGCCCTTCTAAATCCCAAAACTTCGCTCCCAGGCAAACGGAATCACCGTCGTTTGATGAACTGGCGGTGACAGACCACTTGGAAAGACAGGAATCTACTTCGATCGACTTTGCGCCGATCGTAAGAGGCTGAGCCAATCCCTTCCCGGCTAAGAGCGAGACCAACGCAAAAAAAATGACGACAGAAAAAATGGAGCGCACGGACGTTAAACTCACCTCAAATGCACAAATGACAAAACTTGCACGATGGGGGACGTGATGCGAAGAAAATAGGTTCCGGAAGATAGCGAAGAGACATCGATCCCAGCAATATCGCCGTCCAACTTGAATGAGCCCGAACTAAGCACTTCTCCTGTCATATCACATATTTCATAGGCCACCTGACCGACTCGGTTATTATCCGATATCTGCAAATTCCCATAAGTCGGATTGGTTATAATTTGAATTCCATCATTCGGCTGAATAGTGCTAACTCCAGCGACCTTTATTGCAGAAAAGAACATGAGACTTGTATCAGCGACGGAAGTTGCTTTGGTGTCTTCGATCCTTATCAGCATTCTTTGAGAACTTACGTTCGGTACCTTCCACGGATAATTTCCTGCCTTTGCCGGAATGGACTGCACAATATTCGACCAGTTCAGTCCTCCATCCGGCGAATATTGTAATGATACACTATCGACATTAGCGTACGTCCAATCAATAGAAATGATAGAATCGCCTGCAAACGTCTCGCTGCCGCGGGGAGAAAGGAGAATAACCAAAGGATCAGACGGTGGTTGTATACATTGAGCCCTTTCGGCATTTACACGCAATACGCTATCGACCTTCGGCGAGAACGTCATGGCGAGCTTAAATTGCGAAATATCCTTACCCGAAAGCACGTAATTCGCATTCGCGCAATAACTCATGATCGTACCAGCACTCCTTCTCGGAGTGACTGGAAGAGTATCGCAGGCATCGCCAAGTGAAAGACCGTTCGCCGGATCGTTTTTAGTAAAGCATGTATCGAGCGGTGGATCCCAATAGCACGTGTGTGAATGAGGTAGGCTAAAGTTGTGCCCTACTTCATGTGCAACGATATACGCATCGTACGTAAAAGCGAATGTTGGATATGTGTGTCCTGTCTGCGGACTACTCACACTATACGACCAATTGGTATCACATAGTGAATAGTATCCATAGCCGCCGCCCCCATATCCAATGGATGTCATAACATGCGCAAGATCGCGCGGCACATTGGCGTAATGTGCACGCCAGTATTTCGGCACTGTGTCTTCGAGAGCGTATGCGTTCCCTTTCACTTGATAAGGATCGCCGCTCGTCCACACCTTCAACCATGTGATGTGCCAGGTGATATTTGCTTCGTCTTCGTAAATGACACTCGCCATAGCAAAGAGCGATGCAATATAACCTTGCACAATACTCATATTCCCTCCTTCATCATGGAAGAAACAGGAATCAGCCTCTATAGCGATGTCCGTCTGCAGCAGGGTCGATCCGAAAAGCGGCAATGAGGCATTCGGGTTGTCCGTATGCTTGTGGAGCAATTCATTTATCGGTTCAAGAGCGTTCGGCTGCGAAATTTCCTCGGCAAAGCAGTTGAGCGGCGTCATTCCTCCAACCGACAATAGATCTGTTTCGCGAGTAAGAATGTGTTTCCGAGAATCCAATTCGTTCTTCGCCGGCCCAAGAACGAAGACGTCTCCGGATTCTCGTGTGATCGAACACAGAAGTTTACCATCAAATACAGAGAGAAATACTTTAGAGTTTGGCTCTCCAAGCACTTTACCTCGAAAAGCAAAGAACATGGGGGCTTTTAGCATCACCTCACCTTTCGAGGTGCCTTCGATGAATTGAGTGGTCCCATCAATAGGAGAATGAGTGGGCTTGAGGTCGAGCGTTACGTTGTCACTCCCTGCGGGAAACGCACTAATTTGAAAGCGCTGGCGAGGCGCTACTATGCGAAAAATTGCTGCGCTATCAATAATGAATGCAGAGGCAGATGGAGTACCGTTCTGTGTAACGCTCGCTCGTGAAAGAAACTGATCCGATGGTATTGGCGACGCAGCAATCGTATGCGAAGCATAACCGAGCGTCACAACCAGGATAAGGATTCGGAGATAGGACTTGCTCATATATCAGATTAAAGACCATTTCAAAACGGAGGAAACAGTTTAAGAATTCTACCTGGGAAGGCCATAAAAAACCCGGGCCTAGGTTTACCTAAGCCCGGATTTACATCCGTATCGAATGAATTTGTCTATCGAACGATGTTCATGCGACCCACGAGCAGCCCCGATTGCGTACGAAGCAAGCAAGTGTAAACACCTGCGGCAAGCTCCGAAACATTGACTGGAATGTCATGATGTCCTGACGAATAGATCGTCGGATCCGTAGAGAATACCGTATGTCCGGCCATGTCAATGAGCGATAAGTTGGCCTCCGATTCCTTCGGCAGTTCAAAAGAGATAGTCGTAACCCCGTTCGCAGGATTCGGATAGTTTGTCAGGCTCATACCCGGAATCACATTGGCCGTAACGCCAGCAAGGGTTGTTGCTCCGATACTGAAAGCGTTAGAAGTGGCTGAAATACCCGTGTTACTCATCACGCGAATCCGTACCGAATCATATCTTCCGGTTTCCAGCGTTGTCCAAACGGTGTGAGGTACCGCACTGGTGGACATTGTGGTAATCGGTTTCCAAGTTTCGCCGTCCAAAGAATACGAGACAGCTACAGAATCCCCGACAGATCCCGAATACTGCCAGTCGATCGTCATGTGTTTGCCATTCGGTATGTTATTGTCGATCAATCCTCCCAGGCACAGCATAGTAATCGCTCCATTGCCTCCCGAACCACTCGAAGATGTGATCGTAAATAAACCGCTGGTCCCCATTACGCCATTGAGATCGATGATGCGGATAAGACCTTTCGTAGTTGCCTGGTTCGGCACGACAGACCAGGGTATCGTATTCGTTTCCGAGTTAACAATCCCAACAAGACTCCAGCTTATTCCCCCGTCCAAAGAGTATTCGACGATCTTCTGAGCTGTAAGTCCTGCACCGGTATAGACTATCGGATAATTGACGGTCCCGCCGGCAATCGATTCCCCTGTGGAAGGTCGGACGATCATTACGAACGCCGAGGCTTGGCGTTGGATAGAGAATGCTCCGCTCTTCGCAGAAAGTCCGTTGACATCGGTGATGCGAATAAAAGCGTGGCTGACATTCGTATCCGGTACTCCCCAGACGTATTGGTTCACGTCGGAATTCAACACTGCAATGACCTGCCAGGTAGCGCCGCTATCGAATGATGATTCGAGGACCTTGCCATTCGCAATGCCGCTGCCTGTCCAGCTAATAACGTAATCGGGTGTACCACCGACGAGTATCTCTCCTGCATTTGGATGTGTAATGGTAATCCAGGATTTCGGCTTCGAAACGATCGAGAAATTACCACTCACTCCCGTCGTACCGTTCAAATCGACAAGACGTATCAATGCAGAAGAAGTGTTGGTATCCGGAACGCTCCAGGCGTACTGCGAAACGTTACCGGAAATGATACCAATGATCTTCCAGCTCATTCCCCCATCGAAGGAATATTCGAGTATCTTCTGAGTCGTAAGTTCGCTACCGACCCAAGTGATCTCATAGTTCGATAGACCCGTAACGATCTCTCCTTGTGAGGGATGGATAATAACAACGCTTGGTTGCGTATGCGATACGATTGAAAATACACCGCTTTCGCCACTCACGCCATTGTTATCAGTTATTCGAATAATCGCTTTGGTGGAAGACGTATCGGGGACATTCCACGAAAAGCTGTTGACATTCGAGTTCAACGCACCTGCGATCGTCCAGGTCATACCTCCATCCAGAGAATATTCTACGCTCTTCTGCGGAGTCAGCGACGTTCCAGTGAATTGTATTTGATAATTTGTCGTCCCGGCTATAACCGTATCACCGGCTGCAGGCCGAAGTACCGTCAGTGAAGGAAGATTTGATTCTGGTACATTGAGTGTGCAGTTTTCAAGGATTACGTCACCAACCAAAGCAATTGCACGCCCTTCCAGTTTGCAGCCCCCATACAAATGAATAGTACCCGCCCCGAGGATGCTTCCTTTGAAGCTGGCTGAGGAAAAAACATTTGTCGTTCCGAGGATATACCAAAAAACATTTTTTGCAAGAGCACCGCCAGAAAGAACGACGCTTGAATTGGAAGAAGCGCATAATGCGCCGTTTACTTTTATAAGAAAAACGGCATTCGAGTCACCATGTGCATTCAAAGTAAGGACACCGCTAAGTGTCTCATTCCCTGGAGAACAATAAACTCCAGGTGAAAGAGATAAGCCGTTACCAATCGTCGAACATATTGCATAATTGCAGTCCTCATCGCCGGCTTGATTGAATGCCGCTATGAGTTCATTCTTATGCGTCTCAGCATCGGGGTTTTCGTGATCGCGAATCACTCCGCAGTAATGACCGGCGGGAAATCCGTTAACCGAATTATCTTCGGCGCCGAGATCACCGATCACCCAGCTTGGGCCGGTGTTCGTGATGTTTCCCTCGGCTGAAAATGCAGCATAACAAGCTGCCGACGAAAGGTTTGGGGCAGTCTGCGCGAAGGTTAGTCCGCTTAATACCAACAGAAAGGCGCAGACCAACAGTGTAGGTCGTAGCAATTTAGACATAGTTGTAGGATGTAGCTATTGATTAAGAGATAGAGATCATTCTGATAGGCAGCCCTCTCGCCTAAAAGAAATCGCATTCCAAAAAAATTGAACCAGGGAAGGGATTGAAGAAAGTTATGAACGATTGTTATTCAAACTGTAAGCCAATATTTAACTTGCGCAGAATCTCTAAGAGAGGAAAGATATTCTGCAATCTTTTTTTGCATACAATGCGTCACTAATTTTTGGATTAGTCCGGAAAGGGTTTTAGACCATCCGGTGTTACGGCCTGACAAGCATGAAAAAAGTCTATATCGAGACATACGGTTGCCAGATGAACGTCGCTGACACGGAGGTCGTCCTTTCCGTGCTGAATAAGGCTGGCTATGAACCAACGACTGAATTGGACGGCGCGGATCTCGCTTTTATGAACACTTGCGCCATTCGTGAAAATGCAGAAGAAAAGGTCTGGAATCGGCTCGATCACTGGAAAAGCCTCAAGCGCCGCAATCCCGATGTGGTCGTGGGGGTGCTCGGTTGCATGGCCGAACATCTTCGCAAGGACCTTCTCAAGGACTCAGGTACCATCGTCGATCTCATCGTCGGTCCAGATGAATACCGGAAGCTCCCAACTTTAGTAGACTCCGTTGCCGGGATCGAAGACGATCAATCCGAATCACAAAATCAGTCGCCGGATAATCGGAATCCGGCTATCGCCGTCAAACTTTCCCGTACTGAGACGTACGATGATATTCTCCCCTATCGGAATGAAGGCATTAGTGCGTTTATTTCGGTCATGCGTGGATGCGATAAATTTTGCACGTTCTGCGTCGTGCCATACACTCGTGGACGTGAACGCTCCCGAAGCCTTTCTTCTATCGTTGACGAGTGCAAAGAATTAGAGCAGCAAGGATTTAAAGAGATCACGCTTCTCGGGCAGAATGTCAATTCGTATGATGAGGAAGGTCGAGATTTCTCCGATCTTCTCGCGGCCTGTGCTCGAGCAGTACCGAACGTTCGCATTCGTTATACGACCAGCCATCCCCAGGATTTCGACAAAAAGTTGGTCGACACGATGGCCACACATGACAACATCTGCAAGTATATTCACTTGCCGATCCAGTCGGGTTCGGACCGTATCCTGAAGCTAATGAATCGCACTTATACGCGAGATCATTATATGTCGATCGTTGAGATGATTAAGAGAGCGATGCCCAATGCCGCTCTTTCAACTGACATTATCGTAGGCTTCTGCACCGAAACGATAGATGATCACAAGATGACAAAGCAGATCATGCGTGAGGTCGAGTATGAGGGCGCATATATGTTCAATTACTCTCCACGTCCAAATACACGCGCTTGGAGCACTCTTACAGATGATGTTCCGCTTGAAGAGAAGACTTGCCGGTTGCGAGAGATCATCGCGATCCAAAACGAGACTTCGACCAAACGAAATTTGGCCGAGATCGGCCGAGAGCATACCGTTTTGGTCGAAGGCCGATCGAAGAAGAATGCGGATGAATGGAAAGGCCGCACCGACACGAACAAAATGGTCGTCTTTCCGCGAAACGGTGCTGAGGTTGGAGAATATCGCCGAGTTAAAATCACCCGTTCTAATAGCGCAACCCTATTCGGGGAATTGATAGATATAGCTCGTACTGATTCCCTTTTAGGTTCGGAACATACGGGCCTCGACCGAGGTGAAGTGATATACGATCTCACCCCCCTTGTCATTTCGACGGTAAATACCAACGAGCACGCGGGCATATCTCAACCCGCGGTGGTAGAACTGCCAATAGTTAGCTGATCATCGAGCGATCAAAATTGCTCGTACACCGACCTTGTCGGCGGCTTCTAGTATTATATAGTATGTACCAGAAGGCAGCTTATTACAGTCTGCGATCAATTTATGACTGCCAGCAAGTATGTAACCTTCCTCCAGCTGGCATACTATCCTTCCCAGAATATCTTTAATAAGCAGCCGGGCATTGCCATCACTTGGAATTTGATAGTCAATAGCTAAACGTCCGTTAGACCCGACACTTATATTTAGAGACTGCTGCTGCTCGATGCATGTTCCCACACCCTCTGGAGGTGGCGGCGTAGCATAATCATTATAATCAAGCGTTATAAGTTTGCCAGCACGAACAGGGACCTTCGACCACACTTTCGACTTCTGAACGCCGCTATCGGAAAAATCAAGCTCGAATTTGTAGTCCAGAGAATCAAGCCCGACGAACGCCCAATTGCCTTGCTCGTTCGTATAGGTCCAATCGAAGAGATCGCTGCCAATACTATCGACGTACGACCGTAGAATTTTAGCTCCATGAATCGGGATTGGCGGATCACCATACGTCAAGCGCCCTCGAACAATACCGGTCATTAAATTTGGCGCGCCGATGTAGCGAACAATATGTCCATTCGCAGCTATATATGCATTCGTTCGCCAGAGATTTATCGACGTGGCTGACCCTTTGAAATCAATGATGGGTGGCCAACTCAGTCCGGCATCATAGGTTATCATTGCGCCAGTGTCAGTCGTGGCAAAACCGACATTCGAGTTAAGGAATGCAATCGAGTTTATTCGATGATCTATATAGGTGGAGTCAAGCGAGAGGACGCTTTTTCCGTATGGATCGCTATCATCAATGATGCGGCCATGAACATCCCCCAAAAACAACAGATCGATAGACGGAAAGCAAGCAGCGGAAAGGCCCTTCAAAATCGGGTCCGTATGACGGATCCAATTCAAGCCACTGTACAGATAAAAAGCTTGTGATGCAGTAATAACACCATGCAAAGGATCGGCGAAATGGATTGCAGTTAAATTCCGGTCAGGTAATTGCCGAACCACATCCCATGTTTTGCCGGAATATTTTAAGACAATGCCACTATCGGCGATTGCCCACACTGTATCTCGATCGGTAGCACTAAGTGCACGGATAGCGCCAGCAGCGACGGTCGTACGTTGCCAGTTCTCTCCTCCATCCGTCGTACTTAGGAGCGTACCATTATCCGCAGCCACCCATCCGATCAAATTATCGATAAATTTAAGATCGAATAGGTCTTGGGAGGCTTCGTACATTGCAGACCAATTATCTCCTCCATCCGTACTCCTAAAAATAATACGTCGGCTTAAAGCATACCCTGTCAACGAATCAGGGAAATAGATTTTGAGAATAGTATAGAGCGGTGTATTTGCAACTGGCTTAAAATTTCCAAGAATTCCGGCAGGCGATAATTGAATTGGCGAAAGCACATCGACCGACTCGATATTATTCGGCTCCGTAATTGTGCTGTAAAAAGTCTGATAGTTCTGCTTCATCACAGCACACGGATACTCGCTGACAACTCGTCCCCAATAAAGGTCACCAACCGGGATCACATTGAAATGGAATACCCCATTCATGTCTGAGGTCCATAGTATGGAATCGGATGGAGGTCCATTCCATAGGCTGCCGACTGATTCAACAAAGGCGAGTTTAGCATCGGGCAGAGGTTTATTGGTAAGCGAATCAACTACTTCGGCTTCTACCGATTGTTTCCAATTAAGTTGAGGCACAACCATGCGACCATATGTCAGCAGTGGGGCCGAACCTTTCATACGAATGTAGGCAAAGTAATACGGCGCACTACTATCGCGAATCGGTGGGATAGCGTTGCCATCCCATAAGACGTTGGCACTCGAGCCAATTATAAGCGGAGAAGATATTACTTGCTCGAGTGCGCTATCCTCAATAAACAATGGGCGAGATGCAGTTAACCAGACACTGCCATTCGATAGCGGAGTGGCCGATCGAACATTGCGAACGGTAAGAGTATAAGAATAGGGGCCAACAAATCGAAATGGTGCGATGATACTCGCTATCATTTGGATAGAATCACCAACCTTCATTACACGAACCGGATGATTCTGATTTGGTACAATGCCTAAGCCTAATTCTCCCAAGCTATCACTGCCCCATGCATAGAGCCAGCCATCGTTACCAATGGCTAGCGAGTGTCGTAATCCCGCAGATATCGCTACGAACTGCGAGACGTTTGTTGGCATAGGAACGAGTAATGTATGAATCGAACCGCTGCCAACCCCTAATTGTCCGAACGTGTTATCTCCGTTCGCATTAATTCGCCCGAACTGATCCAGGCTTAATTCATGCGATCCTCCAGCCGCGACCGAGACCGTCGAGGGAGCAAATCCAAGGTTATCAGCTAAATCGTCGTTGATAAAGGATTCAATGCGATAGGATACCGCGAGCGTCGAAAGTGGGCCACGTCCGCGAAAAAATGATCGGCTGGCCAGCATAGGTGCCCACCACCTTTGAAACCGCCCTACACTGTCGATTCCGCTACCATACAGATGATCGTCCTGAGAGATCATGAGTGTGTAACCGGGTCCCGCCGCGACTGCAGACCACGCTGTAACACCGTTGGGAAAAATTACCGGCGTCGGACTCCGCAGCACTTGTAAATTTCCGGTACCAAGTTGTCCCTGCTCATTATTGCCCCAGGCGTATAGTGTACCATTGTCCGCAAGGGCTTCCGTGTGGTCAGCACCAGCGGATACCCACTTCCACTTCTTTACACCAATTGGATTTGGGATCAGAACCGGCGACGCGAAAAGATTTCCAGCATACCCGACGCCAATCTGTCCCTTATCATTTAGCCCCCAGGCGTATAGTTTATCGCTATCGGCGACAGCAACGGCATGAGCGGCGCCGCCAGCGACGAGCGTCCACTGTGAGGCGCCTTGTGGCATCGGGACCAATACCGGTCGATTACGGTCATTGCGATCTCCGACTCCAAGTTGGCCATAAAAATTACGGCCCCACGACCATAAGTTGCCATCTTTATCGATTACGTAAGACGACTCTGATAACGATTGCTGGCCTAAGAACTGCGCGGATAAGTTCGACGACAGAAAAAGAAGAACACAGCAGAGCGAAAATCTCATGGTTTTGATGATCTGGGGCGAAAGCGCCTTCCCAATAAAACGCAGGGAAGGCGCTCGGTTACAAAATTTCTTTTGCACCACCTCTCAATGCAGAATTGTCACTGCTCGCATGTAGGAAAACTCGGGTGAGGATAGTTTACAATAATACGTGCCAGAAGGCAGGCCGTACACAGCGAATGAAAGCTCATGTATCCCTTCCGACATATAGCCATCACTCGATCGCAATTTCCTTCCTAAGGCATCGTACAATTCAACGCTTACTTGTGCCCGTTGAGGTAGATCATAATAGATGCTTACGGTACTGGGTGATGGAACAACCGACCATTCGAATGAAGACATCGCACCACTTCCAACACTATTCGGAGGTGGAGGCGCTACGTAATCATTCCAATCCAGAGTGACAATATCGCCATGATTAACGATCACATTTTCAAATGTTTTCTGCTTCGAGGTTCCGCTATCCGCAAAATAGACCGTATAATTATGCGGGAGTGAATCAACACCTGTAAAAACGAAATTACCCTGCTCGTTGGAATAAACCGTATCGGTGTGGCATCCCCACGGACAGTTCTTAACAACGACAGCACCAAGCACTCCTATGCTTTCTTTGCCCACCGTTATTCTGCCGCGAACGATGCCTGAGATCGAATTGGCAGCGCCAATGTAATCCATTATTCTGCCCGCCATTACACCGTGGCCATTAGTTCGGAAGAAATTAACAGCGGTAGATGAGCGAGGTAAGTTCGCCATTCCAGCCCAGCTTTGGCCCGCATCATACGTTACCAGCGACGAACCACTATCGCCAACAGCATAGCCGACCGACTTATTGATAAAGTACAGACTATTGATCGCATGGGTCGCGTAGGTAACAAATGGCTTAAAGCCATCAGTAATGAGATCTGTGATCTTACCATTATTACCGGCTACGAACAGATGTCGTGGTGATGCATAGTAGACGGCGCGTAATGTTCCTAATATGGGATTGGCGTACCTCACCCAGGAATATCCATTATATAAATAACATGCGCTATCTCCTACAATAGCACCATTGTTAGCATCGAAGAAATGAACGCCGGTCAGGTCCGGCTCCGGAAAGCTGATCTGCGGAAGCCATGCTTCACCACTCTTCATTATGACCGTCCCGTTATCACCGACAACCCAGGCAGTATCATAATTAACTAGAGCGATCGATCGAAGATTGGATGTGGCTATCGTTGTGGAGGTCCAAGTCTTACCGGAATCCCTCGTTTTAAGAATTGTCCCATTATCGCCACACACGAAGCCCCGAGCGCTGTTCAAGAATTTTACGTCATGTAGGTCGCAATTGGATTCGTAAACAGCATTCCAAATAGCGCCAGCATTGGTCGTCTGGAAAATTGCGCGCCTACTGATCGCGTAACCGACCATTGAATCTGTGAAATATACTTTGGAAAGCGTATCCAAAAGAAGCGGCGAATACAGTTTCGTGAAGTTACCGATAATACCAGAAGGTGGCAATGTGTAGTGCGGGAAGGTGTCATTATCTGTCGGCAGTTGCAGATCGTACACATTGCTTATGTAATTCTCCTTCGAGATCGTAAACTCGTAGAAGATCGAGCCGGCATACGGGATCTGAATAGCTCCGCCGTTATCAGATGTCAACGTATCAGCCCGATACGTGTAGGGGTAGCCCGCAAACGACAACTGTGCGTAAGGTATCGGTGCTGATGTTACGGAATCCGATATAGACGCCAGAATACCCCGCCAATAAGGTAATACCGGGATCATCATACTGCCGGACACAATAAGTGGTGCTGAACCTGGCGCTCGAACATAAGCAAAATAATTGGGGCGGTATATCTGTGGCTGAGGATGCAAGATTGGATTTGCGCTGGCGGGCCACTGAACCGAATCACTATAGCCAGAAGCAATGGGTTTTGATATAACCCGATCGGCACTATCGAGCACTCTTAAAGGACTACCCATATATAATTGCGACTCAACGCCCCGAAGAGATGTGCTATTAGGGTTATGTACCGTTAATGTTACGGTGTAATTGGTATCTGCATAAAGATCGGGTGCACTAATAGTAGCTGATATCTTACACGAGTCTGCTACTTGCATAACGCGATGTGTTCCACAAACACACGCTGTCTCAGGTCCGGGAAATGTGTTTGTACTGGCGTATCCTAATTCTCCATACGTATTATCGCCCCACGCATAGAGCCAACCATCATCGCCGATCGCAAGAGAATGATTAAGCCCTGCTGCAACCGCTACGAACTGACTTACCATTTTGTACCGTAGCGTAAAGGCTGACATATAAGTGGGTGGGCCGAGCTGCCCGTACGTGTTGTCGCCGAACGATGAAATAATACCGCCTTTATTGAGCACCAGGAAATGATTGCCGCCAGCAGCAACCGCGATCTGCGATTGAGATACACCGCCATCGGGACCGATATTTCCCACACGAGCTTTCGGAGGAATATAATTGCTCGCAGCGTAGTATTCTTCATCGATCCTCAACTCCAATTTATTGGAAGCGGCCACGCAGGGCAACGGAGAACGCCCACGGTAATGCACATTATTAAGCGGCTGAGGGCCGGGGCTCGGCAGGAATGCACCGAGACTATCCTGTCCAGCGCCATATAGATGTCCGTCCTGCGAGATCATTAGGGTGTAACCGGGACCAGCAGCAACGGCTGTCCACGCTGTTACCTCGGATGGGAAATGTACGCGCTCCGGACGGAAAAAGGAGCAGGTTCTTCCAGTCCCCAATTGTCCTAACTGATTATTTCCCCACGCCCACAAGACACCATCATCGGATAACGCTTCGCAATGATCCGCACCAGCCGAAACGGCGATCCATTTTTTTACCCCTGGCGGATTCGGAATAAGCATTGGAGAAACAAAAAAGCCTCCGATATACCCTACGCCGATCTGCCCCTGATCGTTGAGCCCCCATGCATATAGTTTATCGCTATCTCCCACAGCAATGGCGTGATTCGCTCCTCCGGCAATAAGCACCCAACGTGAAACGCCGGCCGGCATCGGGACCTTCATCGGGGATGTGCGGTTCGTTCGATCGCCTAAACCGAGTTGGCCGTAGAAATTAAGTCCCCACGCCCACAATTGCCCGTCCTTATCGATCACATACGATGATTGAGAGAGGGACTGCTGTCCGAGAATTTGAGCCTCAGCAGAAGAGGTAACCAAAAGAGCTAAAACAATAAAAATGACTTTGTGCATAATGGACATATTCTGGCGACACACTGCCAGAAATGAATGTTACGGTTAAGAGGTCACGCTACTATAACTTCCTTAAGCGAATTTTGTTACAGGACCCAAAACACATTCAGCTTCTAATCCTCCCAGGATTAGGCGGAGACCACCGTATGGCCCATTCGCAGTTAAGCCTCCCATACGACTCCATAACACCAGATTATATCCCCTTCGAAAAGAACGAATCACTCGTTGACTATACACGACGTTTTTGCGATTCGCTATTAAAAAGCCACAAACTCGATCTTACACGTCCCCATTTCATCGCAGGATACTCTTTAGGCTCGGCGATAGGAATGGAGATCGCACGGATTGTTCCTGTCACCGGACTCATCCTTATTGGCGGGCCGATGAAGTCGAGCGAGATCAAATTTATTCCGAGGATTTTCGGCAAATATGTCTGCTGGTGGCTGCCGCTCTGGGTTTATCGCGCAGCCGAAATATTCGTTGCACCAGTAATGCGAATGGTCTCTGGTATTTCTGAACATGAGATTCGCTTGGCCGGTGTAATGTATCACGAGCTGGCGCGCGGTCTTTTTCGTGAAGGCTATCGGGCTCTCGTCGAATGGAATGGATGTCCGATCGACGTACCATACATTCGTATTCACGGCGATAAGGATCAAATCATTAAATCTCCTAAGCCAGATAAGCATATATTCCTTATCCGCAAGTCCAAACATCTTGTTGGACAAGCGAGACCTAAGGAAGTTAACGATATTATTCTGAACTTCATTGAGGGGGTGATGAGCCGGAATGCTTGAGCCGTTGATACATCGGCTTTTGGTCTTACGTGAGGTCTTCCGAGCCTTGATAGAAGCCTCGTTTCAGCACTTTCCACAGGACGAAAAGCGTCAGTAAAGGCTTCTGTTGCACTCGATAATTTTTATCCCATAACATGGGGATAATTTGGTGTATAAGCCTAAACTTACACACAGGCAAGTGAATATCTACATGCGAACAAGTGTATAACTTCGGAAACCCTTCGATTTGAGCCAGTTATGGGTAGATGCTCCGAGGCTCCGTTAACAACCGTTCTAACGCTGTTTTGCGGTTATAGCCCTGCCGTTTGAGGGATAATGAGTGGACAACTCAAATAATTAGAACAAAATCCTACCACGGATTTTGTCCTACTTAACTCGGCAGGAATCGTTTAGCGAATATAATTTACTTTAACTATCTCGGATGAGGCTCCAGCCTGCTCGACACGGATAATGTACTGGCCGCTGGGTAAACTCAACGCGCCAATTTGAACCGCATTCTCGCCCCTATGAAGCAAGCCAAGATCGACAGTAGCCATCGAGGAGCCAGCCATGTCATAAATTTCGGCTGCGGCAGGAGCATCCCGGTCCGTCAATACATCGAGATTCAGTTTTGAGGCACCATAAACAGGGTTTGGCCACGCATTGGTGACGACAATACCAACATTGTCTTCAGTCTTCACAGAAACGGCATTTTGCGGTTCAGCAATAGCCATCATCGGATAGACGGAAGAATCACCAGGGTTATCAGCGTCGCGGGCGATGAGGGTAAACATTACTGTATCCGACTGAGTAACACTCGGTGCCTGAAGAGTAAATTTTACCGTTTGGAATCCGAGGGAGTCGAACACATGACGAACATCACTTCCAACGGGGCTTGAATCAGCAACACTATAACGAATGCTCCATCCCTGAGGAAGAGTACCTGTTAGTAAGGAGAAGGAATACGTCTTCCGTATCGTGCAAAGATTGTTGAACGGATAGCTGAACTCCTGCGGCTCTCCACCGGTAAACGATAGCACAGAATCGTTTGCGAAGGTGTGCGTATTCACGATAGCCACAAAGCGGTAATTGGCAGAGTCGAGAGGATTTGTAGTCTTAGGCTTTATAGCAAGATGGAAAACAGCGGAGTCTTTACGAACAAGCGATGAACTCTGAAGCATGATTCGAACTCGCTCGCGATAGGTGCCTTCACCATGATATGTACCGCTCGGGAAATCGGGAAAGACATAGCTTACGGTATCGCCGTTGGCACATGTTGTCTTCGATTGGCTTACAATGCAAAGCGTCCGGCTCCATCCCTCCGGCAGGGAGTCCTGTATAGTAAACTTAAAATTGGTCGCAACTCCGCCATGGTTCTCGAGATAATTCGTCATCGAATGAGAACCAGCCCCGTTGAATACATATTGGAATTTCGAGCCGGCAGCCCACTGGAAAATGAGAGGCGGATTATGTGGGATGAACGCTGAATAAAACGAGAGCTGTACCGTATCCGGAATAGAGTTCAGCACGCCAATACGCATCCACACCTTACCACTATCCGGTACATCATTGAAGGCAGCCGTCATGTCAAGCGTAAGCAAGAGACTATCTCCCGGATGGATCGTCGCGCTTTCGCTATCATCCGATGCAGCAAAACAATTACTGCCCCAGCAAACACTGGAAGTCCATCCAGCGGGAATACGCTGCGAGCGATAAAAGTAAATCCCCTGATCCGTGTTCGAAATATTTTTGACCCAAACGAGATAGGTATGAAGCCCACCGTCGCTTACATCTTTCCAATTCGTATCGTGAGAGTAAACCTGAAATAATTGCGATTCCGAATGGAAACTTCGTTTCGTGTAAAGCTTCTCTGTCGATCCATCTTGCGAAGTCATTGAACCGCGCATTATAGGAGATCCAGCCTGCGCATGAACAGGCGAGAATTGAAAACAAATAGAGAATAGAGAAGCGAATAGAAGAACGGTAAGACGCAAGGTCTTCATTAGAGACTCGAATAAATCTTAATGGCGTTAGCACACCCCATTAAATGGGGTGAATTATAGCTAATTTCATAGTCAATTGGTTCGCAAAACCTTTCCCACTTTTACCCACTTCGACGACGAATATACACTTAGAAAAAAGGTAAAAAAATATTGCCCAGTATAACTACTGGGCAATACAGCGGTCAGTACTCGCTAATGCACTTAGAGGTTTCCGCGCAGTGCTTGTTCGCGTTCGATGGATTCGAAGAGTGCTTTGAAGTTACCTTTACCGAAGGAGCGAGCGCCCCGGCGTTGAATGATCTCAAAGAACACCGTGGGGCGGTCCTCGACGGGCTTCGTGAATATCTGCAGCATATAGCCATCATCATCGCGATCGACTAAAATACCGAGCCGTTCCAACTCTTCGATCGGCTCATTGATCTTTCCAACCCGGTCCTGCAGGTCTCGATAATAGGTGCTCGGAACTCGGAGAAATTCGACTCCTTGTTGGGAAAGCTTTCCTACAGCCTCAATAATGTTAACGGTCGCGAGCGCTATGTGCTGTACACCGGGACCATTATACCACTCAATATATTCTTCGATCTGAGATTTCTTACGTCCGGTTGCCGGCTCGTTGATCGGGAATTTGATCTTCTCGCTACCAGAAGCCACTACTTTCGACATCAGTGCAGAATACTCTGTCGAAATATCTTTATCATCGAACGATACGAACACGTGGAATCCCATTACTTCCTCGTACCACTTCACCCAATCGTTCATCTGATTCCAGCCGACATTCCCTACAATATGGTCGACAGCGGCGAGCCCACAGGAGCGCGCGATAGTATCCTCGCTTGTGATCGTCTTGAAACCTGGAGCAAAACCTCGATAATCTTTTCGGTCCACAAAGGTATGAAGTGTATCGCCGTAAGTGCGGATAACTGCTGTGCGGTAGGTGCCATGAGCATCGGTCACTTCCCGTGGCTCCTGGACCCCGATGGCGCCGCGCTTAGTCGTTTCACGATAAGCACTTTCAACATCCTTCACTTCCAGTGAAATATCCTTAACACCATCTCCATGCTGACGAAGATGTTCCTGATACGGATGATCCGGAACGAGCGGAGTGGTCAGTACAAACCGAATCTTACCCTGTTCGAGAACATAACTGGCCCGATCCCGAACGCCGGTCTCGAGACCGGCATACCCGGTGAGCTTAAAGCCCATGGCCGAGCGATAGAAATACGCCGACTGCTTCGCATTGCCGACGATAAATTCCAAATGATCAATGGCGCGGATGGGTAAAAAGTCCGCTTCTTTTGCTTCGTTTTGTGTTCTGGGTGCGGTCAGGAGTTCTTCGGCCATAGTTCAGATAAAGGGTAAAGCGACTGTGGTAATTTTGCAACAATGAGTCAATCGCATCAGGTTCGAAACAAGTTTCCCTGGCTTTTCGCATTAATTGTTTTTCTTGCTCTTAATACAAAAGCACAAGCCCAGGAGATCGATCTTCCCTCTTCGCCGGCTCTTTCACACGAGAACACTTCACAAAGTGACCTGGAGGGCGATCTCCGAGGTATCTTCAGTGACCCTCGCTTTTCCAATGCGACCTGGGCCGTTGCGATACAGTCACTTGAAACCGGTGAATATCTCTTCCGTTTGAATGATGGCAAGAGCCTATTGCCTGCATCGAACTTTAAGCTTCTGCCTGCTTCGGAAACACTTTCCCTGCTTGGTCCTGATTTCCACTACACTACTGACTTACTTACAACGGGGCGCATTACCTCCGACGGTACGCTTCGTGGCGATCTCGTTATTCGTGGCTCTGGCGATCCATCGTTCGGTGTCGCAATTAACACCTCCGATTCTAACGCCGCAACGATCTTCGACGCTTGGGCCGATTCCTTATCCGATCTCGGTATTCGCCGGATCGATGGGGCTATCATCGGTGACGACAGCTATTTCACATCGGATTATTATCCGAATGGATGGGCCGTGGA
>Ga0209062_1002141_pt1 | contig 28203 bp, 25 predicted proteins | sample Coa_R2_2_FD_187158 | JGI IMG/M metagenome (GOLD analysis project Ga0209062, IMG submission 187158) | Surface soil microbial communities from Centralia Pennsylvania, which are recovering from an underground coalmine fire - Coalmine... | ecosystem: Environmental > Terrestrial > Soil > Unclassified... | reverse complement strand
GAGGCCGAACAGAATGCTCTCAGGGCAGCCGAGCGGCACTTGCAGGGCTGGGCCTTGCGACTGCAAGCACAATGCGCCGAAGCCTTAGGGCAACCGATGGAAGCCATCAACCTGGCCCGTTCCTCGCTGGCGCTCTACGACGCCATCAATGCGCCCGAGGAAAGCATGCGCAGTCGGCGCGTGCTGGCCTTCGTGCTCTGGAGGGGAGGCCATCATCATGAAGCCGTGGCACAGCATCGCCGCAACCTGCACGCGGCCCGGGCGCTGGGGCACGCGGAGCACCTCGCCTACGTCCTCTGCGGGCTGGGACACACCTTGCTAACGTTAGGCCAATTGGGCGATGCAGAACCCTATCTGGCCGAAGCGTTGGGTCTGGCGGAAGGGCTTGAGGACAGCTATCTCATCCTCTCCATCCACTACCACCTGGCGAATCTCTGGACCGAGCGTGCCTATCTCGTCGCGGAATCCGGCGGTGCGGACCTGCCAGCCGTTCGCGCCACCTGTTGCGCCCATTTTCAGCGCGTCATAGACCTCGCCCAGGCGCAGCGAAGCGACCACATGTACATCGGTGCGCTCAACGATCTGGCCGTGGCCCTGGCGCAGTGGGGAGAGACAGAGCGCGCGTACCCGTTGATTGCCGTGGCCCGGCAGATGGTCGATCATCTCGACGGCCACAAACCGGCGCGAGGTTGGACGCTGCTTAGCGCAGCGGAGGTAGCCCTTGCCGGCGGGGATCCTGAAACAGCTCTGGATCTGGCCACCGGCGCCGTCCCACTCCTTGAAACATCCTCACCCGTTGGGCTGGCCCCGGCACATCGCGTCATCGCCCTGGCCCTCTCGCAGCAAGGTGCATCTGAGCGGGCAGAACCGCACTGGATCGCTTCTCTAGCCGCGGCAACGCGTTACGGACTGGCCATGGAGGAACGGCGCACGCGGAACGACCGGACGCGTAGCTCGGCGTCGGCGGCTGACGTGGAGGGTCATCCGTAGCCCTGTCGGGAGAATATGGTACCAAGCCCGGTCTAGCGTATACAACCTCGGCAGTGATGCGCCACATCTGGTCGGCGTTAGTCGGCGGCAGATCGCCGATCAGGTAGCTTATCGGCGCGGAGTGGACAACAGCGGGACCAGAGCCGGCCATATCGTGTCGGCGACCACGTGATACCCGGCACCGTTGGGATGATGCGCGTCGCCCCACAGGCCCGGGCGACTCCACAGCCCGCTGGTGAGCCAGACCAGCGGTACCCTGAAGCGGGTCGAAATAGCGCGGTACACCTCGGCCATACCCGGCTCGTCGAGTCCACCCAGAATCACGCGGCTGTGCGCCCGCTGGATGAACTGAACGATGGTAGCAAGGCCGGCAGCCCATTGATCGCGCGGCGTGTGCCCGGGGTCGTTGCTGCCAAGATCTACAATCACAATGGCCGGATGCAGGTCGAGCACATCGTGTCGCAGCCGCGCCAGGCCGTCTGCTACCCGGTCGCCGCTCACCCCGGCATTGACGACCTGATAGCGGTAGCCCGCGCCGTCGAGGCGACGCTGCAGCCAGGCGGGATACGACTGATCGGCAGCCGCCGTATTGCCGGCGGTCAGGCTGTCGCCCAGGCAAACGATCACCGGCCGGCCATCCAACACTACATTCGGACGTTGCAGGAAGCGTAGGCCGAATGCCGCCGCGACCGTCAGGCTGGCAAGGCATACAACCACCCATCCGCCACGGGAGGGCCCATGCTTTGCGGCCATGGTATCAGAAGGCATGAAATCGGGTTCTTCTAGCTGCCGACCGGCCCGGAATCTATGGTCTATGGTCCTGTTCGCGAATCGACGCAGTCAACCGCTGTGAGGAGGGTGAAATACCGTGTCCACCCTCCTCAGCAATTATCCATTTGCCCTGGATTTCGCTCGGCGCCGGCGGCTCCTTACGGTTCCGATCCTGGTGCGAATTGCCCTACGTCGGACGTGATTCGCCATCCTTGCGGAGTCTTGATAAGGTGGACATCTTCCAGCATCTTATTCGATGGGTTGAATTGGAGAAGGCGCCCGTCGTCTTGCCGCACAGCATCCACAATCCAATTGACGAACGTCAGGTGCGCGCTGGCCACCGTGCCTGTGATCGTGATACTCTCGAAGTTCACATCACGAATGCCGCCAGCAAGCATCCGAAAGCCGCCGCCACGCTGCATGTCGAGGCCATGCTGCACCTGTGACATGCGGGCACTCAGCAGGGGAGATGACGGGGCGTACATTGAGGACAGAAGTGCGGATGCGCGCCTTTGTACGTTCGCGGCATCAATTGAACCAAGCGGCGCCCCAGCCGCGGGCGTGTCGGCGATAGCAAGGCTGTCTTTCGCAGTTTCAGCTTGGACAATCACGTTCTCGATCGCCTGCTCATCCGGCGAAATAGCCGACGATCGAGTTGACGTGACAACTAGGATAGCTACGCCCAGAGAGATGATCGCCAGCATGCTCGCTATCCTCATTCGTAGCGATGCGGAGTTCCGGTGCATGGTAAATGCCATCCTTTCCTACACGGTGATGTGGTATTCGAAGATCGCCGTAGTCTGTGGGTAGGAATTGTATGGATATAGCGTCCAGATTGCGTGGTAGTGGCTATTCGTGTGCGCGTCCACTAGAGACCCTGTGGCACCCTTCGCTCTGGAATCCGGGTCTGTGCCGTTGTTCACCACCTGAATGGCATCGTGTGAGATACCAAGACCTTGTCCCCAATCATAGAAGAGCACGTCTCCAACACCAATCTGATCAACCCCGTGAGTGATCTGGCCACCGGAACTGGAGATAGTCTAGCGTCAATGAGTTACAAATAGGTTTCAGCCAAAACGGCCTCTGCCATCCATGGCGGCAGGCCGACTCCTCGGCCAATCCTGTGTAACAGGAGGCCCTGTCTTGTGTAATGGCGGCCGCTTCACGCGGGCAAATCGTGGCGATTGAGACTCAGAGCGTGCGGTACCAGAAGCGGTCCCAGGCCTCCCAGAAGGTGGCGCCGCGGGAGATGACAGTGCGCGGGTCGGGGATCTCCACGCCGCTGCGTCCGACGTAGTACATGGCGTGATCGGGCGTTGCCAGCTCGACCCGGAAGGTGACCGGTGACGCCGGCACGTAGGGTGCCGGCCACGATCTCTGGCGCAAGGCCAGCTCCACGCGCTCCTCGATCAGGGCGCAGGCATCGGCATGAGCCATGTTGCGCGCCGCGTAGCGGCCCAGTCCCTTCTTGACCGGCACGGCCACCACCTGCTCGCCGAGCAGATTCTGCACCTCGCGGCAGGTCGCCGTGTCTCCGGAGACGAAGATGCAGGGCACGTTCCAGCTACCGCTGATCGCCGCCAGGATGCCGCTCTCCCCCACCGGCGTGTCGTTGATGTAGGCGTTGTGCCAGGCCTCGGTGCTGACGGTATGGCAGAGCACGCCATCGGGCGTGCCGGCCATGGCATGCGCCCCGACGAAGAGCGCAGCGTCGCAGCCGGCTTCCAGCGGTTCGGTGTAGCGCCCCCAACGCTGGCCGAGCACATATTCGGCCCCGCGCTCCAGTTGGTCGGGGATGAGGCTTTTGAAGCTGAAGCCGCCGCCGGCGCCATGCCCGTCCACCACGACGATCTCGGTGGCACCACCGGCCTTGGCGCCGCGCACGGCGGCGTTGACCTCGCCGGTCAGCAGTCGCCGCCCCTCCTCATACATCGCCGCGCCGCCCTCCACCTGCTGCCAGACCTCGATGCCGGCGACCCCCTCCATATCGCACCAGATAACGACGCGCACACCCTGCTCCTTTCAATGATTGCCGACGCTGACCTCGGCCATCTACGCCTATGATCCTACCATGCATGTGCATTAATCACGGAACGGAGTCTGCCGGTGGTAGATAGGGTAGCCTCAGAGTCTGGGCCGCGCGCTGCACTCGCGCTGCCATTCGCGGTTCGACGAGCGCGACCATGCTCCCACTGGACCAGGAAACGGCATCGCTGGCACGCTCGTAGAGCGCGACGGCGGTGCCCCCATTGTGCGCAGCCGGGTAGATCAGCCCATCAATTGCTCCATATATGTCAGGGTGCTCGTAGAAATAGCGTGACCATGCTTGCGTCAGTGCACGGTCACGTATGCCCGAGATAGCGTGGACGGTACCCGCACGCGTTGCTCCGCCTCGTCGCAGGTCGAGCATCTGAATCGGCCGCTTGAGGGCGATGGTTGCAAGCCATTCACGCCCAATCTGTACGAAGCTTCGATCGCCGAACACCTCGGCCACACAGCAGGCAAGCGTGGGCGCTCCGTAGAAGATACCGCGCGGTCCTTCCCGTGGCGAGTCGGCGGGCTCATGGTGGTCGAACCGTTGTGCGAGCGGGCCGTAGTTGCGGAAGCCGGGATATTCTGGGTGGATGAGACAACAGCCTACCTCGAGCGCATCGCCGCAGATCAAGGCCGCAGTATGGCAGAAGTAGCAACCTGGATCATAACGGTGGACCTGCGCCGTGAGCGCACCATCGACGTCGAGCTGGTGGCCCGACTGGGGACAACCTCCTAATTGCGCAGCGGTTTACCCGTGTTCAGTGTATGCTGTATGCGCTCCTGCGTCCTGGCCATGCCGCAGAGGCTGATGAAGGCCTCGCGCTCCAGATCGAGCAGGTGCTGCTCGCTAAGATCGGCCACCGGCGAGCAGTCGCCGCCGCACAGCACGTGCGCCAGTTTGCCGATCACCACTGCGTCGTGTTCGCTGATCTTGCCCGCCAGGCGCAGGCCGTCGATCTGCTGCTCCAGCACGAGGCGCCCGCCCGTACCGGGTAAACGCAGCACCGACGGTTCCGGAGCGCGGTAGCCAGCCTCGGCCAGCGCGATGGCCGCTGCTTTTGCATCGCTCAACAGACGCTCACGGTCCAGGCTGATGCCGTCGCTCGGACGCAGGTAGCCCAGGCGTCGGGCTTCCGCCGCGCTGGTTGAAACGGTGGCGTAGGCGATGGTCTCCAGGGCATGGCGCACTGCCGGGAAAGGCCCCTTCTCCGGCACCAGGTCGCGTGCCCGCAGCAACAACTCCTTGCAGCCGCCTCCGGCCGGGATCAGGCCGACCCCGGTCTCCACCAGCCCGCAGTAGGTCTCGGCAGCCACCTGGGCGCGCGCGCAATGCATCAGCACTTCGCAGCCGCCCGCCAGCGTGCGTCCGGCCGCTGCAACCACCACCGGAATCGGGCTGTACTTGGCGGCCATGTTGGCCTCCTGAAACGCCTTGACGATGCGCTCGATCTGACCCCACTGGCGCATCCGCGCGGCCATCAGCAGCAACGCCAGATTGGCGCCGGCCGAGAAGTCCGCCGCGTCGTTGCCGATGACCACGGCGCGGTAGTCGCGGCCCGCACGCTCCAGCGCCTCGCGCGTCATGGCCACGGTGTTCTCGTCGATGGTATTGAGCTTGGTGCGATACTCCAGCAAAGCGACGCCGTCGCCCATGTCCAGCAGGGCCGCGCCGCGGTTCTCGGCGATGGCCGGACCGCGCCGTCGTAGGCTCGCTGCGCTCAGGCCATCCGTGCCGGGCGGCAGCGGCGCATAGGACCGGGTTGCCGGTATGAAGACGGTACGCGCCCCCTCCTCGTCGCGGTAGAAGCTGCCCTGCCCATTCTCCAGCACTTCGCGCGCCGGTTGCGGCACCTGCGCGCCCTGCTCTTCCAGGCCCCGGACCACGTTGGCCACGCCGAGGGCATCCCAGGTCTGGAAGGGGCCAAGGGCCCAGGCAAAGCCCCAGCGCATCGCCGCATCCACGTCGGCGGGACTGTCGGCGATCTCGGGCACGCGGCGCGCGCTGTAGGCCAGCAGATCGTAGACGATGGGCCGCGCAAAGCGGGCCGCCCGGTCGTCGGCGGCCAGGATGCCGCGGATGCGCGCGGCCGGGTCGGGGTTCTCCCGGACCTCGCCGATGGAGTCGAAGCGGACCGACTCGCGCGGGCGGTACTCCATGGTCTTTGGGTCGAGCACCAGGATCTCGCTGCCTTCTTTGCCCCTGATGCGCTTGTAGAAGCCCTGGCCGCTCTTCTCGCCCAGCCAGCCGCGCGCCACCATCTCGCGCAGCAGCGGAGGCGGCGCAAAGACCTCACGACACTCGTCGTCGGTAGCGGTGTCGTAGACGCCCTGGGCCACGTGCATGAGCACGTCCAGGCCGGAGAGGTCGCAGGTGCGGAAGATGGCGGAGCGCGGCCGCCCCATCGGCTCGCCCAGGATGGTGTCGACCTCGTCGAAGCCGTAGCCCATCTCCAGCGTGCGCCGCAGCGCCACCATGAAGCCATAGACGCCGATGCGATTGGCGATGAAGTTGGGCGTATCTTTGCACAGCACCACACCCTTGCCCAGGCGGTCCGCGCCGAAGGCCCGCCAGAAATCCACGACCTCGGGCGCGGTGTCGTGGTTGGGCACCAACTCCAGCAGCTTCATGTAACGCACGGGATTGAAGAAGTGCGTGACCAGGAAACGGCGCCGAAAATCCTCCGGCAGCCCGGCGGCCATGGCGTTGACGGAGATGCCGCTGGTATTGGAGGAGACGATCGTATCGGGCGCGAGCAAGGGGGCCAGGCGCGCGAAGAGGGCGCGCTTGGGCTCGAGCTGCTCGATTATGGCCTCGATCACGATGTCACAGTCCCGCACCTGCTCCAGATCGTCCTCGACGTTGCCGATGTCGATCAGCCGCGCGCTGCGCTTGTCGTAGAACAGGGCCGGCGAGGCGCCGAGGGCGCGATCTAGGCCGCGCCGGGCCACGGCATCGCGATCGTCGCCGTCGCCCGGTACATCCATGAGCAGCACCGGAATGCCGACGTTGGAGAGGTGCGCCGCGATCGCCCCGCCCATCACGCCCGCGCCGATCACGGCGGCCCGCTGTATCTCTCGTGTCATGACACTCCCCACTAATTCAGGCGCTCGATGATGGTGGAGACGCCCTGCCCACCCCCCACGCACAGGGTCGCCAGGCCGATGGTGCCGTCGAGCTCGCGCAGCTCGTTGATTAACTGCGCGATCAGCCGGATGCCGCTGCAACCGAGCGGATGGCCGACGGCGATGGCGCCGCCGTGTATGTTGAGCCTGTCGTCGGCGATGCCCAGCTCCCGCTGCACAACCAGAGATTGAGAGGCGAAAGCCTCGTTCAGCTCCACGGCGTCGACGTCGCCCATGGTCAGGCCGGCGCGCTTCAGCGCCTTCTGCGTTGCCGGGATGGGGCCGATGCCCATGACCTCGGGATCGACGCCGGAGACGGCCATGGCGCGCACGCGGGCCAGCGGCGCGATGCCCAGGTCGCGGGCGCGCTCGGCGCTCATCAGGATGGCGGCGGTGGCGCCATCGGTCAGCGGCGAGCTATTGCCGGCAGTGACCGTTCCGCCGACGATGAAAGCCGGCTCCAGCGCGGCCAGCCTCTCGGCGGAGGTGTCGCGGCGCGGCCCCTCGTCGCGCTCGAAGAGCGTGCCATCGGCCAGGGTAACGGGCACGATCTCGGCGAAGGCCCCGGCATCCTGGGCGGCCACGGCGCGCTGGTGGCTGCGCAGGGCGAATGCATCCTGATCCTGCCGCGAGACGCCGTAGCGCCGGGCCACGTTCTCGGCGGTGTGGCCCATGGGGATGTAGGCGTCGGGATAGCCGTCCTGGTGCGCGGCCAGGGCCGGGTGGAAGCTGGGATTGAAACCGCCCATGGGGATGCGCGACATGCTCTCCACCCCGGCCGCCACCATCACATCGCCGTCGCCATGCATGATGGCCTGCGCGGCCATGTTGAGCGCCTGCAAGGCGCTGGCGCAGAAGCGGTTGATGGTGACACCGCCGGCCGTGTTGGGGATGCCGGCCAGCGCGGCCACCGGACGTGCCAGGTTCATGCCCTGCTCGCCCTCCGGGAAGGCGCAGCCGACCAGGACATCCTCCACCAGCGCCGGGTCGAGCCCCGACACGCGCTCCAGGGCGCCCCGAATGGCCAGAGCAGCCAGGTCATCGGGCCTGATCTCCTTCAGGCGCCCCTTATGCGCGCGACCAAAGGGGGTGCGCACGGCGCTCACGATAACGGCATCGGGCATGTGTCTAGCTCCTTTCTGGAGGCGCTAGGGGATAGGCACTAGGACTCCCTAACGCCCAACGCCTAACGCCTTTCGTCGACGACCGAGAACGGATAGCTACCGCGGCCGATCACGGTCGTGGCCAGGTCGCGCAGCGCCGGCGTGCTGGCCAGGTGATAGTCGCCCAGATAGGCGCGCAGGCGGGCCAGCTCGTCGTCGCGCTCGCCGGCGCTCACGGCATCGACGGCCAGGTTCTCCAGCACGTCGGCGATGGCCTGGGTCACGCCGGGCAGGAAGCGCCAGACGGACAGGCGGGCCGCCAGGGCGTGCCGGCCGGCGTCGGAACTCCCGGCGCGTAGGGCCGCCGCGGCGCGGGCCACGGCGCTATCCATGGCGAACAGGTTGATCAGCATGTCGGCGCCGGCGGCCAGGAACTCCTGTTCCTGCTCGATCTCCGTCATGTAGCGCATGCCGGCTTTCATCAACACATAGGCCGTGGCGGCCTTGGCCCGCTCCACGGCCTCGGCGGCGAAACGCAGTTCCTCGGGCACGTCGACCGACGGGGTACGCCGCTCGGCGATGGCGGCCTCGATCTCCGGGAAGGCGTCCATGACCGAGATGCGTCCGGCCATGGCGCGCTTGAAGAGGGTGCCGGTCAGCAGCAGCCGGTTGATCTCGTTGGTGCCCTCGAAGATGCGGGTGATGCGCGCGTCGCGATAGGCCTTCTCCACGGCGTACTCGTGCATGAAGCCGTAGCCGCCGAAGATCTGCACGCCCTCGTCCACGGTGCGGCCCAGCACCTCGCTGCCCAGCACCTTGCAGATAGAGCACTCCATGGCGAACTCTTCGATGGCCTTGAGCGCGCTGTCCGGCGACCGATCCGGCGCCTTGCCCAGCGCCTCCTCGATCAGCCCTGCCGTGCGGTAATTGACGGCCTCGGCGGCGTAGGTCTCGACCACCATCTGGGCCAGCTTCTTCTGGATGAGGCCGAACTGCGCCAGCGTCTTGCCGAAGGCCTTGCGCTGCGTCACGTACTGCGCGCAGATGCCGATCACTTCGCGACAACCGCCGCCGTTGGAGGCGCCCAGCTTGAGGCGGCCGATATTGAGGATGTTAAAGGCGATCTTGTGCCCCTTGCCGACCTCGCCGAGCACGTTCCCGGCCGGGACACGGGCATTGTCGAAGTAGACGGCGCGCGTGGATGAGCCCTTGATGCCCATCTTCTTCTCCTCGGCGCCGAGCGAGACGCCGGGTGTCTTGTAGGGCACGATGAAGGCGGTGTGCTTGGTCTCGTCAACCTTGGCGAAGGCGATCATCACGTCGGCGAAGCCCGAATTGGAGATCCACTGCTTCTGCCCGTTGATCACGTAACTGTCGCCGTCGCGCACGGCGCGCGTCTTGATGCCCATGGCATCGGAGCCGGCGCCTGGCTCGGTCAGCGCATACGAGCCGACGATCTTGCCGGTGGCCATATCGGGTAGCCAGGTCGCCTTCTGCTCCGGCGTGCCGAACAAGACGATCGGCAGCGTGCCGATGGTGGTGTGTGCGCCCCAGGCCACGCCGTACGAGGCCTCGCCGCTCAGATAGTCGGCCAGGATGGTGCTGACGGTCAGGCCGGCGCCGAGGCCGCCGTACTCCTCGGGCACGTCGGCGGAGAGCAGGCCCAGCTGGCCCGATTTCTCCACCAGGCTGCGCATCAGGCCCGGCTCCTGAGCGTCGATGCGCTCGGCGAGCGGCGTGACCTCGCCGGCCATGAAGGAGTGGGCCGTCTGGGCCATCATGCGCTGCTCGTCGCTGAAGGCCTCGGGCGCGAACACGGAGTCAGACCCGGCCGGCGTGGTCAGGAAGCTCGCCCCACCGTGGGCGGGGGTGGTCTCTGTCGCCATCTCTACTCGTCCTTTCAAGGTGTAACCGGCGGTTTTAACCGCCGGCCGCACTTACCCGGCGGCTTTAATCGCCGGTTCCCACGACGCGGCCAGCTCCCGCCGCAATACCTTGCCGACCGCGGTCTTGGGCAGGGAGTCGCGGAACTCGATCTGGCGCGGCGCCTTGAAGGTGGCCAGCCGCTCGCGGCAGTAGGTGATGATCTCCTCCTCGCCGGCCTGGGCGCCGTCCTTCAGCACGATGAACGCCTTGACCGTCTCGCCACGGTACGCATCCGGCACGCCGCAGACGGCAGCCTCGGCCACGGCGGGATGGGTGAAGAGCACCTCTTCGACCTCGCGCGGATAGATGTTGAAGCCGCCGGCGATGATGAGATCCTTGGCGCGATCCAGGATGGTGAAGTAGCCGTCCGTATCCATGGTAGCGATATCGCCTGTGAATAACCAGCCATCCTTGAGAACCTGGGCCGTCTCCTCGGGCCGATTCCAGTAGCCCCGCATGACCTGGGGGCCGCGCACGATCAGCTCGCCCGCCTGTCCGGGCGGTAGTCGTTCTCCCGTCGCGCGATCCACGATCGCCGCCTCCGTATCGGGATAGGGAACGCCAACCGTGCCGGACTTGTAGCGGCCCAGAGGGTTGCTATGCGTGACGGGAGAGGCTTCGGTCAGGCCGTAGCCCTCGACGACCTCGCCGCCGGCCGCACGCTTGAAGGACTCCTGGACTTCGCGCGGCAGCGGCGCCGAGCCGCTGATGCAGATCCGGAGCGATGCGCAGTCGTCCGGTGTGATACCCGGATAGTTGGCCAGGGCCAGATACATGGTCGGCACGCCGGGGAAGCGCGTCGGCCTGTACTTGCGGATCACCGTGAGCACGTCCGCGGGGATGAAGCGGGGCAGCAGGAGCATGGGCAAGCCGCCGTAGATGGAGCTGTTCATGCCGACGGTCAGCCCGTAGACGTGGAAGAACGGCGTTACGCACAGCGTCGCATCGGCGGCATCGGGCGCCACCGGCTTCCAGTGCCAGACCTGCACGGCGTTGACGACCAGATTGCGGTGCGTGAGCATGGCGCCCTTGGAGGTGCCGGTCGTGCCGCCGGTGTACTGCAGCACGGCGATGTCATCGGGAGTGGCCGGGGTCGGCTCCCGCCACGGCGCGTGATGCAGCAACTGGCGCATCTGCAGCACGCCGGCCCCTTTCAGGCGCGGCAGGGGCGTGCCGTCGTGGCGGCTCTTTAATGGATAGAGCATCGCCTTGGCCCGCGGCAGGAAGTCCTGAACCCCGGTGCAGATCACATTGCGCACCTCGGTGGCGGGCAGCGCCCGGCGGGCCGTGGCGTAGAGGCGATCCAGCACGATGAGCGTACGGGCGCCGGCATCGTTGAGCTGATAGGTCAGCTCATGCTGTTTGTACAGCGGGTTGGTCGGCACGGCGATCGCGCCCAGGCGCAGGATGGCGTAGAAGGCGATCGGGAACTGCGGCACATTCGGCAGCATCACCGCGACGCGATCGCCCTGGCGGACGCCAAGTTCGTGCAGGGCACCGGCAAAGCGGTCGACCAGCGCGCTCAGATGGCCGTAGGTGAGCGCCGCGTCGTAGAAGCGCGTGGCCACACGGCGCGGATAGGCCGCCGCCGACTGCGCCAGCATCTCCGGCAGCGTTATGTCGGGGTATTCAATGTGGGGGGGGACATCGGCGTCATAGTGGGCCAACCAGGGACGCTGCTCCGCTTGCGTGACCATCGGCGAACTCCAGGATGTGCGGCGGCGATCAGGCGCCGGCCGTCTCCGTTCCCTCCGGGAAGCGGCCTACTGCCTCCCGAGCCGCCGGTGCAACTGGCAACCATCGCCCAATCGCAGTGTGATACCATTGAGGTCAGTATACGGGCTTCTGACGCTGAACACGAGATAGCTAGCTAACAAGTTATGGCCAATTCGCCGCCACCAGCTAACATCACAGAGCCACTGACGGAGTTCGCGCGGCTACTGGCGCGCTACCGCCAGGGCGCCGGGCTCTCGCAGGGACAACTGGCGCAGGCCGCGCGCATCTCGCGCACCTACGTCTATCACCTGGAATCGGGCCAGCGTACCCGTCCTTCCTCCCACGCGGTGCGCGCACTGGCCCGCGCCCTGGAGCTGCGGGCGGACGATCGGCGTTGCTTCTACGATGCCGCGGCCGAGCTGACCGGCGACATCGCGGAGCAGGACGAGGAACCGGACGAGATGCTCGACCTGGCACACCTGGCCCAGTTGCTGGTCGCCAACAACGCCTACCCCGCCCACGGGCTCGACCGGCTATGGCGTATTTCGTGCTGGAATAGGTCGGCGATCGCCCTGTTCGAGATCGATCCGGCGATGGTCGAAACACGGCATCCGCACCTGCTTGCCATCGTCTTCGACCCGGCGCGACGCTCCCGCTTCGTGCCCTGGGAGCCGCTGGCTCGGCGGCTGGTGGCCGATTTCAAGTGGAGCACGGCCACCTTCACCCATCTGCCCGAGTACAAAGCCCTCTGGCGCGGGTTGCGTGCCCTGCCCGACTTCCGCCGCATCGCCGACGTGACCCCGGCGGCCGGCATCCCGGGCCCGACCTTCTTGATGACGATCCGGCACAGCACCCTAGGGGTGCTGGCCCTGCGCACGGCATCGACTCTCTTCAGCGGCGTGCGCGACCAGCATATCATCAGCTATGTGCCGGGCGACGCGCGCACCCTCGAGGTGTACCGCCTCATGGGCTGGCAGGTACGCGACAGGCATGATGCCGGCGGCTGAGCCGACCAGCGGCCACGTCCGTCATACCGCGCATCGATCTGTTGGTTCAGGGGCGACGAGACCTTATCTGTCTTGCCATCGCCACGTGGCAATCGAGCGCGTGGGCTGTGCGGGCGTGCCAATGCTGTATCATAACGAAGGTCGTAGCGCGTTCCTCGCCTAGCCCGAATTATTCATGGGCGCCTGCCATGGCGGGGCAGCCTTCCTGGCGGCGGCCTGCGGGCCGACGCCGCCGGCATCCCTGCCGGCCCAGCGTTGCCGGCAGGGATGCCGGCGGTCCCAGGAATGGTGTTCCGCGATCCGTGTGAATAATGCAGGCTAGGCGCGGTCGATGTAGGTACAGCACATGGAGGAGTGTAGGTGGAGCGTCAGGTCAAGCCCATCGTCGCGGAGCTGGTTGGCACGTTCGTCTTCTTCTTCATCGGCGCGGGCGCCATCGTCACCGATTCGAAGTATCACAATGTGGGCCTGATCGGCATCGCCCTGGCGCATGGTCTGGCCCTGTCGATCATGATCTCCGCCTTCGGAGCGACCTCCGGCGGGCACTTCAATCCCGCCGTCACGGCCAGCTTCCTGGTCACGCGGCGCATCAAGATAGACACGGCCATCTACTACATCCTGGCGCAGCTCGTCGGGGGCACGCTGGCGGGCCTGGCCCTGCGCGCCGTCTTCCCCGAATCCATCTGGAGAGTCACCCATCTCGGTTCGCCCGCGCTGGCGCCCGGCGTCTCGGTAGGCACCGCCATCTTCCTGGAAGCAGTGTTGACCTTCTTCTTGGTGCTGGCGGTGTTCGGCACCGCCGTCGATGCGCGGGCTCCCAAGATCGGCGGCTTCGGCATCGGCCTCACCGTGATGATGGATATCCTGGTGGGAGGGCCGCTCACGGGCGCCGCGATGAATCCGGCGCGCGCCTTCGGGCCGCAACTGGCCTCCGGCTTCTGGAGCGATTGGTACGTCTTCTGGATCGGACCGGTCATCGGCGGGGTGGTGGCCGCCCTGCTCTACGACACGGTTATCCTGGGCGACGACGCACAGAAGGCCTGACGCGACCTCGCTCTACCAATGTGGCCGGGCAAACCAGCTTTAGATGGCGTCGAGGCCGCTGCCGTAGGGCCGCACCGTCAGCGCAGAGCTGGCCTCCAGCACAGCGCGGGCTCGCTCCAACATGCCGGGCGACGGTTCGCTGACGATCACCGTGACACCCTGTTCCGAGCGCGCCACGTCGATGTCGCGCGTCTGGAATCCCTCCGCGCGCAACTCGGCCAGCGCATCGGATGCCGCCGCTTCGTCGGCGAAGATCGCCTCGAGGGCCGGCGAGTAATAGGCGCCTTTGGGCGGTCCGTACTCATCAAGGCTCATGCTAACGTCCTCCGGGCTACTCAGAAGGCAAGGACCGTGCCACGACCGACCAGAGGAGAGGAAACGGGAAACCCCGCACTTCAGTGCGGGGAGCACGTCATGTCGCGCCTAGCCGCGGGTTTTAACCCGCTCCCGTGCCATCCATGGCCCTGCATGACGTACTCCAAGGGATAAATCCCGGGGCTTCCCGGTTCCGGCCAGCGCCGGTTGACAGCCAGGCTTATCCGCTGCGCTTGAGCTTGCCGGTACGCTTGGCGTAGCGCTCGGCGCGCTGGAAGACGGCCAGCCCTAACGGGATGGTCACGGCGCCGATCACCAGCAGGGGCCAGACATCCGGCCACAGATCGACCACGCTGCGCCCGTTCATCACCGCGCCCCGGATGGACTCAAGCGCGTAGTTGGCCGGGCTGACCGTGCCGATGACCTGCATCCAGCCCGGCAGCACTCCCACCGGATAGTAGACGCCGGAGACGAGCAATAGGGCCGATGAGATGACGTAGGTCATCTGCGCGCCGCGCTCCGTGTAGAGCAAGGGCAGGACCGCCGCCATGATCCCGAGCCCGATGAAGCTGAACGAGCTGAGCACCACCACCACCAGCGAGCTGAGCAGGTTGGCGTGGCTCAGGTCGATGTGGAAGAACAGGCTCAGGATGCCCAGGATCAGCACGGTGCGCAGCAGGCTATAGGCCACGCCAAACAGGCTCGTCCCGACCAGGTGCGTCAGGCGCGAGACCGGGGCCATCAGCGTGTACTCGATGGTCCCCTCCCAGCGCTCCCAGGTGATCGTCTCGCTGATGATCTCGAAGACCGTGCTCAGGTAGCTCCAGACCAGCGCCCCGATGGACAGGAACAGGATCACGCGGGCCAGGGCCGGCCCCTTTATCGCCGCCGGGCCCACGCCCATGGAGTCGCCGATATAGAGGATCGACAGCGCCTGCACGACGCTGTAGACCATGAAGACGATCTCCCAGGTAAAGTAGCGTTTAGTCAGGTTGAAGTTGCGTTCGATGAAGGCGTAAGAGGCCTTCACCTCGCGCAACGATGCCGCCATCACACTCATGGTGCTCCCTCCATCTCGGTCTGATCATCGTCGTCTTCTTCGTCGGCCCAATCTTCGTCCAGCGAATGGCCGACGACCTCCAGGAACACATCTTCCAGCGACGGCAGGGCCTCGCCCATGCCGTGGCGCCGGGCATAGTCGCGTTTGAGGCCGAGGGGCGTATCCTCGCGCACCAGGCAGCCGCGGTCGATGAAGGCGATGCGGTCGCACAGGCGGTCGGCCTCGTCCATGTCGTGGCTGGTCAACACGATGGTCGCGTCGTGCTGCTCGCGCACGCGCAGGATGAACTCCTGCACGTCTTTCTTGGAGCGCGGGTCCAGGCCGGTGGTCGGCTCGTCCAGCAGCAGCAGGATCGGCGAGGTCAGCAGAGCGCGGGCGATGGCCACCTTCTGCTGCATGCCGCGCGACATCTTCTCCAGCGGCTGGTAGATGCGGTCGGTCTTGATGCCCATGATGTTCAAGATGCGCACGACCTCACGCCGCGCGTGCGCGGGGTCGACGCCGTAGAGCCGGGCCGCGTAGAGCAGGTTCTCCATCGGCGAGAGCTTCTTGAAGAAGGCGGCGTCGACGCTCACCCGGTTGATCATGCGCTTGACCTCGTCTTCCTGCTTGACCACGTCGCGGCCGAAGATGGTGACCGAGCCGGCGTCCGGCAGCAACAGGGTAGAGACCAGGCGGATAAGCGTCGACTTACCCGAGCCGTTGGCGCCGAGCAGGCCATAAATCTCGCCCTTGCGAATGCGCAGCGAGATATCATTGATGGCGCGCACCTCTTTTTGGGTGCGCGGAGCCTGGCCGGGCAACACGGACCACCAGCGGCCCGAGCGTTTGCCGCTACGAAAAACCTTCCGCGCTCCGTCGATGACCAGAGCGTACTCCGTCGCCATAGCCGTCTCCTTTGTCGGTAGCAAGCTGGTCTCATGGGCTAGCCGGGGTGCCGGAACGCCGCGTTCAGCCGTTGACGCGGTCATGGATCACTCCTCTTTTTTCAACTCTCGAAAACACAAGAAGGCCGCGGGCAGGTTAGTCATCTGCCCGCGGCCTTCGCTTCTTGCGACTGGAGTAGACTCAGGTCATCACAAAACCTGATCTGGGCAGACGTAGACAAGGACCACCGGGGCGCAGGCGCAAGCCGGTGCACTGCACCCATACGGCGATGGCCATGCTACTGATCATCAATCTGCCCTCGTTTCTGGAACACCAACAATGGTGGGCCACTTCGATCATACGCGGCGCAGCCCGGCCTGTCAAGGGCTTGCCGGGCTTTGTGCTCTGACGCCCAATCCGGTACAACACATAGCAGACGCATAATTGGGGAGAGCTCAGACCAGTATGGCGCATTGGGACCCGGTAGAGGGCTGGGACGGCGCGGTCAGTTACTGCGCGCCGACCGGCCGCACGTTTATCGCCGCACCGCGAGGATTACTGCCCCACTATCCGTATCTGATGGATTCGCTCCGTCCGCCGCGTCCGCGCGAAGCCGAAACGCTCGGCGGCGAATCGCGATTGGTGCTCGACGTGAGCGAGGTGCTCAACCTGGAGCGCGCCATCGCCTCGCGACGCCTGTACTGTGCGCCGTGGAACACCTATCTGGTGGTATATCTGCGGTCGGGCGATGTCGCGGTAGCACACCTGGTGCGCACCGGCCTGCGGCGCCTATTGCTGACCGATGCCGTGGCCGTTTCGCTGGCGGCAGGATACGATGTGGCCGGCTGGCCGGTTGAAGTGGAGCGCGGCGAGTGGCTGGACCGCTGGACCTTCTTCCGGCCGGATAACGAGCAGTACGACGTTCCTCCCGTCTCGTCCAACTACCTTTCTCTGGTCGGTCAGGGGACGTGAAGGGAGTGAGGATCAAGAGTGAGTAGATTCATCGACGTCAGTCACGTGATCGAGGATGGACAGATCACCTATCCGGCATTCCTATCGCCGAACACCTCCGCGGCCTGCACGCGCTACCCCAGCGGGGCTTCCGCTTTCATGCCGTACCGGCGAAGTTTCGCGGTGTCGGAACCTTCCCGGTGCGGGCGTACGCGATCCTCGGCGAGCCCTGAGGTTAGTCCGCCCACGCCACGATGGGGCGATTGGGGGCGGCGGGGAGCAGGTTAGGGACGCGCGGCGTCTTCGCCGGCCACGATCTCGGCGTCGACGGGCTCGGATCGCCTGAGCAGTGGCAACTGCATCGTGGTCTCATCGCCTCTCTCGAGAACGGCCATATCGACGTGGTGAGCGGGCGCGTCGCCATGGGTACCGTGTCCGTTCTCGACAGCCGTCCCATTCGGGCTGGCCAGCGGATCGCCTGCCACCGCGACGGTGGGCATCTCGCGACGTCGTGCCGCTAGCTGCGCCATCTCCTCGCCGTCGATGAGCTGCATGGAGTGTGCGACGGCGAGATCCTCCGCCTGCAGCGTGAAGCGAGAGTTCGTCACGACGTAGACGGTGCTCGCTCCGGCCGCGGCTCCCCGCGCAAAGGCGCGCTCCACCACATCCGTATCGACGAGGCCGGTCTGATAACGAAAGGCGGCCAGCGAGATACGGTTGTTGCGCCGTAGTAGCAGGGTGTCGTCCGATGGCCCGTTGCTCACCGCGAAGCCGCGGTCTTCGAAGATGGCGCGGACGGCGCGAGCGAAGTTGTCGGGTGCCACGGCCGGCGGCGCGATGCGGGCCCGCGGAACGACGACGGGCTGGGTTGGCGGGAGCAGGGGACCGCTGATCGCACTGATCGGCTCGCCACCCAGGCCCGGCGGCGGTACGTACGGTGAGTAGACCGGCGCCGGTTGCCGTAACCTGGCGAAAACCAGTTCGCCCAGTTTCTGGCACAGCAGGTCGTCGTCGTAGCAGACGCGGTGGAAGCGGAACAGCTCGTCCTCGGTGAGGGTGCCATCGGCCCATAGATGTTGCCAGGCTACATTGTCGAAGCGATCATAGGGCAACTCAGCCAGGACCTTGCTGCGGGTCATCCATGGCGGTGCCGCCACGACGAGCACCGTGTCGCTGGCGCGATCGTACTCAAGCTCGTCGAGCTGTAAGGATGCGATCTCCGCCGAGCCGGATGGGAGCCGCACATGATACACGACTTTATCGGGAGCCGGCGTCACCAAAGCCTCTTTGTCGTAGCCGAGCAACGTCGCCACGTACCAGAAGCAGCATTCCTCACTGCAGCAACCGAGCCTGGCATGTTTGTACAGGCCGACCTTACCGCAGTTGGGACAACTGGTAACCGATTCCGCCCGACATTGTTTCGAGCAGTAGCCGCTGTGATTGTGCCAGAAGCGCACAGGGCGTGCGCAATTGGGGCACCGAGCCATCTCGTCCCTTTCCCGATGCACGCAGGTTGCGGGCGCCTATCAGGCGAGTGCCGCGCGGGCCTTTATTACCCCCAACGGTCTGCGCGCATTATATCACGACCCAACCTACCCGGTTCCTTCGTTTGCCGGTCGGCGCCCTTGCGCTCATGATCTCCTGCTCGCTACACTTGTGTTGCGACTAACTATGTGCAGTTCCCTGCCTTGCCTCTTGGAGCGAACTCTATGCCATACCTCGAAGCCGAACGCAGTTGCTTCCGCTGCGTCAATCTGGGCGCCTCCGATGACGGTTATATCTGCGAACGCAACTACATGAACTTTCGCGGCAGCGGCACCACCCGTACCATCTGGACCGGCAACCTCGCCCTGCATTGTCCCATGTTCGAGCCCAGGCAAACGGTGAGCGCCGTTCCCGCCGATCAACAGGACGCCTAGCCCGGGCCGGCGCCGGTTCGGGCCGCGCTTGTCGCTGCCTTCGTTCTGGGCCGTCACAGGGCAACCGGTAGCGCCGTCCGCGACCTCGCCGATTAGCGGCCCACATGGTAGGTGTCTCCTTCCCTGGCCATGGAGATCGGGCCGCCGAACTCCGAGGCCGCTTCCTCAACGGCGTTCGCTACGCCGTAGACGTGCCAGCGATGCGTGAGCACCAAGCGCCCCACCCCGGCCTCGCGGGCGTATCGCCCTGCCTCGCGCGGTTTGAGGTGCAGGTCAAAGCTGATGTCATCCCTGTTGGCGCACTCGCACAAGAACAGATCCGCTCGCTGGCAGAGCGGCAGAACCGCCTCGGTCGGTCCGGTGTCGGCGGAATACGCTAAAACACCCGGCCCGCCTACGCGCACACCGTATGTATGTGGGGCATGTTTCATGCCATGGAACGTACAGCGCCAGTTTTTTATGTCAAGAACAGCGGCCGGATCGTATTCTTGCACGTCGAAAACGTCGGCAAAAAACGATGGGGAAGGGTCCTGATTGCCGCTGATCTTCAGCAATGCCGCGAGGCCACCGGGCGGTAGGTACAGGCGCGGCCGGCCGCGCGATGCAGGCGGCGTGAAACTCAGCCAGTAGCGAAAGGGGATCAGGTCTAGCGTGTGGTCGGCGTGCATGTGCGTGATGATGATAGCGTGAACGGCGTCCGGCTCGACGAAGCGTTGCAGGTTTCCGAAAGCGCCGCTACCCATGTCGAGCACCACGGCGGTGTCGCTATCGCGCACCAAGTAGGACGAGCAGGCGCCACCCGGATTCTGCGCCGCGGCGCTGGCGCCCAGTATAGTCAATTGCATCACGAATTGACTCCTTGTTCGCGCTCCTCGGACGCCGGTTGCACCGGTACCGTGGCCTCGGTGAGACGCCGCGGGGCCGGGTGATCGATGAACTCCTGGCGCCGCGCCTGCCAGATTTGATGCACCTCCAGAAGCTCCTGCCTTTCACGCGCGGTTCGCCAGGCGTCAAACAGCCGCATCAGCAGCACGCCGAGCGCGGCCGCGGCCAATAGGGCACAGACAGCCTGGATGCGCAGGACGGCGACATCGGACATAGCATCGAGCGTCAGGGGGCGCAGGGCCCCGATGCCAAGCCCGAGCAGCGCCACACAGGCCAGACTGCTGTAGCCGCCTCGACCCGTTGCCGGCATCCGGTGTTCGCGCAACAGCAACACCGCCGATAGAGCCGTCAGGACCAGTAGCAGCGCCAACTCGTACGCATAGACAGGCTCGAAGTGGGTGCTTCCCGCATAGGCGGCGGGACGCAGATCGGCGGCGACGCTCATGAACAGCGGCCCCCGCGTGGGCCGGCCCCACCCCTCGGCGTTGCCGGGCAAGCCAAGCATGCCCACGGCCAAACCGAGCAAAGCGCCCGGGAGCAACGCGTCCGCCCAGGGCAGAAAGGGCTGATTATGTGCACGCGCCAGCGCCGCCAGCATCACCCCACCGGCCACGACACCGCCGACCAGACTGTACCCGCCCTGCCACAACGACAAAATGGAGAGCAGGCCGTTCCGCGTCGCCTCGGGATGGGACATGAGGTACGTCATACGGGCGCCGATCACCCCGGCCAGCAGCACCCACAGGTAGAAGCCGGGAAGGCGACGCAGTGGCAGGCCAATGCGCGCCGCCAACACAAGTCCCAGGCCGTAGGACAACACCACGGCCGAGGCGACAAACAGGACGAACGGATGCAGCGACAGAGGCCCTATTCCAAGTAACAGGACGGGACTCGCCACTCAACTCCCCCTCTTAGTCTCTCCGACCGGCCCGGCCGGCCACCAACGACCAGACTATAGCACCGTACGCACCATAGTACCAGCCCCTTTGCCCGCGTTAGCCTCATGGCGGGTCTGTGACCTCAAAACCGGCGCCCGCGGGCGACCGCCGGCTGAAAGCTCCGGCCACTGAACCGGGGCGTGCGCTCTGGTAGTCCCATCTGACGAACGCGGAGAAGGGCGTCAGAACGCCTTCCATAACTGCAAAGCGGCGCCCCCGATGATGCGTCACCGGGGGCGCCGCCGTTCAGCGGGCTGTTATCGGTTTAGCGGGCCGGGGCCGCCGCGGTCACCCTGACCGTCCGGGCTACACGTTGCGGCGCCACGAACACTTCGAAGAGCAGGGCCAGGAAGACCGCCACTGCTGCCACCGTCAGGCCAATCGCCGCGTAGAGGGCGATGGTCGCCACGGTGCCCCATCCCCAGGCGTTGAGGAGCAGTCCCCGCAGGGTCTCACCGCGGAAGAGGGTCTGCACCGTTGCCGCGAGTTTCGTGTCCTTGGGATTGGCCATGGCGAGTGCGCTCTCCTGAGCATAGGTCTTGCCACCGGCTGCCTCTCGCAGGTGAACGGCGATGAAGTGGTTGGCGTAGGTCTCAGCTTTGGCGCCATTGTCGAGCGGCTGTCCGGCGTACTGCGCCATCGCCTGGCGGTCGGCCGCGGGCAGGCTGGCGATCGCCGGGCTGGTCGCCGGCGGGAACATTATTTTCTGCGCCAGCAATTCGTCATGGACGTAACCGCTCGTGAAGGTTGCCCCCCAGTACCCGGCGCCAGCCAGGCCCGCCAGGAGCACGACCATCACCACTTGCAACGAGATGATGCGCCAACGAATATCCGATGTCATGGTGAAGCCTTCCTTTCCTTGCATCGCAACTGTTGAGGCTCGTCCTTCTGACCTCCCTGTCGCGTTGTTCAACCCTATGCCTCAATCGTAATGTGCGGAGCTTTGGAACGGGAGGGGCATAGGTCCCGCAACGCGGGGGCCGATTGTCACCATCTCGTTCGGACCAACGGCACATGCCACGCCCCAAACGTGGTATCAATTAGGCTAACGGCCCGGCCCGTGCCGCGGTAAGGTCCTGACGCGGCGCACGCCGGGAGACGACTCATCGGAGCCGACAAGCATGCATCTTCAACCGTCGCGCGAAGACCTGATCGCGCTCACCGCGCTCAATCCCTTCGACCGTTTCCCCGACGGGCGGCCCCGCGTGCCGGACGACCTGCTGGAGCGCATGAAGGCCGTCACCACCGAAGAGGCATGGGGCGTGCTGCGGGCGCACGGCTATCACCGCCAATTCGAGGGCAACTGGATGCAGACTCATCCCGGCACCATCCTGGTGGGACGGGCGGTCACCGCCCAGTTCCTGCCCCATCGCCCCGATTACCACGACGCTGTGCAACAGGCCGGGTTGGGCGAAGGGCGCGGCTCCAGCGGCGGACAGAACTCCTGGGTCATCGAGACGTTACAGGCCGGCGACGTGATGGTGGTCGACATCTTCGGCAAGGTGAAGGACGGAACGGTCATCGGCGATAATCTGGGCACCGCGGTGCGCAGCCGGACGCGCGCCGGCGCGGTGATCGACGGCGGCATCCGCGACTATCAGGGGCTGATGACGCTGACCGAGGTCAACTTCTTCATGCGCGGCGTCGACCCGACGGCGATCGCCGACGTCACACTCGCCGGCATCAACATCCCCATCCGTATCGGCGGCATCACCGTGCTGCCGGGCGACGTGGTGCTGGGCACGCCCAGCGGCGTGATCGCCATCCCGCCGCACCTGGTCACGGAGGTCGTCGAGCGGAGCGAGGACCTGCGCGTGCGCGATACGTTCGGCAAGCAGCGCCTGGCCGAGGGCACCTACACCAGCGGCGAGATCGACGTATCGGTCTGGCGTGAGGACATCGAGGCGGACTTCCAGTCCTGGCTCGTAGAACGGCGGCCCTAGCGATGGCAGGCCTCACGCAGCACAACGCGACGCGGCTCGAAGACCGCGGCAGAGCAGGACGGCCATGGCGATGACGCATCCCACGCAGCACGACTCGGCGCGGCCGGAAGATCACGTGCGGACCTCTTCCCGCCCGAGCGAGCTCAGGATCACCGACCTGCGTACGGCCACGGTAGGCTGGGATCGCTGGCACTTCACCATCGTGCGCATCGATACCAATCAGGGGCTCTGTGGCTACGGCGAGGTGCGCGACCTGGCCAGCAAGACCTACGCCTTGCTGCTCAAGAGCCGCCTCCTGGGCGAAAACCCCTGCGACGTGGACCGGCTCTTCCGCAGGATCAAGCAGTTCGGCCACCATGGACGCCAGGGCGGCGGCGTCTCGGGCGTCGAGATGGCGCTGATGGACCTGGCGGGCAAGGCCTACGGCGTGCCCGCCTACGCCCTCGCCGGCGGCACATTCCGCGATCGCATTCGCATGTACTGCGACACGCCGAACGAGCCGACCGGCACGGCCATGGGCCACAAGCTCACCGAGCGCCTGGCGCGCGGCTTCACCATGCTCAAGATGGATCTGGGGGTGCAACCGCTCGTCGGCATCCCGGGCACCCTATCCTGGCCACGGGGCATGCTGCCGGGCGATCCGTCCGACCAGATGGAGCGCATGCTGCACGTGCACCACGTCATGCACCCATTTACCCACGTGCGGCTGACACCAAAAGGGATCGCCATGCTCTGCGATTATGTCGAGCAGGTGCGCGCGGTGGTGGGCGACGCGGTGCCGATCGCCGCGGACCACTTCGGGCACATCGGCGTCGACGACTGCATCCGGCTCGGCCAGGCCCTGGAGCCGTATAACCTGGCCTGGTTGGAGGACCTGGTGCCCTGGCAATTCACCGACATGTGGGTGCAGATCGAGCGCGCCCTCAACACTCCCGTCTGCACGGGCGAAGATATCTTCGGCCTGGAGGGCTTCCGTCCGCTGCTGCAGGCGCGGGCCGTCGACGTCATCCATCCCGATCTGGCCACCAGCGGAGGCATCCTGGAGACCAAGAAGATCGGCGACCTGGCGCAGGAGTACGGCATCAGCATGGCCCTGCACATGGCCGGCACGCCGATCAGCACCCTGGCCAGCGTGCACTGTGCGGCGGCGACGGAGAACTTCATCGCCCTGGAGCACCACTTCTCGGATGTGCCGTTTTGGGATGACTTCGTCGATGGGCTGCCGAAGCCCCTGATCCAGGACGGCTACATCCGCGTGCCCGACGGGCCGGGGCTGGGCTTCGACGTCAACGAGGACGCCATCAAAGAACATCTCGTACCCGAGGACCCGGGCTATTTCGAGCCCACGCCGCAGTGGGACACGCAGCGTAGTTGGGATCGCCTGTGGTCCTAGTATTGATTCAGAGGGGTTTCTTCGTCGTGGGGCGCCGTTCCTGGGGCCGCCGGCACGCGGGGGCCGGCAGGGATGCCGGCGGTCCCAGGGCAGCACTGCAAGATTGGCCCTTTGATCGTAGATCAGCGCGTCAGTGGATGCGCTTCTCCCGGCCCGCCCATTCGCGTTCGCGCAGCACATTCTTCTGCACCTTGCCGGTGGAGGTTTTCGGCAGCTCCGTGAACTCGACGCAGCGGGGAGCCTTGAAATGGGCCAGGTGCTCGCGGCAGAAGGAGATCAATTCCGCCTCCTCGGCCGACCGGCCCGGGCGCAGCGTCACGAAGGCCTTCGGCGTCTCGCCCCATCGCTCATCGGGCACAGCGACCACCGCACACTCCAGCACCGCGGGATGGCGCAGCAAGACTTGCTCGACCTCGATGCTCGAGATATTCTCGCCACCGCTGATGATGATGTCCTTGGCGCGGTCGCGCAGCTCGATATAGCCGTCGGGGTGCATGACGCCCAGGTCGCCACTGTGGAACCAGCCGCCGCGGAAGGCCCGTTCCGTCGCCTCGGGGTCGTTGAAGTAGCCCTTCATCACGTCGTTGCCGCGCATCACCACCTCGCCCATGGTCTGGCCGTCCGCCGGGACGTCGTTCATGGCCTCATCTACCACGCGCATGGGATCGGCGATGATGTATGAGACGCCCTGCCGCGCCTTGATGCGCGCGCGCTGCTCGGACGGCAGATCGTTCCATTGCGATTGCCAGGCGCAGACGGCGTAGGGCCCGTAGGTTTCGGTCAGGCCGTACAGATGGGTGACACCGATGCCTAGCACCTCCATCTGCCCGATGATGGTCGGCGAGGGCGGTGCGCCGCCGGTGAAGATGTGCAGGGGACGCTCCAGAGGGGCCTCGTGCGCGGCGGGATGGTTGGCCAGCGCCGTCAGCACGGTCGGCGCGCCGCACAGATGGGTCACGCCGTGCCGGCGAATGAGCTGCCAGGCCCGGCCGGCGTCGAAGGCGCGCAGGCTGATGCTCGTGCCGCCCGCGGCCACCACGGCCCAGTCGAAGCCCCAGCCGTTGCAGTGGAACATCGGTAGGGTCCAGAGGTAGACGGAGTCGCTGTCGAGTCCCGCCGTGACGATCTGCCCGAGCGCGTTGAGATAGGCACCGCGATGGTGAAACATCACGCCCTTGGGCCGTCCGGTGGTACCGCTGGTGTAGTTAATGGAGATGGTCGCCGACTCGCCCTCATCCGGGTCCAGCGACCACCTCAGCGGCTCGGGAGACCCAGTCTCGAGGAACGCCTCATAGGTCAGGTCGGCGGGCCGCGCGGCGTCGGGACGCTCGTCGGCATCCGCGGCGGAGCCCAGCCAGACCGTGGGTAGCTCGTGGCCCAGGCGTTCGCGCGCCGCCGCGATGAGCGGGGCGTACTCAGCGCCCGCCACGAGCAGGCGAGCGCCGGAGTGCCCGAGGATGTAGGCCACTTCATCGGGGGAGAGGCGCACGTTGATGGCCACGATGATCGCGCCGGCCATCGGCACCCCGAAGTGGCCCTCGATCATGGGAGCGGCATTGGGCGCCAGGTAGGCCACGCGATCGCCCGGCCGTATGCCCCAACTGCGCAAGGCGGAGGCCAGGCGACTGATGCGGCTTCCCAACTCGGCGTAGCTGTAGGATCGTCCGCCGTCCACGATGGCCACGCGCTCGCGATAAACACCCACGCTCCTGGTCAGGAAAGAGAGTGGCGTCAACTCCGTGCGCCAGACCTGTTCCGATTGCATTGTGCTCTTCCTCCCTGTGCCCGCATCATGTTCGCGGCCCGAGATAGGTAGTGCGTAACGAAAGTGCAGAACGGGACTTGCCCGCACCTGGGAGCGCGGGCAGCGCGCCCGCCCTGGGTCGCCGCGGGCACATTGCCCCGCCCACGCGGGTAGCATACAGCATGCGCTGCATGCTTGGTCTGTGCGCACCGCGGTGCCGACCTCCGGGAAGCGGGCGTGGTGAAAGTGGAAACGGGGCTGACGCAGCACAATCTCTACTACTATCATCCCCATGCGCACCTGTTCATGGAGGATGACCTGATCAAGCGACGCGATGTTGCCGACAGCTCGTGGCACTGTCGCTCGTGCAAGCGCCCTCTGTCCCGTGAGGTCGCCGCCTACATCGTCAGCCATCTCGGGCGGTAACGGGGTGGGCGCGCGTCGCTCGTAGCGCGTACGTGGGACCCGGTCTGTGTGGCGGTCGTCCCTACGTCATTTGCCAATGATCACCTCCGTCGCCTTGATGATGACGGTGACCTGATCGCCCGTCTGGAGATTCAGGTGCTCGGCGGAACCGCGCGTGATGGCGGAGACGATCTCCTGGCCCCCGACATCGACCACCACCTCGGCCATCACCGTCCCGAGCGTGACGCTCTTGACCGTGCCCTGCAACTGGTTACGCGCGCTGATTTCCATAACACCCTCTCATCTTTAGCCCGTGGTCCCCTTCCAGTATAGGCCGACGGACGGCGGGCGGCGGCAAGGCCCGAGGGCAATTGACGCCGCCCCACCCGGGGCCGTATACTCACTTTACTACTATTAACAGTGCGTCTAGTCTTACATGGACTAAGGAGGTGGCCATGCGCTGGGCGCTGGAGTCGGCCGAGCCGGCGCGACACGCCTTGCTCGCGCTGCTGCTCGACGGGCCGCACCACGGCTATGACCTGGCCCGCCATTTCGCCCCCGGCACCGCCCTGGGCGACGTGATGCACCTCGGCGCCAGCCACCTGTACGCGCTGCTGGCCCGCCTGGAGCGCGACGGCCTGGTGGCGGGCGAGATCCAACCGGGCGGCACGCGGCCCAACCGGCGCGTCTTCCACCTGACCGAGGCCGGACGGGAGACGGCGCTGCGCTGGCTCACGGAGCCGGTGGCGCGGCCGCGCGACGCCCTGCTGGACTTCCCGCTCAAGTTCTACCTGGCCCTGCGCCGCGACCCGCCCGGGGCGGCGGCCTTGCTGGAGCACCAGCGCGCCCTCTTCTCCGGCTATCTGGAGCGGCTGGAAGCCGAGGCGCGGCAACCGGGCACCGGGGACGACGCGGCCTTCATCGCCCTGGTGCGGCAGGGGCGCATCGCCCGCACCCGCGCCCTGCTGGAGTGGCTGACGCTGTGCGAGAAGGAGGTGGCCGCGGCCCGGCGCTAGGACACTCGCGGATCGTTGCTCAAAGCCCCATCACGTGCTCTCACCAGTCGAATGTGTGGAGGAATCATGAACAGGCATCTACGACACGCCGCCGCCCTCATCGCACTCCTGAGCGTGGGCGTCCTGACTACCGGCATCCCGGCACGGGCCGCACCCGGACAGGCGCGGCCGCACGCCGGGGGGACGCTGACCGTCTTCGCCGCGGCCTCGCTGAAAGAGGTTTTCACGGCCATGGGCGCCCAGTTCGACAAGCAGAACGGCTCCAAGACCACCTTCAACTTCGGCGGCTCGGACACCCTGGCCACCCAGATCATCCAGGGCGCGCCGGCCGACGTCTTCGCCTCCGCCAACACCGCACAGATGACCGTGGTCGCGAACAAGGGGCTCATCGCCTCGACGCCCACGGTGTTCGTGCGCAACCGGCTGGTCGTGATCGTCCCCAGGAGCAATCCCGGCCACATCTACAGCCTGCCCGACCTCGGCCGGCCCGGCGTGCGCCTGGTGATGGAAGCCCCCTCAGTCCCCGCCGGCAAGTACGGCCGGGCCGCCTTCCAGGTCATGGCCAACGACGCCGCCTTCGGCACCGATTTCCTGGCGCGCATCCAGAAGAACACCGTCTCCGAGGAGACCGACGTCAAGGCCGTGGTCACCAAGATCGCCCTGGGCGAGGGCGACGCGGGCGTGGTCTACGTCACCGACGCTCGGGTGGCGCCGCGGGTGCAGACCATCGCCATCCCCCCCGCCTACAACCAGATCGCCACCTATCCCATCGCCGTGGTCAAGGGCAGTCAGAACGCGACGCTGGCCCAGAAGTTCGTGGACTACGTGCTCTCGTCCGCCGGGCAGACGGCGCTGAAAAACGCCGGCTTCATCACCGGGAGTGCGACGCCCAAGGGCGGCTATTCGCCGACCATCCAGATCACCGGCCTGGTCAGCAAGACCCTGACCCTGGGGGTGAGCGACCTCAAGAAGATGCCGGCCACCACGGTGACGGCCACACAGCGCACCCAGACCAAGGTGCTCGGGACGCACACGTACACGGGTGTGCTGCTC
>Ga0209062_1002140_pt1 | contig 28236 bp, 28 predicted proteins | sample Coa_R2_2_FD_187158 | JGI IMG/M metagenome (GOLD analysis project Ga0209062, IMG submission 187158) | Surface soil microbial communities from Centralia Pennsylvania, which are recovering from an underground coalmine fire - Coalmine... | ecosystem: Environmental > Terrestrial > Soil > Unclassified... | reverse complement strand
ACTTTTTCCCTGCGGGCAGCGTCCTCGGTGCAGTACGGTCCAAGTTGAACATCATCTAAACTAAGGGCAGTCTTAGCGAAGTGGGAATCGATTGTTACGGACCGTCTTCAAATTGATAATCATTGCGGTCTTGCTGGTTGCGGTATGGCTGGCATGGGGACTATGGCTGCCCAAGCATCCGGCAGAAACGACGTATGTGCAACTTCGGCCGGGCTGGTCCACACGACACATTGCGAATAGGCTTCAGTCCGCTGGCGTCATACGCAGCGCGCGAGCGTTTCTGCTGTATCACTACATCGGGCATCCACGTACCCTCAAGGCGGGCGAGTACAAGTTCGATGATTCCGAGAGCACCATTCAAGTGCACAATCGCCTTGTTGCCGGCGACATATTTTTGCATACCGTCGTAATTCCCGAGGGCTACAACATGTTTGACGTAGCCTCGGCAGTGGAAGCCGCAGGGCTGGGCTCCCGTGACGACTTTCTCAAAGCCGCCGAACAACAGGTTGCACTGGTTCACGATCTCGATCCCGACGCAAAGACACTCGAAGGCTACCTGTTTCCCGATACGTACGGCTTCACACGCACCCAGACCATGACAGATATCGTGGCGGAGATGGTGCACCGCTTTCGTGAGCAGGCGCGTGCGATTGGTTTGAGAACCGATGTGCATCGCACCGTGACGCTGGCCTCCATTGTGGAGAAGGAAACGGCTGTTCCGGAAGAACGTCCTCTGGTCGCGAGCGTATACGTAAATCGGTTGGAGCACGGCATTGCACTGGATGCCGATCCGTCCGTGATTTATGCGTCGCTGCTAAACGGCAAATACGACGGAAAGATTTACCAGTCGGAATTGCAGGCCGACTCCCCCTATAACACCTATAAGCATCCCGGTTTGCCGCCCGGCCCGATTGCGAATCCCGGACGTGCTTCCCTGGTTGCTGCCATGCAGCCTGCTAAAACGGATTACTACTACTTCGTTAGCGACAACAACGGTCATCATCGTTTCGCACGAACTCTCCAGGAACACTCACAAAATGTCATCGCCTACCGGCGTGCTGTAGCGGCCTCTCGCTAAATTCCACAAAGTCGTAAGTACGCCTACTCGCTGCGGTAATACGAGTTGAGGTCATAGCGGGAATTCCGTCAGTCACAACGAGTTAGATCGCCGCGGCATCTCTTACACAGCTTGTATACTGAGACTCGGCTGACCCAGAAATGAAGCGCGCCACACAAGTCCGGTTGGCGTTTGTACTGAGCCTTGCGTTGATGTCGACCGGGTGCCTGTTTCGTTCCCGGCGAGTACCGCAACGCGTAGTCGCAAGCAATGTGCGCTCGGCCAGCGTCGAAGAGCTTATCGACCTGGTAAACACACGGGCAAAGGCGATCCGGACTCTGAACGCCACCGTGGACATTGATGCGTCGGTTGGCGGCTCGGTAAAAGGAAAGATCACGGAGTACAAAGAAATCCGTGGCTACATCCTTATGCGCCAGCCCGATCAGTTGCGCATGATCGGTTTGATGCCAATCGTTCGCAATCGAGCCTTCGACATGGTTAGCGTAGGCAGCGGCTTCAAGCTATGGATTCCGCCCACGAACAAGTTCTTTGTGGGTTCTGGAACGGTGGTGCGACCCTCAAAGAATCCGCTGGAAAATTTGCGTCCGGAAATCATTTACGACGCGCTCATTCCGCGCCCGATCGATCCGCGAAACGAAATTGCGGTGCTCGAAAACTCGAGCGAAACCATTCAGGATCCGAAGTCGAAGCACAGGTTGCTGGAGCAGCCGCAATACGTCCTGGACGTTATTCGCAAAGTGAATGGGCAATGGTATCTCGATCGAAAACTCGTGTTCGACCGCTCTGACCTGCTGATCCGTCACCAGATCATTTACGACCAGCGTGCATACGTTGCGACCGACGTGCGCTATAACGCCTACAAGGAGTACGACGGCATCAACTTCCCCTCCGACATCGACATTTGGCGTCCGCAGGAGGAGTATTCAATCGGACTGATTATGGTGAAGATGACGATCAATCAGCCGTTGAACGATTCGCAATTCACCCTGGAGCAACCGCCGGGCGTACAGGTGGTACAACTCGACAATCCCGCTTCAGATGAGCCACAGAGCAAAGGCGGAGACGGACAGAAGTAAGCCGCCGACGGTCATTTGTCGGCTCCTCACCTTAATGCATGAACTGCTGCTTTTGAACGGCTGCGTTTAAGCTGACCGCCGAAAGCGGATAGCCGAGAGCGGATAGCCGAGAGCCATCAAGCAAACTGCTACACTCATTGCAATGAACAAGATGATTCTTGCCAACCTGCTGCATCGCCCGGTGCGTTCGCTGATCAGCATTATTGCGATTGCCGTGGAGGTCACGCTAATTCTTGTGATCGTGGGTCTCTCGCTGGGAATGCTGAACGATTCGCGCAACCGGACGGTGGGCATTGGCGCTGATCTGATGGTGCAGCCGCCGGGATCTTCGTTTCTGTCAGGCCTGAGTGGGGCGCCCGTGCCGGAGAAGGTTGGACAGGTAATTCGAAAGCTTCCACACGTAGACGTGGTCGCCCCGGTCGTCACGAACGTCTCCACCGCCGGCACGCTGGAAGTAATTTACGGAATTGACTACGCCTCATACAACCGCCTCGGCACGCCGTTCAAGTTCCTCGATGGAGGGCCGTTTCGGGGGCCAGACGACATAATCGTCGACGACTACTTCGCCGCCTCCGATCATGTGAAAGTCGGCGACCACGTGAAGGTTTTGAAGCACGACGTCCGTGTGTGTGGAATTGTGCAGCATGGCAAGGGTGCGCGGAAATTTCTGCCCATCACCACTCTGCAGGATTGGACCGGAGCGCAAGGCAAAGCCTCGATCTTCTACGTGAAACTCGACACTCCTCATAACGATTCGATCGTGCAGAATGAGATTCACCAGACGCCCGGCATGCAGGATTACGTGGTGCGTTCGATGGCGGAATACATGTCGATGATGACGGCCTCGAACCTGCCGGGACTGTCGCAGTTCATCACCGTGGTCATTGGCGTAGCGGTAGTGATTGGCTTTATCGTCATCTTCCAGGCCATGTACACGGCCGTGATGGAGCGCACGCGCGAGATCGGAATCCTGAAGTCGCTGGGAGCTTCAAAGTTTTACATCATGAATGTGATTCTCCGCGAAACGACGCTGCTGGCGGTGTGTGGGATCATCGCGGGAATCATAACCAGCTATGCCGTGCGCCGCGTGGTCCGCTTACGCTTTCCGACACTGCCTGTGCAGATCCAGACGGATTGGATCGGCTACGCGATTGTGATTGCACTGATCGGCGCAATTCTTGGTGCAATCTATCCTGCATTCAAAGCTGCGCAGAAAGATCCGATCGAGGCGCTCGCGTACGAGTAGTTCGCCAGTCGTTCTTCTTCAGTTTTTCAGTCGTTGAGTAAACGTTGGCTGTGCAGTCCCATTCACCTTCTCATTGCGAAAGGCCCTATTTTGCTGTTGCCACGCCAAATCAATGAGAAAACCATCGTCAACGAGAGGAAGAGTTCTGCCTCGTCCTAGTCTCGAGGTTGGAGTTCTGAAACGTTGTATCTGACGCTCTGCAACCGCTCTCGAGTTTATGTACATCGGTTGGCGTCCAGTAGAGTCGAACACCCTCGAAGTCTGTCGGTTTGACGGGAGTTCCCGAGCGCTGGTTCAGCATGAAGCATAGGTTGTTCTTCTGAAGCATGCAAAAGATAAGCTTGCCACCTTTGCGCATTTCCGAACTGATCGAAAGCCGAGACCATCGACTCGAAACCGCAGCGCTTCTCCTAGTCTTTGCTAGCAATCACTGGGATACACGATTCAACCGGCATTGAATTCCCTTCGCCGCCAGCGAACTCAATGTTGTTACAAATAGATTCAATTTTCATTGCTGGCGAGCTAATTCACGATTCGTGGTGCTGGATGTACTAAGGCTACTAGGGGCTATTCCCCTTTATTACTAAGTTATTACTAGAGCATTCAACGTCATCGTGAAAGAGGATGATTCCAGAACTGCGCCAGGACAGCCTGGAAGCAAATCCTGATCACTGGCAGGTTTCTGTGAACGTTAGTCGTTTTCTTCTGGCATTTCTCTCCTGCACAATCGCCGGCACAGTGGCATGCGGCGGATACGCCAATATCGCTCCACAACAGAACGCTACTGTTACACAGGCACCACCGTCACCGACGGCGGCGGACCCCTCCTCACCGAATGCTCCTGCAGCAGATCCGCCCGCGGCAGCGGCCGCAGCTCCATCAGCTCCCAGCTCTCCTGCTCCGACTCCTACCGCCCCAAATACGCCGAGTTCAACTGCATCGGCGCCCCCTACCTCCTCCACGACGTCGGCAGTTCCTCCCGCGGGTCCTGTCCCACCTGCACAAGCTCAGACATTTCATGCTCTGCAAAGTGCCGGAGACTGGCAATCCTGCAACAGCACATCGTGCGCAGGAGGCGGCGGACACGGTACTTTCTCCATGCAGCAGGGACTTGGAAGCCCTTCACTCAGCGGGAACAGCATGAAACTGGCGAATGCGGGCGTTTTTGCAAACGCACTCTGGTGGCATCACATCGGACCCAACACGCAAGCGACAAATTTCTTGTGGCAATTTGACTTCCAGGTCGATGACGCTTCGCTCTCTGCCGCGCAGGCGCTGGAGTTCGACATGTTCCAGTTCCTTGAGAATAACAACTATATGATGGGAAGCGAGTGTAATTACGCTTCCGGGTATTGGGACGTCTGGGATGCCCAGAATATGCACTGGCGGCAAACGTCCATTGCGTGCCCGAAATTTCAGCCCGGTGTCTGGCATCACGTCCAGTGGGTTGGGCAGCGCTCCCCCGACGCAAACAAATACACATTCGTCACTTTGACTGTGGACGGAGTGGATTATCCGGTGAATAAAACCTATTCGGCGCAAAAGATCGCGTGGAAACCAGAAATCGGCGTGCAATTCCAACTCGATGTGAATGCCACAGGGAAGCCGTACTCCGAGTGGGTGGATAACGTGACGCTTACGGTGTGGTGAAAATAAGCACGTTCCGGCCGTTGGTTTCTTCTTGATTGCAGCAGATCGTTCTTGCGCCCAATGATGAGGTGAATTTTTGCTGCATCTGAATGTATCCTGAATCTAAGGACCATCATGACAACTACAACGTCGTCTGCTGCGCAGGGAACCGATCTGCGATACCCGATCGGAAAATTCCATTTCGACGGACCTCTAACAAAAGAGCAGCGCGAGCAGTTCATTGAAGAGATCGCGCACACGCCAGCAAAGTTGCGGGCAGCTGTGGCGGGGCTCACATCCGAGCAACTCAATACTCCGTACCGGCCGGGCGGCTGGACGGTGCGACAACTTATCCATCACCTGCCGGACAGTCATATGAATTCGTACGTGCGCTTCCGCCTGGCGTTGACAGAGGAGCAACCAACGATTAAGCCGTACGACGAGGCGCGTTGGGCGGAACTCGTGGACGCGAAGAGTGCACCGCGCGAGATGTCGCTAACGCTGCTGGATGCGCTGCACCGGCGCTGGGTGATCCTGTTGAACGGCATGACGCCGGCGGATTACCAGCGGACACTTGTGCATCCGCAGCAAGGTCAGATCAATCTTGAAAAGATGCTGGCGATCTACGCGTGGCATGGACGGCACCATGTTGCCCATATCACGGCTTTGAAAGAGCGGATGGGGTGGAAGTAGAAGTGGTCGGGCAATTTGATTGAGGAAGCTCCACCTTGTCTGCTTGAAACAATAGGAATGTTCCCCAGGCATGAGCCTCTTCCCTGCCGTTGCTATTGCGGATCGACGCCTCCGCGAGAATCTTCCGTTTCCGGCGTTCGACGACCCATCCGCAGATATGTACGCGGTGGCCAGCTTTCAGGCGGTGGTGAAAGCGCGTATGCAGATCCACCGTCATTGCCTCCCAGTCCCTGGCGATGATCGCCTTTGACATTGCCTCGTCCATCACAGTGGCCACGATGCCACCGTGAATGACACCCGTGAAGCTCTCACAATCTCTTTGCGGAGACCACTCCGCTGATGCGCCCTCCTTGTCAGAAGAGAATCTGATGCGAAGTCCATGCGGGTTCTCGGCACCGCATACCATGCAGCGGGGATTCAGAGGAGCGTGTTTTCGAGGAGCGCGTCCACTTTCGGTTTTTTGATCTTCCATAATGACGCTCATAGGTGTAATTTACATCTAGATGTAAATTACTTAAAGGATTTCTTATGCGTATTGCGATTCCTCTGACCGGGGGGCGGCTCTCCAGCCACTTCGGCCATTCTGAAGAGTTCCTCTTTGTCGATGCAGATTCTGCCACTCGTACCATTGGCACCAAGCGTGTGGAGAAGGCTCCCGCGCACGTCCACGGCCTGCTTCCCCGCTGGTTGAAAGAGCGCGGCGTCAATAGCGTGTTTGCTTCTGGAATCGGAACAGGTGCAGTGAAATTGCTGTCCGCCGATTCCGTACGCGTTATAGCCGGAATCCCTCCTCTTGAGCCGGAAACGCTTGTTTCCAGGTTCCTCGAAGGAACGCTCGAGAGCGGACCGAGTTCCTGCGACCATTCCGAACATCGATGCAGCCATCCATAGGTGGTAAGCATTCAGTGCCAGAACAGCAGCAGAAGTCGAAAGTAAAAGGTGGATGTACCCGGCACGATTATCCCTGCACCTGTGCCATGGGTCATCTGTATCGCTTTGTGGAACCCGTCCTGCTCCTGATGCTCCAAGAGCGGGGCCGCTCTTATGGATACGATCTCTTCGGAGACCTTGGCAAATACGCGTTCACGGACGCGGAGATTGAAAGAGCGGTCCTGTACCGAACCTTGCGGCGGCTTGAAGCTAACGGTTACGTTTCGTCAGACTGGGACATTACCGAACCAGGACCTGCGCGTCGCGTTTATGAACTGACCGCCGCTGGAAAAGAGCATCTCTCCGAGTGGGCACAGGTCCTGAATAATGTCTCGTTGTCGATGGCTAGATTCGTGAAGAGAGCTGCCAGAGTATCTAAGTAAGCGAAGGAGATGGAGACGGCGGTCGGCTGTTTCAAGTGGCCGGACCGTCCCCTAACTCCCGCGTTGACTTCCGCTTGGGCCTAAGCTATTCTTGTGGTTTCGTTGTCCCGCAATGGTCCGCCCCGAGTGTCCCCTCTTGTTGTGACGGGGCTGTAACTCAGCGGTTCTTCTGGACGAATCAAATTCTGGGAGAGTTCTGATGCCAACGTATTTCCCCAAGGGGGAAATTGCTCGCAAGTGGTACGTCATTGATGCTTCGGGCCAGACCCTGGGCCGGCTCGCGACGCGTGCCGCCCGCATCCTGTCGGGCAAGAACAGCCCCCGCTATACGCCGTTCATCGATATGGGCGATCATGTGGTTGTGATCAATGCCGGCAAGGTGAAGCTCACAGGTCTGAAGGCCGAGTCCAAGGTTTATCGCCGCTACACCGGGTATCCCGGTGGTCTGCGCGAGGAAGAGTTCACCAAGCTGCTGAACCGGAAGCCGGAAGCCGTTGTCCAGCAGGCGATCCTGGGCATGCTGCCCAAGACGAAGCTGGGACGCGCCATGGGCCGCAAGCTGAAGGTTTACAAGGGCGACAAGCATCCGCACCAGGCACAGCAGCCGGTAGCAGTCGCGTAAAGTTTCGGGTGCCCGGTTCTTTCCTTCTTTTGGAAAGGGCCAGGATCCAAAGATTGAAAAAGGTTGAGAATGGCAGATCAGGTTGAATACTACGGTACCGGACGGCGCAAGTCGGCGATCGCGCGCGTCTTCCTCCGCCCGGGTAATGGCGATATCAAGGTAAACGGACGCGCGTTTGACGAGTACTTCGTCACCGTAAGCCAGTGCGTGGAAGCAAAGGAACCCCTCGTCGTTTCCGAGACCACCGGCAGCTTGAATGCCGTGATCACGGTTTCCGGCGGCGGCGTCGATGGGCAGGCAGGCGCGGTGAAGATGGGTATCGCCCGCGCATTGCTGGAGTTCAACCCTGAGCTTCGCGGCAAGCTGAAGTCCGCTGGCTTCCTGAGCCGGGATGCGCGCGTCAAAGAGCGCAAGAAGTACGGCCAGAAAGGTGCCCGTAAGAGATTTCAGTTTTCTAAGCGTTAGCTTGCTCTCTTCGGGAGGGTGCTCATCCGGGGTCCCCAGCAAGCCCGGTTTTGGCTTGATGGGGTGGAGAAGGGCGCTCGTAGCGGTTCCAGTTCTCGAAGCGCTAGTTTGATTGTGTGGCGCAGCCGCCCCCGACTGCGCTGCGCGGGCCTTCGGCTTCGCTCAAGGCAGGCCGTCCGCGCCATACATACGATTTCATCTTCGCGGCCGATGGTCCGGGCGGCGAAGTTCGGAAACATACGGACCAAATTCTTCCCGCACCCGCCATTCCAGAGGGTTCGCGGGACGGGAAATGTAATCCCGAGCGGTGCGAACATCGCGAGATGACCCGCGGAGGATGCAATCCACTAAGGAGGTAGTTTGGCTAACATCAGCATGAAAGAGTTGCTCGAAGCTGGAGTCCACTTCGGGCACCAAACGAAGCGCTGGAATCCCAAGATGAAGGAATACATCTTCGGAGAGCGCAATGGGATTTACATCATCGACCTGCAGAAGACGCTGAAGATGTTCAAAGAGGCGTCCAATTTCGTGCGCGACACTGCCACCGAAAATCGGACAGTACTCTTCGTGGGAACCAAGCGCCAGGCACAGGACGCAATTGCCGAAGAAGCACAGCGCTGCGGCATGTTCTACGTGAACAACCGCTGGCTGGGTGGCCTGCTGACCAATTGGGTCACCGTGCAGAAGTCCGTGAAGCGGCTGAAAGAGCTCGATGATATGGCCACCGATGGCCGTTACGAACTGCTGCCGAAGAAAGAAGTTATCAAGCTCGAACGCGAGCGCAAGCACCTGCAGGCGAACCTGGCCGGCATCAAGAACATGAACCGGCTGCCGGACATCATCTTCGTAATCGACTCGAACAAGGAGCAGATCGCCGTGCGCGAAGCCCGCAAACTGGGCATCCCGGTGGTCGCCGTGGTCGATACGAACTGCGATCCCAGCGAAGTCGATTACGTGATCCCCGGCAACGACGATGCGCTGCGCGCGATCCGTTTGTTCGCCTCGAAGATCGCCGATTCGGTCGTCGAAGGCGTCCAGGCTGCGACTGATAAGCAGAGCGCCGATATCGCCGCCGGCGTCACCGCGGCGGAAGGTCAGGCTGAGCCTGCCGAAGGCGAAACTGGATCGGAAGCTGCGGCCGAAACCGGCGAAGATATCTCGATGGAAGATGTGCTGCTGGGCGGACGCAAGCCCGCCGCTGTTGCCGCCGAGCCTGAAGTCAACGAGGAAGAACGTCGCGCGGCCGAGCACAGCGTCTAGTTTCGCCGCGAGCATTTCTCAGTCCCACCCAAGCCAAATGACGGCTTGGATGGGGCATCCACATTTTTCCGGTTCCATAACCTCGCATTCATCTGCGAGGCGTAGGGTATGCCTCACGTAGCCACCGCAGTCTCAGATCCAGATGAAGGCTGCAAGAAAACTCCGGGATGCACGCTTCCCGAAGGGCACACGGGCGCATGCAAAGTTAGAGAGGGATCCAATATGAGCACTTCTACCGCAAACATTTCCGCTGCCGCTGTCAAAGAGCTTCGCGACAAGACTGGCGCGCCCATGATGGACTGCAAGAACGCCCTCACCGAAGCCAAGGGCGACCTGGAGCAGGCGATCGTTCTGCTCCGCAAGCGCGGCGTTGCCGTGGCCGCGAAAAAGGCTGCGCGCGCCACCAGCGAAGGCTCGGTGGCCAGCTACATCCATGCCGGCGGCAAGATCGGCGTGCTGGTTGAGGTCAACTGCGAGAGCGACTTTGTCGCCCGCACCGAAGACTTCAAAGAACTGGTCCACGATGTTGCCATGCACATCGCCGCCAGCGATCCCAAGTTCATTCGCAAGGAAGATGTCACGCCCGAGGCCTACGAGAAGGAGAAGGATATCTGTCGCGCGCAGGCTGCCACCACCGGCAAGCCCGCCAACGTGATCGAGAAGATCGTCGAAGGCAAGATGGGCAAGTTCTACGAAGAGGTCTGCCTGTACGAGCAGCCCTTCATCAAGGATCAGACCATCTCGGTGTCGCAGCTGATCGCGCAGAAGATCGGCAAACTGGGCGAGAATATCGCAGTACGACGTTTTGCGCGCTTCAAGGTCGGCGACAACAATGTGACCATTGCCGCTACCAAGCCAGCGGAAGAGACCAAAGAGTAGTAGCCCGAGGTACTCGGAACTTTGAAGGGCGACCAGATGGTCGCCCTTTGCTTTTATGGGCAATTCGCTAGATTGGGGTGGCTGTGAGTTCACGAAATTACCTCCCCGCTGCTTGCGGGCGAGTTGCTCGGTAATTCCGCCAATTCCTTTGTCATGGCGAGAGACGCGTGCAGGCTCAGGAGTAATATGCCGCAAGGAGCGCCTCATCCTACTGGAATCCGGCGTCCGGGCGCTGCCGCTATCTGCTGATCATGACGCCGAAGTCTATGAGTTGATCCAGGCATTCATGCGATGCGGATCGAAGCAGGCCAAAGCTGAGCGACTTGTTTCGAAACTACAGTTCGGAACTGCTGTAAATTCAGTGTCTTATCCCTACCTATGAAGAGCGGCGGATGCGGGGATGAGGAAGAAGAGAGCGCCCGCAAGCCTCGCCTCCGAGGAGACTGAAGCCGCGGGCGCGCCACAAATCCGCAATTCACAACAGCCGCAATTCTCGCCTGCGGCATCCAAGGAATACAGCGCCTGGGGCTAGGCGCCGTATCCCTGATCGATCATCTGCCGGAGGACTCCGGCCAGACGATCGTGGTCTTCGTCGCCGATGGCAACGAAACGGAAGGGTTGCAGTTTGCCTGACGCCCGGTCGATGGCGGGTAACAGTTCTACCAGCCCGCTGATAGGTCCGGACTTCGATCGCAAGTGGATTTCAGCCAGTGTGCCGGCGCGCACTGCTCCCGTGAATTGGGCCAGACCGCCGGTAGTGGAAATTTCGTGCAGGACCGCAGGAACGCGTTTGCCTTCCAGCGAGAAGTTCACGGATTCGCTGTTTGGGACTCGTACCCGGGGAGCCCGCACGCTGCGATGCGGTTGGGGAAAGTGAGCCATGGCTCGAAAGAATCTCAAGTTCGCGGCCTGCTTGCGAGATTACGGGAGCCTCCGTCCAGAAACCATGCCAGCCATCTGTCCGGAAGAACAGTGGTTGACTTAGGAAAGGTCAGTTCCTTCGGTGATACTAGTTCCTATCGGCCGAGTAGAAATTTCTCGCAGTCTGGAGTGCAGTTTTTGCTTGTGATTGCAAGGAAACGGTGTTCTGAAATGGTATCGATCTTGCAAATGCCTCATTGGCAATTCTGACCTGCGGTTCACGATCGGCTGCACTCGCCGCCGCTGTCATGTAGGAAAACAAAGGTGAAACCAAGGATTCTTTTTGTCGACGACGAACCAAACATCCGGCTTACTCTGCCGGCTATCCTGAAAATGCACGAGTTTGACGTGACTGTTGCGGCCACGGTGCCCGAGGCATTGAAGCTAATCAGCCATGAGCCCTTTGACGTTCTTCTCTCGGACCTGAACATCGGGGAACCGGGCGACGGCTTCACGGTGGTTAGCGCCATGCGCCGCATTCAGCCCACCGCGGCAACGCTGATTCTGACCGGTTATCCAGCCTTTGAAAGCGCCCTGAAAGCCATTCAGAGCCAGGTTGACGATTACCTGGTGAAGCCGGCAGATATTCCATTCCTGGTGGGCAAGATCCGCGAACGGCTCGCGAACCCGGTACTTCGACAGGAAGCGCCGCTGTTGAAACTCGTGGAGCTCATCAGTGTAAACCGCGAACAAATCCTCCAAGATTGGCTGGCAAGTACCGCTTTAGGCGAGGGCCACGGCACCCGGGAGTCATTCGCCGAGGTACTGGATTCGATCATCCGCAGCCTTCAGCCCAGTTTCGATCGGCATCCGGGGCCCGAACTGGCATCCGTTGCGGCACACAGTGAACGCCGCCGCATTGAGGGATGTCGCGCTTCCAGCCTTGTAGACGAGTTACATGCCCTCGAGAACGTCATCCTGCGCTACGCAGAACGCAATCTGATGCGCGTGGATTTAAGCACGCTGTTCCACGACTTACGCGAGATGAATGAGGTTTTCCGGGCCTTGTTGTCGGAGGCAGTGCGCGCCTACCTCGCAGAACCGGAACCCGAAGAGCCTGCCGTCTGCTAGCCGCATTCCCGACAAAGTGCTGCTCTCCCAGCTCCTGTCCAGGAGTACGCCATACCTTCGTAATCTGTGCAGCAAAGGTTCACAGGCCCAAGATGATTTTGGGCCGATTGAAATGGTCTCATCCGAAGATTTCCTCCGGGGCGGCTCATAACCGCCTCTTTTTTGGGAATATTCGGGGGTCACGATTGTGACCATTTTGCACAAATTCTCGTGCGTGTGTATCATTTCTCCTCTCTCCCCTGAGCGGCCAGGCTGTTCCCAATCAACAACTTGAGGAATCGGCGATATGTCCATTGGACGGCTGTATCGCGGAGTTGTCAGGGTAGTCACAGAAGAGGGGCCGTACTACTTGAGACCACAGCTGAAAGAGCGTCTGCGCTTGCTGTGGATGTTCCGCCACTTCAACGAATTGCCTGCGGTTGTCCTGAAGCCCGCAGAGTTGCAGATCATCGGCGAATTGGCGCGGCACTGTTATTCCCCACAAATGGAAGTAAGCGACGAGCTTATTGGTACGCTCGATTATCGCGCATTGATCAAGAAATCGTCGCAGTCGGAAGGCATCAGGCAAGCGCCTCGCCGCACCGCGTAATGTCTCGAACATCACCGAGCGGCCGGCGCGCTGCAGATTCCTGCCCTTTAGTTTATCTGCCAATCACCTCTTAAAAGCTACTTACGCCCTCTACTCTATTTGCACTATTGCGGTGACTTGTTGATCGCAGTAACGTCGTACCCGGTCTCCGATTGCTCCTGGGATTAGAACGATCCCAGGCAACTGCGCTTTTCAGAACGGATGGCCGGGCCGCGAGCCCCGGCGATCCGTTTTTCTTTTTCTGCACGACACTGGAACCAAGCGCCGTCGAAACCGTCGCGATCATAAGGCCGTTGCCGCGTAAACTTGCAGTGCTCACCCGAAAATCCATAGAGTAATTGTTTCAATTTCGAGGTCAGCGTGATCGTTCGCCGTATTGTGCTTGACGAAGTTCTCATTCCCGCGCGTCCGGACTGTATCAACAGCCCGGAGGTGGATTACGCCTTACATAAGTTACCTGTCGGAGGCAAACAAGGTTGGACGCAGCAATTCGATCAGGTGCCAAAGACCATCATCCAGATGGAGTTCGACAACGGTATTGTTGGGCTGGGCGAATCGTACCGCGGCATTCCGCGTGAATTGATGCGAGCCGTCGCGCAAGAATTGCTTGGAGCCGATTTGCGGAAACTGAACCTGCAAGCTTTGCCGGTTCCGGCGGGACGAGTCTACGACGGCTTCGAGTGCGCGCTCACCGATGCGCTGGCGAAATCTCATAAGATCCCGCTTTATCAATTCCTGGGAGGGAAATATCGCGACCACGTCCGCGTGGCGGCGTGGACAGGACATCGCACCACCAGCGACGCTGTACGCAAAGCCAAAGAAGCGAAGGCGCTCGGCTATGAATGCATCAAGTTCAAATGCACGGTGAACGATCCCGTTTCGCAATGGTGCCGTGAGATCAAAGAAAAATGCGGTGAGAACTTCTGGGTGGTTTTGGATCCCAACGAGCGCTTTGAGATACCGGCTCATGCCGAGCGTATCGCGCGGGAGTTGGAAGAGATCGGGAACGTGCTGTACCTGGAAGATCCGATTCCACGCTGGAATTACGATGGCTGGCGGTACCTGCGCAGCAAGATTCATGTCCCGCTCTCCATGCACGTCTCGCTTCCATACATCGAAATGGGGCAGATGCCGCAGGACGCAGCGCGCGCAGCCAAACTCGATTGCAATGACTATTTCCACTTCAACGGGGGGATCTTCGCGTTTCGCCGGCTGACGTCGCTGGCCGATCTATTTGCGATTCCGTATTCGCACGGTAGCGAATTGGATTTCGGAGTCCTGGAAGCCAGCTACGTCCACAAGGCCGCTGCGTCGGCGCTTGCGACAATGCCCAGTGACATCTTCGGACGCTTGATCCGCGAACACGACCTGCTGAAGTATTCCCTGCAGATCAAGAATGGAAAAATGACGGTCCCAGAGGGAGCAGGATTGGGCGTGGAACTCGATCCCGCCGCAGTTCAGCAATACCGCGTCCATCATTGCGTGTTCGAGGCGTGAGCGCGTCCGAGGAGAACCAATGTTTTTGCAGGACATGAAGTGGCCGGACGTCGATGCCCTCCAGCGCGGGGAAGTGATCGCCGTCGCTTGCATCAGCGCGTTGGAACAGCACAGTGTGCACCTGCCTGTATCGACAGATTTTCTGATCGGCTCTGAAATCGTTCGTCGCGTAGAACAAAAGCTTCCGGACAAGGTGCTTTGTCTTCCGCCGATCTGGCTGGGATGCAGCAGTCACCACATGGAATTTGCGGGCACCATCAGCATTTCGGTAGACACCATGAACCGCGTGCTGCAGGACATTGTCGACTCTGTCATGAAGCATGGCTTCCGCAAGCTGCTCATCTTGAATAGTCACGGGGGAAACCGCGCTACGCTCGCGTACACCGTCCAAGCCATCGGCAACAAGTATCAGGATGCGATGATTGTGGGCGCCACTTATTGGGACCTTGCGACCGAGGAGCTATGGCAAGAGCGGGAAACTGAGTTCGGTGGCATGGGCCATGCGTGTGAATTGGAAACCTCCATTCTGCTGCGCATTGCGCCGCAGTTGGTCGATCTCTCAAAGGCAAAACCGGATGGCATGCAGTTGCCCGAGTCGGAGTTCTCGCGGGGCGAGTTGTTGAGTTCACCTGCTGTTTCGCTTTATCGCACCTTCGGCGACACTAGCGCGCACGGCGGTCACGGCGATCCGCGTAAGGCGAGCGCAGACAAGGGCGAACGCTTTCTCCAGATCATAATGGCAGGCGTGCTGCGACTCTGCCAGGACATGCTCGGCGGAAAGCTGTGATTACTACTTCTTTGGGGTAAGCTTTGCGCGGGCTTCGGCGGCGAGATGATCGGTGGATTCGGCCAATTTCTTCAGGGTCTCCGTGGATTGTTCCGTGTTCCTCGCTGAGACTTGCTTGAGAGCCATTCGCCGTAGCTCGGGATCGAGAGTGCCGGCGAGCAAAATGCTGGCAAACTGATCAAGCGTCGTTTCAGCCGGAAGCAGGCTCAACACTTGGGCTGCTTTCCGTAACATAGCCACACTGCTTTTTCCCGCAACGATGAATTTGCCTATTGGCGCGGCTGTCGTTGGGTCCTTCAAGAACAGCAATTCATCGAGCGCTTCATCCAGAAGATCTGGGGCGAGCTTTGGGAGTGCCTCCGCCAGCGGCAGGGCGCGACCCTTCGCGCGGTTTCGGATCAGAGCCGTGAGTGCGGCGCGCTGCACCCGCGCATCTGCATGTTGTAATGGAGCGGTCATGTGAGCGGCAAGGTCCGGATCTTTTAAGTCGCTCAACACCATGCACATATTTCGGACAACGTACCAGTGCTCGTCCGAGAGAAACTTCCGCGCAGCCTCAATCGCATGGGGTCCGAGCTGAGAACTGAGCCGCACAAGCGCCAGACGGTTTTTCGCATCCGCTTCCATCACCAGGTGCCGAAAAACGCTGTCGATACTTGCAGGGACCCCATAAGCGAGCAGAGTCGCCGTTTTACGCGCCCAGGCCGAATCGGCGCGATTTGTCAGGAAGAGTTCGACCAGCCGTTCATAACCACTTGCCGGAATAAGCCTGCGAATGCCAACCCGACAACATCGCTGATGTTTGGACGGATCGCGCTTTTCCGATCGCTCTAGCAGAGAACCAATCTGCAGAACACTGTCAAAATCTTCATAGGTCGCGATCGACTGCCCAAGGATCGTGATGGTGGTGGCAATCTGAAAGTGTGTGAATTCCGCAATGTCGTCGCGGAGAAGCGTGCGCCCAAGCCGCTCGATGGCTTTCGGAACGAAATCAATTTGTCCGATCGGAATGCTGCGAATCAACTCAGGTGCGCGGCTGAAGTCCTCAGCCTGGATATCGGGCTTTTCCTGGTCGAGGAATTCGAAGTAGTGATTGACCAGAGCCGCCACACGGTCCAACTGGCGCGTTCGGACGCATTCCTTTATGTACTCGAACAAACGACGGAATTGCCCCTGGTTGTAGTGCATGATCGCAAGCAACTGGGTGTACTTGGTTTTTGCGTCCAGGGCGGTCCAGCGCAATTCCGCTTGGATTTTTTCCTGCATGTGCTGCGGGACAGCGAAATCATGGATGAACTTAACCAGCTTTTGGGAAAGACGGTCGGCTGTCTGAGTGGCCTGCAGTGTTCTGGCCAACACCCGAAGCACTTCATCTTCGACTTCGACTTTCTGACCGCCCTCTTCGGATTTCAGTTTCTTGCCGGCCCATTGCAAAGCCGTATCCTCAACGTATTCGGCGGCAACCTGTTCGGCCGGGGCACTCGCCAGTTCCTTTTGGCGCTGGGCAGGAAAGGAAGCAAGAATCTTATCGACGCCCATGCTCTGCAGAATGCGCGCCAGAGATGTATACGATTTTGCGGGATTGCCGCTTTCTTCCAGAAGCGAGCGCTGTACAGAGTTCTCCATCAACTCCATAAACGTGTAATAGCCGGGCGCGGCGGTTTTGCCCAGTCCGGCGGCGAACCGTGCACTGCCTCCCGCTCCGCCCACCGTTTCCTGTCCACCAGAGCCGCCTTGCGGAACCCCATATCCAACGCCTAATCCGGGGCCTCCGCCGAAACCGCCGGCTTCCGAGCCTCTACCGTAACCTATGCCCGGTCCTCCGCCGCCTGGTCCATAGCCTCCTCCGGGACCGCCGCCGGGTCCTGCAGCGCCAACACCCGATACGCCTGTTACAGCAGGGCCGGACGTTGTTCCCGCTCCGCTTTCGGGTGATCCGTTTGTTCCATGCCCTCCCGAGCCGCTTCCGGTCCCCGAGCCAGTTCCGCTTGTGGCGTCCGTCTCGCCTTCTTTGGCGACAACAAGGTTGGGCATCGGAATGGGTACGCCGTATCCCTGTTCGGAAAATCCCGACATACCCGACAAGATCGCGTTGCGAGCTGAAGGATCCAGGCATGCCGATTCCAAGAGAGCATCGACGGAATCCATGAAATCGCGGCTGCCCGCGTCTTCTTCCATCTGCTTTGAAAGGATGTACGCTTCGGAATTGGTTTCCAGGATGGTATCGCCCTGCTCGTTTTTCTTCTGATTCTTTGCTGCCAACAAGACGCGTGCTCCTTCGAGTTCGTTCTGTTCGAGATACACGCGCATGCCCCCACACTCTTCGAGTACCTTGGACGGCACAGAGAGCACTGCCATCGCCTTCCGGTAGCGTGCGAGCGTGATTCCGGGCTCGAAAGTGACTGCTGCTATTCCACGTTTCAGGAATTCTTTATTAAGTTGATCGAGTGAGGGGTCGGTAGTCAGCAGGTTGTTCAGAACGATTTGGTTGTCGACGAATCCGATCGTAAAGCGGCCCGTTTCTTTCGTCAGCCCATTTAGCAGATCGAAACTCTGCTGAACCGGCCGTTGTACGTTGGGATGCTCGGGCGAGAACAGTACGGCGGTCCGGATCGCCATCTGGAAGATCCTGGCGAACCGCGTGCCGAGGTTCTTAAGTTGCTTGGTATCCAGCATCTGACGTCTCGCCGACGAATGACCAGAGGACCACCATTCCGCCCCGAGAGACCCGATTATGACCGATCCGTCATGCCAGAGCCATAGCTGTCTTGGCACAGGTCTCATGCAACTGTTCAACTTGGAACCTGCGCAGGCACTTCTCGTTCGGCCCCGCAAAGGGCATCCTTAGGGGATCATTTGGGGGACGAGATGGCTCGATTATTAGATCGCCTGTTGCATCGCTGTTCCCACCAGTTCTTATGGCCGCGCCGAGCGGCTGATGGACGCTCTTACCAGGTTTGCATCCGCTGCGGTGCGGAATACGAATACGACTGGGTTCACATGCGGCGCACGCACCCAATTACCATCACGGACACACAGCGACAGATGTCGCAATCGCACTAGCAACTCGCAAGCTTCTACGTGTCCTGCATGGAAACGACCTAGTCGTTGAGATTTCTGATCTGGCCAGAGCTGCCGCTGGAGCCCCGGAATCGCTGGCTCTAAACCGGCATGTCTTTCGTTCCGTGAGCGCCGATGTTAGGTTTGCCCTCCATGGCAAAGCCAAAGCCAATAAGTATTGAACGCGTTGTGTGCATGCGTCCTCTTTCATTCGTACCAGGGCGCAATGGAGCGTGATTGACTTTAGGCCGACGGAAATAGGTTGGCTGCTTGTCACAGAACAATGTGAGTGTTAACCGGAGGTAAAAACGACAGCAACTTGGGAATGGAGGCCTGAATCGAACTTACCGGAGCGTAGATATGCTTTGGTTGCTCTTCGCCTTGCTGTTCGTGTTGTGGCTGCTGGGATACGGTCTGCAGCTTGCGGGCGGCATCATCCACCTGCTATTAGCCGCGGCACTGATTGTGCTGGTATTGAATCTCGTCAGGCAATTGACGGCTGAGTCTTAGCACCTGAGTTTCTTATCAGTTCCCGCAACACATAGCGTCCGGCATTCCGCAGGCGCCCGACTCGCACCCTCCGCTCTTGCACGGCGAAGCGGATTGCGAACTCTTTCCCACCGAAAATGATGAGATTTGTGGATCAAGCTTTGTGCCGTGACATGCAGGGCACGAGGCCTCTTGGGATCCATAAATCAAGGCTTCGAAGTGCTTGTTACAGTCTTTGCAGATATATTCGAAAATTGGCATAAGCTCGCGTCGTGGTTGCGACCGCATCCGGTCGACACTACTAGGTTAACAAAACTTTCTGAGCAGAGCAGTACTGGTATTACCGCACGCCGGCCCGAAACGGCGACGCGGCGCATCAATCAGTACGCCTCAAATAACGAACAGGCATGATCGGTACTTAAGACCCGCTTCCTCAAGGACAAGCCGAGATTGCGCCTGTTACGTCAGAGTCTCGCCACAGCCGGTACAATTCGCATCCAAGTAGCAGCCGTTTCCGTATGATCGCTACCAGGATCAAATCGCGTTTGTTCATTGTCTTCCTATTGCTGATTGCCTGTTTCGGGCAGGCACATGCCTATTCGGTGCTGACGCACGAAGAGATCGTAGACATGCTCTGGAAAGACCAGATCGTGCCACTCCTCCAACATCGCTATCCCGGGCTGACCGACGACCAATTGAAGGAAGCACACGCCTATGCGTATGGCGGGGCGGTGATACAGGATTTGGGCTACTACCCATTCGGCAGCCATGAATTCAGCGATCTGCTCCATTACGTTCGCAGCGGTGATTTTGTGCGCCAAATGTTGATTGACAGTCAAGATCCGAATGAGTATGCCTTCGCGCTGGGAGCGCTGGCTCACTACGCATCCGATACCGAAGGGCATCCGGCTGTCAATCAATCCGTAGCGATCGAGTACCCGCAGTTACGGCGAAAATATGGGTCACGTGTTACCTATGCGGAAGACAAGGCTGCACACATCAAGACTGAATTCAGCTTCGACGTCGTGCAGGTGGCGAAGGAGCGTTATGCGTCCCAGCAGTATCATGATTTCATTGGATTCAAGGTTTCCAAGCCGCTGCTCGAGCGCTCATTCCCGAAGGTGTACGGCATTCCTTTGAAAGATGTTTTATCTCATGAAGATCTTGCCATCGGCACCTACCGGTATGCAATCAGCGGCTTGATCCCGAAGATGACGCGGGTGGCGGTTCAGGTCCGTGGTGATCAGATGGTCAAAGAACGCCAAGACAAAGCAAAGAAGCAGTTTCTATATCATCTGAAGCGCTCGGCCTACGAGAAGGATTGGGGCAAAGACTACAGGCGCCCCGGAGCCGGAACCAGGTTCTTAGCGGCACTCCTACAATTGTTCCCCAAGATAGGTCCCTTCAAGGCACTGGCATTCAAGAATCCGACGGCGCAGACGGAAGACCTCTACTTCAGGAGCATAACGGCATCGGTGAACCGTTATCAGCGCTATCTCGTCGACGATCGATTCTTGGATGCGCCGGTAGCATTGCCGAACCTGAACTTCGATACAGGAAAAAAAACGGCGCCAGGCGAGTATGTGCTCACCGACGATACCTACGCCAAGCTGCTCAATCAGCTTGCCGATGCGAAATTCAATGGGCTTACGCCCGAGTTGCGTGAGAATATCCTTCAGTTTTATTCCAATCCGAAGGCACCGATTGCGACTAAGAGAAAGAAATCAAAGTGGGAGATAACACTGAAAAATCTCGATCAGCTGAAACAATCGCAACCACCCGCAACACAGGCAGCCAGCCACTGAATCGACGCAAGGTGCTTCTGTCCTGGAGTGGTGGCAAAGATAGTGCCTGGGCCTTGCACCTGCTGAAACGCGAGCCGTCAGTCGAGGTGATCGGACTACTCACGACCTTCAACTCGGAATTCGACCGCGTTGCCATGCATGCGGTTCGTCGCGAGTTGATGGAAGCGCAGGCGGCCGCGGCGGGTTTGCCGCTCTGGGCGATCCAACTCCCCTGGCCATGTTCTAACGATCAGTACGAAACCTGCATGCGAAGAGCGCTCGACCGGGCGATGTCCGAGGGCATACAAACCGTCGCCTTTGGCGACCTCTTTTTGCAGGACATCCGCGCCTATCGCGAAACGGAAATGGCGAAGGTCGGGATGACGCCGATCTTTCCAGTTTGGGGTCTGGAAACCTCCGCGCTGGCGCAAGAAATGATCGCCTCCGGGCTGAAGGCAAGATTGACATGTGTCGATCCGCGGAAACTGGACAAGTCATTCGCCGGCCGAGACTTTGACGAGAGCCTCGTTCGGGGTCTGCCCCCAGGAGCCGATCCTTGCGGTGAAAACGGAGAATTTCATACCTTTGTGTATGCCGGACCGATGTTCAACCAGGACATCCCGGTGGATGTGGGTGAGGTGGTCGAGCGAGATGGATTCATCTTCGCGGACCTACTGCCGCGTGATGCCATGGTTCGGACTGCATCGGTCGCGCCCGAATAATCCGGAAGTATCAAAATTTCCCCCAGCAAACAAACCGAACTGCCGAAAATGGCATCGAATTTCGGTGATCTGATTTCAGATCCCTAACCCCGCCGGCGAACGCTCGTACCCGGCATTCAGAGAGATGAAACAGAACGTAAGAAAGCTACCTATCGTTGCTAAGGCGCCGACTGGTATTGAAGGACTGGATTCGATCACCCATGGCGGTTTGCCGAGGGGGCGTACCAGTTTGATTGCGGGTGGACCCGGTTCGGGCAAGACGTTGTTGGGGCTGGAATTTCTGGTGCACGGCGCGCAGAGATTCGGTGAACCCGGTGTCGCCCTCACTTTCGAGGAGACGCCGGAGGAACTGGAATCGAACATCGCTTCTCTGGGTTATGACCTCCGGGCGATGGAACAGAAGGGACAGATTTCCATTGACTACGTCGAAGTGGAGCGCGCTCGGATTGAAGAAGTCGGGTCGTACAATCTGGAAGGTTTGTTCGTGCGCCTGGATCATGCGATCAAGCAGATCGGCGCGAAGCGCGTTTTACTCGACACCATCGAGGTGCTCTTCTCTGGGTTCAGCAATGAGGCGCTGATTCGTAGCGAACTGCGCCGGCTATTCCGCTGGCTGAAAGAGCATAACGTAACAGCCGTCGTTACGGCTGAGTCAGGTGTTGGCAAGTTTGTGACAAGACATGGCCTGGAAGAATATGTCGCAGACTGTGTCATTGTGCTGGACCAGCGAATCAACGAGCAGATCTCAACGCGGCGCATTCGCATTCTGAAGTATCGTGGTTCGGTGCACGGAACGAATGAGTACCCGTTTCTTATCGGCGAGAAAGGCTTATCGGTTTTGCCTATTACTTCCCTGGGATTGACGCATGATGCCCCGACAGAGCGAGTCTCTTCTGGGGTAGACGGGTTGGACGAGATGCTCGGCGGGAGAGGATTCTACCGGGCAAGCAGTATTTTGATTAGCGGAACGGCCGGTACGGGCAAATCGATCATGGCGGCGCTGTTCGCGAACGCCGCCTGTAGACGTGGAGAGAAGGCTCTCTATTTTGCTTTTGAGGAATCACCGCAACAGATTCTTCGCAACATGAAATCGGTTGGAGTAGACCTCGCGCCTCATCTCGAAAATAACCGATTGATGATACATTCCGCTCGGCCGACCAGCACAGGTTTGGAATCGCATCTGGCGCGAATGCTCCAACTCGTAAATGACTATCAGCCGGATGTGGTCGTCGTCGATCCCATCACTAATCTCATTTCTGTCGGCAGCCAGGGCGCAGTAAAGTCGATGCTGACAAGACTCATCGACTTTCTAAAGCTCTGCCATGCGACAGCAGTATTCACCAATCTTTCTATCGGGCACGAATCGGAGGCGACCAGTACGGAAATTTCCTCACTGATGGATTCCTGGTTAATGCTGCGCTACCAGCAGGTGGAAACCAGGCGGGAACGTCTGATTCACGTGCTGAAATCACGCGGCATGGCGCATTCGGATGATGTTCGGCAGTTCGTAATCGGCGACGCAGGCATCGAAATAGGTACTAGGGCCCTTCCGATCGCGGTTGGGCAGGAGGACTGATGGCATCCAAGAAGACAGAACGGCGTTCTGGGAAGCCGCAGACTAGCAACAACAACTCCGGTGCAAAACCTGCAAAATGGCGTTTACGCCTCTATGTTGCCGGAAATACGCCGAACTCCATTGCGGCGTTCGCCAATCTTAAAGAAATTTGTGAAGTGCATATGGGTGGGCAGTACGAGATTGAAGTGGTGGACCTGTTACAACGCCCGCAATTGGCAAAGGGCGACCAGATCATCGCCGTTCCGACACTGGTTCGACAGCTACCGCAGCCCGTCAAAAAGATCATTGGAGATCTTTCGAATCGGGAGCGAGTGCTGGTCGGATTAGAACTCAAACCGACTGGCATTGCGCGCATGGCAACCGGCTGATTGGCATTTTCCGTGGGGTCGCTTTTTGGCGAAAAAGAAACGCTCAGGAAACAGGGGCGCACAAACTCCGCTCTCAAAAGCGGCCGCGGAAAGGTTACTTTCCGGAGAAGGAGTACCCAAATATTCACTTCGGTTGTACGTCGCAGGCACAAACCAAAACTCTTCTCGTGCCATCGAAAATCTTATGCGGTTGCGGGATCACGAACTGCGCAACCGGTGCGATGTTCAGATTGTCGATTTATATCAGCAGCCTGAACTTGCCTCCAGGGATGGAATTGTCGCAGCTCCCGCCCTGGTTAAACTTGGCCCTGAGCCGCAAGTAATTTTTATTGGCGACTTGTCTGATTCTGCCCGGGTGTTGGCGGGGCTGGGGATCAGGTCGAAACCGTCGAATGTCAGGAACACAAAGAACAAAGAGCAACAAAGCGCAGGCTAAGGAAAAGATCAACCAGTTGCAGTCACGGTTGAAGACAGCCGAAGACACGTTGGATGCCATCCGCCGCGGGCAAGTAGACGCCATCGTGGTCGATGGACCGGAAGGCGACCGCCTTTTTACTCTTGCAGGTTCCGACGCAGCTTACCGCGTCTTCGTGGAATCGATGAGCGAAGGCGCTGTCACCATCGGACCTGATGGCTCCGTCCTTTATGCTAATAGCGCGTTTGCCGCCATGATCGAGCGCCCGTTGGACATGGTCATTGGCCGGTACTTCCGCGATTTTGTAACCCCTTCAGACACGGAGAAGTTTGAGGCCATCTTTCGCAAGCCTCTCTTCGATCGGACTCGAAAAGGCGAAGTGTTGCTGAGGACGGAGGCAGGGCGACTCGTTCCTGCATTTATCTCCAGCAGTATCTTCGACAAAACCTCCCAGACTCTGTGCCTTGTGATTACGGATCTAAGCGAACAGAAGCGCCTGGAAGAAATCATCTCGGCCGGCCGGTTGGCACAAACCATTCTTCAACAGGCCGTGGAAGCCATTGCCGTCTGTGACAACTCTGGCCGAATCCTGCTGGCCAGCCATGCTCTGCACGAGCTCTGTGGCATCAATCCGCTGCTTGAGCCTTTTGACCGTGTGTTGCCGCTGCGGCTGGCACCCGTCGAGCGGAACAGCCCCGAACGTATTTTCTCCATCAATTCGGTTTTGAGCGGCGAATCCTATCGAGGTACAGAAGTCATCTTCCGCAGAAGTCCAGAGAAATCAGTTCACCTGCTGTTAAGCGCCACGCGCTTGCGGACGCCTGCCGAGCCGGGCACTACCGCTTGTGTAGTCACCTTATTTGACATAGAAGAGCGTCGGCTGGCTGAAGAGGCGCTTCGCCGGAGCGAGAAGCTTGCTGCGACAGGGCGCCTGGCGGCCACCATTGCACATGAGATTAATAATCCGCTGACCTCAGTCACGAACCTGCTTTATCTGCTGCACACGGATCCACGCCTTCCCAAAGAGCTCGCCATGTTTTCTGAAATGGCGCAGGGTGAGCTCAGCCGCGTTTCTCACATTACCAAGCAGACACTCGCATTCCATCGTGAAAGTGACGCTCCGGTGCCCGTGAATCTGAACGAGGTCATCGAATCGGTCACCTATCTGCTGAACTCCAAGATTCGTAACAAGCAGATCAAATTGATCAGGGAGACTGAGAACACGAGCGACGTGATGGGATTTCCGAATGAAATCCGGCAAGTCGTTTCCAATATTCTAGAGAATGCGGTGGAAGCTTCCCCGGAGCAGGGACGGATTACGATCCGGCTCTATGCAAGTGAGGAATGGAATAACTCCCATCAGCCAGGGGTACGGCTGGTAGTAGCAGACGACGGCGCGGGCATTCCGGCTAAAAATCGCCAGCGCATTTTCGAGCCATTTTTTACAACAAAGGGGGAGAAAGGGACTGGTCTGGGACTGTGGGTTACGAGCGGAATTGTGCAGAAGCACGGAGGTTATATCCGCACCCGCAGCCGTACGGAACAAGAACGCACTGGGACAGTCTTCTCCATCTTCCTGCCATTTAACCATGCAGAGGGGACCGTGTTGAAGAATAGCGCCTGAGCGGCCACGCATCGTGACCGCGTGCTATGCGATTTGCTTAGATCCTCGCCGGCCGCCCGTTTCCGGATCGAATTCCGTATTCCAGGTCGTCCACGCTTCTTCCTCGCTGTTGAACAGGAACTCCAGTTCCGGTTCTCTCAGTGCATCAATTTCCCACCGTCCAGCGAGATCGTTGTAGCGGATAGTGGCAATATGCTCACCGGCCGCATTTTGTATGCGATGCTCGATACCCATTGCTTGCCTCCTTCCACCGCAGGCAAGGCTACATGGGTCAAATTGTGCATCTCTTTTCAGCACAGCGGAGGTGATCTTTACAAGACCTGAGTCACGAACGGGGATTACTAAGGTAAGGTCGAGCGCATTGCTCTACCAAGGGGCGACTATTGCGCTCCCTGAACGTGCTCGGTAACCTGGCGCGAACTCACGCGCACGCATACGACAACATCCATGAGCTTCAGCTGGATGCGAATGTCGGATGGACATCGCAGCGCACAATTTCATACTGAGCACGCCAAGGCGCGGGCGCCCACGCCACAATGCCAGGCCGAACGTTAGGCTACTTTCGCGGCGGCCTCTTCCAGCGACTCCCATTCGGACTCATCTAGCTTCAACTCTGCTGCCTCAACGTTTTCTCCCAGATGGCTGACCTTCGATGTGCCGGGAATCGGCAACATAACAGGAGAACGGTGCAGCAGCCACGCAACGGCAATCTGCGACTTGGTGGTTTTGTGTGCGGTGGCGAGACGATCTAGCGCACCTCCGGGTTTCGTCAATTCACCCGCCGCCAGCGGAAACCACGGGATAAACGCAATATTGTTCTTCTCGCAATAATCGAGCACTGGTTCGTGTTCCCGATCGGTGATGTTGTAGCGGTTCTGCACACTGACGACATCGACAATTTTCTGCGCCTGCTTGACTTCGGCGACGCTGGTTTCCGATATGCCGATGTGGCGGATCTTGCCTTCGTCCTGCATCTTCTTCAATTCGCCGAGAGACTCTTCCACAGGAACTCTGGGATCAAAGCGGTGGAGCTGGTACAGATCAATGCGCTCGAGTTTCAGGCGACGCAGGCTCATTTCCACGCACTCGCGGAGGTATTCCGCGCGCCCAACAGGTGCCCACTGATTCGGCCCCTGACGGGTCAGCCCGCCCTTGGTCGCAATCACCAAGCCCTTGGGATACGGGTACAGCGCTTCAGCAATCAGGTTTTCACTCACCTCGGGGCCATACGCATTCGCAGTGTCGATGAAGTTCACGTTCAGATCCAGCAGGCGTTTGAGAACGCGCTTACACTCTGTCGGGTCTTCGGGATTACCCCATATCCCCTCGCCAGTCAGGCGCATGGCTCCGAAGCCAAGCCGATTCACTGTGAGCTCTTTTCCGATCGTGATGGTGCCGGCGGTTGCTGCATTCGCTTTCGTCATAGGCATGTTTGATTCGGCAAGCTGCAAGGGGATGCAAAGGAAATCCGGCACTGGATCGGCGTCCGATGAAATAGGATTGGAGTGCGATGCCGGAGTTACCCGACATAACCGCGTACTTAAATGCCCTCAAGACGCGCATTTTGGGACAGAAGCTGGAGAAAGTACACATAGGAAATCCATTTCTCCTGCGGACCGTGCAGCCGCCAATCGAAAGCGTCGAAAGGCGCACGGTAAGCTCATTGACGCGCATGGGTAAGCGAATTTGTATTCAGTTCGACAACGGCTTCTGGCTGGTTTTGCACTTGATGATTGCCGGGCGGCTGCATTGGAAACCTTCCGGTGCGAGGCTGAGCGGTCGCAACCAGCTAGCGGTATTCGATTTTGCAACGGGATCCCTGCTGCTTACCGAAGCGGGCTCGCAACGGCGCGCATCCTTGCATCTGTTTCGTAATCGTGAGGAAATGCAAACAATCGATCCCGGTGGCATCGATGTATTCGCTGCCGATCTGCAGGGATTCCGCACGGCCATCACGGCCGAAAATTGCACGCTCAAGCGAGCGCTCACCGATCCCAGAATCCTCAGTGGAATCGGGAATGCCTATTCGGACGAGATCCTGCATGCTGCGCAACTCTCGCCGATTCAGTTGACCCAGAAGCTGACATCAAAGCAGATTGAACAACTCTTCACGGCTACACGCTCGACCTTGCAGCTATGGGTAGATCGATTGAACGTTGAGTCTGCGAAGGCTTTTCCGGAAAAGGTCACGGCCTTCCGCGAAGACATGGCGGTGCACGGGAAATTTGGCAAACCGTGTCCGAGATGCGGCAATCCGGTGCAGCGCATTCGCTATGCCGAGAACGAAACGAACTACTGTGCGCATTGTCAGACCGCAGGCAAGGTGCTGGCCGATCGCAGTCTATCGCGCCTGCTTGGCAAAGACTGGCCGCGCACGCTCGAGGAATTGGAAGCGCTGAAGCGTCGTTGAAGCAGAGATGTGAAACCGAACTGCCTTGGCCTAAACGACTTAGCTGCTGCGGGACAAATTATCGAAAGATAAGTTGTATCGTGCCCACAAAAGAGCATCATCGGATGCGGCAGCAACCCAGGCCGGGAAGCAGGGTTAGGACTCTCGGGGCTGTAGATATGAGCGACGGTGAGCAAGGCTATCGGTTTCAGTGGTGCCCGGTAGCGGGGTTAGCCATGGTCCTATGTCTGGCTATCTCCTCCAGTGCCCAGCGACAGGAAGCTTCTGGATACCATGCCGCAACCGTAGTGAGCGTCCGTGAACTTCATAGCAGTTTTCCGATCGCGCGCTGGTCAGGTTTGCGCGAATTCACCTTGAACTTTTCTATCAAAGACGCGGGTGAGCTGCACTGCTACACATTCCATTCCATTATTCTGCAGGATGTCGATTCGCTCAGGGCGAGTTCCGGACAGCAGATCAAAGTCCAGCAAAACGGCGACAAGCTGAAGGCAATACTTAGCGATGGCCGCAACATTAAAGCGGACCTCGCCAAGCCACAGCAGTGCCCGCTTTGATTTTTGCGCCAGATATGCTGGCTGCCTTCATGTACAGCTCTGTTCGCGGCCAAACTGGATTCGAGCGAGATCTAGCAGGCTGCTGAAAAACGGCTGATTGAACCGTAT
>Ga0209062_1002138_pt1 | contig 28275 bp, 29 predicted proteins | sample Coa_R2_2_FD_187158 | JGI IMG/M metagenome (GOLD analysis project Ga0209062, IMG submission 187158) | Surface soil microbial communities from Centralia Pennsylvania, which are recovering from an underground coalmine fire - Coalmine... | ecosystem: Environmental > Terrestrial > Soil > Unclassified... | reverse complement strand
CTGAAACCAGCCACCCGCCGAGCTGCCTGGGTCGACAAATTGGAAGAGCGCTACTGTGTGCCAATGCGGTCGATCTCCTTTTTGAGGGTGAGCGCGTCCAAGGTTTTCATCGGCAGACTCAAAAAAAGGGCGATCCGGCGGTCGAGGGTGACGAATGCTTCCCGAAAAGCACGCTCCACCTGATCGAGCGAACCACTGGCTGCGGCAGGGTCGGGAATTCCCCAGTGAGCGGTTAGCGGCTGGCCGGGCCAAACCGGACAGATCTCGTTGGCGGCGTTGTCGCAGACCGTAAAGACAAAATCCATCTTCGGTGCGTTTGGTAAGGCGAATTCATCCCAGCTCTTGCTGCGTAGATTGGCTGTCGGCAGATGGCTTCGTTCGAGTTGTTGCAGGGCCTGGGGGTGCACCTTACCGCTGGGGTGGCTTCCCGCGCTGTAGGCGGTGAAGCGACCTTGTCCGCGCTGGTTGAGAATCGCTTCCGCCATAATGGAACGGGCCGAGTTGCCGGTGCAAAGAAACAGCACGTTGTACTTGTCACGCATACGGTTTCTTACTTGCGGCCGTGCAGCTTAATGGAGGCGAGTGCCGCCGACGCCTCGCGCACCATCTCGTCCGGATTCTTGATGGACTTGATCTGCACGTTGGAACCGCAGCAGGATGATCCCCCGCTGCAGATGTCTTCCGGCGCAAGAACCTTCGCGAGATCTCCGCCGAGCGCGATGCGCGGAATGGAAAAGTCACGTAGCCCGGCGGCAATGGCCATGCTCAGGTAGTCTGTGAGCAGGCTCGCGCCGGAGATGCATCCGACGTAGGCGCTGATGTCGTGGGCCAGCGCCTCAGGAAGAGCTTTCAGCAGCACGATGTCGCTGACAGCGAAGCGGCCCCCGGGCTTCAGGACACGAGCGATTTCGCGGAAGACTGCCGGCTTGTCGGTGGAAAGATTGATGACGCAGTTACTGATGACGTAATCCACCGTGCCGCTTTCGACCGGAAGCTTTTCGATGAATCCCTTGCGAAATTCAACATTGGTTGCGCCGTGCTTGTCGGCGTTCTGGCGTGCCAGCGAGAGCATGTCGTCGGTCATGTCGACGCCAATGACCCTCCCGGTTGGGCCGACGCGATTCCAGGCGAGAAAGGCATCGAATCCGGCGCCAGAGCCGAGGTCGAGCACCGTCATTCCGGGTCCGATTTCGGTGAGGGCCGTTGGATTTCCGCATCCCAGGCCCAGGTTGGCATCGCCTGCGAACGTCAGTTCTTCGTCGGTGTAACCGATCGCGCGCGCAACATCTTCCAGCGGACCTCCGCAAGCGGAGGCTTCGCCCCGGGCCACAGCGGCATAGTGTTCTTCCACGGCGGTAGTAATGCTGTCGTTCTTCATTCTGTCTCCTTTATAGACACGAGCGTGGCGACCGGAGTATTGAGGGCACAGCACCCGGCCGATTGGATTGCGTCGTTAAGAATTTGCAGCGCGTCCAGAATTGTGGCGCGCTTTTTGTGGGGGATGGATTCAATAATCTGATACGTGCGCTGGCGCATGAGTTCATCGAGTTGCTTGCGGGTGCGGCGTCCGGCGGCGGTGATACGCACCATGGCGGCGCGACCGTCCGATTGCGTACCCCTGACGCGTTCCACCAGTCCGCGCTGCTCAAGTCTCTCGAGAACGCGAGTCATGGCGCTGGGAGTAATGCCGGAACTTGCGGCGAGGTCGGTGAGTCGTGCGCCTTCCTGTTCGACAAGGGTGCGGAGAATGGCGCACTGCCGCTGGCTGAGGTCCCCGCAACAGACTTCATCTGGCCCGACTTGTCCGAGGATGCGGGCGAGACGCTCGAGTTCCTCCCACCATTTCTTTACGGCCGGGTCGTTGTGAGGGCTGTTCACGGCAGCAGGATAGAGCAAAATATTTGCATGAGTCAAGCAATTATTTATCGAAGCGTTTCGACTGGAAATTCAGCCAAAATTGAAAGGAGAGTGACATGTAAATGCGAGTGGTATTGCTCATTTTATTTTCGAGGATGGTGCTGTCGCGCGCGAGGCGTTGAAAGAGCGGGAATCAAGGTATGGGCTGAGCGTGACGTGCTGGTGCAACGACGGCGCCAGGACAAGCCTCGACAACTGGGAAACATGGCGCACCGCATGGCGGAGGCCGGCGTCAATATAGAAGTACGCAATAGCGATCACGGGAATCAGTTGATTCTGGTGGTCGATGATATGGAAGCGGGCCGGAAAGTATCTGTGGCGCGGACACGCGAACCTGGGAGCAGAGGGGACGAATGAAGCAGCATACATACCACATAGCAGTCGAGTGGACGGGCAACGACGGCACGGGAACAAGTAGCTATAAGGCTTATCGGCGAGATCACAGGATTGTAGCCGCGGGAAAGCCCACCATCGAGGCGTCGAGCGATCCGGCATTTCGTGGCGACGCGGCGCGCTACAACCCCGAGGAACTGCTGGTGGCGAGCCTGTCGTCGTGCCACATGCTGTGGTACCTGCATTTGTGCGCGACCAACCAAGTGACGGTGCTGGAATATCACGACACAGCGGAGGGCGTGATGGAAGAACGCCCGGATGGCTCGGGCGCATTCGTGCGCGTGGTGCTGCGACCCGCGGTGAAGATTCGCGCTGGGGATGATCGCGCAAAGGCGGCGTTGCTGCATCATGAGGCACATCGGATGTGTTTTATCGCGAACTCGGTGAATTTTCCGGTCGAGGCGGAAGCGGAAGTTGTGACCTCGGAGGGCCTGGGGTAGCTACATCGGAGCACTATCGCAACGCGGGCAGTGTTCGTCTAAAGTATTGGACCGATGAAACTCGGAATCCTGTTCATTTTCATTGCAGGTGCGGCAAACCTGATGGGAGATGATGGGAATCTCAAGCTTGATATCAGCGCAGCCGGACGGTTCGCAACACTGGCACTTGCATGCGTCCACAAGGAATATCCAAACAAGATAAGCCACACGTTGAACAGCGATGCGGATGTGGCTTCGCCGCGAAAGCTGACGCCTGCGTTTTACGGATGCTATGACTGGCACTCGTCAGTGCATGGGCACTGGCTGCTGGTGCGGCTCATACGAACTTTTCCTAACGCCGATTTCGTTCCGCCCGCACGCGAAGCTCTGAATCAGAGCTTGACGGCTGCCAACATTCAACAGGAGGCGGCATATGTTCGAGGAGAAGGTCGTGCCAGCTTCGAGCGCCCGTATGGGCTGGCATGGCTTCTGCAATTGGCGGCCGAACTGCGGGAATGGGACGATCCGCAGGCGAAAGCGTTGGCGGCGAATCTGCGTCCGCTGGAAGACGCTGCACTGCAACGGTTGAATGGCTGGCTTCCGAAGCTTTCGTATCCAGTGAGGATCGGTGAGCACGCGCAAACTGCATTCGCGCTTGGGCTGATGTTCGACTATGCGCGCGGCAGCGGGAATGCGGAACTGCAACAATTGGTCGCGAGTAAGTCGCGGCAGTTCTATCTGAATGACAGGAACTGTCCCTTGAACTACGAACCTTCCGGAGAGGATTTTCTTTCGCCATGCCTGGGCGAAGCCGACCTGATGCGACGTGTGCTGCCGCCGAAGGAATTCGCCGGCTGGCTGCATGCTTTTCTTCCGCAGATTCCGTCTTCAAATGGGGCGGAGTGGTTGACGCCGGTAGTATCGCCCGACCCGAGTGATCCGAAACTGGCGCATTTGGATGGGCTGAATCTGAGCCGTGCATGGATGCTGGAAGGGATCGCTGCGGGATTGCCCCAGGACGACAGCCGGTTAACTTCCATCCGACACGCCGCAGCGGAACATAAGCGGGCTGGCCTGGCAGCGGTGACGGGAGTGCACTATGAGGGCGGTCACTGGTTGGGAAGCTTTGCGGTGTATCTGGTGACGCAGCGCGGCATTACGAAATAAACAGCATCGTTGAGTGTCTGCGGCTTCGGGACCGGAGACAGCGTGGAGAGCAAGGGCAAGGCTGTGGGTGTAGTAAACTGAGTGCTCATAACGCCTTCCATAAAAGCCGGGATGGCGGAACTGGCAGACGCAGCGGACTCAAAATCCGCCGAGCTTCGGCTCTTGGGGGTTCGATTCCCCCTCCCGGCACCAAATGCTTCGGGTCAATCAATACTTACGGGCTGTACAGGGTTTGAAACCCGGTGAAGGGCTCGTCACAGTAAAAGACGCAAAGGCTGTTGAGTTGGAGCCAGAGGTTTACGACCAGAAGGACCTCAACCCATTTTTCAAAGCCTGTTCTCCATTCGAAATGCAACGAAGACTCCCACTACTCGTTAGTTTTGTGAGTGATTACACTTCTCAAGATGAATTCCAGTGTTCTCAGCTTTTACGCGAATGAAGCACCAGATCATCCAAGCCGATTTCTCCGTGATATTCAGGCGCGGAACGACGACCAACTGGAATTCGTTCACCACTACATCCAATGGCTGTTTTCGTTGCCTGAGAAAGAGCGGCTTCAACCTGAGTGCCCCGGTTTTGGCTCCGGGAGACATCAAGGCTTTTCAATCCCGGCCAGATTTGCAGGGCAACCTGCGCCAGTCATTCCTTCGCATGCTCCGTTTCTATGATCTGGAACTCAAGAGCACTGAGGTCGTTCAGTCCGAGGAATCCTGCATGAAAGCTGCGAACTGGCTCTCTTTCGGAAATATTGCAGCGATAAATGCGCTCTCGACGTGATCGAACTCCTCTGCCGGCTCCGATGAACACATAAGCGAACATAGAACAGAAAGTGACGCCGGTGATGAAACCGGGCATCAAGGCCGGAGCCGGCAGGAGTCATTTTCGGAAAAACGTGGTGTGGTGCGCTTTCAGTTGTCGTCGGTCTCCGGAGCACTGCTATCAGCTGGTGCGAAGAAGCCAAAGAGGCCGTGAGCTTCATCGCTGATGCCCGCAGTAAAGAAGAGCCAGTTGCTCGGTCCCGCGGCATGATCGTTGCCGAAGCGCAATGCCCAGAGACGATCGTTTTCGAGCGCATGTCCATTTGCGTCGCGCAGCAGGCCGTCGAAGCGCCCGGTGATTGGGTCATAGACTGCGATCTGTCCGCTGCCGGCGTTACCAATCAGCAGGTGATTGCTGAAGAAACCAAAGTTGGCTGGAGCTAATGCAACGCCCCATGGCGCGTTCAACCAGGGTCCGCGTTGCAATCGTTGCAGCAGCTTGCCGTTGGGAGAAAACTTGTCCACAAAGCCCTGACCGGGGAAGTCCAAGTCATCGTGGCGCGTGGCATTCTGCCTGGCATAGGTGACGTAGAGACTTCCATTGACCTCCTGCACGTTGAAGGGTGCATAGCCGCGAGGAATTTCGCGATCACGGAAAGGAAGGTCATCGCGGTCACCGGTGCCAGCCAGATCCACGAGCTTGAAATTATTGTCATAGACTTCGATCTGGCCGGAGCGGAAGTTCGCAACGTACAGGAAACTGGGGCCGCCGGGGACCATCTGTGCAACGGTGGCGCCTTTGTACACGGCACCATTGTCGGCGTTTGGAGTCGCAGAGTTGTCGATTACCGGGAGCGCATCGCCTTTGCCAGGCCACGCGGAAATGATTCCGTCTTCGCTGACGAAAGTGAAGATGGCCGTGGTGAGCGCTCCATTATTCACGAATTGGAACGTCGAGCCCGGGCCGGAACCAGCAGTGAACACCACTCCGGTGGGAGTGCCTGTGCCTTTTGGCTTTCCGGTGGTGGTATCGGTGACGACCGGAGGAATGTTTACTACCAGCGAGAGGACGGCTCCTGTGTTGCCGTTATAAAGCGTAGAGACGCCTGCATTGTTGTCGGAAACCCACCAGGGGCTGGTTGGACTTGCAATGAGTCCCCAGGGATTTTTCAGATTCGCATCGGGAGTGGGAGCGAGTCCCTGAATGTCGGAAACAAAATTGGTTTGTTGATATGCCTGTGCACTGCCTGGCACGCAGAAAGCAAGTAAGACGGCAAAAAGCAGAAGTGAGTTGCGGCGGAACATAGCTGTTGTACGAAGCGGCATGATTCTCTCTCCGGTTTGAGCGGCCCTCGCGGCGTTGCCGTGGGCGTGATTGGTCATATGTGCTATACGATCAGGATGCGCGGCGACTACCGCTCAGCAAGGTAAGAGAAGTACTCGGGAGTGGTTGTCGGGATTTTGATCAGGCGTTGTAATAGTTTTGCAAACTGTGCTCGACTGCCGGAGCGGGGTTCGATGGCTCGTGTGGCCTCGTCTGACATTTCATGCTCATTGATTGCGTATACCATCCAGCTTTGCAGATGAAAACAAACGCGGTATTTACTCGTTTTAAGTACTGTGGCGGCGGATGAGATCGGGAGGCACCATGAAGTGGGTTGCAGTTACAGTGTTCTTGTTCGCAATGGGAGTGTTTGCGCAGGATGCGATTCCGCCCGGAACGGTGTTGCCGGTGGAGTTGAACTCGTCGCTGAATTCGCAGAAAGCCAAAGCCGGCCAGAGGATTACGGCACGGGTGATGCAGGATATCCCACTGTCAAAGGGAAGAAAGATTCCCGCTGGCACAAGGGTCAGTGGTCGAGTGGTAAGTGTCTCGGCAGCGAAGGGTCGGTCACCCGGAGAGATGACCTTACGATTCGACAAACTCAAGATCGGCAGGCGGGAGTTGCCGATCAGCACCAATCTGCGCGCGCTGGCCTCGATGATGGATGTGGAGGACGTGTACGTTCCGCCAACCGGTCCGGATCGCGGCACGCCGTGGGCGTGGACGGAGCACGAACTGATCGGAGGCGAAATGGCTTACGGACAGGGTGGTCCCGTTACGTATCGGGAGCATACAGTTGGTGAGGCTTTATTTGGTGGTGTACTGGTGTCGCTGAGGGCAGTTCCGGGCAGCAAATGTCGAGACGAAGTGGCCGGAAACTCTGAGCCACAAGCGACGTGGGTGTTTTCCTCGGGTGCATGCGGATTGTATGGTTATGAGGGATTGACGCTTGCGCATGCCGGCCGCACCGATCCGATGGGCCAGTTCACGCTAAGGTCAGAGCAAGGGAAGATCGAAGTGCGGGGCGGCAGCGGCATGCTCTTGCGCGTGAGCGGGCAATAACTGCAAGCAGTGAAGAGCCATGAGAGGGGAATGTCGGCGCCAGCCGAACTGGTCCGTGCGCCCCGGTGATCACTGTTGACCGGTTATGCGTCACCGAATCTTGTGATTCCACGTTGCTCTTTCATGTTCCCCCGTTGCCCTGTTCCTGCACGGCAGCTTAGACTCCAAGTCTGCGTGCGACTGCTCCATTGGGAGCACCGGGAACATCCAAACGAACAGGACTAATGGAAATCATCGATCTCAGGCATTTCACCTCAGCTGATCTGCGGCCTCTTCTCGAAGAGGAGACGGAGGTGTGGTCGGACGAGCTTGCCTGGGATTACAGCTCGTCGGCGGATATGATCCTGCGCTACGTGGATGCGCGAATTCTGCCTGGTTACGCAGCAGTCGATCGCGGACGCCTGCATGGCTATGCCTTCTTCGTATACGAAGGTAACAAAGGCGTGATCGGCGATTTGTATGTTGCTCATCAACAAGCGCCTAATGGCAAAGAGAGTCCGGTAGAGACGAAGCTTGTCACGCACGTGTTGGAGACACTACAGGAGTCGCCAGGAGTCCATCGGATTGAAGCGCAGTTGCTTCTCCATGAGACCGGGCGAGTGTCGAGTCCGTTTCTACATCAGGGCTTTCAGCGTTATCCGCGGTTGTTCATGGAATTGGCTTTGGAAGGGAGAACCGGTGTCGCGCAAGTCACAGCGAAGCCCTGCAGCTTTGAACTGCGGCGCTGGCAGGAAAGCGACTATCAGCATGCCGCTGCGCTCATCACGGCGTGTTATCGCGGGCACATCGATTCGCAGATTAACGATCAATACCGGACCGTGCAGGGCGCACTGCGGTTTCTGAATAACATCGTACGTTTTCCCGGTTGCGGCATTTTCGATCCGGGTTCGTCGTTTGTTGCAACCGATCGCGCCAGCCGCAATCCGATGGGACTAATCCTGTGTTCGCGCGTAAAGGAAAATATCGGACATGTGACGCAAGTCTGTGTACTGCCGGAATATCGAGGCCGCAAAGTTGGATTGGCACTGCTTGAAGCCAGTGCGGAAGAGTTACGCAAACGGAATTTCAAAACGCTCTCGCTGACCGTAACTGCGGCCAACGAACGCGCAGTGGATCTGTATAAGAGGTTAGGTTTCGGAGTGGGGAAAGTCTTCGATGCGTTCGTGTGGGAGGGATGAGTGTTGGGAGCCCCAGAATCGTCGTGCCCTCCACCTCGGCAGAATGTATCGTGTCAATCGCTTAATAAATTTGAGGGCGAAATGCGGAAGGAGATCGAAAACACATCGCGGGCCGACTAGTGAGTAGTGTGACGTGAATCAGATTCGTGCCAGCGGAAGCCGACATTTTCGGGTTGAAGCTACGGAATTACGTAACAAATTCCTTTCTTGGACGCGGCAGATTGGTTACCGAAACAAGATGTTCCGGCGGTATGGATGAGTTCTTCAACAGCAACATCTATCTCGGTCTTCAGGGAAGTGTCGGGTGTCGACAATCGGGGACGAGTACCATTGTCGACGCTATGAATTGGGGCTTTTTCTGAATATAATCAACCTCAGCAGGCTGTGTTTTTCTGACTCACCCGTTGATGGAGTATGGTTGTGACGACGCCAGGGGCCAGACTCAAGGCATTACGCGAAAGTCTAGGCTATAAACTGCGCGATGTGGAAGTTGCCAGTGAAAGAATTGCGCAACGGCGGAAAGAGGAAGAGTACATCATTCCGATCAGCCGCCTTTCCGATTTCGAAACCAAGAGCGTCGTGCCCAGCCTTCACCGGCTGTATTCGCTAGCGGTGATCTATCGTCTTCCGATAAAAACGATGCTGTCGTGGTATGGCGTCGACACGGAGAATTATTCTGCCGACCTGGCGTTGGCTGAGGCGCCGAAAACGCGTTTTGCAGCGCTCGAGTTGCAGGGTGACGTGAAGCTGCCGGTACGACTAGATCCGAGCTTCGACCTGACAAAGACGGTGAACCTGGGCCGTATGGTGGAGAAGTGGGGCATCGTTCCGATGTCATATCTCGAGCCGCTGTCGAATGCCGATTTCACGTACGGTTATGTCGGGACCGACGACTACACGATGTATCCGCTGATCCTGCCGGGAACGTTTTTGCAGATTGACGAATCGAAGAACGAAGTTCAAGAAGGGGTCTGGCGTTCAGAGTATGAGCGTCCCATCTACTTCGTGGAAACGCGCGACGAGCACATCTGCTGCTGGTGCACATTGAAGAAGAATGAACGGATCGTGTTGCAACCGCATCCGCTTTCGCCTGTGGCTCCGCGAATCATGCGGCATCCTCAGGACGCGGAAGTTATCGGACAGGTGGTTGGGATAGCAATGCGTCTTGATGCGACGATGCGTCCCGTTGCGCAGCCAGCTCAGAAAGCGCCAGCAAGACTGAATTGAAGTGCTGATTGGATCCTCCGTCGACGACAGGAGGGATCAACGCGCGACCCAATCGTAACAACTCCCTTACATACTCATTGACCGGAAGCTGGTGGGTTTCCGCGTTCTGCCGGATTTCGTTCCACAACTCCGTGAGGGGCGCCCGCAAGACCGCGAGAAACTGAGAGAGATGAGTTTCCCGCAACGCGCCGGCGGCAGCGTCGTCGCCGTGAGCCCGAGCCAATCCCCAATGGAAATAGCGTCCATTTTCCTCCCTTAACTGGGCGAGGTATTCGAGCTTCCCAAGGGTTCCAGGGATGGAGTTCAGGGTGTTGCGCTCGAAGTCATCTTTTGGGCTAGGCCGCATATGGTTTAGTAAACACCAATTTTGGCAAAAATGCGCGAACCGTCAAATCTTGTTCCAAATTCAGGAATTCCACAAGCATTTTGATTTTTTCGGCGGCTTTTCGTCGATGCTGTTCGCGTGCCAACTGGCATCAGGAGAGTAAGTTATGAAGAAGGTTCTTGGTGGATTTGTATTTGCAGTTATGTTGATAGTAACGGGTGCGCAGGCGTGGGCAGATGGAACTCCATTCCCACCGCCGAATCCAAAGCTGAGTGCTCCCAGGAAGTTGGTTCTTGCGGATGGAACTCCATTCCCGCCGCCAAATCCAAAGCTGAGTGCTCCCGGGAAGTTGGTTCTTGCGGATGGAACTCCATTCCCGCCGCCGAATCCAAAGCTGAGTGCTCCCGGGAAGTTGGTTCTTGCGGATGGAACTCCATTCCCGCCGCCAAATCCAAAGCTGAGTGCTCCCGGGAAGTTGGTTCTTGCGGATGGAACTCCATTCCCGCCGCCAAATCCAAAGCTGAGTGCTCCCGGGAAGTTGGTTCTTGCGGATGGAACTCCATTCCCACCGCCGAATCCAAAGCTGAGTGCTCCCGGGAAGTTGGTTCTTGCGGATGGAACTCCATTCCCGCCGCCAAATCCGAAGCTCACTCATTCTGTCCAATGATCTTCAATCATGAGTTCTTCCCACCTCGGCATGTGTGGGATTCGCGAAATCGGTAACTTTCAACGACGCGGCGAAGACCCGGTTGTGGGCTGTCGTTTTAGAGCATATCGTTGTGATTACAAAGCGTCAGCCCTATGCCCTCATACGGCGTTGCAGAATATTCGGCGTTGCTAGCAGGAATCTTGCTTCAGACGGCCATTGCTGCCGCGATGATACGTCGCAATCTGTATTGGCGATGGCCCGGCTTCTTTGCGTACACAATCTTTCATATTCTTCAGCCTGGCGTCGACCTTATCGGCGTCGTTCAAAAGTGGAATCCTCTAACTTACTATTACTTCTTCTATGGCTTGGAAGCGTTAAGCCTTGTACTCAGTATGGTTGTCGTGTACGAGGTTTTTGTGTCGGTACTAGAACCCTATAATGCTCTAAGGATGATCGGTAAACGCCTGTTCTTGGGCACCGCCACCGTCTTAGTTGTTGTTGGGCTCCTGTTTGTTTCGTGGGGGCCTGCGAATAGCGGAGCACAAATATTTAAAGTAGTTTTTTACTCTGAGCGCACGCTTCGGATTGTGCAAGTTGGTGTCCTGGTGTTGTTGTTTGCTCTATCTAGATCCCTCGCTCTGAGTTGGCGAAGCGAGGCGTTTGGTATTGCGTTGGGATACGGAATCTATGCAAGCATTCAGCTCGTGGTTGTAATCCTACGACTCAAATATGTAAATTTCGGGTATCAGCTGATCTCTTGGGTCAGCACGTTGAGCTTCATCTTAATGTGTGTGATCTGGCTTTGGTATGCAGTGCAGGGGGACAAAGTTGTGCAGCAGGCGCGAGTTGTTCCACATAATGACATCGAAAGATGGAACAGGGCATTGGAAGGGGTATTGGCTCGAAAAAAATTGTAATCACAGCGGTGGCCCGAGCTTTGCCGGGCTTTCTATGTGTTTTTTGTTCCTTTTTTAGCTTTTTGACCCGTATTTGTGGCCTGTTTTGGGAACCCAAGAATGCACCAATTCTGCGATTCCGTATTTTAGGAATAGAATTTTATTTTTTCGTAAACTGGTGTTTTTCAGCGATCATTGGAACTGCGTAACGTACCTCGAAATCGGTTTGGTGGCCGGGGCACGTCTGCAAAGGGTTTTTTTCAGCCCGGGAGTAGGTAATTTTGATAGTCATCATTGCTCTTTTTGCAGTAACGGCCATTCTGTTCCTGTACTGGAATTTCCGTCGGGAAAGGATTCTGGTACGGACTCTCGAAGATCTGTCGGGTCAGACCCGTCCCGTAGACTTCGCGGCTTTCAACAACCTGGTCGATAACAGCCAGGAACTCTTCCTCAAAGAAAGATTAGCGCCGAGCCAGTACCGAAAGATACGACGCGCACGCCTGCTGGCAACACTCGATTACGTGAAACGGTTGGCACACAACGCACGGGTGCTGATGCGGCTGGGAGAAGCAGCGCGAACCAGCAGCGATGCACAGGTCGCTGCTGCGGCGCAAAAACTGGTGAATGATGCCTTGCACATGCGGTTGCTGGCGGTAGCGGTGATGAGCAAGATCTATGCGGAGCTGGTACTGCCGCAAATGTCGACGTCGCTAGACCCGATTACAGAAAGATATCGCGAACTCACGGAAGCGGCGGCGCTACTGGCGCGCTTACAGCGTCCGGCGTTTGCCGGCCGCGTGGCAGCGATGTTGTAAGCTGTGCTAGAACTGCGCTTGCGATCCATCCAGCACAATTCAATGGACGATAGAGTTCCCTCGCTGACGCTCGGGATGACAGTCCTCACGTACGTTCGGACCAGAGTCTCCAATTGATCAGCGTCCAGTGCGGTTCGCGCCTACAGCATGTTGCTGCTATAACCTTAGTGAGTGCCTAAATTCACACACCACATTTTTATCTGCTGCAACCAGCGGCCTGAGGGGCATCCGCGTGGATCGTGCGATTCGAGCGGAGACGCCGGCCTGCAGAAACTCTTCAAGAAGAAGCTGGCGGAAGCCGGGGTGCATGCGAAAGTACGTGCCAACAAATCCGGTTGCCTGGATCAGTGCGAGCACGGGCCTACGGTCGTCGTGTATCCGGAGGCCGCATGGTACGGTTTTGTGCACCCTGACGATGTGGATGAGATAGTCACTTCGCATATCGTGAATGGGCGTCCCGTCGAGCGCCTGCTATTGCCAGAAACCTGCATCAATTCTGCCGCTTGCCCACACAAATCAGGCGGCGGGTCGGGACAGTCCGGTAGATAACAAACTGGAACTTTTGATTTTTCCGGAACGTATAGGAGAGTGGGTGGGGATTACGCGCTATCGTCTCGCGCCCAGCCACGTCCAAACACTGGGAACCTATGGTTTTTCGCGACCTCATCGTTGACGTCTACCGCACACTGATGGCGCATAAATTGCGTACGGCCCTCACCATGTTTGGCATTGCATGGGGGATCGTCTCCATGGTGCTGATGGTCGCCGCCGGAGAAGGGCTGCGCGAAGGTCAGGCCAAAGTTGCAAAGACACTGGGCAAAGACATCATGATCGTGTTTGCCGGGCGTACGAGCATGCAGGCGGGAGGGTTGCGAGCGGGCCGTCTGATTCGCTACAACGACACCGATACCTCGGTGATTGAAAGCGACGCGCCGGACTGCAAGTATGCGCTGCCGGAAATCGAGCAGAAGGATGTTCGTATCGTGAGCCGATTTAATTCGGCGAGCCTGCTGGTCACCGGATCGCTCCCGCCGTTCGGGGATGTTCGCAGCATCGACATTGCAGATGGCCGATTTTACAGCTGGGAAGACCAGCGCAACGCGCGGCGCGTAGTCGTACTCGGGGCTGAAGCGAAGAAACAACTTTTCTCCTACCGTCCGGCACTGGGCGAAACCGTTCAGATCGGTGGCTTCCCATTTGTCGTGATCGGCGTCAGCAAGAAGAAGGACCAGGACTCCAGCTACGACGGCTTCGACGTCAACAAGCTTTTCATTCCTTTTTCGGTGATGGAAAGGGATTTCCCGAATAAGCCTCCGGCAACAGCGCACACCCTCGATCAAATTCTGGTGGTGCCCAAGTCTGTCGATCAACACGAGGCGTGCAAGTCGGAGACGCGCGCGGTGCTAGGCAAGCTGCACAACTTCGATCCGGACGACAAGGAAGCCGCACCCATATGGGACACGATTGAAGAAGCCAAAGCGTTTGAGGCAATGACGGACGGGATGAAGTATTTCCTGGGTGCGGTTGGTATTACAACGCTATTTCTCGGCGGCCTGGGCGTAATGAACGTGATGCTGGTCGCAGTTCGGGAGCGAACGCGGGAGATCGGCGTGCGGAAAGCGGTAGGGGCTGGTTCCAGCGCGATCATCGTGCAATTCGTGGCAGAGACGATGCTGGTTGTTTTTATCAGCGGCGCGCTGGGACTCGGAGTGGCGTTTGGTTTCTGTGCGCTGGTGAACCTGCTGCCGATGCCCGAATTTTTTGCGGGATTGATCCCGACGTGGAGTTCCGGATTGCTCGCGGGAGGATTACTCGGAGTCATCGCATTGGGATCGGCGATCTATCCGGCGCAACGGGCGGCTTCTGTCGATCCGATTGAAGCGCTTCGTTACGAGGCGGGTGGCTAACCATGCACATGATTACAGAGATTCTGAAAGAGGCATGGGTCGCGTTACAGCGCAGCCGCGTTCGAAGCGTACTGACCATGCTCGGGATTGTATGGGGCATTGCAGCAGTCACTTTGCTGATCTCCTACGGCGCCGGTTTTCGCAATGTGCTGGTTACCGCGTTCATGGCATTCGGCCGCGACGCGGTAGTCTGCTGGCCGCAAGCGACGAGCGAACAGCCAGGCGGGCAACGCGCCGGCAAGGTAGTTCACTTCGAGCAGGAAGATGTAGACCTGATCCGCGCCAACGTCAGCGTCGTGAAGAACGTTTGTTTGGAATCGGTGCGATTCCGTTCCATCAGCTATCAGGACACGATGGCAAATACGGCAATTCGCGGCGTGTGCCCGGCCTATGGCGAAATGCGCAATGAAGTGCCGCGCGTGGGGCGCTGGATCAACCCGTCGGACATGATCGAGCGTCGGCGCGTGGTGTTTCTGGGAGAGCGGCTCTACCACAAATTGTTTCGGGGAAGACCCGCGGTTGGCGAAGAAGTGCGAATTGATGGAGTGCGCTTTACCGTGATCGGGGTTATGGATCGCAAGATGCAGTTGAGCAATTACTTCACCAGCGACGACGAATCGGCATTCATTCCATACTCGGCTGCGGGCGATCTGTGGGACACGCGCTACGCCAGCGTGTTGGTTTTCGAACCGGTGACACCGCTGCTCGAGAAAAAGGCGATGAAGGATGTACGCGCACAAATCGCGGAGCGCCAGCAATTCTCGCCGACAGATGAGAAGGCGATCCAGATGTTCGGGCGCGAGGAATTCCGTCCGGTGATCGATGGGATCACGATTGGTCTGGAGATGTTGCTGATGTTTATTGGAGCGCTCACGCTGGGAATCGGCGGCGTAGGTCTGATGAACATCATGCTCGTATCGGTCGACGAGCGTACGCGCGAGATCGGGCTACTGATGGCCCTGGGCGCGAAGAAGAAATACATAAGGTTCCAGTTCCTGGCCGAAGCTTTGGTTCTGGCGCTGATCGGCGGGGCGATCGGAGTTGGATTGTCGTATCTGATTGCCGCATCGGTGGGGACCTTGCCGCTGCTCGGACCATTGTTTGAGGACACCACCGGGAAAGGCGACATCCATCTGCGCATCTCGGGTCAGACGGTGATCTTGTCGACGATAATTTTGATGTTTGTGGGATTGATCAGTGCGTGGTTCCCGGCGCAGAGAGCTTCCAAAATGGATCCGGTAGAAGCGCTAAGGTACGAGTAAGGCAAAGTCAGAAGTAAGAAGTCGGCGTCGGAATGACCGCTATTTCCCTCGATTTCGCTGGCGTTGGGCGAGCTCGCGCTTCGATTCCTCCATAAATTGCAGTAACAGGCGCTGGCCTTTCTGCAGAACCTGATACAGCTGTTGTGGCGTAAGCACGTCGTCCGCGGTTTCGAGTTCGAGGTTTCGTGCGCGATGCCGCACACTGGGCGAGGGTGGTGGCGGCAGCGCGGGCTGGCGCCGCGGCTTATCACGATAGAACTGCCTGAGGTGGAAGTAACAGCGGGAATGCCCACGCAGAGCCGGAGAGCCGCAGCGCACGCCGTCGCTCTTGATGTGAATGCAAATCGGTATGATGGCCATCGAAACGGGGTACCCCCTCCCCCCACCCACTACATAACTCATGAATTTTCAGCAGTGTGGCGCGCACTTCCCTGCAGCTATCGCAGAGCAAATGAGTTAACTGACAAAATATTGAAAAAAGATGACTTACCGGTGGTGAGAGTCGGTGTATGTGCTCTCTATTTTTATTGTAAGAAATTGGAGGGCACCTGCCGGACACTTAGCGGAAATTTATATCTGCTTGCGATGGAGTGAGTTGCGGTGAAACATGCGGGTTTGAGGGGCTTGACATTTCTGAGGGCACTTGCTTCTTCGTTGCTTCTCCAACCTTCCTGCGGCCCACCTCGCCAACTGCGGGCGAGATGGAGCACTCGCGGTCCTGGTGATGCTAATCAAGAAGGGCCAGCCGCCACGCTTATGCGGCTGAGTCTAACAAACAACGAGGTAGGTCCGAAGCTCCTCCAGTTTTGAGGGCCCTCTTGGGAGGCAAGGCGCTCCATGAGCCTGTTCAGCTTCCGTTCTTTTGTTCGGATACCGTTTTATAACGGGCCCCCCAGGCGCGCCAGTATTGCAGATATTTTCTTTCTTGAGAAACAAAGTCATCCATCAACGGGCGCCATTCCGGCTGGTTAGTAATTTCACCGAGGCCTATCACACCGTAATAACGGACCTCGATATCATCGTCGTTCAAACAGTAGATTAATGAAGGAATTACATTTTGTGAACGGGTGTTGCGAAGGGCAAGAGCTGCAGCCCGACGGCTCTCAGCTCCCGGGGCTTTGAGTAGCGTCGATAACAACGGTATTGTGCGTTCGTCCTTCACATAACGTGCAATCGCGGACGAGAGGTTTACAAGAAGGTAGTTCGGAACTCCCTTCGGCGGCGCAACCAGTATCTGTTGACCTTTCTCTAGCCCAGACAAATCACCCTGCTGAATCAGGGCAGCTGCAACGGCTGAAGAAACAGCAAAATCCGAGTCGTGCAAGTGGCGTTTCAAAATAGTGAGGGCACCGGGATCAGGTGTGTTTCCGAGGTCGTAAATTAGGGCGAGCTTAAACTGATCCCGAATTCGAGGGGAATCCAAAACTGAGGCGAGTTCAGAAAGAACTTCAGCCAGCGGCTCGCCACTCGCGTTCTCGGGCGAAGCAGTTATGGCGGGCAGAACGGGGTTGAAAGCATTAGCCAGCTGAAAACGGTCGTCACTTCGTCGCAAGAACAGGACGCTACGAGCCGAGGCAGTTGGACCATGGTATCCAACAGAGCCGGCAGGAGTAATTGGCATTGTGAACCGCACGGTAGCGTTTGCCGGCACTGGTCCTCCCTTTAGCGTAGAAAGGACATGAATGTCTGCGTCCAAAATTAAGGCTGGAATGGACTGTGAGTTGATTTGGACATCATCTTTTTTTAATTCGTGAACCGAAACGACATCCGCTACGACGATGATCTCTGCATCGCGTACCTGTTCCCTCAGATCGAACGTACGCTGCTGTGCAACCAGTGCTCCGCCGAACCAAGCCAAGAGAATAAAGCCAGCGACTCTGCCCATTCTATGGTGCCGGCGAGACGATGTTCTGATGTTCAGCATGGTTTGTGAACCTCACAGTATTGTCAGTTTGAACCCGCACTCCTGAACCAGTAGTTTGCGAACCGATGCGAAATTCCTGAGCATAGTGCTCTTGCTGGGTAGAATCGCCTACACATACGGGCGTCGGTATAGGAGGGGGTTGGTTATTCACGCCGGGTCCACTGACATAGTCGACCAGGAAGGTACCGGTGTTTCCGTTCCCAGTTAGCGTCCGATGGCAAGTCTTTGAACTGCGAAGCGACGTCAAGCTTCTGTACGTCACCGGCTTTAAGAATCACCGTCTGCGGGTTGGTCTTTCCAGTATCCGAAGCGGAACACCAGTAAAGTCTAATCTGTGCATTAGCAGGTTTCGACGCGAGATTTTGGAGAAAAATGATGGGTTGCAATCGGACACTCGCAGGAAAAAGCAACGCAGGATCGGGTGTTTGCAGCGCCAGCATGGGAGCCCACAACATCCAGCCTTCATCGCGACTCCACGCGTGTGCCGCTTTTGTGGTGTGCGCGTCGTAGTAGAACATTTTCATGAGTGCGGAGAAGCCCTTTGACGTGTCGTACATGAAATGAACGGCGTCAAACGACCCGGGATGCCCGGCCACGATATGGATGCCGCCGAAATCGGAAGTAAACTTTGCAGCGGTAGCCAGTTCCAACGCATTGAGCCGAACAATGCTGTGGGGCCCGAGTGCGTAGTCATTGGCCCACTGGTTCCCGTTGGCATCCGAGAGGACAAGGTGTGCCGTATCTGCTGCGGACGCATTGTTCGAAAGCACAAGAACATCCTGCACTCCGGTGTGCCGATTCCACCAGAAACCATCTATCGATCCCGCAGTGTAGTCGGGATCGAGACCAGTCGGGTCAAGGTGAAACATAACTGGCTGACCCATGATACCCACCATTTCGGCCGCGAAGAGGTTTCCGTGGAACCTGGCGTTGTATTGAATATCAATTGATCCGTAAAAGGGGGCGGTAACACCGTTTATGGGATCCGCGACTGCAGCATTGACGTCGACAGAGCGAACTTCGTTTCCAGGAATGGTGACCGGCGCCAGTTTCACAGATTGACCGGAGGCCGTCTGCAGGACTGGCGTAACCGTGAGCGGCGTATTCGGCATGTTGTTTCTAAGCTGCAACTCCGTATGCCAGTCGCCCTCGGTGATCCAGTACGGCGCGAACATGTGCTTGATTCCGACGGTTCCTTCTGCCGAGTCGGCGTCAGGGTTCGGATTAGCTGCGAACGATGTCATTGTGTCAATCGTGAAAAGCAGTAAAAGTACGCTCGCGGCGGTCTTCATCATGCGCTCCTGTCGAATGCCCCACATTCGAAGTGCGCGCCAGCATAGGGGTGTGCCTGGATTGCGTCAAGCTGTGGAGTTGGACAGAGTCAGACACTTTCGGGCACTTCCGGACAATTTCGGATTAAATCTTCGTTGCATTCCGATCAGGCAGCATCGGTACTCCTTCGACTCATCGACTCGGTGCAAATGATGCGGCGCGAATTGGGCAGTTTGCGCCAGTGAATCCATCTACGATCCATCCAGTGATAAAGGGTCGAACGGCTGGCCCCGAAAATTCCAGTGACGTACTTAACTGGGAAGAACCGGGCCTGTTTTTGGCATTCTTCGCAAAACAAAAGAGGCATCATCTCGAAGCATGCATGCACCCCCACTTCGCATGAACATACCCGAAAGATCCTCCTGTGAAACAAGCGGAGCAAAACTGTTCCAAATTCGGAACAAAGGAACTTACAAAACAATCCCAACTTACCCTTAGATTCTAATGTTTTCCCTTGATTGAAGAGCGATCTGGGCCGCCCTAGGATTAAGCTTCGCCCTAACCTACTAGCCTGACCAGTGGCACAATCGTGCCAGCTTCGGACTTGTGCGCCGGGACGAAGCAAAGCCATGTCAATCAGTCCCAATTTATGGACGCACATCGGAATTGACCGGCGCGGGCACCGGCAGCGTTCTTACGAAGAGGGTGGCCGAAAGCAAGGTGCTCTACGTCGAGTACTGCAGCAGGCGCGGCCATGCTGGCTTCACCTGGCGGGTATTCTTTTTCTGACTCTTCTTTCGACGCCTCTTGCATTGCTTCTGCCGTTGCCGATGAAGGTGGTGGTCGACAACGTCATTGGAAGGCAGCCGCTACCCCACTTTGTTGAGCGATGGGTGCCAGCAGTTTATCTCCAGGAGAATTGGGTAAAGCTGGGATTAGCAGTAGGCTTGCTTCTTGCAATTGGACTGCTGATGCAGGCTCAATCGCTAGCGAGTTGGCTGCTGCAGACCTACACGGGCGAGAAGCTGGTTCTGGAATTCCGGGCGCGGCTTTTTGCGCACGTGCAACGACTGAACCTGGCTTTCCACGATCGCAAGGGGACCAGCGACACGGCATACCGTATCCAGCATGATGCGCCGTCGATCCAGTTGATCACCATACAAGGGTTCGTTCCTTTCGTGAGTGCAGCGTTTGCTTTTGTGGGGATGGCCCTGGTGACGTGGCGCATGGACTGGGAACTGGCGACGATCGCGTTCGCACTATCTCCTCCGCTGTTCTGGTTGGCCCGAGCCTCAAGCCGCAAGGTGCACGACGGCTGGCATCAAGTGAAGGAAATGGACAGCAGCGCGATGTCCGTGCTGGAAGAAGTCCTCGGCTCGATGCGACTGGTGAAGGCATTTGGTCGCGAGCGCGATGAAGATGGACGTTTCGTTTCGCGCTCCACGCGGCGCATGTGGGGACAGATCCGGCTGGCTTTCGTCCAGGCGACCTATCACTGCTTCACAGGATTTCTGATCGCGATAGGAACCGCACTTGCGCTGCTGGTGGGAGCCATCCACGTGCGCTCTGGGGTTCTTACACTCGGCGAACTTCTCATCGTAATGGCGTACATGAGCCAGCTCTACGAGCCACTGCGCACGATGAGCACGAAGCTGCCGGAGTTGCAATCGTGGATGGTGAGCGTGGAGCGTGCGCTGATGTTGCTCGACGAGGTGCGCGAACCGCTGGAGTCGCCATCAGCGTTAGCAATCTCGAAAGCAGCGGGGCGCATTGAGTTCGAGAATGTCTCGTTTGCTTATCCGAACGGCCATCAAGTTTTCCAGAACGTCTCGTTCGTGATCGAACCGGGAACGCGTGTCGGTATTCTTGGGCCGACCGGTTCAGGAAAGAGCACACTGGTCAGCCTGTTGCTGCGGTTCTACGATCCGACTGGCGGGCGTATTCTGCTGGATGGCGTAGATTTGAGAGAATACCGGTTACAGGACCTGCGAAATCAGTTTGCGATCGTGCCCCAGGAGCCGGTGCTGTTTTCGACAAGCATTGCCGAAAATGTCGCATTCGCGCGTCCGAGTGCTGCACCGGAAGAAGTGGTCGCTGCGTCGAAAGCAGCAAACGCTCACGACTTTGTCATGGGGTTGCCGCAGCAATACGAAACGCCGGTTGGAGACCGGGGAGCACGTCTTTCCGGCGGAGAAAGACAAAGAATCGCGATTGCGCGGGCTTTTCTTCGCAATTCACCCATGCTGATCCTGGACGAACCCACAAGCGCCGTTGACCTGAAGACAGAGGCGGCGGTGATCGCAACCACGCGGGAGCTGCTGCAGAAACGGACCAGCTTCATGATCGCCCATCGCCTGAGCACGCTTGAAGACTGCGATATGCTGCTTCGCTTCGAGCAGGGCAAACTACAGGTCATCGAGGGTGACGTAAAGGGCGTACTGCGACAGTTAGCCACAGGCGAAGTGCAGATGTTCCCGAAGCCGGAGCCCTCCGGTGATGAAGTAACGAAAGTAGGCTCCCAGCCTGCGGTTTTGTCAGCCGTAAAATGAAGCTGTTCCGAAAAGTGGCCTCAGGGTATTCAACATTCGCCCTTGTGCTCGGGAAAGGGTAGACTTGTACGGAACTTTTCACCGTACCCATTGGTAACTGGATGCTTGCTCGACTATTTCTATATGTGGCGCTGGTAGGACTTATCAGCTGCACAATATTCCTGGTACTTGCACTCATCTCCATCGTGCGCTTCTGGTGGCGAAAGCGCGGCGTTGTGTTCTCGCAGCCCGGCACCTGGCCCAGGGTCACTCTGCTCAAGCCGCTATGTGGAATGGAGCCGCAACTGGAACGAAGCCTGGAGAGTTTCTTCGTTCAGGATTATGCGGATTTTGAGATCATTTTTGGCACCCGCGATGCTGCCGATCCGGCCTTGCGCGTTGTGAATGCATTGCGCCAGCGATATCCCTCGGTTGATGTGAAGGTGGTTTATTCGGGCGAGCCGAATCATCCAAACGCCAAAGTTTGTTCGCTCGAGAAGATGATCGCGGCCAGCACCTCCGAGTATTTCGTCTTCAGTGATAGCGACGTTCACGTCGGACAAGATTACATTTATCAGGTTGTGCGGCCGTTGCTGGATCCGGAGGTCGGGGCCGTGACCTGCCTATATCGTGGCGTGCCGACCGGAGGCATATGGTCCCGGCTGGAAGCGCTAGGCATGTCAGTCGAGATGACGTCGGGGGTAATGACGGCTGAGCTTCTGGAAGGCATGAAGTTCACGCTCGGGCCGACCATGGCAATGCGCCGCGAGGTTCTTCAGCAGACCGGCGGGATCGGTGCGCTGGCGGAATTCTGCTCCGACGATTACCTGCTGGGAAACCGCATTGCGGAGCTTGGGTACAAGGTCGTCCTCTCCGATTACGTGATCGAACACATCGTGCTGAACCGTTCGTTCCTGGATTCCTGGTTGCACCAGGTACGGTGGATGAAGAGCACGCGCTTTTCACGTCCCAAGGGCCACCTGGGAACGGCACTGACGTTCGCGATGCCGTTCGGCATACTGGGTTTCTATGCCGCGCGTTCGCTGCACGATCCCATGCTCGGGCTGGCGTTGCTGGCGGGAGCGTTAGCTAATCGACTAATCCTTTCGCTCGTTGCGGGGTGGGGTGTGGTGCGCGACTCCAATGCCGTGTTCTATTGCTGGCTCTACCCGCTGCGCGATTTTCTGGGTTTCTGCTTCTGGAGCGCGAGCTACCTCGGTCGTACCATCGTGTGGCGAGGAGAAGAGTACCGGCTGGAGTTCGGCGGGATTATGGTTCGCGTCGATGCCGAACAAGCGGAGTCGGCGGCTATTCCTGCCGACCGCTGGGCATGATCTTTCGCAGCATTCCTATATCTGAACGGAACGGCGCCACTTCGCGTGCATCCAGATGAGAATGCCGATGGCGCAGACCTCAATTGGGCCAGGCGTCTGGATGAGACTGCTGGTGTTATGAACGTCGACGGTGAGCGCCTGAGCTGCCCACACCAGCCCACCCGAGGCGATCAGCGAACCAATGCGTTCTTCGGTTTTGATCCGCTTCCACCAGGTGATGCGTTCCATAGGCGCGCGTTTACGCACAGGCCCAACCGTGACGACCGGATAGGATGCCGGTTCACCGGACCAGATATTGGGCTGAGAATTAGCCTGAGATGCCATGCCAGCAGTCTAGATTCGTAGCATGATGTGAGCTAGATGACATCGGGTCAGGCGGCGTTAGGGCTAGTCCTTCGGTACAAGACCGTCGCAAGTATCTGGCGCAAGTCATTGATCCGCTTGACCGGGGCTGCTCACTGGATTAGGCTCCCCTCACCTTGGCTCCCTTATCATTCTTCCCGGCAGAGGCCCTCCACCGATGCATGAGACTGCCGCAAACGCAGTAGGCCAACCGGGAAGCACTGCTTCCGAGAACCGACCGTCGCTGTTACGGGTAATGTCGCTGAGCGACGCTGTGCTGCTGATTGTTGGCGGCGTGATCGGCGGCGGCATTTTCCTCACCTCGCAAGATGTTGCGGCGCAATTGCAATCGCCGATTTTGTTTCTCCTGGTCTGGATGGCGGGCGCCGCCGTTTCACTGCTGGCCTGTTTCGCTTTCGCGGAATTGGGCGCAATGTTTCCCGAGGCTGGCGGCCAGTATGTATATCTACGAGAAGCATACGGAGAGTTCGTAGCGTTTCTCTATGGCTGGATCATGTTCGTTGCTGGAAGCAGCGGAGGTATTGCCGCGAACAGCGTGGCTTTCGCTCAGTTTTTCGGAGTGGCCGTGCCTGCACTTGCCGGGGATCATGCGCTGGCGACCATAACCGGATTTACTTTTCGCGGCGGACATTGGATCAGAAGTGATTGGCTATTCACGCGCGGCGATGTGGTGGCACTGACCGCGATCACGGGTCTAACGTTTCTGAACGTCGTGGGGTTGCGGCGGGCCACCATACTTCAAAACGTTGCCACATGGATGAAGTTTGCGGCGCTGGCGGCGTTTATCGGCTTCGGGTTTTTGTTAGGCCACGGCGACTGGAGTCACTTCTCGGGCGCAGGTTTCAAGGAAGCGTTTGCCCACGGCTTTTATCCATTCATGAGCGTAATGGGTGTGGCGTTTATCGGAGTGTTCTGGTCCTACGACGGATGGATTTACGCATCGTGGGTTGGCGGCGAGATTCGCAATCCGCAGCGGAACCTTCCGCGGTGCCTGATGACCGGCATGGCGGTGATCGCAGGGCTGTACATCCTGATGAACGCCGTGTACCTGTATGCAATGCCGGTATCGGCGATTGGGAAGTCAAATGTGGTGGCACAGTCCGCGGCGAGCGTGCTGTTTTCGCCGAGCGTCGCGTTCTGGCTCTCGGCGGTGATCGCGCTCTCGTGCTTCGGAGCGCTTTCCAGCAACATCATGGCCGGTGCGCGCGTGAGTTATGCCATGGGGCGCGATGGACTTTTCTTTGAAAAGATGGCCATTGTTCATCCGAAATGGAGGACCCCTTCATTTGCGCTGATTGCTCAAGGTATTTTGAGTGCTGGCATCGCAGTAAGCGGGAGTTATGTGCAGCTCTTCACGTACACCATGTTCGGCCTGATGATTTCGTACGTGGTCACGGTGGCAGCCGTGTTCGTGCTTCGACGCAAACAGCCAAACAAGCCGAGACCGTATCTGTGCACTGGATATCCATGGCTGCCCCTGATCTATATCGTGCTGATAGGGGGGTGGGCTATCAATGCGCTGGTCGAACGTCCGCGGGAATCGCTCGCGGGTACGGTGCTGATGGCGATCGGATTGCCGGGATATCTCTACTGGAAAAGGGCGAATCGCAAGCGCGCGATATCATGAACGGATGTCGATTGCGGAGAACATAGCGCGTGTGCGCGAACGCATAGCAGCGGTGGCGAAAAGAGCGGGCCGAAGAGAGTCCGATGTTGCGCTGATGGCGGTGTGCAAGACGTTTCCGGCAGAAGCGATCCGTGAAGCTTACCAGGCGGGACAACGCTTATTCGGTGAAAATCGCGTACAGGAATTTGCAGAGAAGGCGCCGAAACTGGCGGACTTGGCAGGACTGGAGATGCATCTGATCGGACACCTGCAGTCCAACAAGGCAAACAAGGCGGCGGAATTGTTCAGCGCGGTGGATTCGGTGGATTCGTTGAAAGTGGCGGAACGTCTGAATGCGGCAGCGGCTAAGTCAGGCAAACGATTGCCGGTGCTCATCGAAGTGAACGTTGGCGGAGAGGAAGCGAAGAGCGGAGTGCCGGCTACTGCCGCTGGTGTCGAAGAGATTGTTGCGACCGCCGGCAACCTTGTGAATCTTGAGATTCGCGGTTTAATGACGGTTCCGCCATACACCGAAAACCCCGACGGCGCTCGTCTGTTTTTTCGCAAGCTGCGCGAATTGCGCAATGAAGTGAGCAGAGCGAGTGGGCTTGAGCTGAGTGTGCTGTCGATGGGGATGTCGCACGATTTCGAGGTGGCGATCGAAGAAGGTTCGACGTGCGTGCGTGTGGGAACGGCAATCTTCGGAACCAGGCCGATTAAACAATGATTCCGATTCGCGAATCTGCAGGAGCAGTGACGTTTGCCGTTAAAGTACATCCGCGTGCTAAGAGAGATGCGGTTATTGGCGAAATCGGAAATGCGTTGAAGATCGCGCTGAATGCGCCGCCCGTGGATGGCAAAGCAAACGAGGCGTGCATCCGGTACATGGCCGAGATTTTGCGCGTGCCGCGCGCCTCGGTTACGATTGCCGCCGGCGAAACCAGCCGCAACAAGCTGATTCGAGTGGCAGGCGTAAGCGCCTCGCACGCAGAGGAACGCCTGCGCGAAGCCAAGCTGTCTGGAGACAAACATTGACCATTGCGCAGCGTTGGCGCGAGATACGAGCAGGGTTTGAGCGTCCCTTCTGGGTTGCGAATGTCAGCGAGTTGTTCGAGCGCCTCTCCTACTACGCCGCTTTTGCGTCGCTTGCACGTTATCTCAGCGAGACGCTGAAATTCCCGACGGAACGAGTTGGAACTCTAACGGGCTTGTTTGGCGGGCTTGTCTGGTTCCTGGCAGCGTTTGGCGGCACGCTCGCCGATCGCATGGGTTTCCGGCGGGCCTTGTCGCTGGCGTATCTGATTCTCACCTGTTCTTACTTCCTTCTTGGATCTCTGGCTGCGCCGTGGATGGCATCCATTCGGCAAGCTGTTCCGCTGGTTGTGGTGGTCACTTTGGTTTTGATGCTGCCCGCGCTTGGCGTTGCGTTAGTCAAACCTAGCGTGGTTGGTACGACGGCCCGAACATCGAAAGAAAATGTGCGCTCGATCGGTTACTCGATTTACTACACGCTGGTAAACGTGGGGGGAGCGGCCGGTCCGTACGTCGCTTCGTGGGTGCACCGGCACATGAGCGTCGAAAATGTGTTTCGTGTAGCGGCACTCAGCGTGTTTGCGATGTTTTTTGCGGTACTGCTGCTGTACAAAGAGCCGCGCCGATCGGATGAAGTACAAGCAACGAGCCTGGGCGCGGCCGCGCACAACTTCTGGACGGTGATCACCAATCCTCGCTTCATGCTGTTTCTGCTGATTTTTTCAGGCTACTGGATCGTGTACTGGCAGGAGTTCATCATCCTGCCGTTGTACGTACATAACTATGTCAGCTCGACCATGGATACCGAGTTGATGCTGGTGACGGGGCCGCTCACAGTGATCTCGTTGCAGATGCTGGTGAGCGTCGTGACGCAGAAGGTTCCCGCATTCCGCGCGATCACGATCGGCACGCTGATCTCGGCTCTTGCCTGGATCATCCTGATCGCACACCCGACACCGCTGATGGTGATTGTTACGCTTTTCGCAGTGTCGATCGGGGAGATCACGCAGTCGCCGCGTTATTACGAGTACATTTCGCGGCTGGCACCGGCCGGACAACAGGGAACCTACATGGGGTTCGCGTTTCTTCCCATCGGCATCGGCTCGCTGATCGGCGGCTGGTTCGGCGGCGTTCTCGTTCATCACTATGGTGAGGTCATGCACCAACCCGGGCGAATCTGGTGGGCGGTGACGGCAGTCGGAGTGGCGACAGCAGTGCTGCTGTGGCTCTATGATCGGCTGGTATTGCCGCGAACGAAAAAGCCGCAGGTCGTGGCTGAAATGGCTCAATAGCGAGGCGAGCGGCACCCTTCATGCGAGACGCGTATTCTGTGCGAATTCTTTGACAAATTCAGTGAACTGCGTCCGAATCTTTTGACAGCACTCTACCGCTAATCACTTTCGTCTCATAAGTCTCAGCAACTCAGCAGTTTGAATACCTCAAGATTGGCCTAAAGCTTGCCAGATTAGAGGCTGTTCCGCGGTAACTACCGTGGCTGAAGGAGAACAATTTCCATGAGGACAGCCGTCATTCTCGCGCTTGCTGCGCTAGCACTTTTCGCAGTCGTATCCCCTGCTGCCGCAGCCGATTCCACTAAAACACTCGCCAATCTCCAAACCGCTTTCAATGGCGAAAGCAACGCCCATGCACGTTACATTGCGTTCGCACAAAAAGCCCAAGAAGAGGGATACGGACCTGTCGCTAGTTTGTTCCGTGCTGCCGCAAGGGCCGAAGAGGTGCACGCCAATAATCACGCTCAAGTAATCAAGAAGATGGGCGGCACCCCAGACGCGAAAATCGAAACGCCGGTGGTGAAGTCCACAAAGGAAAATCTTGAAGCTGCGATCAAGGGAGAGACCTACGAGCGCGACGTGATGTATCCAGGATTCCTGAAGGAAGCACGCGCCGAAAAGAACACCGCTGCCATCCAGACCTTCAATTATGCAAAGACCGCTGAGGCCGAGCACGCCAAGCTCTACACCGATGCTCTTGCCCGGTTAGCGGGTCTAAAAGGCGCGGGCGTTACTTACTACGTGTGCTCTGTCTGCGGTTACACGACGGCGAAGTTGGATTTCTCCAAGTGTCCTTCGTGCTTCAGCCCCAAGGAAAAGTACGAACAAGTGAGCTGATAGTGGCACGCTTTACAAAGGAATGAAAGTTTTATACCGGCAAAGTCTTCAGGGGCGAAGGCCGTAATCCATAGGGCGCGGCTGGAAGCCGCGCCCTTTCAAAACCGACAAATGAGGCTAAACGTATGATTCAGTTTCCACCTTTACCTGACTGGAGCGGTCTGCATCCGCTGGTGATTCATTTCCCGATCGCATTGCTGTTGATCGCCCCTCTTTTTGTTCTCGTCGGAGCTTTGCTAAAACCGGAAAAGGGCCGTGCGTTTCTGATCGCCGCGCTGGTGTTGATGGCGTTGATGAGGTCACCGACGGCATCATGGCCAGTGGATTTGTAAGTCGTGGTGTTGGTGCCGGCGGTGATGCTGATTGAGCCGCCGGCGAGAATTCCCAACGTGAGCAGAGGCGTATTGGCGGCAAGCGAGGCTGTCCCCGTGCCGGTGGCGGGAAGCGGTTTTGGTGGCGGCGCAGGTGGCGCGGTGGATGACCCCGACGCTGAGGAGGACGTGGACGAGGACGCGGCCGTGCTCGCCCCGGCGGTCGAGCTCGGCGAGCTACTTGATCCGCCGTTGATCGAGGCCAGCGCGCTTTGCACCGCGGCGCTGAGCTGACTATTGACGCGATTGAGCGCTGTTTGATTGGCGATGCTCGCGAGACCGCTCGACAGCGTCGTCATCGCATTGCTCATGACGTTGATCAGCGCCGCGCTTTGCGCCTGGGCTTGGCTGCGCCGCGCCGATTGGCTCCAGAACGCCTGGTCCTGCTGCCAAAACGAGATGCTGCCGATCGTCATG
>Ga0209062_1002137_pt1 | contig 28287 bp, 26 predicted proteins | sample Coa_R2_2_FD_187158 | JGI IMG/M metagenome (GOLD analysis project Ga0209062, IMG submission 187158) | Surface soil microbial communities from Centralia Pennsylvania, which are recovering from an underground coalmine fire - Coalmine... | ecosystem: Environmental > Terrestrial > Soil > Unclassified... | reverse complement strand
GCCCTCGACAGAAACGCCCCGCTTGAATCGCCGCAGCAAGCTCTCCAGCGACTCATCGGGCCGCATCTCGACGCTCATCGGCGCTAACTATACCACCGGGACGCCGGCTGGTCGTATCTCTGCCGGATCGACGTAGCGCAGCAGCAGCTGATCCTTGGCTACCGGCACCTCGAGCTCCACCAGATCGTCGAGGTGGAAGGCGAATGAGACGAAATGGCCATCGCGACGGATGTAATCCACGTATCCGATACGGAAGATGCTCGCGACCCCATCCTTGCCCGGTTCCCAGCAAGCCAGGTAGACTTTGGTCCCGTTTTTGATGCGACGTTTCCGGTCTCCGCTCTTGAGCGCCTCGGCAGCGTCCGGCGAAACATCGGTCCGCAGGCTGTAACCCCAGGCATAATGACGCTTCTTGGGATTGCGCGCCTCTTCAATGAAGCCTTGCCACGGCCCGTTGACGGCGATGCCGGCCAGCAGCTCGCGCTCGTCGCTCATGCTGGCGAATGTAGCATGAGGCCCTGGGCGTGAACAGCCTTCCGGAGCGCGTCCGCGAGCGCACCACCGCCGCCGTCCGCGCAGTCATCTGGTCAGCCTTCCTGCTGCGCTGCGGCCAGTCGGGCGCGGGCGTCGTCCTGGGCTTTTACCTGGCGCACCTGCGGCGCGAAGGCGCGCCGGTGGTGGCGATTGTCGCCGCGCTGCTGCTGAGTACGAGCTACGCCGTCGAGCTGTTCACCGCGCCGGCGCTGGGCGCGCTGAGCGACCGCTTCGGCCGCAAGCTGTTCATCATCCTGGGGCCGCTGATCGGGCTGGTCGCGATCCAGATTTACCCCGCCTCGGCCATGCTCGCCGTGCTCTTCCTGGCGCGCGGGCTGGAGGGCCTTTCGGCGGCCACGCTCGCGCCGGCAACCCTCGGCTTCCTGGCCGACAACACCACCGGGACGCACGAGGGACGCGGCAAGACGATGGCCTACTTCGAAATCGCCACCCTGGTCGGCATCGGCTCAGGCTACGCGCTGGGCGGGGTCATGTGGCAGGCGTTCGAGCTGAACGCCTTCCGCGTCGTGGCCAGCCTCTACTTCCTGAGCGCGCTGGTCGTATTCGTGTGGGTGTCCCATACAAACCAGGTGCGGCGGACGCAGCGTACCGGCATTCGGGAGTACCTGGCAGTCATGCGCAACCCGCGCATCGTGCGCTTTGCGCCGGCCTACCTGTGCATCACGTCGGTCATCGGCCTGTGGTTCAACAACGTCGTCTTCCAGCTGGCCGGCCCAAAGCATCCGCACCAGCTGCTTACCGGCGGCATGACCGGCCGGCAGGTCAGCATGATCATGGGCCTATTCGTAGTCGTGCTCATTCTGGGGACGTTCGGCTGGAGCCGGCTGTTCGGCTTCTTCGCCGACAAGACCACCATCATGGTCGTTTCGCTGGTTGGCATGCTGGCTGTCTGCGGCGACCTGCTCCTTCTGAACCACCGGCTGGACAACAGCCAGGGTTGGTTCTTCGTGCTCGTGCCCATCCTGGCCGTGGCCATCGCCGTCGAAAGCGGCTTCACGCCCGCTGCACTGGCCTACCTGGCCGACATCACCGAAGATTCCCCCGCGGACCGCGGCGTGATCATGGGCCTGTACTCCGTGATCCTTAGCGTTGGCGGCGTATTCGGCGGCTCGGCCGGCGGCCCCTTCGCCCAAGCCTGGGGACTCGACGGCATGATCGGCCTGACGGTTTTTCTGGCCCTCGCCTCGATGACCACCGTGCTGCTGCTGCGGCGGGCTGACGCCACCCATCGAGCGCAGACGGGCGGCGCCGTCAAGACGCTGCACGCCTCCACGACGCCCGCTTAAGATCGGCTGGTGCCCAGAAACCTGATCGTCGGCCAGTCCGGCGGCTGCACCGCTGTGATCAACGCCTCGCTTGCAGGCGTGCTGGACGAAGCCCGCGAGCAGTCGAAGGTGGACCGCGTGTTCGGGATGCTGCACGGCATCCAGGGCCTGCTCGACGGTGACATCATCGACTTCGGACGTGAGTCGCCCCAGACGCTGGCAGCGCTGCGCGACACGCCCTCGGCGGCGCTGGGCTCGTGCCGCTTCAAGGCTAACGACGAGCAGCTCGAACAGATGCTGGCGCTGCTCAGCCGGTTGGAGGTCCGCTACTTCCTATATATCGGCGGCAACGACTCGGCCGATACCTCGGATCGCCTGGACCGGCTGGCGCGCGAGCGCGGCTACGAGCTGTTCGTCATCGGCCTGCCCAAGACAATCGACAACGATCTGCCCATCACCGACCACTGCCCCGGCTATGGGAGCGTGGCCCGCTACCTGGCCATCTCCACGCTGGAGGCCGGCCTCGACACGGAGGCCATGAAGCGCTTCGACCCGGTCAAGGTCATCGAGGTGATGGGCCGCGACGCCGGCTGGCTCGCCGGCGGCTCGGCGCTCGGCAAGCGGGACGAGCGCGATGCTCCGCACCTCATCTACTTCCCCGAGCAGCACCTCGTCGTCGACCGCTTCCTCGAGGACGTCCAGCGCGTGTATGACCGGCTGGGCTACGTCGTGGCCGTCGTGCCCGAGCGGATCACCGACCCCGCCGGCAACGTGGTCGCCCGCAGCACAGCGCCCACCTTCGTCGACGCCTTCGGCCACGAATACTTCGACAGTCCCGCCGCCTATCTCGTGCAGGAAGTCACTGGCCGGCTGAACCTGCGGGCGCGGTTCGACAAGCCGGGCACACTGCAGCGCATGTCGATCCCGCTGGCCTCGCGCACCGATCTGGAAGAGGCGTACATGACGGGCCGCGCCGGCGTCCGCCATGCCGTCGAAGGCGTCTCCGGGTCGATGGTTACGCTGGTGCGGCAGCCCGGTCCGGAGTACGCCTGCACCACCGGCCTGGCGCCGCTGGCCGAGGTGGCCAACAGCGCTAAGCTGATGCCCCGTGAGTACATCAACTCCGAAGGCAATTTCGTGACGCAGGCATTCCTGGACTACGCCCGCCCGTTGATCGGCGATCCCCTGCCGCGCTACGCCCGGCTGGAGAAGCAGCGGGTATCCATTGGCTGATCACGGCGGCGGCTACGGCTCGGTCAAGCGGCTGGAAGACCCGCGCCTGCTGCGCGGCCAGGGCCAGTACGTGGCCGACCTTCAGCCGCCCAACCTGGCCCACATGGCCGTGTTCCGCAGCCCCTACGCGCACGCCCGGATCCTCAGTCTGAACGTCGAGGCGGCCCGCCGGAGCCGTGGCGTGCTGCTGGTGATCACGCCCGAGGACGTGGCCGGCACGACGCCCATGCCCGCCAGCGAGGTGCCCCAGCCCGACTTCGCGCGCGCCGTGAACCTCGAGCTGCGCGAGACCGAGGTCTCGCTGCTGCCGCGCGAGCGGCTGCGCCACGTTGGCGAGCCGGTGGCGATTGTCGTAGCGGAAACGCGCGCCGAGGCGGAGGACGCGCGCGACCTCATCGAGCTCGAAGCCGAGCCGCTGGAGGCGGTCAGCAGCGAGGAGGCGCTGGACGGTCCCGAGCTGTACGACGGGCTGGCGAGGAACGTCGCCGTGAGCATGTCCTTCAAGCGCGGCGACCCGCCCAACCAGGCGCCGGCCTGCACCGTCACCGGCCGGTTCTTCAGCTGCCGCCAGGGTGGCAGCGCCATCGAGTGCCGCGGCGCGCTCGCCGTGGTCGAGCCGAACGGCGGCCCGGCCACGCTCTGGACCTCCACCCAGGTGCCCCACCGCGTGCGGAAGTCCGTCACGACCATTCTGGGCTGGCCGGAAGACCGGCTGCGCGTTATCACGCCGGACGTCGGCGGCGGCTTTGGCCAGAAGACGCACATCGCCAGCGAAGAGACGCTCGTGGTCTTCTGCGCCGAGAAGCTAGGCCGCCCGGTGCGCTGGATCGCGGATCGCACCGAGGACCTGCTGAGCGCCGCCCAGGCCCGCGACCAGGTGCACGACGTGGAGCTGACGCTGGACGCCGAAGGCCACATCCTCAGCTTCAAGGACGAGTACCTGGTGGACCTGGGCGCTTCCAGCAGCCGCACCGTCGGCATCGTGGCCAACAGCGCGCTGCACGCGTTCGGCCCGTACAAGATTCCCTACGTCGATATAACCGGCCGCGGAGTGCTGGCCAACAAGCCGCCGAGCTCGCAGTACCGCGGCGCCGGCCGCCCGGAAATCTGCTTCGCCCTGGAGCGCGCGCTGGACATCGGCGCGCACAAGTTGGGACTGGACGACTTCGAGATCCGCCGCCGCAACCTCATTCAGCCGGAGGAGATGCCCTATCCGCAGGGCGTGCCCCAGCGCGATGGCGTGCCCATCCTGTACGACGCCAGCAACTATCCCGAGGTGCTGGAGCAGGCGCTGAAGCTTGCCGAGCCCGAGACCTGGCCCCGGCTGCGGGCTGAAGCCGAGGCGGAGGGCCTGCGCTTCGGCACCGGCTGCGCCGCCTATATGGAGGCGACGGGCCGCGGCCCCTGGGAGACCGCCCGCCTGGAGCTCGAGCCTGACGGTCGGGTGCACATCTACACCGGCGCGGCCGGCTCCGGCCAGGGCCATCCCACGACGCTGCCGAAGATCTGCGCCCGCGCGCTCGATATCCCGATCGACCGCGTGATCCTGACCGAAGGCGACACCGGCCTGATGCCGGAGGGCGTCGGCACGTTCGCCAGCCGCACCGCAGTGGTCGCCGGCAACGCCGTCCACCAGGCCAGCTCCGACCTGCGCGAGAAGCTCCTGGCGCAGGCCGCCGATTCCCTCAAGCTGCCGCCGACGCAGCTCGAATGGTATGGCGGCGCGGCACATGCTCCCGATGGCCGCTCCGTCTCGATGGCCGAGCTCGCCGCCTCAGCACTCACCGCCGAGGTGACGTTCCGGCCCGAGACCGTGACCTGGACGATGGGCGTCACCGTCGCCGTCGTAGCGGTCGATCCGGGCACGGGTGGCGTGCGCATCCTGCGCTACGTGAACGTCCACGACGGCGGACCGTCGCTGGACGAGACCATCGTCGACGGCCAGATGCAGGGTGGCGTGGTGCAAGGCATCAGCGGCGCCATGCTTGAGGAGTTCGTCTTCAACGACGGCCAGCCGCAGGCGCTGACCATGGCCGACTACATGATCGCCGGCGCCTGCGAAGCGCCGAACGTGGTCCTCGGCCACGTCGAGGCGCTGGGCTCTAACCCGCTCGGCATCAAAGGCGTCGGCGAGAGCGGCTGCGTCCCCGCCGGTCCCGCGCTGGCCAACGCCATCGCGGACGCCCTCGACGGCGCCGAGCTGAACAGCCTGCCGCTCAAGCCCAGCGCCGTCTGGGCCGCCACGAGAGGAGCTCAGGCGCGCGCGCGGTAGTATCGGGCCATAGACGACCGCAATTCGTTCCGCCGTCACGAGTACGCCTGCTGCTACTACCGCGAGCGCTGGCTGCCCGAAGACGGCCGGCGCACGCCCGACGGCGAGCTCATACTGTACGAGGTCTACTGCCTCCAGGACATGCCGCCAACGACCGCCGAGGAGCAGGCGCTGTGTTTCCAGCGGCGCAACACCTGCTGGCGCACCGGCGAGCTCCTGAGCCGCATGCGGCCCGTCAACGGCATGGTCCGCCCCAAGGCCAGCTCCCGGCGGTAAGCATCGCTCGCTTGTCATTCTAAGCGCAGCGAAGAATCCGCCACCCCCGCGCTTCGAGTACGCTAGCAAGCATGCATTCGCGCGGCGCGGAGTACTGGATCGCCTTTTCAAGCGTGGACGGCATCGGCCCGGCGAAGACGCGCCGTCTGTTCGAGCATTTCGGCTCGCTGCGAAAGGCCTGGGAGGAGCGCGCGGAGGGCTTGCGGGCAGCCGGGCTCGACTCGGCGGCGGTGCAGGCGTTCCTGAAGGTGCGGCAGCGGCTCGACCTCGCGAACGAGCTCACCCGGCTGGACCGCGCCGGCGTCGAGGCCATCGCCTGGGACGACCAGGAACGCTACCCGCAGCTGCTGCGACACATCGCCAACCCGCCAGTGGTGCTGTATCTGAAAGGCGAGCTCCTGCCGCGGGACGAAGTGGCGGTGGCCATCGTCGGCACACGGACGCCCACCGAGTACGGCCGGCGAGTCGCCGCCAGGCTTGCGGGCGAGCTGGCTGCCAAGGGCGTCACGATCGTTAGCGGACTGGCCCGTGGCGTGGATGCGGAGGCGCATCGGGCCGCGCTCGAGGCCGGCGGCCGAACCGTCGCCGTGCTCGGCAGCGGGCTCGACGTGATGTACCCGCGCGAGCACGCCGGTCTCGCACGCGACATCGCCAAGAGCGGGGCAGTGATGTCTGACTACCCGCTCGGTAGCCAGCCAGACGCGGTCCACTTTCCGGCTCGGAACCGCATCGTGAGCGGGCTCAGCCTCGGCACGATTGTGGTCGAGGCAGGCGACACCAGCGGCGCGCTCATCACGGCGCGCTTCGCCGGCGAGCAGGGGCGGGACGTGTTCGGCGTCCCGGGCAGCATCTTCAGCAAGCACAGCCTGGGCGTGCACCGGCTCATCCAGGACGGCGCCAAGCTGGTGGCCACCGCGCAGGACGTGCTGGACGAGCTGAACCTCCGTCTGGTGGCGCACCAGCTGCACATGCCCGTGAGCCCTGAACCGGAGGACCCGCTGGAAGCCGCCCTCCTCGCCGCGCTGACGGCCGAACCGACGCATATCGACGACGTGGCGCGCAGCGCCAACCTGCCGGTGGCGCAGGTCTCCAGCGTCCTCACCATAATGGAGCTCAAAGGCCTGGTGCGCCAGGTGGGGGCGCTGTCCTACGTACCCGCGTAACGCTGGTCTAACCTAGTCTGCAAGATGGTGCCCACCCACCCGCCCGTATCTCACAACAAGGGGCGTCGCCCCCTGTACGACCCCCGACGCCAGACTGCCGCTTTGCTCGGAGCCTTGGCAATGCTGCTAGCCGCCTGCGGCGGACCGTCCGCGGCAGCGCCGGCGGCGAGCGCTGTGCCTTCGCGGGCGGCGGTGGAGTCGGCGACGCCCGTGCCGCCGCCGAGCAGGCAGGCCACCATAAAGGCGGAGAACTCGCCGGCCCCCGACACAAGCCCCACGGACGTGCCGCCGCAGGCGACGCCCACGCCAGGGTTCAACGGGCAGTCCAACCTCGTGCCGCCGGGCTTTCCGACGCCCACCACCGCTGGCGAGCGGCTGGTGCCCGGCGGCCCGCCGCGCGATCCGGGGCCACTGGATTGGGCGCATCCCGGCCCCTACTTCCCGCCGGCATGGACGGACTTCAGCCTCAACAGCTTTGATCCCAGCCAGCGGCTGGCAACCACCTACTACTTCTATTGGCACGACCTCACCGACCCCGCTCGCAACGCCCGCTACACCAGTCTGCAGTTCGACAGCCCGCCCGACCTCAGCACCTACAGCTTCCTCAACCCGGACATGCACCTGAAGCAGTTCAACGACATGATCGACGCGGGCCTGGATTTCGTACTGCCGGTCTACTGGGGTGAGCCGGGCCATCCCGGGCGGACCACCTCGGAGACGTATCCGCACTACTGGAGCACCGAGGGCATCCCGCCCATGGTGCAGGCGCTCGATCAGCTTGCCGCCGGCGGCAAGAAGCTCCAGGTCGGGATGTTCTACGACACGACCATCCTGGCCAACGCCGACCTCACCACGCCGAATGGCAAAGAGTACTTCTACCTCAACGTGCGCGACTTCTTCTCGCGCATCCCGCCCAAGTACTGGGCGGCCATCGGCGGCAAGCCCATCGTGTGGCTCTACGACACGCTCTGGATTTCGAAGTTCGACCAGTCCAGCCTCGACTACCTGACCAACCGCTTCGCGCAGGATTTCGGCGGGCTGCAGCCCTACATCGTGCGCGAGGTGCAGTGGGAGCAGAGCAAGGGCGTGGACCCGCCCCAGACCCTTCACTCCGATGGCCTCTACGGCTGGGGCGCCGCGCCCAACGGCTACAATCCCGCGCCCAAGTTCACGGTGGCGGAAGTCGGGCCCGGGTTCCGCAACACCGCCTACTGCAAAGGCGGTCCGGAGAACAACTGCTTCGACATCAACCGCCAGAACGGCGGGTTCTACGAGCGCCAGCTGCAGCAGGCCGTGAACAGCCGAACTAACATCCTCGCCGCCGAGACCTGGAACGAGTTCAGCGAAGGGACCGACATCGCCGAAACGGTGCAGTACGGCCGCCGCTACATCCAGCTCACGCGGCAGTACGCCGACCGCTACAAGGCCATCCGCGCCCGCTGACGCTGCCCGCCGCCGCCGTTCGATGGCCCGGAACTTGCGTGCCCACGCACAAGTCATTTTTCGGCAAGGCGGCGACGAATTGGAAGAGCCACGAGTCAACCACTTCCAGGGAGGGTGGGCTGCGGCCGGGGACGGCTTTGCAACGTTCGCCAAGACACGTGAGGAGGCGATTCGCCAGTATCACGCGTATGAGGCTCGGCGTTGCCATTCCGACGGCTGCGATGCTCGCGCGACCCGGAACGTGGGCGGCGTGCCGCTCTGCGAGGAGCACTACCAGAACGTTCGCACCGGGGCCGGCGCCGCCGACGGGCTCACCCCCCGCACCGAAGAAGTTCGCGGAGCCACGGCCCGCGGCCGCCGGCGCTCCTGACCCTAGACGCTACGCCTCGCCGTACACCGGGATTGCCGCTCCGCTGACGATTCCCCAGCGATCTGAAACCACGTCCAGGACGACGGCGGCGATCTGCTCGGGCTTCACCCAGGCGCTGTAATCAGCCGCGGGCATCGCCGCCCGGTTTGAAGGCGTATCGATGACGCTGGGCAGCAGCGCGTTGGCGGTGACGTTGGTCCCGTGCAGCTCGGCCGCCAGCGTCTGCGTGAGCGTCAACACGCCGGCCTTCGATACGGCGTACGCGCTGAGTCCGGCCACTGGCTGCACGGCGGTCCGGCTGGAGATGTTGACGATGCGGCCGAAGCCGCCGGCCAGCATATGCGGGATGGCCGCCCGGCAGCACAAGAAGGCCGAGGTAAGGTTCAGGGCCAGCATGTGCTCCCAGGTGGCCGCGTCGCTCTCGTGCACGTGCTTCCCGCCGGCGAACCCGCCGGCCACGTTGACCAGCACGTCGATCCGGCCATGCTGTTCGACGATGCGAGCTATCGCGGACTCGACCTCGGCGGGCTTCGTGATGTCGGCCTCTGTGCGCGAGATCCCGACGACGATGAGGCCCGCGCCCTCCAGCGCCTGCTTGACGGCCGGCCCAAGCCCGCCCGTCACCCCGGTGACCACGGCGACGCGCTGGCCAGCCACGAACCTAGGCCGCTACGCCGGACTGGGACGCGGTCTTGATGGCGTCCTCGATGACACCGAAATCCTGGTCCGAGAGCACGTGGACGTTGCCCTGGAAGGCCAGCTGCCAGTGCGATGCGGGCCATTTCTTCACCCACTCCAGCTCCGGCAGCAGCGATTCGGCCGAGACGAACTGATCCGGCGTGAGGATCACGTCCGGACGGATCGAAAAGCGCCAGGGATACGGGTACTCGCCCCGCTTCTTGCTCTCCCAGATGCGGTTGCCCCGATCCTCGTAGTAGGTATCGGTGACGGTGGCCGTGCCGCCGAAGCGCTGGATCCCGGTCAGATAGAAGAGCACGCGATCGCCGATCTGCACTCGCTCGGCCTTGCGCCGGTGGCGCTCCTTCATGCCGGCCACCGTGAAGCCCATGGCCCGGCTCACTTCGAAGTTGTCGGCCCCTGAAACCAGCATCCAGTTAGTTGGCACTCATGTCCTCCCGTCGTTGATATGCATCGTCTAGGACTTGAACAATGTGCTTGACGGCGACCCCAACTCCCCGCTGCCGTAAGCCCGCGTGTAATTGAATCATGCAGCCGGGGTTGGCGCTGACCACCAGATCGGCGCCTGTCGCCGCGGCCGATGCGGCCTTCTCGGCCATGAATCGCCTCGACAGCTCGGGTTGTGTGATGTTGTAGATGCCGGCGCTGCCGCAGCAGCGGTCGGCGTCGCGCATCTCGATCAGCTTTACGCCGGGAATAGCCCGCAGCAGCTCGCGTGGGGCTTCGCGCACCCGCTGGCCATGGGCCAGATGGCAAGCATCCTGGTACGTGACACTGCAGTCCAGCCGGCCAAAATCCCGGTTGAAATCGATACTCGCCAGGAACTCGGAGACGTCTCTGGTCCTGGCCGAAAAGGCTTCGGCCAGGACGCCGTACGTGGGATCGTCTCGCAGGAGCTCGCCGTAATCCTTCATCATCGCCCCGCAGCCCGCGGCGTTCACGATGACCGCCTCGAGGGCTTCTCGTTCGAATGCCTCGATGTTGCGTCGCGCCAGGGCTCGGGCGGCTTCGAGATCGCCGTCATGAGCGTGGAGCGCGCCACAGCACGTCTGGCCCGGGGCGACGAACACGTCGCAGCCGTTGCGGTTCAGCACGCGCACGGTCGCCTCATCGACCTCGGCGAAGGCGATGCTCATGATGCAGCCGCTCAGCAGCCCGACGCGGTGCGCGGCCTGCCCTGGCGCGCTGCGCCAACCGCCGGCCGGTGCGAGAAACGGCTGGTCGGATACCGCGGGCATCAGCGACTCCGTGTCGGCCAGCTTGTTCGGGAGGAGCCGCGACCGGCGCACCAACCGCTGCAGCCCGCTGCGCTGATACAGCCGCGCCAGCGCGCCCAACGCCCGCAGCCGCTCCGGATGCGGAAAGATCCCGCGCAGCACCAGCCGGCGGATCGCGTTCGAGGCAGCAGGCCTGGGCCATTCCTGGCGAACGTGGTCGCGCGTCAGCTCCATCAGGTGCCCGAACGGCACGCCAGAGGGGCAGGCGGTCTCGCAGGCACGGCACACGAGGCAGCGCTCCATGTGCGTCACCACGCCTTCGTTCAGCTCCAGCCGGCCCTCGACCAGGTTGCGCATGAGGTAGAGCCGGCCGCGCGGCGAGTCAGTTTCGACGCGCAGCTCGCGATAGGTGGGGCACGCCTGCAGGCAGAGCCCGCAGTGGACGCAGCGGTACAGCCCCTCGAACGCCTCGGCGTCCCACGTGGGCCGGGCTGCCGGCTCAGAGACGGCCAACGTATCTCCCAGGGTTCAGGATGCCGTTCGGATCGAACTCGCGCTTGATGCGCTCCATGATCTTGAAGTCCGGGCCCACCGGTCCCCAGACGTCCAGCCGCTGTTTCAGCTCCAACGGGCAGGCCTCGACGACGCCGTAGCCACCCATCTCCTGAGCCGTCCGAGCTAACGCCGCCGGGTCGCCATCCGCCACGTAGGTGACGCCCGAAAGCACGTGTGAGACGAACCGGCTCCCCGCCGGCAGCTTGGCCAGCAGCTCGCCGGTGCGGGATGGAAGGACCGACAGCTTGGTGCGGCTCACGGCCTGCTCGTGGCCGAAGTCCTCGATCCGCCGCCACAGCGGCTTGGCCTCGCCGCCCTCCAGCACCGCCAGCTCCGCGGCCGCGCGGCACATGGCGGCGACATCCCGTTGCTGACGCTCGACGGACGCCTGGCCGCCGCCCGGCCAGATCGCCAGCTCGTGCTGGCCCGCCTCACTGGCCGCCGGCGACAGCAGCTCGCAGGCGCGTACCGGCAGGCCGCTCTTGTAGATGGCTCGGGCGGCCTCGTACGCGGGCGCCAGATCCTTGAACCCCGCCAGCACCGTGACTTCCCTGGCCGGCAGAGGCGCCAGCTTGAAGCTGGCCTCGACGATGATTCCCAGCGTCCCGAGCGAGCCGGTGTACAGCTTGCCCATGTCGTAGCCGGTGACGTTCTTGACGACTTTGCCGCCGCCTTTCGTGATGGCGCCGTCCGCGTTGACCACTTTGATCCCGATGAGCATGTCCCGGACGGTCCCGTGCCGCAGCCGCAGCGGCCCGCTGGCGTTGGTGGCGATGACCCCGCCGATGGTCGCCTGCTCCGGCAGCGGAGGGTCCAGCGGCAGGCACTGGCCGCGCTCCCCCAGCACCCGCTGAAGCTCGCCCACCCGCATCCCGGCCTCCACCGTCACCACCAGGTCCGCCGGCTCATACTCCAGCACTCGGTTCAGCTCCGTGGTGCACACCACCACGTCCACCGCCCGCGGCACGTTGCCGAGAGACATCATCGTCCCGCCGCCCCGCGGGATGATTGCCCCACCGCGCCTGACGATGTCAGCTATTTCCTCTGCCGATTGGGGGCTTACGACCTGCTTTGGTGTGATGCCGTCTACGGCGAAGTCCCCTTGGACGAGCATCATCGCGGGCGACCCATCGCCTGCGGCGCTGTGCCCACCCGCCCACCCTCATGCCGGACTCCGTCCGGCACCTGATCCGTGCAGGTGCAGGGACGCAGTCCCTGCCGGGGTGTGGGGTGTCCCCACGGCCCTTTTTTCAATGGGTGGGGTGGGCCCCTCACCAGGCCGCCTCGGTCAGTGGCCCCGGCTTGCGGGGGACCTCGGCGCAGGTGGCGTGGCGCAGGGGAAAGATCTTGCAGGGGTTGAAGAAGTGCTCCGGATTGAAGGCCGCCTTCAGCTTCTTCATGGCGGCGATGTCCGCATCGCTGAAGAGCAGCGGCATGAACTCCTGTTTCTCGATGCCGATGCCGTGCTCGCCGCTGAGCGCGCCGCCGGCGTTCACGCAGACCTCGATCATCTCCGTCCCGCAGGCGAGCACGTGCTCCATGATCTCCGGCTCGCGCGCGTCGAACATGATGTTCGGGTGCAGGTTGCCGTCGCCGGCATGGAACACGTTGCCGAGCAGCAGCCCGTAGCGGTCGGCGATGGCCGAGATCTGGCTCATCACCTCTACCAGCTTGCTGCGCGGCACGACCGTATCCACGATGTAGTAGCTGGGCTTGATGCGGCCCAGCGCCCCGAAGGCCTCCTTGCGCGCCTGCCACATTCTGGCCCGCCCGGCCTCGTCCTGCGCTTCGCGCAGCTCGGAGGCGCCTGCCTCGCGGCAGATGTCGCGCAGCAGCTCGGACTGGTCGTCTACGGCCTCACGAATGCCGTCGAGCTCCACGATGAGCACCGCGCCGGCGTCCTCGGGGAAGCCCACGTGGAAGGCCGCTTCCACCGCCTGGACCACCAGCTTGTCGATGAGCTCGCAGGCGGCCGGCAGCAGCCCGCGGGCGATGATCGTCGAAACCGTCCGGCTGGCGCGCTCGATCGAGTCGAACACCGCCAGGAACGTCCGCACCACCTCCGGCTTGGGCATCAGCCGCACCAGGATCTTGGTGGTGATAACCATCGTCCCCTCGGAGCCGACCACGCAGCCCACCAGGTCGTAGCCCGGCTTGTCGGGCACGTACTCGCCGTCCGCGCAGGACCCGCCGAGCTCGACGGTCTCGCCATCCGGCAGCACGGCCTCCAGCCCGAGGACGTGGTTCGTCGTCATGCCGTAGGCCAGGCAGTGCGGCCCGCCTGAGTTCTCGGCCACGTTGCCGCCCAGCGTGCAGGACTTCTGCGACGACGGATCCGGCGCGTAGAACACGCCTTGCGAGCTGAGGCTGTTGCTCAGCTCCACGTTCACCAGCCCAGGCTCAACCAGCGCCGTCCGGTTCTCCAGGTCCACCTTCAGGATGCGGCTCATCCTGGGCGTGAGGACCACAATCCCGCGCTGGCTGGCGACCGCGCCGCCGCTCAAGCCGGTGCCCGCGCCCCGCGCCGTGACCGGCAAGCCGTACTTGCGCGCCACCCTCACGATGGAAGCCACCTGCTCCGGCTCGGTCACGAACACCAGCGCATCCGGCTGCTGCTTGTCGTGCGCGCCATCCAGCTCGTAGGCCAGCAGCTCGACAGGATCTGAGAGGACGTTCTCCCGGCCTACCACCGCCGCCAGGTCGCCGATGAGCGACGGCGCCGCAACCGCCATAGGCCCATAGGATAGGCTGTGGGGCGTGACTTACGACCTGGCCATCATCGGCGCCGGAATCCTGGGGCTGGGCACGGCGCGAGAGCTGCTCAAGCGGCACCCGGACCTCAAAGTGGTGGTGCTGGACAAGGAGCCAAGCATTGGCGTCCATCAGACCGGCCACAACAGCGGCGTCATTCACTCCGGCATCTACTACGCGCCCGGCTCGCTCAAGGCCAAGCTGTGCGTGCAGGGCTCGCGCGAGATGTACGCCTTCTGCGCCGAGCGCGGCATCCCCACCGACCGCTGCGGCAAAGTCATCGTGGCCGTCACCGAGGACGAGCTGCCACGCCTCGAGAACCTCTACCAGCGCGGCACCGCCAACGGCGTGCAGGGGCTGGAGATGATCGGCCCCGAACGGCTTCGGGAGATCGAGCCCTACTGCGTGGGCGTGAAGGCGCTGTGGTCGCCCAACACCGGCATCATCGACTACACGCTGGTCAACGCCGCCTACGCCGAGGATGTCCGCTCCGCCGGCGGCGAGATCCTGCTCTCGCGCGAAGTCACCCGCCTGCAGATGCGGCCGGACGGTATGGTGCTCTCGACCACCGGCGGCGAGATCGAGGCGCGCCACGTCGTAGCCTGCGCCGGGCTCTACGCCGACCGCCTGGCGCAGCTCACCGGCGGCTCAAGCGAGCCCCAGATCGTGCCCTTCCGCGGCGACTACTGGATGCTCAAGCCGGACAAGCGCCACCTCGCCCGCAACCTCATTTACCCCGTGCCCGACCCGTCCTTCCCCTTCCTGGGCGTGCACTTCACCCGCCGCATCGACGACGGCTCCGTCTGGCTCGGGCCCAACGCCGTCCTGGCCTTCGCCCGCGAGGGCTACGAGCGCCTGAAGGTCGTGCCCGACGAGCTGATCGAGGCGCTGCGCTATCCCGGCTTCCAGAAGCTGGCAACCAAGTACTGGAAGACCGGCATGGCCGAGATGGTCCGCGACTTCAGCAAGATGGCCTTCCTGCGGTCGCTCCAGAAGTACATCCCCTCGCTGACCGCGGGCGACCTGGAGATTGGTCCCTCGGGCGTGCGCGCCCAGGCGCTCGCGCCGGACGGCACGCTGGTCGACGACTTCGTGTTCGACGTGCAGGGCACGCAGGTCATCCACGTCCGGAATGCGCCCTCGCCGGCGGCGACGTCGTCGCTGGCCATTGCCCGACTGATCGCCGACAAGGCCGAGGAGGTCTTCAGCCTCCCGGCGACGCACACCGCTGCTGAAGGAGTTACCGCGTGAGCTACGAAAACGTCCTCTACGAGAAGTCTGGCCCGGTGGTCACCATCACGCTGAACCGGCCGCAGACGCTGAACGCCATCTCGCGTGAGCTGGAGAACGAGCTCCACCAGGCGCTGGACGAGGCCGACGCCGACGATTCGGCGCGCGCCATCATCCTCACCGGCGCCGGCCGCGCTTTCTCGGCCGGCTACGACGTCGGCCCGCGGCCGGACGGCTCGAAGAGCCGCCTGGATCCTACCGGCGGCGACATCGCCGAGTTCCTGAAGGAGTGGTGGACGGGCGACACCAAGAGCGCCGACAAGCTGCTGCACCTGTGGCGGCTGGGCAAACCGGTGATCGGCGCCATCAATGGCTGGGCGATGGGCGGCGGCTTCTGGTACTCGCTGGCCTGCGACATGAGCATCGCCGCCGCGAGCGCAGTGTTCGCGCAGCCCGAGGTGCGGCACATCTCCAACAGCACCTTCCTGTTCCCGGCCCTGGTCGGCTGGAAGATCGCCCATCGCTACACCCTGACCGGGGACCACTTCGACGCCCAGGAGGCGCTGCGCATCGGCATCGTGAACGAGGTCGTGCCCGACGCCGAGCTGCTTCCCCGCTGCCAGGCGCTGGCGGAGCGCATCGCCAAAGTGCCGGAGCCGTCTGTCCGTCTGAATAAGGCCGTCACCTGCATGGGCTTCATGGCCATGGGCCTCGGCTCGGCCATGCTCCTGAACGGCCCGCTCTCGGCGCTGGCGCACGGCTCCTTCAACACCCAACGCGCGGAGCTGATGCAGCTCCTCGCCACCGGCGGGCTCCGCGCCTTCCTCGAAGCCCGCGACGGCCCGTTCTACCCCGAGCCCTTCGGCCCGAAGTCCAAGCCGAAGAGTTAGATGATCGCCAGGTCCTTGTGCTCCCCGTACACGGACCGGAGGGCATCGCAGATCTCGCCGATGGTGGCGTAGGCTCGGACGGCTTCGATCGTGGCCGGGCAGATGTTTTCGGAGGGGTTGGCGGCGGCTGAGCGTAGGCGGTCCAGGGCCGCGACGACGGCGGTGTTGTCGCGGGAGGAGCGCAGCGCTGCCAGCTTGGCGGCCTGCCGCTCGCCGACGGTGGGGTCCACTCGGAAGGCTTTCACCTGGCTGGGCTCGTCAGTGCGGTATTTGTTCACGCCGACCACCACCTGCTCGCCGCGCTCGACGCGCTGCTGCTGCTCCCAGGCGCCGCGCGCGAGCTCGCGCTGCATATAGCCGCTGTCGATGCACGCCACGGCGCCGCCCATGTCGTTGATGTGCCGGATCTCGGCCTCGGCCTCCTCCTCGATCCGGTTCGTCAGCGCCTCCACGTAGTAGGAGCCGCCCAGCGGGTCCACGGTGTTGCAGGCGCCTGACTCCTCGGCCACGATCTGCTGCGTTCGGAGGGCGATCCGCACCGCCTCGTCGGTCGGCAGGCCAAGGGCTTCGTCGTAGGCGGTGGTGTGCAGGGTCTGGATGCCACCCAGCGCGGCGGTCATCGCCTGCAGCGCCACGCGGATGACGTTGTTGAAGGGCTGCTGCGCCGTGAGCTGGCTCCCGGCGGTGAAGGTATGGAAGTGGAGCTTGCTGGACTCCGGGTTTTTGGCGCCGTACTTCTCGACCATCATCCGCGCCCACACGCGGCGGGCGGCGCGGAATTTGGCCACCTCCTCGAGCATGTCCATGCCCGACGAGAAGAACACCCAGATGCCGGGCGCGAAGGCATCGATGTCTACCCCCTTGGCCAGGCAGTCCTCGATGTAGGCCTGGGCGTTGGCGAAGGTGAAGGCGATTTCCTGGACGGCCGTCGCCCCGGCCTCGCGGATGTGATAGCCGCTGACGCTGATCGGCACCCAGTTCGGCAGGTGCTCGGCGCAGTACTGGATCACGTCCGTGCACAGCCGCAGCGACGGGCGCGGCGGGTAGATCTGCGTGCCGCGTGAGATGTACTCCTTCAGCACGTCGTTCTGGATGAGCACGCTGTACTCGCTCGCGGGCACGCCCTGCTTCTCGCCGGCCACGATGTACATCGCCAGCATGATGTGCCCGATGGCGTTGGCGGTCGTTCGCCACTGGCGCACCTTGGTCATGGGCACGCCATCGGTCAGCGCCTCCATGTCCTGCAGGCTGGCGATGGCCACGCCGACCTTGCCGACCTCGCCCTCGGCGATGGGCGCGTCCGAGTCGTAGCCGATCTGCGTCGGCAGATCGAGGGCTATCGACAGGCCGGTGGCCCCGTTTGCGATCAGCTGCTTGTAACGGACGTTGGTCTCCTCCGCGCTGCCGTACCCGCCGTACTGGCCGAACGTCCAGAACTGGCCACGGTACATGGCCGGATCGATCCCGCGCGTGTACGGGTACTCGCCCGGAAAGCCGAGGTCTCGCTCGTAGTCCAGGTCCGCCACGTCCGCCGGCGTGTACACGTCCTGCACCTCAAACCCGCTCGGCGTTCGCAGCGCCTCCCGCCGCAGCGCCTTCCCGGCCAGCTTGGCCCTACGCCACTCCTCCCGCCGGCGCCGAATCTCCTCCGAAGTGCTTCGGTCAAACGCTATGGCCATTGCAGCATGCCTCCTATTCAGCAGCTTATACTGCGAGCGTGAGCGCCGAGTTCTGGGCTGTCATTGGCACAGCCGTAGCGATCCTGGTGGCGATCGGCGCTCAGCACCGCGACCTGCACGTGCGGCTGGACCGAATCGAAGCGCGGATTGATCGCGTGGAGTCGCGGATCGACCGGCTCGAGGCACGTATCGAGCGACTCGAGCAGCGAGTCGAGGGCCTCGCCGAGCGTCTCTCTCGCCTGGAAGGTCACTTCGATGAACTTCGCGCCTGGGTGCAGGGGCCGACTCGCGGTACTCGGCCACCGGCGGCCTAAAACAGCGTAAATCCCGGCGGGAGAGGGCCGCGGCCGGTGGCGGCCAGAATGACCTCGGCGGCTCGGCCGCGGCGGACCAAGAGCTCGGCCGTCAGATCCATCGTCAGCCGCAGGGCAGGCTCGGGCGCCTGCAGCGGCTCGCCGAGGGCGGACGCGAGGTCGAGGCTGTGGACGGTGAGCTCGAACACTCGGCTCGGGATGTAGTCGGCCAGCCGGATCGTTCCGAAGGGTGTTGGCAGGAGGACGTCGTCCGGCGTGGCATCAACAAGCGACAGCACCCGTTGCACGATGTCTCTGGCCGATGCCACTGGATCGTCGCCCAGCGCGGCGCCGGCTTCCCGGCCACGTTCGGCCACCTGGCCAGGGTCGGCGCGATCCAGCGCGCTCGCGAAGTAGTCGGCTGAGGAGCCAAGCTGGGCCTCGCCACTGGCCGGCGTTTGCAGGTAGGTCTCGATGGTCGTAAACGCCCGTAGAGCGTGGCCGAGCAGGTCGCGCACATTCCACTCGCCCAGCGCCGGCTTCGTCCAGCCGTCCGCCGGAATGGAGCCGGCCAGCGCCAGCAGGTAGCCGGCGGCATCCTTCAGCGCCTTCCTGGCTTCGGCGCTAGCTGACGCGGACAATCACGCACTCGCCTTCGCCGATCCCACCGCACAGGGTCGCCAGCCCGAGCCCTCCGCCGCGCCGCTGCAGCTCGTGAGCGACGGTGAGCACCAGCCGCGCGGCGGTTGCGCCCGTCGGATGGCCCAGCGCGATGGCGCCGCCGTTGACGTTGGTCTTGGCGCGAATCGCCTCCATGCGTGCGGCGTCGCCGCCGGCCAGTAGCTTGGTGCTGACCAGTGGCATAGCCGCGAATGCCTCGTTGATCTCGATCAGGTCAATGTCGTCGATGCTGAGCCCCGCCTCGGCCAGCGCCTTCTTGGCGGCTACTGCCGGAATCGAAGCCAGCTTGTCAGGGTGCCCCGAAACCTGGCTCCAGCCGACGATGCTGGCGAGGGGCTGGCAGCCCCGCTGCTCAGCCACGTCCTGGCCCATCAGCACCACGGCCGAAGCGCCGGTGTTCAGGCCCGGGGCGTTGCCGGGCGTCACCGTCTTGGAGCCATACACGGTCGGCAGCTTGGCCAGCTTCTCCAGCGTGGTATCCCGCGGCGACTCGTCGCGGTCGAAGCAGATCGGCGGGCTCTTGCCCTGCGGCACTTCGATCGGCACGATCTCGTCGGCGAACCGGCCGGCTTCCCAGGCCGCCTTCCACAGCTCCTGGCTGCGCAGCGCCCAGGCGTCCTGCTCCTCGCGGCCGATGCCGAACTCCTCGGCCTCGTCCGCGGCTTGGACGGCCCGCGGCTTGCCGGTCATGGGATCCGCGATCACGAGCTGATCCTTGAGCTGGATGTCGCCCAGGCGGTGTCCCCAGCGCATGTCATGCACGAAATACGGCACCTTGCTCATGTTCTCGGTACCGCCGGCTACGGCGATGTTGACGTCGCCGGCCTGGATGCCGCGGCGGGCCATGGTGATGGCCGCCATGGACGAGCAGCAGGCACGGTCCACGCTGTTGGCGTTCTTAGTTTCAGGGATGCCGGCTTTCAGCATGCTCTGACGAGCGATGGACCGGTCGCTGCCGGGCAGGTTGATACCCATATCCACTTCGTCGACCTCGTCCGGGGCGACGCCCGCTTTCTGGATGGCCTCGCGGATGACGACGCCGCCCAGCTCCGGCAGCCAGAAGTCCTTGAGGGCGCCCCCAAAGGCGCCGAACGGGGTTCGGACTCCAGAGGCGAGGACTACTTGTCGCATGCGCTGGCTCCTAAACGCACCATCAAATCACCTCTCCCTGCCGCAGCTCGGCAATCCGCCGCTCGTCATAGCCCAGCTCCCTCAGCACGGCGTCCGTGTGCTCGCCCAGCCGCGGAGCGGGTCCCACCAGCGTCTCTGAGGCTGACAACCGGGGTACCGGGCCGGCCATTTGGTAGGGGCCGATGATGGGGTCCTCGATGGTAGGGAGCATCTGGCGGGCTTGGAGGTGGGGGTCGGCGAACATGTCGTCGGCGTTCTGGACGGGGCCGACGGGCAGGCCTTGCGCCAGCAGCTCGTCGGTCGCCTGCGCCTTGGTGCGCGCGGCGAACCACTCGGAGGCCACCGGCTCCCAGCGCTCGCGGTGCTCGCAGCGGCCGGGGCCTGACTGGATGGCGGGATCATCCAGCAGCTCGGGGTCGCCGATGGCCTGACAGAACTTCTTCCAGTCGGCCTCGATGGCGCAGATGAGCGCCACATAGCCATCCTGGCAGCGGTACGGCCCCCAGGGCGCGATGAAGCGCTCGACGCCGCGCGTGATCGACTGGCCGGTCAGCGAGTAGGCCATTACCGAGCGCTCGGACAGGGCCACCATCGCGTCGAGCATCGACACGTCGACGTACTGGCCGCGGCCGGTGACCGTCCGCTGAAACAGCGCCAGCATGGTGGCGAATGCCGCCCACAACCCGCTCACCGAATCGCCCAGGCTCACACCGAGCCATGTCGGCGGGCCCTCTGGATCCTGGCCGCACGTCTCCATCAGGCCGCCCATCGCCTGAGCGATAATGTCGTAGGCCGGCCGGTCGCTGTAGGGGCCCGCGTAGCGTGGATCGCTGCCGAAGCCGCTGACGCTGGTGTACACCAGCCTCGGGTTCAGCTCGCCGAGGACGGAGTAGCCAATCCCCAGCCGGTCGGCAAGCCCGGGCTTGAAGTTTTCGACCACCACGTCCGCCGTCTTGACCAGCTCCTTGTAGACGGCCTGGCCCTCCGGCTTGGTCATGTCCAGGGTGATGGACTTCTTGTTCCGGTTGAACCGCAGGTAGTAGCCAGAGTTGCGCTCGCCTGCCTCGTTCTTCTTGATGGGCGCCATCTCGCGCGCCGGATCGCCCCTGCCGGGCCGCTCGATCTTGATGACCTCCGCGCCCTGATCTGCCAGGATCATCGTGCAGTACGGAGCCGCGATCTGCTGCTCGAAACCCACCACGCGAATGCCGTCGAGAGGTCTAGGAGCCGGGGACAACGGTCTCCTCGGGCAGCGGCGAGCCTGGCGGATCACCGATGCAGGCGATGGCCTCGATCTCAATCAGCGCATCGTCCTCCCACAGCGAGGTCACGCCGAACAGGGACTGCGCCGGGTAGTGCTTGCCGAAGTGACGGCGGTAGGCCTGGCCAATCTCCTTGCGCTTGGCCAGGTAGTCATCCCGGTCCCGCACGAAGTAGGTCAGCTTGACGACGTCTTCCGGCCTGCCGCCGGCCTCGGCGACCACTTTGCAGATGTTGGCGATGGCGTCCTCGAACTGCGCGACCAGGTCGCCCGGCGCCCTGATGCGCCCGGACGCGTCCTGGCCGGTCGCGCCGCCCAGGAAGAGCATCGTGCCATGGCACTTCACGGCGTAGGCGAAGCCCACCGGCTTGGCCATGCTCGGCGGATTGACGATCTCGTTGGCCACAGGTCAGACCGTCAGGTCGAGGTCTTCCGGAAGCTCCAGGTCGATCTGCTCGCGCGGCGGGAACTTCAGGCCGACGGCTCGCATGGTGGGCTTGATGTCCTCAACATACTCACGCATCACCTCGTCGCTCTTGCGGCGCTTGAGGCCGGCGCTCACCGCGTAGGTGTTGCCCTCCGTGTATGGCCGGCCGAACGAGCGCATTGAAATGGTGAGCCACTTGTCGAACAGGCGCTGCGCCTCAGCCCGGCTGGCGTCGTCGGTCACCAGCTTTTTGAGCGCCCACTCGCCGAAGCCCTCGTGGCCGGCTTCCTCCTCCAGGATCTTGCCCACGATCTCCGAGTAGGGCTTGTAGCTGCAGTCCTTGTACTCCGACAGGTGCTTGCCGCCGGCGCGGTCGTTCAGGAACAGCGACATCACGGTCTCCAGCCACGACTCAGGCATCGGCACGATATCGGGATTGGCGGCCAGCCGCTCCTTCACGACCTCCGTCACGTCGCGCTTGAACTCCTTGCGGTACAGCTCGACGACCGACTCGTAGTGCTCCAGCTCCTCCATGCACTCGTCCGCCATCAGCTTGCGCAGGCGCAGATCGGGCGCGAACTTCACGCAGTGGCCCATCAGCTCGGCCGCCGTCCACTCGCGGTAGGCCTGGCTTTCGAGGAACTGCTTGACGATGTGCCGGTAACGGTCGTCCGGGGCGTCGGCCAGCGAATCGATGCGCCGCTGAGGCGCGGTAGCGGCCATGGGTCCAGTGTATACCTCGGTTTTGGACCCTACGCGCAATACTGTCTGGAATGATCGAATTCGCCGAAGGTGAGCTCGACTGGATCGAGGCGATCACCGATCCAGAGGAGGAGAACTTCGTCGTTTTCAAGCGCCAGATCGTGCGCAGCCTCAAGCCACTCATCGGCGAGGGCGTGGACGTCCGCGGCTTTCTGGGGAAGGTAGAGGCCCTCTCGGCCGTCGAGACGCTGTCCCTCATGGCGACGGTGGGCCTGCGGCGCGACGAGCCGCGGCTGGACGATGACGACGAGTTCGAGTTCGATGAGGAAGAGGACGAATTCGACGATGAGGACGAGTTCGACGAAGGCTGAGCATCTGGAGCTCCGACCCTCTCCCTAGCCCTCTCCCAGAGGGAGAGGGAAAATAGGGTATGCGACGCCACGGCGAGCGGATCCGGGTGGTCGTCGCCAAGCCTGGCCTCGACGGGCACGACAAGGGCGCCAAGATCGTGGCCCGCCTGCTGCGAGATGCGGGCATGGAGGTCATCTACACCGGCCTGCACCGATCCATCGACGACATCGTGAGCATCGCCATGCAGGAGGATGCCGACGTCATCGGCCTGTCGATCCTGTCGGGCGCGCACCTGCCGCTGTCCAAGCGCCTGCTGCAGCGGCTCGACGAGGAGGATATGCGCGACGATGTGCTCGTGCTGGTGGGCGGCGTCATCCCGAACGACGACCTACCCAAGCTGAAGGAAGCTGGCGTGGACGGCGTGTTCCCCGTGGCCACGCCGTTCGAGGAGATCGTCTCATTCATCCAGGAGAAGGTGGAATGAAGCTGGAGAGCGGCATCGACGTCAAGAAGGTCTACGACCAGCACGACCTGGAGGGCTGGAACCCGGACACCGAGCTGGGCCAGCCGGGCGAGTATCCCTTCACGCGCGGCATCCATCCCGGCATGTACTGTGACCGGGTCTGGACGATGCGCCAGTACACCGGCTTCGGCAGCCCTAAGGACACCAACGAGCGCTTCAAGTTCCTGATCGATCACGGCCAGACGGGCCTGAACGTGGCCTTCGACCTGCCCAGCCAGCAGTGCTTGGACTCGGACGACCCCCTGGCGGAGGGGGAAGTCGGCCGCGTCGGCATGGCCGTGGACAGCCTGCGCGACTTCGAGGTCGCCTTCGACGGCATCCCCATCGACAAAGTCAGCGTGTCGCTGACCATCAACGCCCCCGCGGCCATCATGATCGCGATGTTCCTGGTGGTGGCGGAGCAGAAGGGCATCCCGCTGGAGAAGGTGCCCGGAACGGCCCAGAACGACATCCTGAAGGAGTACATCGGCCGCGGCGCATGGGTATTCGACGTCCCCGGCGCGATCAAGCTCATCGGCGACACGATCGAGTTCTGCGCCAAGGTAGCGCCACGCTATTCGCCGGTGTCCGTCTGCGGTTACCACGTGCGTGAGAGCGGCGCGACCCCGGCCCAGGAGATGGCCTACGGCTTCGCCATCGCCGAGGAGTACATCCAGAACGTCCTCGACCGCGGCCTGAACATCGACCACTTCGCCGGGGGCTTCTCGTTCAACTTCAACGTCTACGGCAACCTATGGGAGCAGGTGGCGAAGTTCCGCGCCGGGCGGCGCTTGTGGGCACGGCTCCTCAAGGAGAAGTACGGCTCGACCAATCCGCGCTCGCAGTGGCTGCGGATGATCGCCGGCGGCGGCGGCAGCGGCCTGACCTGGGAGGAGCCAGAGAACAACATCGTGCGCGGCGCCTACTACGCCCTGGCCGGCGCCCTTGGCGGCGCCCAGACCATGGCCCTGTGCTGCTACGACGAGGCATACACCATCCCCACGCCCAAGGCGCAGCTCATCTCGCTGCGGACCATGCAGATCCTGGCCGAGGAGATCGGCCTGAACAACACCGTCGATCCGTTGGCCGGCTCGTACTTCGTGGAGTCGCTGACGAACGAGATGGAGGCGCTCATCAAGGCCCACATGGACGAGGTGGACTCCTGGGGCGGCATGGTCCGCGCGGTTCGCGAGGGCCTGATCCAGGAGAAGGTCTCCGCCCAGGCATACGACTACGAGCGCCGCCTGCGCACCGGCGAGGAGGTCAAGATCGGCGTCAACAAGTACGTGACCGGCGAAGCGGAGCGCCAGGAGGTCCAGCTGCATCCCTACGACGAACCCTCCGTCACCGCCAAGATCGACGAGCTGCACTCCCTCCGCGCCACCCGCGATCAAGCCGCCGTCGACCGCTCCCTGGCCCAACTGGAGGCCGCCGCCCGCGAGGGCGTGAACCTCATGCCGATCCTCATGGATACGGTAAAGACGTACGCCACCGTGGGCGAGATTTCCAAGGTGTTGCTCCGCGTCTTCGGCCCCTACCGGGAGCCGGCCACTGTCTAATTTGGACCCACCCGCCCGCCCGAAACCCCCATGAGCGACACCCTCGAGGGCGTGCGTGTGCTCGACCTCACTCGCATGCTCAGCGGCCCCTATGGCTCCCTGATTCTGGCCGATATGGGCGCCGAAGTGATCAAGATTGAGCCGCCCGGCGAGGGCGATCCGATGCGGGAGATGGGCCCTCCCTTCCTGGAGGGGCACACTTCGGCCTACTTCCTGGCCGCCAACCGGAACAAGAAGTCCGTCACGCTCGACCTGTCCAAACCGGAAGGCAAGAACGTCTTCCTCCGGCTGGTCAAGCACGCCGACGTCGTGTTCGAGAACTTCCGGCCCGGCGTGACCCAGCGGCTGGGCATCTACTATCAGGCGTGCAAGGTCCGCAACCGCGGCATCATCTACTGCTCGCTATCCGGCTTCGGCCAGGACGGCCCCTATCGCGACCTGCCGGCGTTCGACCTCGTCCTCCAGGCGATGGGCGGCGGCATGAGCATCACCGGCGAGCCGGGCGGCGCGCCCGTTCGAGCGGGCGTTCCTCTGGGCGACCTGGCAGGCGGCATGTTCGCCGCCACGGCGATATCGGCCGCGCTGTGGCGGCGCGACCGAACCGGCGAGGGTCAGTACATCGACGTTTCCCTGCTGGACGCGCAGGTCTCGATGCTCACCTACGTCGCCCAGTACTACCTGGCAGACGGCCGCGTCCCCGGCCCGGCCGGGAGCGCCCACCAGAGCGTCGTCCCCTACCAGGCCTTCAAGACGCAAGACATCTGGATCGTGGTGGCCATCTTCGTGGAGCGCCACTGGGCCTCCTTCTGCGAGGCGCTGGAGCTGCCGGAGCTCGCCGCCGATCGGAGGTTCGCCACCAACCCCGACCGCCTCCACAATCGCGCCGAGCTGGTCCAGCTTCTGACTGAGCGCTTCCAGCAGCGGAGTGGCGATGAGTGGATCGCGCGCCTACGCGCCGCCGGGGTCGCCGCGGGACCCATCAACACTGTGGATAGAGTGCTCTCGGACCCACAGGTGCTCCATCGCGGCATGGTGGCTTCCGTCGAGCACCCCGTTGCCGGCAGCCAGCGCATTCTGGGCAACCCAATCAAGAGCGGGTCGCGCGACGAATTCCAGCCATCGCCGCTGCTCGGCCAGCACACGGATGAGGTGCTGGCGGCCGCCGGCCTAAGCCCAGCTGAGATCGATGCCCTCCGAGACAAGAAGATCATCTAGGTGGCTCAGCACTCAGCACTCAGCACTCAGCACTTCCGAGTGGGCTTCGACGTGGGCGGCACCTTCACGGATTTCGTCCTTCAGAAGCCGGACGGCGAGCTGCTGACCGGCAAGCGGCTCACGACCTACCCCGACCCGTCCGAGGCGTGCCTGGGCGGGCTGGAGGAGATCATCGGCCGATCCGGCCTGACCTGGCAGGAACTCCAGCAGGCGGTGCATGGGACCACGCTCGGCTCGAACGTGGTCATCGAACGGAAGGGCAAAGGCGTCGCCCTCGTTACGACGGCGGGCTTCCGCGACGTGCTGATCATCGGCCGTGAGAAGCGCTACCAGGTCTACGACCTGTTCATCGAGAAGCCGGCGCCGCTCATCCCACGCCGGATGATCCGGGAAGTCGACGAGCGCCTGATGTTCGACGGCGCCGAGCTGCGCCCGCTGGACGAAGCGCAAGCCCGCGCGGTCGTGCGCGAGCTGGCTGCCGAGGGCGTGACGACGCTGGCCGTGTGCTTCCTGCACAGCTACGTCAACCCTGCGCACGAGCGGCGAATGGCCGAGATCGCCGCCGAGGAGGCGCCCAACATCACGGTCACGGTGTCGTCCGAGGTCAGCCCCGAGTTCCGCGAGTACGAGCGCACCTCGACCACGGTGGTCAACGCGTACGTGATGACGGCCATTCGCGAGTATCTGGAACGTATGGCCGGCGAGCTGAGGCAACGTGGCTACGCTGGCAAGCTGTACGTCATGCAGTCGAGCGGGGGCATCGCCACCTCCGAGGCGATGGAGCGCCACCCCGTGCGGATGATCGAGTCCGGTCCGGCCGCGGGCGCGCTGATGGCGGCGACGTACGGCAAGCTCACCGGCTGCCCCGACCTGATCTCGTTCGACATGGGCGGCACCACGGCGAAGCTGTCGCTCATCTCCGGCGGCCAGCCCGATACCGTGGGACAGTTCGAGCTGCACAAGGTGGGCCTGGCGGCCGGCAGCGGCATCCCCATGAACGTCCAGGCCATCGACCTGGTGGAGATTGGCGCCGGCGGCGGCTCCATCGCCCAGGTCAGCATGGGCGTGATCCACGTCGGTCCGGAGAGCGCCTCGTCCGACCCCGGCCCGGTCTGCTACCGCCGCGGCGGCACCCGCCCGACGGTGACTGACGCCAACCTCCTGCTCGGCTATCTCAACCCGAGCTACTTTGCCGGCGGCACGATGGATCTCGATCTTCGCGGCGCTCAAGCTGCCATCGAGGAGCAGATCGCCCGCCCCCTGGGGCTCAGCCTCGAGGAGGCGGCATGGGGCATCCACACCATCGTGAACACGAATATGGAGCTCGCCACGCGCGTTGTCTCGATCGAGCGCGGGCACGACCCGCGGCAGCTGTCGTTCATCGCCTTCGGCGGCTCAGGGCCGGTGCACGGCTGCCGCCTGGCGCAGGCGCTGCGGATCCCGCGGGCGATCATGCCCGCTTCAGCCGGCGTGACCTCGGCGCTGGGCCTACTCGCGGCCGAGCTCAAGTTCGACCTCGCGCGCAGCTACCAGCGCCGGCTGACGGAGCTGGACTTCGATTACCTGAACGCCATCTACTCCGAGATGGAGGCCTCCGCGGTGGAGGTCATCCGCGAGTCCGCGGTCTCCGGCGAGCTCACCGTGCTGCGCACGGCCGACATGCGCTACGTTGGCCAGGGCTACGAGCTGACCGTGCCCGTGCCCCCCGGCCGGCTGTCCGAGCCCTCGGTTACCGCGCTGGCGAACGCCTTCAACGCCGCCTACGCCCGGCGCTACGGCTACTCCTCGCCTAGCGAGCCCATCGAAGCCACCACCTGGAAGCTGACCGCCTCCGGCGCCCGCCAGGCCATCTCCCTGCCTCGCTGCGCCGCTGACGGCACAGCCTCGCCCAAAGCCCGCCGGCCAGCCTACTTCCCCGAAACAGGCGGCTTCACCGACACCCCCATCTACGCCCGCGACGCCCTGCCCGCCGGCGCCGTCCTGGAAGGCCCTGCCATCGTCGAAGAGCGCGAGTCCACGACCGTGCTGCCCCCCGCCTGCCGCGCCACCGTGGATGAGTGGGCGAACCTCCTCGTGGAGCTGGGGCCACAGTAATGACCGATCCAATCACCCTCGCGGTCGTCTGGGGCGCGCTCCAGTCGATCGCGGTCGAGATTGGGACTACCGTCCACAAGACGGCCTACTCCGAACAGGCGCGGGAGGGGCAAGACTTCTCCGTGGCCGTGTTCGATCCGCAGGGCCGAATGGTCGCCCAGGGGCCGTACTCGCCCGGCCACATGGGGGCCATGTCGGCGGCCGTGCGGAATGCTTTGGCCGCCCATCCCATAAGCGACCTGCGGCCAGGCGACACGATCCTCCACAACGACCCCCTGCTGGGATCGGGCCACCTGCCGGACTTCTTCCTCGTCCAGCCGGCCTTCGTGGCCGGCCAGCTGGCGGGCTTCGTGGCCAACATCCTGCACCACACCGACGTCGGCGGCCAGCGGCCGGGTTCGCAGGCCGTGGAGGGCATCTTCGACTACTTCCAGGAGGGCCTTCGCATCCCGCCCACCAAGGTCTGGAAGGAG
>Ga0209062_1002136_pt1 | contig 28291 bp, 24 predicted proteins | sample Coa_R2_2_FD_187158 | JGI IMG/M metagenome (GOLD analysis project Ga0209062, IMG submission 187158) | Surface soil microbial communities from Centralia Pennsylvania, which are recovering from an underground coalmine fire - Coalmine... | ecosystem: Environmental > Terrestrial > Soil > Unclassified... | reverse complement strand
GTCGATCCATAGGAGCGCCTGGCCGCGGCGAGAACGGCCTCGCGGGCGGTCGCAATCTCGGCCTGCCTGTGGTCCTTGGTGCCAGGATCGCCGCGCAGGGCGTCCACCAGCGCCTCAAGGGTCAGGCGCGCATCGGCCACCAGGGCGATGCTGACGGGATACTGGCGGCCGATCTCCGACGGGTCGATATCCACGTGGATCGTGGCCTCGGGCACCGGCAGACGCCGCCAACCCATCCGTTCCACGCCGAGTTTCGAGCCCACGACCAGGGCCGCATCCGACGTTTCCAGCACATGGCGCACCTCGTCAGGGACCGAGTAACCGTTCGTGGCGATGACCAGGGGAAAGTCGCTCGGCAACACGTCCCTGCTCTTGCTGCCCAGCAGCACCGGCGCATGCAGCAGTTCCGCCAGCTCGCGCAGCGCCGCGTTACCCCCGGCAAATGTGACCCCGGCGCCGGCCAGAATGACCGGTCGCCGTGCCTCACGCAGCAGCGCCGCCGCCTCGGCCAGCCTGGCCGGCGATGGTGCCACCAGCGTGGGGTCGGAGGGAGGCTCGATCCTCACCTCCGCCTCCAACTCCAGCAGGTCCAGGGGAATCTGCAGGTAGGAGCCGCGCGGTCGTCCGCCGCGCATCTGGCGAAACGCGTCGTAGATAGCATCGGCGATCTCCTCGACGCTCTCCACAACCCTTGTCCAGCCGGCCAGCGACTCCATCACCCCGAGCTGATCCTTGACTTCGTGCAGCAGCCCCATGGGCCGCCGCGTCGCCCTGCGCGGCAGGCTCGTGCTGAGCACGAAGAGAGGAATGGAGTCGGCGTAGGCGCTGGCCATCGGCGTGGCGATATTCGTCACGCCGGGCCCGGTGATCGTACAGGCCACGCCGACGCGGCCACCGGCCCTGGCATAACCTTCGGCCATGAAGCCGGCACCCTGCTCGTGCCGGGCCAGGATGTGGCGAAAGCCGGGCGTGGAGCGCATCGCGTCATAAAGCGGCAGCGTGTGCACGCCCGGAATGCCGAAGACGGTGTCCACGCCATGTGCTCGCAGCGCCGCGATTGCAGCCTGGGCGCCGGTCATGCGCGCCATAGTACTCTCCTCCTAACACCCACAACGTTCTGTCCGGTAGGACCGGCGACTGAAGTCGCCTGGCAGGGAGACGCCGCCTAAAGTCAGATAACGTCGCTCCGGAAGGCACTTCAGTGCCCGTCCCCTGCCATGACACTTCAGTGTCAGGCATCTCTCAACACCGAAAGTGTCCACTCCTACTTCCGTAAGTCGCCACTCTGCATCACTACGTTATCGGCGGGCCGGCCAGCCAATCGTAGCCGATCGTGGCGTCGTCGTGCGGGATGCGGCCCTCTTCCTTCGGGTCATAGGTCCGCGAGGTCACATAGAGCAAATGCGTGGGAGCCAGCGCCCTGCATCCATGGGCCACGCCGGGCGGAATCTTGACCGCCTGCGCCGGGTAGCACTCGCCCAGGAGGATCTCCTGGCGCTCGCCATGGGTGGGCGAGCCGTCGCGCGCATCGTACAGCGCCAGCTTGAGGGCGCCCACGGGCACGTACCACCAGTCGACCTGCGTCTTGTGAATGTGCCAGGCCTTGGCCACGCCGGCGTGCATGAAGCTATGGCTCAACTGGGCGAAGCCCTCCGTGAAGAAGTTGTCGGTGACGCGGATGACCTCGCGGAAGAAGCCGCGTTCGTCGGGATGCGTCGCTAGCTGCTTGATCTCCACGCCCTCGATCATGCCGGTCCATCTCCCTGGCGCGCCTGCAGGCGCCCCTCATACTGCTCGCGATAGTAGCGCTGGAACTCGCCGCCCTTGAGCGGCCGCCACCAGTCTTCATGGTCTCGATACCAGTCGACCGTCGCGGCAAGAGCCTGTTCGAACGAGTGGGACGGCTGCCAGCCCAGGGCACGCGCCTTGCTCGAGTCCAGGGCGTAGCGGCGGTCGTGCCCCGGCCGGTCGGGGACGTGGCGGATCAAGGAGTGCGGCTTGTCCAGCTGGCTCAGGATCCGGCGCACCACCGCGATATTCTCGCGCTCGTTGCCGCCGCCCAGGTTGTAGGCCTGACCGGGTGTGCCGCGCCGCAGGACGGCGTCGATGCCGGAAGCGTGATCGTCCACGTACAGCCAGTCGCGTCTCTGCCTGCCGTCGCCATAAACCGGCAACGGTAAGTCGTCGAGGGCATTGGTGATCATCAGCGGGATCAGCTTCTCGGGATAGTGATACGGCCCGAAGGTGTTGGAGCCGCGCGTCACCAACACCGGCAGCTCGTAGGTGATGTGATAGGCGCGCACCAGCATCTCGCCACCGGCCTTGCTTGCCGCGTACGGACTACGCGGCAGCATGGGGTCGTCTTCGCGCGACGCGCCGTGCTCGACGTGCCCGTACACCTCGTCGGTGCTCACAAACAGGGCCCGCTTGGTCCCGTGTGCCCGCACCGCCTCCAGCAGCACGTAGCTGCCATAGACGTCGGTGGTCACGAACGCTCCGGCGTCCAGGATGGAGCGGTCCACGTGCGTCTCGGCGGCAAAGTTGACCAGGGCATCGCAGCCGTCGAGGGCCGCGTCGACGTCCTGCCGGTTGGCGATGTCGCCGCGTATGAAGCGATAGCGCTCGTCGTGCGCGACGGGATCCAGATTGGCGAGGTTGCCGGCGTAGGTCAACTTGTCCAGGACCGTCACGCGCACATCGAGATGGTGGGTCAGCACATAGCGGACGTAGGCGCTGCCGATAAAGCCGGCCCCACCGGCTACCAGGATGTGCCGCGGGCAGTACTCGCTGCTCACAGCACCACCACCTTGCTGTGATCGCCCAGCAACAACTTGTATGCGCGCGGCTTGACTGGCGAGCGATGAACCTGCGCGTAGCGTCCGATCAAGCTATCTTCGATGCGGTGCTCGATATCCATGATACGGCTATACTCCAGCACGATGCTGTTGGCAATCTCGATGCCCTGCAGCACGCAGTCGTGATCGATAGAGGTGAACGGCCCCACATAGGAGTCGATGACCTGGCTGTTGGCGCCGATGACGAGCGGCCCGCGCAGCACGGAGTTCGTGATGCAGGCGCCCTCCTGCACGATGACCATGCCGGCGAGCCGGGATCTTTCGTCGACTGTGCCGCGGATCTCCGGCTTGAGGATTTCCAGCACCAGGCGATTGGCTTCCAGCATGTCCTCCATCTTCCCGGTGTCGATCCAGTAGCCGTCCAGTATTAGTGGCTGAACGTAAAAGCCGTGGTCGACCAACCATTGGATGGCGTCGGTGATCTCAAGCTCGCCCCGAGCAGACGGCACAATGCGATCGACCGCCTCGAAGACGTGGTGGTCGAACATGTAGACGCCCACGATCGCCAGGTCGCTCACCGCGTCCGCCGGCTTTTCGACCAGGCGTACGATGCGGTCGCCGTCGAGTACCGCAACGCCAAAATCGGATGGGTTCGCCACGCGATACAGCAGGATGCGGGCGTTGGCGTCACCATGCTCGAAATCCTCCACCAGGGGGGCGATACCCTCGCGGATGAAGTTGTCGCCCAGATACATCACGAAGCGATCGCGCCCCAGGAACTGGCGCGCGGTGCCGACGGCATGGGCCAGGCCGCCGGGACGATCCTGCTGGATGTAGGTCACGCACGCACCGAAGCGCCCACCGTCGCCCACCGCCGCCTTGATCTGTTCGGCCGTATCGCCCACGATGATGCCGATGTCTGTGATGCCGGCGGCGACCAGGTCTTCGATCGCATAGAACAGGACCGGCTTGTTGGCAACCGGGACGAGCTGCTTGGCGGCCGTGTACGTCAGCGGCCGGAGCCGCGTGCCCTTGCCACCGCTGAGAATCAACCCCTTCATCCGCCTACTGTCCTCCCCGCACCGTCAGATACTCGCCCAGGGCCGCCCGCCAGTGGCGCGGTCGCGTGATGCCGGCCGCGACAAGTTTCGCATTGTCCAGGACCGAGTACGATGGCCGCCTGGCTGCTGCGCCATACTCGGCGGCGGTGGTGGCGCTCAGTTGCGCCGGCACGCCGGCTAGCTCAAAGATGGCCCTTGCATAATCGTACCAGGAGGTTTCGCCCTGCGCCGTGCAATTGTACAGGCCCCAGGGCACGCCGCGCTCGACCATCTGCAGGGTAGCCCGTGCCACGTCGAGGCTGCTGGTTGGCGCGACGACCTGGTCGGCCACGACGCGAATCTGCCGGCCGCCGTTGGCCAGGCGCAGCATCGTCTCGACGAAGTTGCCATGGCGACTGCTGCGCCCGCCCTGACCAAACAGGCCGCACACGCGCAGGACATAGTGGCGCGTGCAATAGGCGGCGACCAGGTGCTCGCCGGCCAGCTTGGAAGCGGCATAGGCCGAGAGTGGGCGCGGCAGGTCCGACTCGGCGACGGGCACTCCGGGAAGGCCGTCCACCACGTAGTCGGTGCTGTAGTGCACCAGCACGGCCCCGCGGGTCTCCGCTTCGCGGGCCAGATTGCGCGGCCCCAGGGCATTGACGACGAAGGCCAGCCCCGGTTCGCGTTCGGCGTCGTCAACCCGATTGTAGGCGGCGGGATTGAGGATCAGGTCGGGCCCGGTCTCCTCGACAACAGCCTTCACCGCGTCCGGGTCGGCGATGTCCAGGTCGTCGCGACGATACGCGGCTAGGGTGTGTCCGGCTTCTGAGAAGACGGCGTTCAGATCGGCGGCGAGTTGGCCACCGGCACCGGTCAACAGTATGCGCATCACGTCTTAGTTAGCACCCGCCGCTTCTGTCGCCAGGTTCCGCTCGCGCAATACGCGGCGCCAGGCGCGTTGCGCCAGGGCGAACTGGACCACCTGCGCGCCCATGGCCCGCAGGCGGGCGGCCGTCTCCTCCTCGATCTCGCCCGTCTGCGCCATGTGTGGCTTGGAGCCGTGAATGGGCACGCCAATCGGGGTCGGCCACCCACGCAGCGCATGCACCACGTCACGCAAGGCGTTGCAGGTTTGCACGGTCGCCTGCGTACCGGCGCCGGTTGAAAGCACGCCGACAGCACGGCCATCCAGATACGGCGGATTGTCATTGTACAGGTACTGCAGGTAGTCCAGGGCGTTCTTCAGCGTGCCCGACATGGTTCCGTGGTAGGCCGGCGAGGCCAGGATCAAGCCGTCGGCGCGCCGCACCGCGGACAGCAGGGCCACCACGCCGGGGTGCTCCTCCATCTTGGGGGAGGGGTATAGCGGCAGGTCGAGTCCGTCCGCGGTGATGATCTCGGTCACCGCGCCCGCCTCCTCCGCGCCGCGCAGCGCCATGCGCAGCGCCACCTCGCTCTCCGATGGCCGCCGCAAGGAGCCACCGAGCCCCAGAACGAAGACAGGTCCTTCTGCCTCCTGAACTGCCATCGCAACCTCCAGTTTCGCCGACTTCTCCGACTCGGGCGCGTGCCAGAGCCACTTCAGACCTCGCCAGTGCCGTCAGCGCCGCGGCGGACGGCGCAAGACCATCTCGCGCAGTACCTCAAGAGTCCGATCGATCTCCTCGGGCGTGTTGTAATGGACGGGACCGATGCGCACGGCACCACCGCCCTCTTCCAGGCCAAGTCGCTTCATGACCTCCAGGGCGTAATAGTTGCCGTCCCAGACGAAGATGCCCTCATCTCCCAGCCGCTCCGCGACCTGGCGCGGCGTGTATCCTTCCAGCCGGCAGGCGACGGTCGGCGCGCGGTGATCGAACTGCTCGGGCTCGACGATGCCATAGACGTTCATGCCGTCAAGCTCCAGCAGGCCGCCGATCAAGCGCTGAGACAATTCCCGCTCATAGGCGCGGACCTCGGCCATGGCCGCGACAATGCGCTCGCGCCGGTTGTCTCCACGACCGGGTGCCAGCGAGGCCACGTAGTCCACGGCGGCCTGCACGCCGGCCAGGCATTCGAAGTTTGGCGTGCCCGTCTCCCAGCGATCCGGGATCTCATCCGGCGCCGGGCGCACTTTATACGGACGCAGGTCCTGGAGGTGGCTCGCCTTGCCGTAGAGAATGCCGATGTGCGGGCCAAAGAACTTATACGAAGAACAAACCAGGAAATCGCAGTCAAGCTCCTGCACGTCGATCAGGCCGTGCGGCGCGTAGTGCACAGCGTCGATCCAGGCCAGGGCACCGGCCTGGTGTGCCAGGCTCACGATGGAGGCCACGTCGTTGATGGTGCCCAGGGCATTTGAAGCGTACGTCGCCGCGACCAGCCGGGTGCGCGAGGAGAGCTTGCGCTCCAAGTCGTCGAGGTCGAGCGTGCCATGCTCCGGCACGATGTTGACGAACCGCACCGTCACGCCACGCTCCTCCTCGAGGGCCAGCCAGGGAGAGATATTGCCGTCGTGATCGAGCCCGGTGCACAGGATCTCGTCACCCGGCTTCAGGGTGCGGCCGATGGCCCGCGAGACGGCGAAGGTCAGCGTCGTCATGTTGGCGCCGAAGACGATAGCCTCCGGCCCGGGCGCGCCGAGGAAGTCGGCCATGGCGCGCCGCGCTTCCAGCACCGCGGCGTCGCTGCGCCGGCTGGTCAGAAAGGCGCCGCCCGAATTGGCGTTCGCGGTGTACAGGTAATTCGTGACGGCCTCGGCCACGCGGCGCGGCACCTGAGTGCCGGCGGGTGCGTCAAGGAAGACGCAGGGCCGGCCGTCCTGCAGGGTCATGGATAGAGATGGGAACTGCGCGCGGATGGCCTGCACGTCCAGCATTCTGACCTCAATCTCTCACGTTTCTGTACTCGGGCACCGCTCATGTCGCCGGATTGTTGAGCGCATTGGTGCTGCCGCTGCGGAAGCCATCCAGGTCGAGGGTGACGAAGCGGTAGCCAATCTCATGCAGGCGGGCCGTCAGCGCCGCGCGGACCTCCGGCTGCACCAGCATTGGCACGCTCTCCAGATCCACCTCGATGCGCGCGGTCCTGTCGTGGGTGCGGACCCGGACGTTATAGACGCCCAGCGAACGGATGTAGCGCTCGGCGGCTTCAATCATGCGCATCGCTTCCGGCGTAACCGCCTGGCCGTGCGGAATGCGCGAGGCGAGGCAGGCCATGGCCGGCTTATTCCACGTTGGCAGCCCCAGCTTGCGCGACAACTGGCGAATCTCCAGCTTGGTGAGGCCGGCCTCGACCAGCGGTCCCTCGACGCCCCACTCCGCGGCGGCGACCTGGCCGGGCCGGTGATCCCCCAGGTCGTCCACGTTCACGCCGTACACGACATGGGCAAGGCCAAGCTGATTGGCCAGGGGCTGCAGATTGGTGAATAGCTCGTTCTTGCAGTGATAGCAACGGTTTGCGTCGTTGAGGCGGTAGGCCGCGTTGAGCATCTCTTCGGTATACACGCGCTCCAGTCGCACGCCGATCAGGGCCGCCAGATCCTCGGCGGCGCTCACCTCATCCGACGGGATGGTCTCAGAGAGAGCGATCGCGCCGACGGCCCGCTCGCCAAGCTCGTCGTACGCGACTTTGAGCAGGAAGGTGCTGTCGACGCCGCCGCTGAAGGCCACCAGGACCGATCCCAGATCGCGCAGAACACCGCGCAACCGCTCGAGCTTGGCGTCGAGGTCTGCCTCCGAGGGCAGAGGCTTGATGGTAGTGAGCATCGGTTCTCCTTACGCTACGCGCTCTCTGAGACGCTGCAAGAGTGGGACCGCCTGCCGAAGCGTCTCCATCTTTTTGCAGAACACGAAGCGCACCTCGCGCCGGCCGTGCTCCCCGGAGTCGGGATAGAACGAGCTGCCGGGAACGGTAGCCAGTCCGATCTCTCGCACCAGGTAGTCCGACAGCTGCCGGTCGTCGTTCAGGCCCAGGCCTTCCAGCACGCGCGAGGCATCGGTCATGGCGTAGTAGGCGCCGGCTGGAGGGTCACACCGGAAGCCGGCCTCATGTAGCGCGCCGACGATGAAGTCGCGGCGCTCCTGGTACTCCCGGCGCAGCGTCTCGAAGTACTCCGGGCCGAGCCGCAAGGCGGCCGCGCCCGCCGCCTGCAACGGGTGAGCGGCGCCGCAGGTCACGTAGTCGTGCACTTTGCGCATGGCCAGGGTGACCCGCGGCGGGGCCACGGCGTAGCCCAGTCTCCAGCCCGTCACGCTGAAGGTCTTGGACAATCCGCTGATGCTGATGGTGCGCTCCGCCATGCCCGGTAAGGTCGCCGGCGGGATGTGCCGGCCGTCGTAGACCAGGTGCTCGTAGATCTCGTCGGTGTAGCACCAGGCATTGTACTCGTGACACAGTTGGGCAATGAACAGCAATTCGTCTTGCGAGTAGACCTTACCGGTCGGATTGTGCGGCGTGTTGACCACGATGCCCCGGGTACGCGGGCCAAAAGCTCGCCGCAACTCATCCCTATTGATGTGCCAGTCGGGGGGATGCAGGTATACGAAGCGCGGCGTGGCGCCGGCCAGGATGGTGTCCGGCCAGTAGTTCTCGTAGAAGGGCGCGAAGATAACGACCTCATCGCCGGGGTTGACCGTGGCCATGATCGCCACGAACATCGCCTCCGTGGAACCGGCGCAGACGGTCACCTCCCGATCGGGATCGATCTCCCTGCCCCACGCTTCCGAGGTCCTGTCGGCTATGGCCTGGCGTAAGAGCGGCGTGCCCCAGGTAATGGCGTACTGGTTGAGATCGGCCATGATGGCCTCGCAGGCCGCGCGTTTGACCTCCTCCGGCGCCGCGAAGTCCGGAAAGCCCTGCGCGAGGTTGATACCGTCGTGCGGGTGATACAGCGCGATCTGTCGCGTCATATCGCGGATGATAGAATCCGTGAATCCGGCGGCGATGCGTGCGATCTGCATGGCCTTACCCGTAGATCTCGCCTTCGTGGCTGACGGCCATATCGCCGTGCTCCTCCAGCCACTTCTCGGCATCCATGGCCGCCTTGCAGCCCTCGGCCGCGGCGGTCACGGCCTGCCGGTAGCGGTGGTCGTGCACGTCGCCGGCCACGAAGACGCCCTCGATGCTGGTAGACATGGCATCGCAGTCATTGGTCAGGGCGTAACCGCGATCGTCAAGCGGTATGACGTCCTTGAAGATGGCCGTCTGTGGCTCGTGCCCGATGGCCACGAACAGCGCATCGGTGGGCAGAATGCTTTCTTCTCCGCTCTTCACGTTGCGCAGGCGCAGCCCGGTGACGCGCGGCTGGCCGGTGGTCGCGTCGGGCTCGCCGAGCACCTCCTCGACCACCGAGTTCCAGATAAAGCTGATCTTCTCATTCTTCAGCACGCGTTCCTGCATCGTCTTGCTGGCGCGCAGGGTGTCACGGCGGTGGATTACCACGAGGTCGGAGGCGAAGCGCGACAGGAATTGGGCCTCCTCCATGGCCACGTCGCCGCCGCCCACCACCACCATGCGCTTGCCCCGGAAGAAGAATCCGTCGCAGGTGGCGCAACTGGAGACGCCGTGGCCGCGATAGATGTCCTCGCCGGGAATGCGCAACCATTTGGCGGCCGCGCCGGTGGCGATGATCAGGGCGCGTGCCTTGACCACCCGGTCGCCGGCCACCACGGTGAAGGGCCGCTCGGACACGTCAACGTCGGTCACGTCGCGGTCGACGATCTCGGCGCCGAAGCGCTCGGCCTGCTCCCTCATGCGGGCCATCAGCTCCGGCCCCTGGATGCCCTCCGGGAAGCCGGGATAGTTCTCAACGTCGGTCGTCAGCATGAGCTGCCCGCCGAACTCGTATCCGGCAAAGACCAGCGGCTGCAGGTTGGCACGGGCCGCGTACAGCGCCGCCGTGCACCCCGCCGGTCCGGAGCCGATGATCACGAGATGTCGCACCTCATCCGTCATGTGTCGCCTTGTCCTCTATCAAGATATGTTCATCTCGCATTATCACATACCGAGGCCGTTACGCCTCGTGGGCATAGCCGGCGACTGAAGTCGCCGGGCAGGGGACGACCGGCTACAGCCGGTTACGGACTGTAGGGGCGCGAACCGCAAGCGGGTACCCCAATACGCCATCCGTCCCCTGCCCGGCGGTTTTAACCGCCGGCTCCCCGACCGGGATCCCCTTTGGGGAGGCGCAGGCATCAATGGACGCAACATCTATCCACGCCATGGCTGAGAACGCCGCATCGACGCCCGCAAAATGTCCGTCGCCTCCACATCGAGCCGGCCATCGTCGTCCACTATCACACCGTACTGGTCGCGTGCGACCTGGCGAGAGACGACGCCATCGCGCACATCGGCCTCGACCAAGGCCGCATCGCGCTGAAGCGGATCTCCGTAGCCACCCCCGCCGGCGCCGATCAGCACCAGGCGATCGTTTCGCCTGAGCGCCAGCACGGCCTTGGCAGGAATCTGGACAAACGAATACTCGCCGCCCTCTCCCAGGCCGGCCAGCGCGGCCGCGCCGGGAAAGCCCCCGTTCAGGCCACGCGGGGCGAAGGCGGGATTCGTCTGCTCCACGTAGTAATTGCCGAACGCCTCATCGGCCAGCAACAGGTAATCGCGCCGCAGCCCCAGGCCGCCGCGATATGTGCCGGCGCCGCCCGAATCCGGTACCAGCTCGGTGCGCACGATGCGCCAGGGATATTCGAGCTCGGCTACCTCGGCCGGCAGGATGCCGCAGTTCGAGGTGTAGGTATCGACGGCATCGAGGCCATCCGCCCCGGGCATGGCGCCGTAGCCGCCGCCCAGGATATCGGTGATCAGCGCATTGCGCTCCCGCGACGCATCGTAGCCGCCAAAGCCGAAGGTCGGGAACGAGACATGGCAGGCGGCTATAGCCCTGTCCGGCAGGGCCTGAGACAGCGCGGCCAGGAGTACGTCGGTCAGCCGCTGGCAGGTGATGTGCCGCACGCTGACGGGCGCGGGCGAACGCGGCTGGACGATGGTGCCCGGACGTGTCAGAATGGTAATCGGACGCGTGGCACCGGCGTTCTGCGGTATGCCGGACCCCACGAACGACTTGAGCGCGAAATAGACGGCGGCATGCGTGCTGGCGTGCGGCAGGTTGATGGCGCCGCGCACCTGTGGCGCGCAGCCGGTTAGGTCGACCGTCACCTCGTCTCCGTCGACAACCACGCGCGCGTGCAGGCGCACCGGCTTATCGCGCTCCACACCGTCATCGTCCATGAAGCCTTCGGCCTCGTAGACTCCATCCGGCCAGGTGGCGATTTCGTCGCGCACGCGGCGCTCCGTGTACAGCATCAATTGGTCGGCGTAGTGGGTCAGTGTCTCGGCGCCGTAATGCTCGGCCAGCTCGGCGAAGCGCTGCGCGCCCTTGTGGCAGGCCGACACCTGCGCGCGCAGATCGCCCAGCGTGGCCACGGGGTCGCGCACCGCGTCGCGGATGATGTTGTAGACGGCGTCATTCAGCACTCCCCGGTCGTAGAGCTTGAGCGGCGCCAGCAAGAGGCCTTCCTGATAGATCTCGGTGTTATCGATCCCTTCGGTGCACGGCACACGTCCGCCCACGTCGATATGGTGGGCAACCGTACCCGCGTAGGCCATGATCTGGCCGCCCTGGAAGATCGGCATATAGGTCTGCAAGTCGGGCGTATGCGAGCCGCCGTGGTACGGATGGTTCATGAGCAGCAGGTCGCCCTCGCTCAGCGTGTGCGGCGGCAGCTCGGCCAGCGTGTGCCGCAGCGCAAACTCCATCAAGCCCAACTGCGCCGGGATGTGCTCGGCCTGGGCCAGCAGGCGCCCGTGGCGATCGAAGACGGCGCACGAACAGTCGAGCATCTCCCGAATGATCGGCGAGTATGAGCTACGGATCAGCGACGCACCCATCTCTTCGGCGACAGAGGCGAAGCCGTTGGCCAGGATTTCCAGCGTGACGGGGTCGGTCGAGGTCATGACGATCCCCCTGGTCCTGGCTCGCCCACCGTGACGACGATAGTCCCGTAAGCGTCGACATAGCCGGAACAGCCCGGCTCGATGACCACTGTCGAGTCAACCTGCTCGACGATACTGGGACCGGTCAGGGCATCGCCGGCAAGGAGCGCACTCCGCCGGTAGACGGGACACCGCTCGACGGCCTGACCCGAGCTGAAGCAGACATGGCGGGTCTGGGATGGCCGCGGGGAATCGCCGGCGTTGCGCCGTTCGAGGACCGGCGCCTGGGGGGCAGCGATCGGCCCGACGACGGTCACGCGCAGGTTCACCAGCTCGACCGGTTCCCCTGGAAAGGCGTGTCCATACGTCCGTTCGTGCTGGTGGTGGAAGGCCTGGACGGCGCGGCGGAGATGGTCGGGCGTCAGATCGCCCGGCTCCAGGTCAACCGGCAGGTCGTACTGTTGCCCGACATAGCGCAGGTCGAGCGAACGGAGAACCCGTGGATCGCCGGACAGACGGTCGGTCTCGACGAACCTATTGCGTCCCCGGTCGGCGAGATCCTGGAACAGCCGCGCCAGCGTCGCCACGTCGAGCCCGGCGACCGGCGTTGGCCACGACAGGCCGTGGGTGTAGCGCAGATCGGTGGTCAGGAGGCCGAAAGCCGAGGTGACGCCTGGGCTGGGCGGTATCAGCACGTGCCGGATGCCGAGGCTGCGCGCCAGGGCACAGGCCTGAACGGGTCCGGCGCCGCCGAAGGCAACCAGGGCGAAGTCGCGCGGGTCATGTCCGCGCATCACAGAGACCACGCGCAGGAGGCGCAACATCGTGGCGTTGCTGACCTGGATGATGCCCCGGGCAGCCTCGACGACGCTCAGTCCGAGCGGCGTGGCCACCAGATCCTCGATCGCGCGAGCGGACAGGGAAGCGTCGACGACCATGCGCCCGCCCAGGAAGGACTGTTCCGAGAGACAACCCAGGACCAGATTGGCGTCGGTGACCGTCGGCTGCGTCCCGCCGCGGCCGTAACAGGCCGGACCGGGATCGGCTCCCGCGCTACGCGGACCTACCTTCAAAACACCCCAGCGGTCCACCCAGGCGATGCTGCCGCCGCCCGCACCGATCGACTGCACGTCGATAGCCGGGACGCGCAGGGGATATCCTTCGATGCTCCCCTGCGGGCTGACATGGGGCCGCCCGGCTTGCACCAGGCAAACGTCACAGGTCGTCCCGCCCATGTCGAGCGTGATGATCTCGTCGAAGCCGGCCAGCCCGGCGTAATAGACTCCGGCCATCACCCCGCCGGCGGGACCGGACGAAATGAGATGCACGGGCAGGCGCTGGGCCTCGGGTGCGGACATGATGCCGCCGTTCGATTGCATGATGTGGAGCGGCACCCGCAAGCCCGCTTCCTCGATGCTCCGTTCGACGCTGCCGACATAGTGGGACATGACCGGCTGGATGTAGGCGTTGACCGCCGTCGTGCTGGCGCGCACGAATTCGCGGAACTCCGGGCAGACGATCGAGGAGAGGGAGACCTCCAGGCCGTCAAACTCCGAGCAGGCGATCTCGGCCACCATCCGTTCGTGCGCGGGATTGGCAAACGAGAACAGGAGGCAGACGGCCACCGACCGCACCCCGTCGTCCACAAGCCGGCGCAGGACCTCGCGCACCTGCCGCGGGTCCAGCGGCTTCAGGACCTCGCCGCGCGGCCCGATGCGCTCGTCCAGTTCCAGGCAGAGGTGGCGCGGTATCAGCGCGGGCGAACGTTGCTGCCGCAGGTCGTAGAGACGCGGGCGTTGTTGCGTGCCGATGGCCAGGACATCGCGAAAGCCGCTCGTGGTGAGCAGGGCCGTCTTGGCTCCGCGGCGTTCGATGACCGCGTTGGTCCCCACCGTGGTGCCATGGACCAGGGCCGACACGGTCTGGGCATCGGCCCGGTATTCGGCCATCAGCTCCCGCAGTCCCCGCACAAATCCGGCCTCCGGCTCGCGCGGCGTGGAGGGAACCTTGATCACCTCCAGGGCTCCGCTCCCTTCGTCCACCAATACGCAATCCGTGAAGCTGCCGCCGACGTCGATCCCAATACGCAGCACCGATGCTCCTACTCGCCGTACCTCAATGACTCCACGTGCCACTGCCGATAGCCATGCCGGGTGCGGCGATGGTGGCGACTGCGCCCGCAATGGCTGCCAAATAGGTGCCGGTATGTTCACGTTCGGCCGCCGCTATGTCCTGGGAGCGCCGGCATCTTGCCGGCCTCGCGTGTGCCGCTAGAGCAGGCATGCTCTCCGGCACTCCCAGGGCATATGCGACCTGTGCGCGAACTCTGCCGCGCCTGTCAGCCGAGTCCGGCACCCGACCCGCCGCTACCCTATGACCTGGCCGGCGCCGCGCTGGGCGGGGACATGCGCGGCGCGCTCTCGGCCGCCGCGGCTTCCTCTTCCAGCCGTGCCGCGAGCGCCCGCTTCTCCTCGGGGCTCATTTTCTTGATCTCGTTGTGCAGAGCGCGCTCGTTGACCACCTGGTTCCAGTAGTCGAGCGACTCCGAGCCGAGCAGCGCCGTCTTGCCGATGAACTGGCGCAGCACCTCGTTGGTCGGGCCCATCACCCAGCCGGCCTTGGCGTCGCGCAAGTAGCGCTCCAGTCCGAGCTCCTTCTTGTAGCCGGTGCCGCCGGTGGCGTGCAGCATCTTGTCGACCACCTGCGCTACGTTCTTGGCCGCGGTGAACTTGACCTGCCAGAGCCACAGCAGGTAGTTGGCCACGGCGTACTCGCCGGGCTGCAGAACTTTCTGGCCGTCGTCGCTGTCCCGATCCATGGCCTGTGCCACCAGGTAGCAGAAAGCGCGCGAGCGGTTGGTCTCGGCGATGCACTCGCCGAAGTAATCCTGAATGGTCGGATAGTCGCCAACGCGCATGCCGACGTCCTTGTGCGTCTTGCGCATCACGTGCGCCTTGGCAATGTCGATGGCGCCGAGCGCAATCCCGTTCCAGCAGCCGGAAGAGCCGATCAGGAACTTCGGATCGACCACCTCGTCGTTGCTGGCGGCGCCGTCGCCGATGGGTCCGACGACATGGTCGTTGGTTATCTTCTTCCACTCGACCCACAACTGGCCCGACTGGTTGCCGCGCAGGCCGAGCGCATCCCACTCCAGGGGTTGGGCGCGCACGTCCTCTTTGTCGACCACGAAGACCGAGAGGTCGTCGTAGCCCTTGAAATCGGGGGAGGTGGTCTGCAGCACGTAGAAGTCGGCGAAACCGGCCGACGTGGTCCACGACGCGTGCTTGTAGATCTCGAAGCCTCCGTCGACCCTGCGCGCGCCCGAGGCCATCGGATACCAGAAGTGCGAGCCGGTCTCGGGATCCGAGTAGGAGAGCGTGCCGATCAATCCCTCGCGCAGGCGCTTGAAGTAGTGGTCCACGAAGTACGGCGTGGCCCGCAGGCGCAGCGTTTCCACGGCGCCGATGTGCATCACGTAGCACATGGCGCAACTGGCATCCCCGTAGCGGGCAATGGTCTCGACCACGATATTGAAGAAGAGATGGTTCTGGGCCAGGCCGCCCCATTCCTTGGGCAGCATCAGGCCGAGGAAGCCGTCGGGGCCGAGCGCTTCGAGGCTCTTGCGCGGGAAAGTCAGGTTCTTGTCGTTCTCGGCCGCCAGGGGACGGATGGTATCGTGACAGATGTCGATCAGGCGCTGCTTCAACTGCAACTGCTCCGGCGTGAGCAGCCAGTCGGCGTCAAACTCGCGAGTCAGGCCGCTATACGGCTCGCCACCCCACATGATTGGATCGCCCATTCGTTCCTCCAGATCTCTTCTCGACTGCAACTATCGGGGCATTCAACCGCGTTACGCGCGGACGCGCTTCTTCTCGGGATCGTAAAACGGCGTGCGCGCCACCGTCGCCGCGTACCTTGTGCCGCCATCGTCTACCGTCACCGGCTGTCCGACCCGGGCCTGCGGCGTGGCCACGAAGGCGAGTGCAATGCTCTTCTTGAGGATCGGCGAGTAGTTGGGGCTGGTAATGTTGCCGATCTCATTGCCGCCCTGGTCCAGCACGGTCCCGCCGCCGACGGCTTCGGGAGCGTCGATCTCCAGGCCCACCAGCTTCTTGGCCACGCCCGCCTCGCGAATGGCGCGCAGTGCCTCCTTGCCGATATAGTCGGGTCCGTCCAGCGAGACCAGGTGATCCAGGCCCATCTCGAACGGGTTGTTGGAGCGGTCCATGTCGTAGCCGTAGAAGAGCAGCCCGTATTCGACGCGCACCATGTCCAGGCTGAGCAGACCGCACGGCTTGATGTCCGCCGACCTGCCGGCCTCCATCACGGCGTTCCAGATGGTCGACGCGTGCTCCGGCGCGTGGAAGATCTCATAGCCGATCTCGCCCGTGTAGCCCGTGCGCGAGAGCACTACCGGAACGCCCTTGATCGTGGCATCGGCAAACCAGTAGTACTTGATGCCGTCGATGACCGGACCAACCAATGTGCGCAAGATATCGCGCGACCGCGGCCCCTGCACGGCCAGGTTGGGCAGGCGGTCTGTCACATGCTCCGCCTGCACGTTGAAGTCCCTGGCGGCGCCCAGCACCCACGCGATATCCGGCTCGTTCCCGCTGATCAGCCAGGCGTGATCCGGGCTGAAGCGGAAGACCGTGCAGTCGTCTACGATGCCGCCCGCCTCGTCGCAAATCGGCGCGTAGTGCACCTGGCCGTCGTGCATGCGACTCAGGTCGCGCGTCACCACGCGCTGGCTCAGGGCCATGGCGTCCGGCCCCTTGAACTCGAACTTGCGCAGCGGAGAGAGGTCGTAGACCCCCACGCGTTGCCGCACCGCCGTGTATTCATCCAGCGCGCCCGAGAACTGGTTGGGCGACTGGTAGCCCGTCCAGGCGGTCATCTCGGCGCCAAGGCCGGTCACGATGGAGTGGTACGCCGTTGTCTTCAGGTCGTCGCCAGCTTCAGCCATGACTCTCCTCCATATCTGAATCAGCACTAGGCGCCGGCCCGCAGCTCTTCCAGCACCGCGTGCTCGATGGCATAGCGATGCTCCTTGCCGGTCACATAGCTGTAAGCCGGCCCGTGCCAGGTGATCTCTTTGCCGGTGTGATCGCGGCCCTCCAGAACGTCTATCTCGACCAGCACCGCCGGAAACGGGCAGGACCGCAGCGGCTCGTCGCTGATCGACGCCTTGCCGCGGATGCCGATGATGCGGTCCGGCCCCAGGATCTCCAGGGCCACACTGGGGTTATTTTGAATGTTGCGCAGCGCCGTACCGCGGGTGTCCAGGGCCAGGCAGACCGTGTGGTCGTCTCGCGCCGAGACCCAACTCATGAACGTGGTGTACGGCGCGCCAGCGGAATCGACCGTCGCCAGCACGCACGGCTGTCCATCGAACAGCAGGCGCCTGAGGCCCGGCAAGCCGGGTCCGCCGTGAAAGTCAACCATCCTCCCTCCTCTGCACGCTCGCCGGCACCTGCATCAGCTCACTCCGACAGCTGGCGTGACCGGTGCGCCGGCCACCGGCCGGTCCGGCCAGTACTCAACCCGACCGCCGATGAGCCGCAGGCCGATCCAGTCCAGGCACATCTCATTCGACGGCCCCATGACCGCGCCGGCGCGCCCATCGCGCAAGGCCCGTTCGACCGGCCCCGACTTGAATCCCATGCCGCCCATCACCTGTAGCGCCAGATTCGTCGCCTCGATGACGACATCGGAGGCATGTACTTTGAGCTCCCACAGATCAAAGAGCATCTCCTGATGGGGTGTGCCGGCCCGCGTCAGCTCGTCGAGGCGCTGCGCGGCGCGGAACAGCAGCGCTTCGGCGCTCGACACGAGCACTTTGCAGCGCGCCAGGTAATGCCGCATCACCGGATAGTCCGCAACGTGGCGCCCCACGTCGGCGTGAAAGCGGCCGGTGGCGTGGGAGACCGCGCGATCCAGGGCGCCGCGCGCGATGCCGGCCCAACAGGCGCTGGAGCCCAGCAGAAAGATAGGATCGACCACGTTGTCGTTCCAGTAGGCGCCGGCCCCCTCCGCGCCGATACGGTCCTTGCCGGCCACGCGCACGTTGCTGAAACGCATCGGCCCGCTGGCGTTGCCGTTCATGCCCAGGGCGCGCCAGCGTCCGGCCGACACGCCGGGTTGGTCGTTGTAGACGACCAGATAGATCAGGTTCGAGGGGTCATTGCCGTCCGGCGCGCGCGTTTCCACGATGTACCAGTCGGCTTGGCCGGCGCTGGTGACGAACGAGGACTCCTTGTTCAGGATGTAGCCGTCGCCGTCGCGCAGCGCCTGGCTGAGGCAGTACCAGAAGTGGCCGCCGCTGGCCTGCTCGCTGAAGGCGAGCGTGGCCAGCGCCCCGTCGCGCACGGGCGGGAGCAGGCGCCGCCGCTGCTCGTCGTCGCCGGCCAGATTGACTGTCTGGACCGCGGCCATGTGCATGACGTAGACCATGGTGGTCGACGGGCAGTACTGGGCGAGCGTATAGGCCACCAGGGCGTAGGACACGTGGTCCAGGCCCAGGCCGCCGTACAGCTCCGGCAAGAGCAAGCCGTTCAATCCGGCCCGCGCCGTCTGGGCCAGATTGGCCCGCGGATACATGCCGGTGCGGTCGAGTTCCTCGGCATTCGGCTCCAGGACCTCGCGCCCGATCTCATCGGCCACCGCGGCGATCTGACGTTGCTGGTGATTGAACGGCCACTCCATGTTCTGAGCATCCTTATAGTAGGCGCGGTTTCGCCCCGGGCACCTACGACTTTGCGATCTCGGCCGCGGGTTGGCTGCGATCCTGCACGTAGACGCGGTACAGGTACATCAAGAATGCGATGAGCAACAAGGCGACGCCGATCAGGAAGATCTTCAGGTTTTCGGAGAACGGCGCGGTGAAGTTTCCGACCGACAGGTTGTATTGCAGGCTCCCGACCACGATGAACACCGAGTTGACGACGGCGAGGATCCCGGCGATCCATAGCCAGATCGGGCCGCGGCGGATGGGCCGTAGCGCGTTGGGCTGGTCGCGGCGCAGCAGGATGAAGGCGGTCAGCGCGGCGACATGGCTGAGCACGTAGCCGAGATTGCTGGCGGCAAGAATGGCCAGCGGGCTGCCAAGCGTCCAGATCATGGCGACCTGTACAATCAGGTCCAGGGTCATGCCGGCGTCCGGCACGCCGCGGGGATTCAAGCGACCCAGCCAGGTCACGGTCAAGCGGTCGCGCGACATTTGCCAGAGCGCGCGCGAGCCGTCCATGGTGGCGACATTGGCGGACAGCACCAGCGATGCGACCACGAAGACGACGATCAGGGTGCCGGCGCCAGTGCCAAGAATGGCGTTGAGCGCGGGAATGAAGGTGGTGTATAGATTCGAGTTGAGCTTCGCCGTGCCGAGCGCGCCGACCAGGCCCAGGGGCACCAGGCCGTAGACGAGCACGCTGAAGATGGCCGAGGAGCGCAACGCGCGTGGAGTGTCCTTGATGGTGTCGGCGAACTCCGGGGCAAAGGTGGCGACGCACTCGAAGCCATAGGTCGTCCAGCAGGCGAGATACAACCAGGTGATGAAGAGCGAAATGGTTGTCCAGGTGCTGAGGTGGCCCGGTACGCCGAGCGGTTGCAAGTTGCTCCCGTGGAATGATCCGTTGACATACGGCACGATCATGACAATCAGCAATGGTATCATGGTCAGAATACCCGTTAACCACGAGAGCCAGACCCCGGGGCGCAGTCCGAACACGTTGAATAGCCACAGGCCGACCAGCATGCCGGTGCCGATGACCTTGGGCACGATATTTGGGTCGGACTTGGGCCAGATTTCCGCTTGCAAGTAGTTCCCGACCAGGAGCCCGTTGATGGAAAGGACGGTGCTCCAACCGAACCAGTAGCCCCACACGGCAAGCGGTCCGATCAACGTGGTGTAGCGCTTTAGCCCTTCATTGGCATAGATACCGATGCCCCCGCTCTTGTTGGGCATCATGGTCGAAAGTTCGGCGTAAATCTCGTTCTGCAGCGCGCCGATGACCACCGAGACGAGCCACATCAGAATCGCGCCCAGAACGCCTAACACAGCTACCGAGACGCCCAGTGAGGCGAAGAGGAAGACGGGAACGGACAGAGCAAGGACGAAGCCATCCCACCAGCGGATCGCCTTCACGAGGTGGCGGCCCTGATATTCGTCCGATAGGGTGCTCGGGGCGCCGCTCTCTGGGGTCGCCATCTGTTGACTGCTCATGCACACTACTCCTAAAGCTTGTTGCTGAATCGACGGGGGCTGTCGAAACCGCGACCTGCCGTCCATCACGCCCGGAACGACGGCGGCTCGGTGCTTTGCGGCTGCCATGCACTGTGCTTTGTTTCCGGCGGTGTCTACCTCCTCGCTGATCATCGTGGCTGGCGAGATCGTATTTATCCAAATTATTGGGAGCTTCGGGAGCGCCGTCAAGCCCTGATGGTAAAATTATGGTGCGCAAATAGAGGATAGGTGGGGTGCAACCGCGTTTGACGGCGGACTGCGAGCGTGCTATGCTGCCACCCGGGCCGCCCTGCGGAGGTGGTTCGGAGGGGAGGTGCGCATGCGCAGCGGGGCCAGCGCGTCGCTGGTGCTGTCGAGCCTGGTCTTCGAGTATGTGTGCGACGCCATGATTCTGGTGGATAGCGAGTCGACGGTGCGCGCCATCAACCCCGCCGCGCAGCGACTGCTCTCGCGACGCCCGGAAGACGTGGCCGGGCGCCTCGACTGTCGCTCCACACTCGGTTGCCGTCCCGAGGTATCAGGTGCCTACGCCGAGCAGACGCGTCGCCCCATGTGTCTGTGCGAACAGGTCCTGGAATTGCATGCGCCGGTGACCAACGCGCGCCTGCGCATTCGCCCGCTCGGGCAGCGCGAGGTGACGGTCTCGGCCAGCTGTTCGCCGCTGCCGGTCGACCATCTGGGCGGCGCCGCCCTGGTGCTGCGGCCGCTCGACAGCGCACGCGAGACCGCGGCCCTAGAAGAGCTGCGCGCCGGACCGCTGCGCCTGAACCCCGCGCGGCACACCCTCAGCGCGCATGGCCGGTCGCTGCGCCTGGCGCCCATCGACTTTGAGTTGGTGCAGACCCTGATGCTGCACCCCGGGCAGGTGGTGCGCCGCAGCGATCTGCTGGAGTCCGTCTGGCATCACCGCGATGTCAGCGAGCGCGACCTGCTCAAGTCGCACATCGGCATGATACGCCGACGCCTGCGCCAAGCCGACGTAACGGACGTTCACATCGACAACATCCACGGCGTGGGATATATGTTGACCTGGGACGGCGCCGAGGGCCTGAACGGCGCGGCCGACGGACCTTCCGCCGGCTCGGCCGGCGATTGGTGGTAGGCGCACCCACGCAGCGCCCGACGCACCGCCTAGCCGGCCCAACTCAGGACCGGGATGGCCCCGGGTAGATCCGCACCAGGATATCGGTCGGATTCCAGCCGTTGGTCGGCGAGAGGTCGTCGGGGCAGGCGGATGAAGCCAGAAGCAAGTCGGTCTCGGCACGCAGCAGCACGTAGTCGCCGGGTCGGGACACCGGCTCCTCGACCACGAAGGTGCGACCGTCCTCCGCCAGCCGTGTGTTGTAGAAGAAATTGATCGGCTGCCAGACAAAGCGGGGCTTCAGCCCATGCTCTTGAAGTTCCCGGTTGAAGTTGTCGGTGCAGTTCTTGTGGTCCGGATAGCCGAGCGCCGCGTAGTAGGCCGCGTTGCAGGCCGGCAGCGTGGTGTCGTGCCTCTTTACCAGGTCTTCTTCCACCCGCAGCAAGGCGACGCCATTGTCGGAATAGATATACTGGCCCTCTTCCGGCCACAGGGCCTCGCAGTTGGCCCTGGTGAGCGTCAGGTTCATCTCATCGTCCAGGTCGGTACCGTTGAAGGCCAGGAAGTCGGTGCACTGTTTGCCCTCGAGATCCACCAGTTGCACGTACTCACCTTCCGCCACGCGGTAGGCGCGCGCATCACCCGGTTCGATACGAAGTTCCAGCCGTGGGTCACCGAGTCGTTCCAGTAACGACCGACTCTGTTCTGCATGCACGGTCATGTTCGATCCCTCCTTAACGGACCCGGCCTTTACGCCAGGCTCCCATATCGGGCTCGGCGGCGCCATTGTCGCCGACCACCCGCCTTTCCGGGGCTGCTCTCCGAGCCGTCCGCCTCTCCCGAGCAGCTCTTTACGTAGGATAGCACTAACCGCGGAAGATGAGAAAAATGAGAGAACCGGCCGCTCAGGGCTTGCGCCGTTCTCGCAGCACATACAGGCCGAGGAACATGCCAAGATCGAGCACCCCGTGCGCCATCAGAGGCGCGGCGAGCCCGCCACCAGCTATGCGCACCAGCACCAGCAGGCCGCCGAGCGCGGTGTAGGCCAGCACGCCGGCCAGGGCGGCCAGGAGCCGCGCCATACCCCGCTGCCCGACCAGGCCGTTGTACTGAATGGTAAAGTGCCAGAGCCCAAAGACACCGGCGCCGGCCACGAACGCCGCGGCGCCGGATAGCGTGCGACCAAGCAGCACAAAGAGCAGCCCGCGGAACGCCAGTTCCTCGCACACCACGGTGGCCAGCGCCACCTGAACTGCCAGGCGATAGGCGAAGCGCCACCCCACCAGCCCTCCAATACTCATGGCGATGATATCCTGTCCCAGCCGGCCGGCGGCGAGGGCAAACGCCAGTATCACCACCAGCGGAACCGCGCCGGCCAGCGCCCCGAGCAATAGACCGCGGCCATCGACGTGACCCCACACGGCGGGCCAGCCCGGGCCCAGCGTGACAAGGATGGAGCAGAGAACGGTCAGCACCCCGTTGCCGATGGTGAAGGCTCGCCATTGATCCCAGCCTGCTCTCGCTGTCAACAGGGCTAGTATGTTCGGATAGAGGACCAGCACAATCGCAGTGATCAGCGCTTGCAGAGCCGTATTGCCTCCTTCGCTCGGCGCTGCCGCCTCGGCCTGTCCGGTGGTTGACATGTGCCAGTGTCGCAGGTAGTATTCGGCAGAAGCAAACATCCTGTCCCGTGCCCCTTGGTATGGCGTTACCAGACCGACCACGAAGGAGACTTACCGTGTCACGAATCCTGGACACCATAGATCGCCCGGAACAGCTCAAGTCGCTCTCGCGTTTGGAGCTGGAGCAGCTCGCCAGCGAGATTCGACAGGAAATCATACAGACGGTCGCGCTGCGCGGCGGGCACCTGGCGCCGAATCTCGGCACGGTTGAGCTGACGCTGGCTCTGCACATTGCATTCGACGCGCCCCGCGACAAGCTGGTCTGGGACATCGGCCACCAGGCGTATCCGCACAAATTGATCACCGGCAGGCGAGAACGCTTCAGCACCATCAAGCAACTGGGCGGCCTCTCCGGCTACTTGAGGCGCGATGAAAGCCCCTACGACGCGTTCGGCGCCAGCCACGCCAGCACCTCCATCTCCGCGGCGCTGGGTATGGCGACGGCGCGAGATCTCAAGGGAGAGAGCTTCAAGGTCGTCGCGATCATCGGCGACGGCGCCTTGACCGGCGGCATGGCCCTGGAGGCGATTAACAACGCCGGCGCCATGCACAAGGACCTGATCGTTGTGTTGAACGACAACGACAAGAGCATCTCCGACAACGTGGGCGCCCTCCACGCTTACCTAGGCAAGATACGGGCGGATAAGCACTACCGACACTTGCATGATACGGTCAAGCACTCACTTGAGTTGATGCCGGGCGGCAACCTGGCGCGAGAGGTCGCGGGGCGCACCGTGCGCAGCGCCAAGGAGTTCGTCCTGCCCAGCCGCAGCGGCGTCATTTTCGAAGAGCTGGGCTTCCTCTTCCTGGGGCCATTCGACGGCCACGATACGCTGGGCTTGGTCGACGTCTTTCGTATGGTCAAAGATCTGCACGGCCCGATACTGATCCAGGTGGTGACCCAGAAGGGACGAGGCTGCGACTTTGCCGAGGCCGAGCCGACGAAGTTCCATGGCCCCGGGGCGTACGACCCGGTCACCGGAGAAATGAAGAAGACCGCCGGCCAGCCGCCGAAGTACCAGGACGTGTTCGGCCAGACGCTGGTGGAGCTGGCCCGTCGCGATCCGACCATCGTCGGCATCACCGCGGGCATGGCCGAGGGCACCTCGCTGACCAAGCTGCAGGCGGCCTTCCCCGATCGATTCTTCGACGTGGGCATCGCCGAACAGCACGGGGTCACTTTCGCGGCCGGGCTGGCCTGCGAGGGGATGCGCCCCGTCGCCGCGATTTATTCTACCTTCATGCAGCGGGCCTTCGACCAGGTGATCCACGACGTCTGCGTGCAGAATCTCCACGTCGTTTTCCCGATGGATCGGGCCGGGCTGGTGGGCGAGGACGGGCACACCCAGCAAGGCGCTTTCGACATCGCCTTCATGCGCATGATCCCCAACATGCGGGTGATGGCGCCCAAGGATGAAAATGAGCTGCGCCACATGCTGTACACGGCACTGTACATGGAGGGGCCGGTCTCGCTGCGCTACCCCCGAGGCAATGGCGTCGGCGTCAAGCTCGACGAGACTCTGCAAACGCTCGACATCGGTAAGGCCGAGGTGCTGACGGCCGACATACCGCTCGCCGAGGCGGAGTGCGTCATCCTCGGCTACGGCAATATGGCCTACGCGGCCCTGCAAGCGGCACAGGATCTGGCAAGCGAGGACGGCATCAAGGCGGTGGCCGTCAATGCCCGCTGGGCCAAGCCCCTGGATGAAGAGCTGATCCTGGAGGCCGCCAGGGCCACGCGCTGCCTGGTGACGGTGGAAGATGGGATAGCTGCATCCGGATTCGGCAGCGCCGTCGCCGAATTGCTGCACGCCCACGGCCTGCACGATGTAACGCTCAAGGTCATCGGCCTGCCCGACGTCTTCGTCGAGCACGGCTCTCCGTCGATCCTGCGCGAGCTGTACGGGCTAACCGCCGGCCACATCAAGGACGTGGCGCGCGAGCTTGTCCGGCCCGGCGTGCCCAGCGGCTATCGCCGCTGACTGCTCGGCGCGCTTTGACAGGTTTCGGGGGGCAATGATACGATAGGAGTGTTGAGGGCCTACACCGCATCTCTTCCGCAACTGCCCTTGCGCGGTCGGCCTCGATAGTTCCGCGGTAGCGCATGCACCCTAGTGTGGAGTCCTAACATGAATGCCAAAGTCGCCTCCACCGTGCTTGGGGCGGCTTTGGTGGGGGCCATCGCCTGGAGCATCGGCCGCACCGCCGCCCCTTTGCAACCGTATGCGCTGTGGCTGGCGCTGGCCGGCGTGCTGGTCGGCGCGGCGGTGACTCCCCTGGCATTCAGGGCATGGATCGCCCGCGCAGAGACCTATATCGCCAACGCGCCCGCCGAAGACCTGATCGTGTCGGTTGTTGGCCTCGGCGTTGGCCTGCTGATCGGCGCGCTGCTCGCCGTCCCGCTAGTCATGCTCAGCGCCCCGGTCGGCAACCTGCTGCCGATCGTCGTGGCGCTCGTCTCGGGCTTTGTGTTTATGCGTATGGCGCAACTGCGCCGTCTCGACCTGCAGAGCGTGCTCGCGCGCCGGCCGGTGGCCGCCGTGCCGGATGCCGATCAGAACGGCCATCGGCCGAAGGTGCTGCTGGATACGAGCGCCATCATCGACGGGCGCATCGCCGATATAAGCGCCACCGGATTCATCACCAGCGACATCGTGATCCCGCGCTTCGTCCTTGACGAATTGCGCCACATCGCGGACTCTCCCGACGTCCTGCGGCGCACGCGGGGCCGGCGTGGCCTGGACATGCTCAACCGCATGAGCAAGGACGCGGTCGCCCCGGTCCAGGTCATGGATATCGACCCGCGCGAGGTGCGCGATGCCCATGAAGTCGACAGCAAGCTGGTGCAGGTGGCGCGCAAGCTGCACGCGCCGATCATCACCACCGACTGGAACCTCAACAAGGTGGCGCAGTTGCAGGGCGTGCGGGTCATGAACGTCAACGAGCTGGCCAACGCCGTCAAGCCGGTGGTCCTGCCCAACGAGGAGATGGAGATCAAGATCATCCAGGTCGGCAAGGAACCGGGCCAGGGCATCGGCTATCTCGACGACGGCACCATGATCGTGGTCGAGGACGGCTCGCGCCACATCGACCAGGAAGTGGACATCGTGGTGACCCGCGTGCTCCAGACCGTCGCCGGTCGCATGATCTTCGCGGCCCTCAAGGGCCAGCCGCCGCGTCCCTCCTCGTACAACGGTGGCCGCAGCCGCTAAACCCGCGCCCCTCGACGGCCGATGAGCGAGAGCATCGCGGCGCTTGTCGTCGCCGCCGGTAGCAGCAGACGCATGGGCGGCATCGACAAGTTGTGGCTCGACATCGATGGCCGCCCGGTGCTGTCATATACCCTCTCGGCGCTGCGTGAGGCCGTGGCGCTGCAACAACTGGTGGTCGTGGCATCGCCGTCCGGCATCGAGCGCATCACGAGGCTGCGCGGCGAGCTGCCCTGGTCGGCCATCACCGCACTGGTGGCGGGAGGTGCCGAGCGCGCCGATTCCGTGTACGCCGGCCTGTCCGCGATGTCGCGCTGCGATTACGTGCTGGTACATGACGGCGCGCGTCCCTGCATGACGGCGCGCGTGGTTCAGGATGCACTGGACGCGGCGAGATGGACGGGTGCGGCCATCCCCGTTGTGCCGGTCGCCGATACCATCAAGACCGTGGATAGCGACGGCTACATCGCCGGCACCCTGGACCGGGCGGCGCTGCGCGCCGTGCAGACGCCGCAGGTCTTCGCCTACGATCTGCTGTTGCGCGCCTACGAGCAGGCCGGAGAGGAGCGCTCCCTGTGCACCGACGACGCCATGCTGGTGGAACGGCTGGGCGTGCGCGTCGCCACCAGCGTCGGCGATCCGCACAACATCAAAGTCAGCACGCCGGCGGACATACCGTTGTTGCGGCTCTACCTGAAGCGCTGAGTGGCCCGGACAGCTGCGTAGGGCAGTGCATCACCGCACTTGGAGCGACCTACCCGCAAGCGGAGCATGAAAGCGGTTATCGGGGCATTGGCACCACGCCGAGTTGCTGCAGCAGGCCGAGCATATCGGGATAGGCCCATCGGGCAATGAGCTTGCCATCCGCGACCGCAAAGACGTGTGCTGCTCTGAACCGTACCTCTTTCCCGGTCGGCGGGATGCCCAGGAAGGTGCCGGTATGTGTGCCCACTCCCCAGCCGCGCACCATCACCTTATCCCCTTCGGCCAGCATCTCCTCGATATCGAAGCGGTACCCGGCAAAATTGTCCGTGAATGTCTTCACCAGCGCGCCGATCCCGGCTGCGCCACCCGGTAGACCCGGCGGCCCATAGTGCTCCACGAAATCTTGAGAGACATAGCGCGGCAGGGCTGCAAAATCTCCCGTATTGGAAACCTCCTCGATGAAAGCGCGCACAATGGCCTTGTTCTCTTCAAGCGTCGCCATGCTCTACATATCTCCTCTGACCAGTCACCTCTTGGCGCGCCGGCCTCGGCACCTCTCCATGGTCGCGACCGGTCAGAGTCCAGTGTAGTGCCAATAGCCCGTGGCCGCGTTATGGGAATCCTGTATTTATGCCAGCGCGCGACCCGGATGCCTTGGGCTAGACCAGCCGCGTTCCCGCGAAGACCAGGGCGCCCGCCAGCATCGGTCGCAGCCACACGTCCGGGAAGTAGGCGCAGAAGCGGCTGCCGACGATGACGCCCGGCACGGAACCGATCAACAGGCTGAGCGCAAGTCCGAGGTCGATATGGCCCATTTGCAGGTGGCCGGCCGCGGCGATGGGGATCAGGATGGCCGCAAACGCCACGTCCGACCCCACCAGGCCGCGCAAGCCCAATTGAGGCACCAGGAAATACAGCAGAGGGACGGTTAGCGAGCCGCTGCCGATGGAGGTCAGGCTGACCAGGAATCCCACGACGGCGCCGAGCGCCACGATGCGCGAGATGGTGGCGCGGTCCCAGGTCAGCTCTGCCTTGTCGCTGTACTGCTTCAAGAAGCGGCCGAGCACAGGCTTGACCAGGATGGCCAGCGAGACCAGGAAGAGCATCCAGCCCAACAGATGCTTCACAAGGGAGTTAACGGAGTCCATGCCCATGTGACTTTGCAGGTAGCTGAGCACCACCAGCCCGAGAACGGCCGCGGGGATGCCGCCGTAGACCAGATATCGCACCAGGCGCCAGTTCACCGTGCCCTGCCGGTGGTGCACGGTCGCGCCCACGATCTTGGTCGGCACGCTGTAGATGAGGTCTGTGCCAACGGCCACGATGGGCTTGATACCCAGCACCATCACCAACAAGGGCGTGACCAGCGAACCACCGCCGACGCCCGATAGGCCGACCAGCGTGCCGACGACAAGGCCGACGAGGGTGATACGTGGATCGATCTGCGGCATGACAACTCCTCGCTATTGTCTTCTCGAACCCGGGCTGTGGCGGCTGGCGACATTCGCACCATCCACTACTTTATCATAAACCCCATTCTCTCACTAGTGTTTATAGGTAGAGACTTCACTACCAGGCTGATTGGGGCCACCCTACTATTCTCGGCGT
>Ga0209062_1002135_pt1 | contig 28315 bp, 24 predicted proteins | sample Coa_R2_2_FD_187158 | JGI IMG/M metagenome (GOLD analysis project Ga0209062, IMG submission 187158) | Surface soil microbial communities from Centralia Pennsylvania, which are recovering from an underground coalmine fire - Coalmine... | ecosystem: Environmental > Terrestrial > Soil > Unclassified... | reverse complement strand
ACTCAACCCGATCAATCCTGGCTTGGAATGCATGCCGTAATCATTGACCATCGCGGTGTGAAACTTCTCCCACTTCGCCATCGCCTTCGGGGAACCGAAAAGGTCGGGAGTCTTCAAGTACGCCAGGTGCCAGCCGGCCTTCACGAGCGCAACATCGGCATCAGCAAACGCGCCGAAGAACTCACCCCGCCACACCCACGGCCGGCCGGGGAGTGGACTGCCTGGCACGATGACGATGGCATCCGTGCCTTCGATCTTGAAGTCGTGACGGGCAAACCCTTGCCACTTGGTGGGTGTGCCGGGAAATGGCTTCGGATCGGCCCGACATGGGGCAGTAACGGCAAGAACAGTGAGAAAGGCTGGGATCGTGATTCGCATGGCGGACAAGGAGGTTCGATGCTTTCGAGCAATTCGGCCCATTGGAACGCGGGAGATCGCTGGGGGCAGCGATTGGGAAGACAACCCGGTCAATGGATGATCACCGGCTAACGCTCATTTTTGCGGCGGCTCGTGAGACCAAAGCCCCCAAGCCCACGTCAATCACACCAGCCACGCCCGCCAACCCTGCCTCTTCAGCATCAGACCTGTCAGCGATTCTGGCGAACGTCGCTTTAGTCAACACGGTTGTGGGTACCTGTGGTGGCATCGACCAAGCTCGGCAAGTCGCGGAGGCGGTTCGGTCGTGCGGTAGCGTGGAGGCGTTCTTGCAGCACCTTGAGGTGGTGGCACAGGTTCGGGGTGAGGCACCGGCAGAGGCGTAAGACCACTTCTATTCGCCTATCGTAGTGGGCATGGCGCACAAGACGCCTGTTACTGTCAACACCCTTCTCAACGACCTGCGACAACTCCACATTCGATGGGGTTCGGGCCTTCCGAACTGTTAAGATATCTATGCTGAGTGATGTCGCACGATCTCTCGCGCCGTGGTGCACACGATGACCATGAATCGCCTTGTTCTCATCGTCGGGTCAGTGCTCGGTTCAGGTGGGATACTGTACGCCGCACCTGTTCCCAAACAACCACTCCCGACGCCCATGAGCGAAAGTGAGATCGCGGCCTGGAACAAGATTGGTGCAGAGGTCGCGTGGAGCGACCTGCGTGAGTTCGACCACCGTGCGTTTCATCCGATGAATAAACCGGCACAGCCCGGCTGGGTTGTCGGCATCAAGATTCGTGAATGGAAGAGCGGCCTGCTCAAGAATCTGCCCGCACCCACGGGGCCGGTCTATTTCGACTTCGGGTACGTTCACCTCTTTGGGGACCAAGACCTGGAGGAACTCGCGGATTTCAAGGATTTAGTTTCTCTGAGTCTGTCTTACACACGAGTGACCGATGTTGGAATCAAGGGCCTCGCCCGCTTCCCAAAGCTCACATCACTTAATCTTGGCATAACGAAAGTCACAGCCGAAGGACTGGCGGAACTCGCGGGTTGCCAACAACTCATGTTCCTGGACCTCAACTCCGTCTCCCTCACCGACACGGGCTTGAAAGAAATTGCCAAACTCAAGAATCTCACCGCTCTCAACCTGAACAGCACCCGTGTGGCCGACGCCGGGATGAAGGAGGTTGCCAAACTCAAACACCTCACGGGACTCGGCCTTCGCAACACAGCCGTGACGACCACCGGTTTAAGGGCACTCACCGAACTCGACCAGCTTTCCTCGTTCAATTTCGGCTACAACGAAGTGGGGCTGCCGGAGCTACGCGAGATCGCAAAGTTTCGTAACCTCACTGTCCTGCAACTCGATCAGACGAAAGTGAATGATGTCGGGGTCCAGGAGATCGCCAAGTTGAAACATCTGACCGTACTGAGCCTCGACGACACGAATGTCACGAATGACGGGCTGAAGGCTATCGCCGGCCTTGAATGCCTGACAGAACTCGGCCTGGCCCGTACACGAATTACCAACGCGGGGCTGAAGTACGTCGCCGGACTGAAACGCCTCAAGTCGTTCCGGGTTCCCGCAAGAGGAGTCTCGGAGGTCGCCGTGAACGAACTGCAAAAAGTTCTCCCCGATTGCCAGATTTATCGGGCGCCCGACTGATGACCGTCACATTGCGACTCTTCCTGCGGAGGCGTTTCTGCAACACCTGGAAGTGGTTGCCCCGGTTCGCGGTGGGGCATCGGCCGAGGCGCAGGTTCTTCCGCCATCCGTCGCTTCGGAGTACGAATGAATGGCGAGTACGGTTTCATTGCGTGATGTCACGGAGAGCGACCTGCCAATTTTCTTTGCGCATCAACTCGACCCCGAAGCCGTCCGCATGGCCGCCTTTCCTGTTCGCAACCACGAGCGGGGCGATCCCGTCAAGCAGGCCCAGACCCGGGAGGAACTGACCGATCTGGGAAAAGAGCAACGGCCGGTGAACTCGCCCTGTTGAGCCAGGACGAGGCCCGCTTCCCAATGGTTCCGACGCTCAGCGCCACGCTCGGGGTCAAGGGTCACCGGCCGATGGTGGGAACCCGCGACTGCAAGGATCTGCTGTATGTGTTCGCCGTGGTGAACCTGGTCAATGCCGCTGTTCACGCCAACACGTTGGAAAGCCCCCAGAACACCAAGAAGAAGACCGGGCAGAGCAAAACCCGTCGAATGCGGCAGGCGTTTGCAGATCATCTGTGTCACATCGGTCGGGTGTATCCGCACGAGAAGTATCCACGTGGAGTGGTGTTGATCGACAACGCGCCGTGGCACCGAGGCCAGCCGATCCAAGAGGCTCTGGCAGAGAACCCACACTTGGAGTTCAAACGCCTGCCCAGCTACAGCCCCCACTTGAATCCCATCGAACGCTTCTGGAAGAAACTCCGGCGTCGTGCGACTCACAACCGCCTCTTCGACACTCTGGCCGACCTCAAAGCGTCCATCCGAGCCAGCCTCTGTTACTTCCAGACTGTACGCTCTAAGGTCAAAAGCATCATTGAGGGACGTCCCAAAAGGAAGACCAACAAATGAGACAGACTCATTGGGTTCGTGTATCAGGAGGGCGACCCACCCTGCCGGATAACCTTTGGCGGTTGGGTTGAACCACTCATTTCACCTTCCACCGAATGACTGTCAGCGAATACGCTGGGAAGCGATAATCGAATTTCGTTGCCGTCGCAGTGAATTTCGATTCTACCGGAACAATTCGTTCTGGAGTTTCAAAACTGTTCGTCACATCGGGTTCTCCCGCGTGCTTGGTGTCGGTCAGTGTCCAGACGGTTGCTTCCCGGCCTGTACCGCCAAATGCCGTCAAATCAATGGGACGGGTCACGTCTTTGGGACTAGAGTTCACAGCAAAAAGTGTCACCACGTCCCCTTTTTCCGAGAGCGTCGCACTCACATCTGGGGCCGCATTTATTGGGAGCGTGGATTCGATCCGGAGGGCCTTTGTGCCCGCGCGAGTGGCGTAGAGTTGTTGAGCATAATACGTCGGCGTTTTGTAGAGCCGATGATTGTCTGTCTGGATGATCCCGGAACAGAAACTGTTGATCAGATTCGAGCGATTGGCAATCGTCACCAGATCGCCGTAACGGTGCATCAGGTTGTGATAGCGCGAACACCAAAGAGCGTTCTCCAGCGTCCAGAGCATTGTTCGCGGTGGTCCCCAGTCGCCCGCAGTTGTATTCCACTCGGTGACACCAACCTTGATGGGCCGCCCAGGCGAGTGCTTGGCGATCAGTTGGCGCACGGCCACCAGATCGGCTTCCGCCCCGGCGAGATTGGCGATGGAGTAGTGGTGCGGACAGACCCAATCCACCCACTTGCCCGCCTTCTCAAGCACCCCAACCGCGGGATAACTCGACAACAACTGGATGGTCGGATCGACGGTTTTCATCGCCTCGCAGAATTGAGGCAGCCGAGCCTCATAGTCCGCTCCCGCCCGCTCGTTGCCGATCTGCCAGAACTTGATTTTGTACGGTTCGGGGTGGCCATTTTTTGCGCGGAGTGCGCCCATCGGCGTATTCACGGCTCCGTTGAAATACTCCACTTGATTCGCCGCCTCTTCTGGTCCCTTTTTGGACACGCGAACGCAGATCAGCGGTTCAGCTCCGACGTGCCGGCAGAATTGAACGATCTCTTCCAGGCCCGGTCCCGTTGGTTGGAGTCCACCCCAGGCACGAAACGGTTTCCGCTTGTCCGGGTCACCAATCGTATCCCGCCAGTCGAACTCGCCCAGATTGCTGTCATCGAGGGCGCTGCCACCAAAACGAATGATCCCCGGTTTGAGAGCCTTGACCGCCTCAACGACATCGGGACGCCAGCCATCGACGGTCTTCTCTGGCATGAGAGAAGCGTTATCCAACCAGAGCGTGCCCGGTCCCCGGAATGTGATGGAGAGTATCGCATTGGTATCCACACCCTCGATCACCAGCCGGGCACGATGTTTCGTCCACTTATTCGTCGGTCGAAATTCGGCTGTCGCGTAGGTCTTCCCATCACGGTGCAGGTTCACGGTAACTGGGCCGGTGATACCTTCCTGCTTGAAATAACACGAGAAGACGCAGGGTTGCTCCTTCGCGACCGCGATGCCATCCTGAGCGATTCCGACAGTGCAGGGTGTTTCATTCTTCGTGGCAATTTTCCCCGCGACTAATCCACTCACTAGGTTCTCCTTGTCGCGCGTGAAGTCAGCGCGATTGGTCGCCCCAACCGGATACCACGGATGTTCGCGGAAGTCGGTTTCTTTAATGTGAACAACTTTGTAAGGAGTCAAACCCTCGAAACTGCCATCGCAGAGTTTCTCTGCCCACATGCTCGGTACGAGGTCGCACAGGTACTCGATGAATTGGCCATACTGGTTGGGGTTGATCGGCTCTTTGTAGAGGAGATCGGCGGTGACTTTGAGTGCGGCCGTGGACGGGTCCACTTCTTCCAGTTTGAGGTCATCAAACCAAGCAGTGCCTGTTCCCCGGCCGAACCCCACAAAGAAAACAGCCACTCGCACCCGACCATCTGCCGGAGCCTCGAAGTAAAGGGTTTCCTTCACCCAGTCCGTATCGCCCTTGTGATTGGTGCCGGTGGCGATGGTGCCCTGACCACCGGGTTTCTGAATCTGGAATGTCCCGAAAACGGGAGCGGTGTGTGGATCGAGTTGCCGGGTGCGAACCCAACCGGTGAACCGATAGAACTGCCCGGCCTTGAGCCGTAATTCTTGTCCCAGAGCGGCGTCCGACAACTCCTTGGCGGTGATCCGTAACGATTGCTTATCCGTCCGAACGATGTCGGTATCGACGGAAACATCCGATTTCGCTCCATAAACGTGAACTTCCCATCCTTTGGTCCCCGCTTTGAAAGTTGGGTTTTCGATGCGTGTGGGTGGGTTCTCCCGCGTGTCACCTTTGAAAGCGATGAAACCCAAGCCAGAAAGCGCAAAGACGGGGAGAAGTGCCGAACGAGCGATCATGACGGGAGTTCCTCCTGCAACGACCTGTTGGGAGAGGCACGATCAGATTCGATCAATCATGTGAAGTGGTTATACGCGGTAAGGGTATTGATATGACAAATAGCAGAAAGCCAGGGTGTCGCTGGCCTACCGACACCAACTCAGGGAAACTCCTCCGACCGGTACCGAACAGCCCACAAGCTGGACTTTGTTGTACTCTGAATGATGACCGATCACGTTGATTCTCACACCCGAAGATACTTTATGCAGTACCACGGAGCCGGAGTCGTCACTGCGATCGGGCTCCGTTTGCGGCACTTGGCACACAGGTAGCGTTTGCCCCGCACGGCTGTTTTCGGACGCACTCGCTTGCCGGTCGTGTCTCTCTGTTCACCCATAGGACTGTCCGTTAGTTAGTTGTTGCTGCTCGTCCAAGCTATCTTCAACGACCATCTGATTCCGCGCCCTGTGTAACGTTCAGCTGGATAGCACGGTGATAACAGAGAGTGAACGCTATCACGCAGCGCGGCACCCATTTACCACTCAAGAAGAGCCGCATCGAACATCATTGTCTCGAACGAGGAGGAGAACAAAAGATGGTCGAAGAAGCGACTCACTCCGTTGTGGTCGGTGCAGACTACGAATCAAAGAAGTTTTCCGTGACGGCACGAATGGAGCAGGCACACCTGCGAGCGTTACAAACCAGATGCGTGATGAGGCTTGAGGAATTGCTTATCGCGAAGAATCTCTCGAAGGATACCGCCGAACCGTTCAAGAACGCCCTGAAAGATGCCTACGCCGCCGCTGGGTATACCTACCAGACACGTGACCCGCTGTCATAGACAACTCGTGATCCGTCGCTGGCGTAGCGGGTGAACCAAAAGCCGGAGTATGACAACGATGAGCATTCCCGACCGCAGCACCTTCGAGAACATCTACGCCGGTCAACCACCGTGGGAAATCGGCAGACCGCAGAAAGCGTTCACCGACGCGGCCGACCACATAACCGGCTCGATCCTGGACGCCGGGTGTGGCACCGGCGAAAACGCCCTGTTCTTCGCCAGCCGTGGCCATAAAGTCACGGGCATCGACTTCTTGGCCGAGCCGATCAATCGAGCCATGCAAAAGGCAGCAGAGCGGGGGCTGACGGCAACGTTCCTCGTTATGGACGCCTTGGCCCTGAAGGCACTGCCCGAAGTTTTCGACAGTGTGATCGACAGTGGCCTGTTTCACGTTTTCGGCGACGAGGACCGGCGCCGGTATGTAGAGGGGCTGGCGTCGGTGCTCAAGCCAGGCGGTCGGTTGTTCTTGCTTTGCTTCAGCGACGAGGAACCAGGCGAACAGGGGCCGAGGCGGGTGACGCAGCAAGAGATCAAGGATGCTTTCGCTCAGGGCTGGGTTGTGGAAAGCATCGAGCCGCGTCGGTTCGAGGTTCGCCCCGATATGAAAGAGATCAGTTTCAGTCCGGGTGGTCCGAAGGCGTGGTTTGTGGTGGCCAGGAGAGAGGAATCGCAGGGCCATTAGTCCAAAAACTTATCCGACATCTGCTTCCGCCGTGCGTGTGGGATAACGTCTTTACCCACACCCGTCGGACTTTCTAGAGGGTGAACCGCGTGAGCGAAGACACGCCGGAGTTGCTCGAATGTGTCGCGGAACCGCTCGAACCAGCTCTGCAACCGTCGCAGTTCGATTGATGTAGCCACATGTTCAGGATTACGGCAATCCGATCAGTGTCTTCTTCCCCGATTTTTGGAAGTGACGTAGCCGGCATCCCGGACGCAGTCGCAAATGTTGAGCTGTTTGATGCTATTGCCTCACCTTCTTCCGCCTGACCTGCGGCGGTCGCCCTTCGCGCCCGGAGGGCCACCGCGCCCCGCCTTCGCCGGTCCTTGCGACTTCCCCTGTGGGCGCTGACGCCCACTGCCGTTGCGACCTCGTTCGCCGTCGCCTGACGCTTTGGGCGGGGCCGCAGCGGTGTAGTCGAAGTCCGGTAGCGTGATGCGTGGGAGCCGCTGGCCGATCTGGCGCTCGATGCGAGCGAGCGCCCCTTCCTCTTCGCGCGATACCAGAATGAACGCGTCGCCGGTTTCGCCCGCGCGGCCGGTGCGGCCGATCCGGTGTACGTAGTCCTCGGGTACGTCCGGCACGTCCGTGCTGATAACGTGCGTGATGTGGTCCACGTCCAAGCCGCGGGCCGCGATGTTCGTCGCCACCATGACCTGGAAGGCGCCGCGCCGGAACCCCGCCATCGCCTTCGCCCGCTGCGGCGGCGTCCGGTTGCTATGCAGTTCCGCCACCGCAAAGCCGTCCGCGGTGAGGACGCGGGCTAGTTTCTTCGCGTTGTGCTTGGTCCGCGTAAACACCAGCACCGAAGGCATCTCGGTTTCGCCCAGCATGTGCCGCAAGAGGGCGGTTTTCAAGTGCGTCGGCACCGGGTACGCGGCTTGAGTGATACCCACCGCGGTCGAACTCCGCCGACCGATCTGCACCGTGGCGGGGTCGTGGAGGAGTTCGTGCGCGAGTTTCGCGATGACGGGCGGCATCGTCGCGGAGAAGAACAGCGTGTGGCTCCGCGCTGGCAGGCGAGCGATGATCCGCCGCAGGTCGGGCAGAAAGCCCATGTCGAACATGCTGTCGGCTTCGTCAAGAACGAGTGTGGTCACCTGGTCGAAGCGGGCGACGCCACGCTGAAGGAGGTCGAGCAAGCGGCCGGGCGTCGCGACGACGACATCAACTCCGGCCCGTAGCGCCCGCTCCTGCGGACCCACCGGCCGGCCACCGACGATCAGCGCGGACTGAACCCGGATGTGCCGGGTCAACCCACAGCACACGTCACCGATCTGCTCGGCCAGTTCGCGCGTCGGCGAGAGAACGACGGCGCGGGTGGTGCCGCGCGGGAGGTCGATGAGCCGGTGCAGTACCGGCAGGAGGAACGCGGCGGTCTTGCCGGTGCCGGTCTGGGCGGTGGCGAACACGTCCCGGCCGGCCAGCGCCGGCGGGATGGCCCCGGCCTGCACCGGCGTCGGTTCCGTGTATTCGAGGTCTTGTGTGGCGCGGACGAGCGAGGAGTGAAGGCCCAGCGACTTGAACGGCATGGAGGCTCCGCGGTGATCGGGTCAGCCCGAAAAAGGGTAATATATCAGTCCGAGGGACGGTTGCCTCGCCCACTTCACTCCTCGGCCGACAGGAAGAACCACCTCACCGCCCCTGCGGCACGTCTACTACCAGGAGCCGCTTCGGGGCTTTGCCCGCTTCGATCCGGTCAACGGTCTTTCGGGTCGCGGTGTCGATGACGCGGTCGGCCGGCTCTCCACAGGACTTCTCAATCCGACAGTCTGTGCCGCTCGTCTCTCACACCCTCATCGCTTCTGGGCTTCATCTTCAGCGGTGACGCACCGATTACACCGTTTCGATAGCTGCTTCTCATCGGTGTCCTTGGAGTTTCGCAAACCAGAAATGCCGTCTCAGATTTCTGCGACGGGAATCGTCCGACGCAGCTTCCACGCTTGCAACGGTGGGCGGATCGGTCATGCTGGGGCAGCGGAGGGCAACCGATGACCGAGGCAGAGTGGCTGGCAGCGACCGACCCAAAACCAATGATATCGTTTCTGAGAAACCGAAGGTTAAGTGATCGGAAATGGCGGCTCTTTGCAGTAGGATGTTGCCGGCAGATTCTGAATCAAAGTGTTGACCTGAGACTGCAAGGCGTTGTCGAAGTAAGCGAACGTTATGCCGATAAGATGGCGACGAAGTCGGAGCTAAGTGCAGCACTGAAAAGAGTGCAACGGGTCCGTTCAAGATTCGAGAAAGCCCACGTGACGAATGGGCAGCAGATAGAGAGGATGATTGAACCTGGGAACGCGCCGCCGTTAGTCGTTGCGACCCTTAACATTCTCGGTGCTGTCGAGACGGCAGCCTACCAGGGGATAGATGGCGTGATGTGTGTGCCGTCATTTGCTCGACGGGCGATCAAAGTCCTGGGTGCCGAGCTGAAAGATCAAGTCAAGTTACTCCGCGACATCTTCCCTTTCCGCCCTCTCTCCTTCGATCCTTCCTGGCGCACCTCCACCGTCAGCGCTCTCGCCCAAACAATGTACGACTTCCGCGACTTCTCCGCGATGCCGATTCTGGCCGATGCTCTTCAAGACGCCGGATGCGACAACGAAGAAATGCTGGCTCACTGCCGCGATCCGAAGCCAGTTCATGTCCGCGGCTGCTGGGTTGTGGATGCGGTCCTACAGAGGCAGTGAAACGCGACGACCCGCCCCAACCGGAGCGGGCCATTCGCGGGTTTGCTTATCGACTACGCGCCGCAGGTCGAGCACGATGCCGCATCCGACTTCCATCCCGCCTTCGTCTCTTCCGAGTTCTTCCTCAAGTGAACGTGGTTATCGACGTGATCCACCCAGCCCATCGGGATGAAATGGTGCTGCCCGTCGGGACTGTCATTCTTGGTCAGCTTAATGGCGTTCCCCTCAATGTGATCCACCTTGCCCATCGTGCAACCGCACGACGAGATCACAGACATGTGCGGTTGGATGCCCGCCACTCCCTTTTCTGTGCCACACCCCACACCGAGTTTGTCTTCGACCCAATCCTTGGCCTGCTCGGCCTTATCGGCGGCCTTTTGGCCCGCGTCCTTGAGCGTATTCTTGATGTCCGACATTGCTGGCTCCTGTTGAAGAGGGAAAGAAGTCTGCGTCGCACGCAGAACGCGATATTCAATGCAAACCGTGAGCCGGAAAGCGAAGCAACCCACTCTATCGAGAGCGGGTCACCTGCGGAACGGCGCGGGTCACGCGCCGCTCTTGTCCTTCAGCTTCTCACCAGCGTCTTTCATCTTCTGGCCCGCCGCGTGCGCGGCTTCAGCTGTCTTTTCGGCGGCCTTGTCCGCCCCTTCCTTCACCTTCTCACCGGCCTTCTTCGCCGCGTCCTTCGCGGCCTCGCCGGCGTTCTCGATCTTCTCGCGGATAGTATCGGCCATGACTACTCTCTTTGGGTTTCATTCTGCCGGGTTTATCGGCCCAGCCGCGGTTACGGTGGGAAGTAATGCACTCCGCGTGCCAATCAGCGCGTCGGCTTGGCCGCTTGATTATGGGGGTTCCGGCTGCGCTGTCGCCATCTCCAGCACTTCGCGTTCGCTTCGATGCTTTGCACGCCTTTGGCTGCTTCCGGCGGCTGACGCGACGCAGGGGGCTTGCAACCGAAAGCGGATCGGGCATTCTTGAGGCATGAACACACTCGATGCCCTACTTGCCGGGATCGTGGTCGAACCACTCGAAGAAACGCGCTGGCTCGTCCTGGCTGACTGGCTGGAGGATTCGTTCCCGCCGAACCCGTGGGGGTTGTTCGATCTGCACGGGAATGTGTGGGAGTGGTGCGAAGACTGGTAAGAATCCTATACGGGCGGCGACCAGACGGACCCGTGCGTGAAGAAACAGCATTTGAACAATTCGCAACGCATATTGCGCGGTGGGGGCGGGTTAAACGATCCATATGCCTGCCGCGCGGCGTACCGCTTTCGCTACGCGCCAGAGAGTCGTCCGCACTACTATGGTTTTCGCATCTGCTTCCGTATGGGCTGATCACGCGGATGCAAGAATCAGCCGCAAGTGGTTCGTATCGAAGGTTTCCACGATTCCCGCAGTTGGCCAGCTACCACTCATCTCGTGTGGCCTCATCCTCGTAATCATCGTCACGGTCGCGTCGGAGCGGCGGAGCGAACGGGGTGAGCGGAACGCCGCCACGGTCCAGGTATATTCTGTAAAGCTGGACCACCAGGTGCACATTGGCCATCTGGGTCAGGGCACTCGCGGGATAAATCCCGATAAAGCAGAACAATAGCCCGATTATCGCAACTACCCAGGCGAGGAACATGAAAACGAGACCTGTCCCGATCATCAGCCAGCCCACGTGCTTCCAGAAGGCCAGAGCAAAGTGGAAGGCCCCCGCGAGATCAAATCGGCCCGTGTATTCTGCGTGAAAAGTCATCGGAACGGAGAGTATAGAGATCAATATGGCCGACCCGAACATGACCACGCAGGCAATGGCGAATGCCAGGAATGGGGGGTTATTCGGGCCCGGTGGGTCAATCAATAATCCGGCGACGATCGCCAGAAAGAAAACCGGGATCATCGGCAAAACAAGGATAAGTGAGATCAGGAAGGGCCAGATTCCACGGGTCAGGTATTCCACGAACCGGTCGAAGTTGAATTTCGGGTGGCGCCGTAAGTCCGGATCGCGATCGAGGGCTGTCGCCACCTCAGCCCTGTAGCCGAGGAGGAGAATCGGGCCAATGGCCGGGATTAACTGGGACACAGTTATCAGGAGCAGATTGGTGAACCCGCCCGATCGATCGATGATGTACCGGAAGGCCAGTTGGAATTCCACGGGCGACTCCAGAAAGTCTGCACTTGGTTCTGGAGTTGTTTTATCCCGCGCCTCACGCCTTGCCCGCTCCAGTATTAATGTTTGACCCAGGCTCCGATGGTCTGGACGGTGTTATCGATCCAGGTCGGTTCCGGGGCGATCACAGCACCAGCCTGCACGACCGCGTTCCACTGCTCCGGTTTGGCTGGGAGCATCTTGCCCGTCAGCGATACGAGACCGGCGTGGGTACGGCTCATCGCCGTATCCTTCCCCTTTCTCGGCGTGCGAGCACCTTGGGAAGCGAGGGTTTTGTGAATGCCCGCGACACAATGTTTGTGCACGTCCCAAATGCTCCGCTGACGATACCGCCCGGCTCGTTCTAGGTAGGGGGCTCTCGTTCATTCATTGGGAGCAGGGGCTGTCACGCCATCTGAGCCTTCGGTACTGGTTTCGGCGTCGGCCGACTCGAGCGCGACGAGGCACAGATAGCTCCCCAGCGAACGGCCAACCCAGAAATCGCCGCCGACAAGACCGAGGGGCTCGAGGCGTTGGGGGAACCACGCGATGGGCCCACCGCCCCGGGTCGAGGCAATCGCCGTTGTCCGGCCATCGTCGCACCTGAAGGCAATCCAGGGGGGCAGCCCGGCCTCCGCGAAGTTGAGCGATTCTGCCTCGGCCGATGACAGGACCGTGTCCCGTTCCACATCCATAACGAGGAGTTGACCTTCCCGTTCGGCCTTCGGCAGACACAGGAGGAATCGACCGTCCGGCGAAAACCGTAGGTCGCCGGCCCAGTCGCCCACAGTCGTCGGGCGACATACCTGCTTCTGGTTTTGCCAGTCCCAGACGGCGATCATAGCATGATCGCCGTGCAGAGCGATCCGTTGCCCGTTGGGGGAAAAGACTAACTCATTGTGCCTAAAAGAAGGCTCCTTCCCGACGATCTCCCCAAGGAGCGATTGGGGCAGGAGGACCGCTTCCTCCCCGTTGTCGGTCCGCCACACCCGAACGTTCCCCTTCCCAGTCAACGCCCCGAACCACCTGCCGTCTGGGGAGAACGCCCACGCGGCGATCCGCTTCTCCAGCAGTGCCTCGCCCGTGTCCACCGACCAAAGGATGGCCTTGCTGTCCTCCCCGAGCGACGCGATCGTTCGGCTGTCGGGGGAGAACAGCAATTCGGCAACCGGCGCACGGTGCCCTTTCAGGGTGCGGCGGAACTGAGAGCCCTCTCGCCAGCTCAGTTCTTCTTCCAGGTTCCAGAGCCGGACAGTTCGATCATGGGAACCAGATGCGATCCAGCCCCCGTCCGGTGAGAAGGTCAGACAGTTCACCCGCTCCTTGTGCCCCTGCAGGGTAAAGGTCATCTCCCCGCCGAACGACCAGGTCATGGTGCCGTCGAGGTTCCAACCCTTGATGCGGGGGTAATCCGGCAGGTCGGGATCTGGGTCTTCTCCCGAGCCCTCCCCGCCGCCAACTGCCCATTTTGCGTCCGGGGAGGCTGCCAAGCAGCGGATCTGCATGCGATGATCCCAGGAGCGAATTGGAGTCGCCTTCCGGATGTCCCACAACAGTACCCGACCATCGTTGTAATTTGAGGTGAGGAAATGCCCACCACCTGGCACCGGGGTGACGGCCGGCGAAGCGTGGTTCAGCCAGCGCAGCTGCAACGACAGGCACGACTCTTCCGGGTCGCAGGACCGAATCAGGAGGTCACCGGGTACAGAAGCGATGAACTGCCCGTCGGCGGAAAAGGCGAGATCCTCGTCATTGCTTGGGTGGATGCGCCCGTGGCCATCGCCTGGTAGCTGGAGCAGCAGGCGGCGCGTCTGGGCATCCCAGACGCGTACCGCCCCGTGGCCGTTCGCGATGAGGATACGGCCGTCTGGGGTGCCGGCGAGTGCGAAGCATTCGTCTTGTTCCGGGAGCGGCGCGACCTGGACCCCTGTTTCTGCGTCCCAGATCATAACCTGATCGATGTTCGCGGCGACGAGCCACCCACCGGGCAAGAACGCCAGCCCCCATCCACCCCACCCCTGCCCTTCAGCCTGCCACAGTCGAGCACCGGTATCCGCATCCCAGACTGCGAGCCACCCACCCGTCGCAACCTTCTTTCCGTCCGGGGAAAAGGCGAGATGGTGGACGTTGCCGCCGGTGTTGACTTCTTGCAAACAGTGGCCACTGTTGGCGTCCCAGATCCGGAAGCCGTCGTCGTTCCCGGAACCGATCCGCCGCCCATCCGGAGAGAAAGCCAGCACGTGTATCCAGCCTGGAGCGGCTTGCCAGGACAGGTACTCCTGCCCACTGGCGGCGTGGAAGAGCTGCATCCTTCCCTTACCCGAGCCTGTGGAACCCGAGCCCACGGCGACTCGCTGTCCGTCTGGCGAAAAGGTGGCGGCTGAGGCGCCCTCGGTGTTGTGCAGAGTCACCAGTTCCTGGGATGTTTGCACGTCCCAGATCCGGATGGGCGCACTGACCGACAGATGGAGAATACGTCGCGCGTCAGGGGAGAACGCCACTTTGGTTGCCCAGTCCCTCATCTCAAGGAGCCAATGCTTGCGCTCTCCCAAATGCATGGGTGAAGGGCGAAGGCTCCGGAGCCAGGGCCAGCCGGGGAGTTCCCGGCCCTTCTCCCCCCGCCACTTCTCCAGAAGGTCGCAGAGTCGCTCACCCTCCGCTTGCCAGGGAAATCGGCCGCCTGGGGCTTCTGAGGCGGCGAGATCGTAGTGGTCGGCGGCCTCGTCGCAGTCGTGCCACCAACAGGAGTTCCAGAAGCACTGGAACAACGTCGTCGGATGTCGAGCGATGAACGAAACGTCTCGGCGAAGGGCGTCGTTGAGCAGTTGCAGGATGCGGCGCTGCGGTCGAGTTGGCGGTAGCGAACTCAGGATCGTGGCGAAGTCTCCGAGGAGCTGGAAAACGAGGCCCGCCTCCGCCTTGGCTTCCAGGAAGTGCAGGTCCGTCAATAGGCCGACCACTGCGTCCCAGTGCGGACTCATCGGGTCGCCCTTTCCGGACAGCCGGGCCACCTCCACAAGTTGGTACGGCAGCTCGTCCACCTTACGGACGTTGGCCGGCCGCGTCGTCGCCGGCAGACGCTTCGCCCGTGCTCGCAGTTCGTCGAGTGAATCGAGGAAGTAATCCGGCCTGGCGAAATAACTGGCCAGGCGGGCATGGGCGGCGCTGCGGGCATCGTCGGTGGGCAGGTAATGCTCGCGCACCGCTTTGTCCAGGTTGCGGTGGAAGAAGTTCCACAGTGCATCGCGCTGTTGCAGGTAAGGCCGCAACTGCCGCAGCACCGGAAACAGGTCGCTCGTGCTCTGGCCGACCGCTACGCTGTGGCCCTCCACCAAGTCGAGCAACTCACGGTCCGACAGCCCGCGCCGGGCGCTGGCCAGCAGGGTCAGCACACTTCGGACCGCCTCCGGCTGGAACTCCGCTTCCAACCGCTCGATCACCTGGCGAAACAGAGCGGTGACCGTATCGCCGTGGCGCGGGAGTTGCTCGATCCGCCGGTTGAGCCGCTCATAGGAGCCGAAGCCGCGCAACTCTTCCAGCGCCACCAGCAAGAACAGCGGGTTGGTCGTCGCTTGGTTCTCCAGCAGCAGCGATATCTGACGGCCGTCCAGCGTCTTGGCCGACAGTGCCGGCACCGCCTGGACGATCTCGGTTCGTTCTCGAGTGGTCAGCGGTTCGACAGCGAACCGCCTATGTTCGCGGTAGGCGAAGGTCTGCAGTACGGGCTCATCGCGGCCCGGGTCGGCGATGCAACTGGCAATCAGTTTGACGTGCGGTGGGAACTTCCATGGCAGCCACGCCAGCCGCTGCGCATTGTCCGCCTCGTCCATCTGGTCCAGCGCATCCAGAACGATGACCACGCGACGGTCGGCCGGCACTGCGGCGACGAACTGACGGAACGTTGCGATCAGTGGATCCGTGTCCGGCGGAATGTCGTCGGCCAGGTTGAATGCGTGCTTCAACAGCGAGCAAAGGCGGCCGAGCGTCGAACGCAGACTGGTCGAGGCGGGACTGGCACCGACGAAATGCCCGATGACCAGCGTTCCGGCGTGCCGCGCGGCGTACTCGACGGCGAATTTGGCCAGGGCCGCCGACTTACCCGAGCCGGATGGCCCGGTGACCAGGCACGGCACCTCGTCCGCGCTATTGGCGAAGTCGCTGAGGGTCTGCTGCAGATGGTCCCGGCCAATGTAAACACGCAGCCTCGATTCCATGAATCGCTCGTGGTGGCCTTGCTCATCCGCCAGCGGATCGACTGCTGGTCCAGTGGCCACCGGCTGCTCCGGCAGTTGGTATTCGTCGCGGATCGACTGCCAGAGCCAGTCCTGGATGCGGCGGCCAAATTCTTCGAGTCCTTCGAGATGAACGCCACGGGCGCGGTTGCCGCTCAGTCCGGTGTAACGGCAGGGGTAGTTCTCAAGCAACGGCAGGCCGGAGGCGCGGATCGCCTGCTTGAGCGCGTCGAGCTTGCGTTTGTGCTCGGGACTTTCGGCCTCCAGGTCACCGCGTTGCTCGGGCGGCACGTCGGCCAGGAATGCTGGATCGCGGAAGCAGAAGAAGGCGCGGCGGTACATCGCCGGGCTGTTCAGCACGCCGTGCAGGATCTCCAGTTCGGTGACGCTCTTGCCAGTGTGGTGACGAATCCAGCCCCAAGTGCTGAAGACCCGGTCCGGGACGTGGGTTGAAACCCAGCCGTAGCGCTCGCCCAGGATGCCCAGGAAGAACGGCCGACACTCGTCGATCTGCTTCAGGCAGATGTCAAGCACCTCGTCGTTGTCGGCCTGCTCCTTGGTCACGCCCCAGCGCAGGTCGATGTCGATGAGATGGATGCAATGCGCCTCCAGACGCTCACGCAATGCGGGGAAGACGCGTTTGACAAGCCAGTCGCGCTCCGCGTGCATGTCCCGGAAGGTCGAGGAAATGAAGACACGGACGGTTTTCCAGGTGCCGGGCATGGGTCATCTCCGCGTCCGAACGCGGAAAGGTGTTTGTGTGGATGCTGTGAAGCGCGCAGGCAGACATTAGGCATGCATGCTTCCAGTCGTCCGGTGTTAAGAGTTACGCCCGAGCCCCAGTTCTTTTTCAGCCGGTGAATCCGCAACGACCGGCGCAGAGTAGGTTATCCCACCAAAGCGGATCTTCAGCGAGGACGAAGAGCCAGTTTCTGGTGTCATGCTAGAAGTAGGCCGGGCATCCGGTTACTGGCGACTGTGTTCTCCTCTCAGACGCCGCACGACTAATTCGCTGGCTGAGCTTCGAGCTTGAGCGCGACCACGTCCTGGCGTGGTGGAGCACCGAACATCCGCCGGTATTCGCGGCTGAACTGGGATGGGCTCTCGTACCCAACGCGAAACGCGGCCTCGGCGGCATCGAGTCCCTCGCCCAGCATCAGCCGCCGCGCCTCCTGGAGGCGCAATCGTTTCTGATACTGGAGCGGGCTCATTCCCGTCACGCCCTTGAAGTGAAGGTGAAACGCCGACGGGCTCATCTTCACATGTTTCGCAAGCGACTCGATCCAGAGTGGATCGGCGAAGTGATCCTTCAGCCACCGGATCGCCCGCGCGATCCGATGGGCCGGGGCGCCGGCTGCGGCCATCTGCCGCAATCGCGCCCCCTGTGGACCGGTGAGCACACGGTAAGTGATCTCGCGGAGAACGAGCGGCGACAGTGGCGCAATGTCCTGAGGAGAGTCGAGGAACTCGACGAGGCGAGTGACGGCGTCAAGGAGCGGCGGTTCGACCGGACTCACGCCAAGTCCTCGCGCAGGCGAGCCGAGTGGTGAGGCGGTCGTGCCATCGGCCAGGAGTTCGCCAACCACGGCCATGTCGAGCGAAATACGAACCCCAAGACACGGATGGCTCGGCGACGCTTCAACGACCCGCGCAGAGACGGGGAGGTCGATCGATACCAGAAGCGACTGTACCGGGTTGTAGCGATACGTCTCGCCCGCGAGGAGCACTTCTTTCGCGCCCTGCGCGACAATACACAGTGCCGGCTGATACACGGTGGCGACACACTCCGAGGGCGCAGAGAACTGATACAGCGTGAGCGCGGGCACTGCCGTGCTGTATGCGCCGTCCACAGTTGTCTGACGCGCGACCGCCGACGCCAGTTTCGTTAGTTCGTTTGCTGCCACGTCTACTCTTCCATCTGCTTAAGCATCGGGCCAGGGTAGTTTGTAAGGTTTTTCAACGAGCCGCGACCGCAAGGGAGCGGTTAACGCACCCTTGCGGTCGCGGCTCGTTGAAAACTCACACGTAACTGCGGCCATCTGCTTAGTCCGCTCGGTCTTCCCTCTCACAGTATACCCGTCGAGGGCGATCACGGTCATGAGCGTATCCGCAGGTCGTAGAGGATTAGGCAAGAGTCCGAGACGATCGGGTTACCGGCGTTGCAGTCGCTGGCGTACGATTCCTTCGTCTCACGGTCGTGGCCGAACCGCATCGCCTCAAAAGGGAAAAATTCATGACCACGAAAGTATACGCCGCACAGAGCGCGAAGAGTCCGCTCGTTCCTCAGGCCATCGCGCGGCGCGAGCCGCTTTCAACCGACGTCCAAATCGAGATCCTGTATTGCGGAGTGTGTCACTCGGATCTCCACCAAGCACGCGACGAGTGGCACGATTTCGCCCCCACCGCCTACCCGTGCGTACCGGGCCACGAGATCGTTGGCCGCGTCACGAAGGTCGGGAAGAGCGTGAAGAAGTTCAAGGAAGGAGACCTCGCCGCCATCGGGTGCATGGTCGATTCGTGCCGCACCTGCCCGCACTGCTCGCGCGGACTGGAACAGTATTGCGTCCACTTCCCGACACTCACCTACAACGCTCCCGACAAGCACTCCGGCGGCGTCACCTACGGCGGATACTCCGAGAGGATCGTGGTGGACGAGGCGTTCACTCTCCGAGTCCCCGAGAAGCTGAACCTCGCCGCGACTGCGCCGCTCCTGTGTGCTGGCATCACCACTTACTCACCGCTGCGGCACTGGGAGGTCGGCCCCGGCCAGAAAGTGGGGATTGTGGGTCTCGGCGGCCTGGGGCACATGGGTGTAAAGTTCGCGCACGCCTTCGGGGCACACGTCGTTCTCTTCACCACATCGCCTTCGAAAGTCGCAGACGGCAAGCGACTGGGAGCGCACGAGGTTGTGGTATCCAGGAACGCCGACGAGATGAAAGCCCACGCCGGAACCTTCGATTTCATCCTCGACTGTGTCTCGGCCGAGCACGACATCAATGCCTATCTGCAGCTTCTGAAACTCGACGGGACGCTATGTCTCGTCGGCGCGCCCGAGAAACCGCTGCCGGCGGCGGCGTTCAACCTCATCATGCCGCGGCGCAGCTTCGCGGGCTCCGCCATCGGTGGAATTGCCGAAACTCAGGAAATGCTCGACTTCTGCGCCGAACGCGGGATCGGGAGCGACGTGGAGGTGATCCCCATCCAGCGGATCAACGAAGCCTACGACCGTCTGGTGAGAGGTGACGTCAAGTACCGCTTCGTGATCGACATGGCCTCACTCAAATCGTGAGGGTGGAGATGGAACGCTACTCCCGCGGGAAGACTGGAGGCCGCACCCAACCACGGCCCATGACACACATCGCCATTCAGGAACAGCTCGACGGCAAGACCGTTGAGTGGCTGGAGCACACGACCGACGAACAATGCCAGGCTTGACGCAAGTCAAGCGCGCAACCCGAAGGAGAAACCAATGCAGAAGCGCAAACTGGGAAAGAGCAACCTCGAAGTGTCGGCCATCGGACTCGGCTGCATGGGCATGAGTTTCGGTTACGGCCCGGCGGCCGACAAACAGGAGATGATCTCACTGCTCCGGACGGCCGTGGAACGCGGCGTCACCTTCTTCGACACCGCCGAAGTCTACGGCCCGTTCACGAATGAAGAATTGGTGGGCGAAGCACTCGCTCCATTCCGCGGACAAGTGGTGATCGCCACCAAGTTCGGGTTCAAGCTGAAGCCTAACGGAGAGCCGGGTTGGGTCGGCCTGGACAGCCGGCTGGAGCACATCAAAGAAGTGGTCGAAGGCTCGCTCAAGCGGCTCCGAGTCGATGCCATCGACCTGTTCTATCAGCACCGCGTTGACCCGGACGTGCCGATCGAAGACGTGGCGGGTGCCGTGAAGGAGCTCATTCAACAGGGCAAGGTGAAGCACTTCGGTCTTTCCGAAGCGGGAGCACAGACGATTCGTCGCGCCCATGCCGTCCAGCCGGTCACCGCGGTGCAGAGTGAATACTCGCTGTGGTGGAGACGGCCCGAAGCGGAGGTGATACCGACTCTTGAGGAACTCGGTATCGGCTTCGTTCCTTATAGCCCGCTGGGCAAGGGCTTCCTCACGGGGAAGATCGACGAATACACCACATTCGACAGTTCCGACTTCCGCAACATCCTCCCGCGCTTCACGCCAGAGGCTCGGGAAGCGAATCAGGCGCTGGTTGATCTGCTCGCCAGGATCGCCGCGCGGAAGAAGGCAACCCCGGCTCAGATTGCGCTGGCGTGGCTGCTCGTCCAGAAGCCGTGGCTCGTTCCCATTCCGGGCACGACGAAGCGGCATCGCCTCGAAGAGAACATCGGGGCGGCCAACGTCGAACTGACGGCCGATGATCTCCGCGACATCGAGACCACCGCGTCCAAGATCGCGGTGCAAGGAGATCGCTACCCCGAACATCTGGAGCAAATGACCGGCCGCTGAGCGGGAAAGGGAGGTCTTCCAGTTACGGTCTGAACATTACCCGTTCAAGCTTGTGAGTGGACTTGCACCCCGCGGCAGATCGGTCATGCTGGTCACCGGAGGCGACCGATGACCGAGAACGAGTGGCTGTCGTGCCAAGACCCGGAGCAACTGTTGTTATTCCTCCGTAGCGGATTTGGGAAGAGGAAACACAGGTTGTTGGCGTGCGCATGTGTCCGCCGGGCCGCCCACCTGATCCGAGACGACCGCGCACGAGCGGCGATCGAATTCGCCGAGCGGATGGCGGACCGCGGTGGGAGGGGGAGAGCAGCAGTGGAGGAAGCCGCTTCGATGGCGTGCCAAGAATGCTGGGGGCGAGACCAGACATCCATGACCGCTGCCGAACTCCTCACGCACTTGGGGGAAGCTAACGCGATTCACGCAGCGAAGGATTGCGTCTGGGACGACGCTTTCGTGGCCGCGGCCCGCGCTTGCGCCGGGTCGAGAGCCGCCGCGGCTTACCCTCAGTGCCAAACACCGGACACCCCGACCCAATACCCTCCCGACAAGTGGGAGAAAATCGCTGAAGAGAAACGCCCCCAGATCCTGCTCATCCGCGACATCTTCGGCAACCCATTCCGTCCTGTTATCTTCTCCCCGGAGTGGCGCACTGGCACCGTGTTGTCGCTTGCTCGCACGATGTACGACTCTCGCGATTTTAGCGCGATGCCGATTCTGGCTGATGCACTCCAAGATGCTGGCTGCGACAACGACGACATCCTTGCTCACTGCCGAGACCCGAATCATCCGCATGTGCGAGGTTGTTGGGTGGTGGATTTGGTGCTCGGCAAGGAGTGAGCCACGACGGAGGCGGAATCGAGCGCCGAGAAATGCTCACCGTCGCTCCAGATATTCCTTTGGCATAGCCTTCAAATCGAGGACAGGTTTCTCGATCGAAAGATACGTCTTTGGGCCTGCAGGTGGCGCCGTCGGACTTGGCATTTGGTAGCCGCTGTCAGGTGACGACGTATGGAACACGGCGGCGCCTGCAAACCACTTACTTGGAACCGTGAGTCGGTGGTTGGCTGGCCAGAAGCGAAAACGCTTCCCGACAGCGGATGATCTGCTCTTTGGAGACCGTCAGATACCGGTGTTTGCCATCGGCTATCGGAGCAAAGCGAGTGATTCCCTTTTCTTCAACCGTGACTTTTCCGGCCGCCGAGATACCGAAATAACCACGATCTGGATACACGGCGTAGAGCACACTCGTTAAATCCCAGCACGGTCGCTCGTGTGGTGGCGGACTGTACCGACGGTAAGCCTCTGGAAGTGGATGGTTCTTCGCATAGCCGAAATCCTTTTCGATACTCACGGCCGGAAATGTAATCGCCTGACCCACTTCGAACCCACTGAACACAATCGGAGTCGGCCATTCGGTCACGAACTTCTTGGCGGCGGGCAGATCCTCAATGACGTTGTACTCGCGATGCGTGTTCAACCCGCCATCGGACCTGTATGCCCCGAACATCGCCGAGACGAGTTTCACCTTTTTGGCGACCAGTTCCTTACCCGTCAGCGGACTCATGTCGTCAGCCGGAGTATCGAGCAACCGGGCCAGGTTGGTGGCAAAACCGACCTGAACAATAACCACCGAGCCATCGGGCTGCGCGGCCAGTACTTTCCGCAGTAGCGCGACAGCGTCTGGAGCATCGGACGACTTCTTGAGGGCGTGTGGGTAAGTATTCCCGTCACGGACCATCCCGAGGAATTTCCCCTCTTCGCGAGTCGCGCCGTTGCGAACAACACCAACCGGAATTTTCGGTCGGCCGTAGAAGGTGTTCACGGCGTCAACGAACGGGCCAGCGAGTTCGTGATCTTTGGTAACCGTGACAGCGAGCAATTCACACGCACCACGAGACTGGAGTGAATGGATCATCCCCAGCGCCAGGACATCATCAACGTCGTTGCCGATGTCCGTATCGAAAATCAGCCGAACTGGTTCGGCGGCTGTTGCCGGGACAGACGCGAGAGCCAACGTGATGAGTGCCATACACAGTTTCATCCGCGATCTCCTGAATGCGGGGCAAGCGGGAAAGAGTGTGGCATTGTAAGCCGAAATGCGCCCTCGGGAAAGCGACCTGGGGCGAAGTGCTGTAGAGACCGTGCGGGTTGATCGTGTTAACCGCCGGGCTTACACCCAGCGGCGGATTGGTCATGCTAAAGGTGGTTTCGAGAGGACAACCGATGACCGAAGCGGAGTGGCTGGTGTGCGAATCGCCGGTGGCGATGCTCGCATACCTCAACGCGGACGGCTACAGCCGGAAATTGCTACTTTACGCGTCCGCGCTGTGCGCGCTCCGCCCGGACCTGCTTACGCAACGCCTTCACAACTGGCACGCGGCCATCGAATCCGTACTCCGCAACTCGGCCGAACCGCATTCGCTCGACTACTGGCAGGAGAGTGCCGAAGAAGAGTGCTCGCACCTCGCGGAGCGTGGGCCGCCGGACGAGCGGGCCTACTTCTCGGTACTGTCCCACGCCGTGTCCTGCACCTGGATCTACGACCCGCGTGAACTCGACACCCCGCCGCCCGATATCCCGGAAGTGCTGCCGTTACGACGGCTCGGCGCGAGCTTTATCCGCGACATCTTCGGGAACCCCTTCCGCCCGGTCGCCTTCTCTCCGCAGTGGAGCACGGACACCGCATTGTCACTCGCGCGGCAGATGTACGAATCGCGTGATTACTCCGCGATGCCGATTCTGGCGGATGCACTCCAAGATGCTGGCTGCGACAACGAGGACGTGCTGAACCACTGCCGAGGCAAAGGGCCGCACGTTCGCGGCTGCTGGGTCGTTGATCTGGTGTGACTGTTCACTCTGCCAGACGACAAACCGTCGCAGGGTGCCAGCGGCGCCACCAAGCGGTAATCGCATTGGTGGGCCTTCATCCGCTGCGCGGATTCGACCCACTCCACAAATGCTGATTCGACCCGTCCATGAATCGCGGCAATCCCAACGGAACCCATGTTCGCCGGTACGGGCGGAGGCATCCAATCACCCTCCCACCACTTCCTTCACCACATGTCCATGCACATCGGTGAGGCGGAAGTCGCGGCCGGCGTATTTGAAGGTCAGTTTCTCGTGGTTGAGTCCGAGTTGGTGCAGAATCGTGGCGTGCAGATCGTGCATATGCACTTTGTTCTCGGCCGCGAGCGCGCCGAACTCGTCCGTTGCGCCGAATGAGAAGCCTGGCTTGAATCCCCCGCCAGCGAGCCAAACCGTAAAGCCGCCGGGGTTGTGGTCGCGGCCGGTGCCGTTCTTCTCCGCATATGGCGTGCGGCCAAACTCGCCGCCCCACCACACGATCGTGTCTTCCAACAGCCCACGGCGTTTCAGATCGGTGAGCAGCCCCGCGATCGGCTTATCCACAGCGCGGGCGTGATCGCCGTGCTTGGGCAGGTTCGAGTGCTGGTCCCACGCCGGGTTCGCGGAGTTATCGCCGTATGTCACCTGAATGTAGCGCACTCCGGCTTCGCTCAACCGCCGGGCCATCAAACATTGCTTGCCGAAGCTGTCGGTGGCCTTTTCGCCAATGCCGTAGAGCTTGTGCGTCTCTTTCGTTTCCTTCGCAATATCCATCACGTCCGGAGCGTTCTTCTGCATCCGCCACGCCAGTTCATAGGATGCCGCGACTGCTTCGAGCTCCGCATCCCCTGGTTTCTGTTTGAGTTGCTCGGCGTTCAGTTCACGGAGCAGATCAAAGTGTTCTTGTGTCGTGTCGGGAGGAAGTGTTGGGTTGAGGTTTCGAATCGTCGCCTCGCTGGCCGGCGCTCCAGCCCGGCCCACCGGCGTGCCCTGATAAATCGCGGGGAGGAAGGCGTTACCGTAGTTGCGTGCGCCGCCGTTGCCATTGGAGGGCGCAATACTGATGAAGCCCGGCAGGTTGGCGTTCTCGCTGCCCAGACCGTACAGCACCCAGCTTCCCATGCTCGGCCGGATGAAGTTCGTGGAACCGCAGTGCAGAAAGAGCGTCGCCGGTCCGTGTGCAACGCCTTCGGTGTGCAGAGAGTGAATGAAACACAAATCGTCGATGACGCCATTTACTTCGGAGAACAGGTCCGATGCCCACTTACCGCTTTTCCCGCGCTGGGCGAACTTCCATAGCGGCTTCATCACTCGTTGCGAACTGCCACGCATGCCAGTGTTGGCTATCACTCGCGCGTCGTCGAACTTGAGTTGCTTGCCGTCTTCCTTGATGAGCGTTGGCTTGTAGTCGTAGGAATCGACGTGTGAGACGCCGCCCTGCATGAAGAGAAAGATGATGCGCTTGGCTTTGGCGGCATGGTGTCCGGTGCGGGCGGCCAGTGGATTGGCACTATCAACGCCGCGCGACTCCTGAGCCGCGAGCCCCGCGAGAGCCAGCGCGCCGAAGCCGCAGGACGTGCGAGCGAGGTATTCGCGACGAGAAAGCGGAAGGTTCATGGCAGTGGTCTTGTCGTTTTTGAGGAGGGCATTCTTTGTTCGTCGTGACCCGCTTTAGCGGGTCGGGGTGCGCAGTATCCCATCGCAAACACGAATCGCCGCTGCGCGCCGAAACCCGCTGAAGCGGGTCACTTCGAGCACAAAGCACAGGTCAATTCACATACCGGAATTCCGCCGACGCGAACAGCGCGTGCAACAACACCGTCCACGCATCGGTTTCGCTCTTCCCCTTCAGGAAGCGTTCGGCAACTTCGCGCTCGCCCGCTGTTGGCGTGCGGCCCAGGACGAGCCGGTAAGCGCGGGTGATGCGTTCGCCGTTATTGGCGTGCTTCTCGCCGAGAAGTCGCGTCGCAGCCAGTTCGGATTGCTTCAGCACGAAGGGGTGATTCATCATGAAGAGCGCTTGCGGAGCCACCGTGCCGCTATTGCGTTTGCCAGTGACGGTGCTCGGGTCGGCGGCGTCGAACACTTCGAGCATTTCCGGCATCGCGTTGCGGAACACTGGGAGATAAACGCTCCGGCGCGGGGAGTTCGCCTTGTAGCCGTAATCGGATGCCAGCGTTGCGGGGAAACTCAGCCCACCGCGCGTGAGATCGAGCTCGCCACTGACGGCCAGCATCGTATCGCGGATACACTCGGCTTCCAGCCGACGGCGGTTGGCGCGGCCAAAGAGGCGGTTCTCGGGATCGGCGGTCAGGGTTGCGGCGTCGCCGGTTGTGTTCTGCCGATATGTTCGGCTGAGCACGATGTAGCGAATCAGTGCCTTCACGCTCCAGTCCGCCTGGAACTTGATCGCGAGGTGGTCGAGCAACTCCTGGTTTGAGGGGAGTTCGCCGGTGGTGCCGAAGTTGTCCGTGGTTCGCACCAAACCCACGCCAAACAGCCAGTGCCAAACGCGATTGGCCATCACACGCGCGGTGAGCGGGTTGTCGCGTGAGACGATCCACTCTGCCAGTTCCGCGCGGCCGCTCTGGTTCTTCGGAATGGCTGGCGGTGTGCCGTAGAGTGCTACCGTGAGGAATCCGCGCGGTGCGCGTTCGCCAAGGTTGTGGACATTGCCGCGAACGTGAACGTGGGTATCGTCAATCACCTTCTCTTCCAGCACCGACATCGCCATGTCGCGTTTCGGCCCGCTCGCCTGGAGTTTCTTCAGTTCCGCTTCGAACGACTTCACAGTATCGACGTCCGTCTGGGTGGGATTGCTTTTCGGCGGAGTTTTCTTGTCGTCCTTCTTTTCCTTCTTGTCTTTCTTGTCGAGCGAGAGAAACACGACAGCATCCGGGCAGACGTGGCCTTTCGTTCCTTCGTTGGAAACGAGTACGTAGGCGAAGCCGTCTTTCTCGAAGCGATATTCGCCGAGCGAAATGAACCGACCGTCGATCGGCGGATTCTTCTTCATGTCCACGCTAATCGTTTTCTCGCCATCGGCACTGAAGACGTGAACCGGCACGTTATCGGCTCGATTCCCTCCGGGTGAATATGCGAGCCGCACTTCGTACTTGCCTGGCGGTACGACCTCTGGCTGAAAGGTGAGTGTCTTCTCGCCCTTCCCTTCGTCCTTGTCGTGGATGTAGCCCGTGCCGATGTACGTCTTGTTGAAGCTGGACACCATCCACTCGCCGACCTTCTTGGCCTGTGCATCATCCACCACGATGCCGGGGACGTCCTTCACCGCCAGCACGCCACTGGCGATGTTCGGCCCCGCGAGTTTCTTCGCGGCGGCCAGCTTCGCCTGGAGCGCTGCCACCGCTTCGTTGTGCTTCTGAACTGCGGCCTCGGTCGCGGGGTCGCTGGGCAGCGGAACTTCGATCCACTGCGAGACGTTCGCGTGCTCCATCGCCTTTGCGTTACGAAGGATACCGGCGATCGCGTAGTAATCGCGTGTGGGGATCGGGTCGAACTTGTGATCGTGACAGCGGGCGCAGGTCACGGTTTGCGCGAGGAAACCTTTCGCGATCACATCGAGTTGCTCATCCACCACATCCATTCGCAATGCGGCCTTGTCCTGCTCTTCCAGATTGGTATTGCCGAGTTGCAGGAATGTGGTGGCGATGAGCTGCCGTTTGCGATCGTCGCGCGTGGGCGAAGGGAGAAGGTCGCCGGCGATCTGTTCCTTGACGAAGCGGTTGAAGGGCACATCGGCGTTGAACGAATCAATCACGTAGTCGCGATAACGCCACGCTTCCTTGAAGACGAACCCACGCAGCGTGACGGACTCGGCGTAGCGTGCGATGTCGAGCCAGTGCCGCCCCCAGCGTTCGCCGAATTGCGGTGACGCCAGCAGTTTATCCACCAGTTTTTCGTAAGCCTTGGCGTCTGTATCGTTGACGAACGCATCGACTTCTTCGGGTGATGGCGGCAGGCCGATCAGGTCGTAGTAGAGCCGACGAATGAGCGTCGCCCGGTCAGCTTCACGGGCGGGCTTCAGTCCTTTCGTCTCCAACGCCGCGAGTATGAAGGCATCAATTTCATTTCGCGGTTCGTATTTCGTGTTTCGTACTTCCGGAATGGTGGGTTGAACTGGCAGCTTATAGGCCCAGAACTTCCGCCCCTCTTCAATTGTGAGGCCGACCTGACGTTTGGCAGTACCTGAAGACACGCCACGCGGATCGGGAGCACCCATCGCGATCCACTTCTCGAAATCCTTGATAACGGCGTCCGGTAGTTTGCCCTTGGGCGGCATCTGCACATCGCCGTCATACTTGAGTGTCTTGAGGAGCAGACTTTCTGCCGGTTTGCCGGGCACGAGCGCCGGCCCGCTATCGCCCCCCTTGAGAATGCCGTCGCGCGTATCAAGGTACAGAGCGCCTTTGATTTTCTTGTTCTTCGCGGCCTCGGCAGAGTGGCAGCTTGCGCAGTGTTGCGTCAGGACGGGTCGAATTTTCTTTTCGAAGAATTCCACGGCTTGCGGGTCGAGCGGTTTGGCGGCCGGAGTGGGATCCGCCGCGTCGATAGACGTGGGAGTGAAAAGAAGGATGGCAAATAGCGGTGAAAGCGTGACGGCAGCGAATCGCATCGCGAACACCCAAGTAGCAGCCGGGCGTTGAACCGGGTGGAAGCAGGTGAAGTTCTATTATGCGGAATCACTGGAGCGAACGCATCTTGAAAGTTGCGAAGCGATGAGACCGGTGTGCCACGGAATTCTCGCGCCAGTAGTTTACGGCGGCCTGCTTCAGCGGCGCTGAGTCCTCGAAGGGTCTTCCAGAGCATGCACGACGAACCCATCGGCTGAGTGTGAATGGAACATCCCGGATGGGTTCGTCAAAAACTCTCGTTGCTCCCTCACAAGAATTGAAATTACTGTACTTGTTTAGCGTGCTGTGAGGAGCGTGGGGGTTGGTAGCAGTCGGTTGCCCCAGGCACGAAGGCTGGCACTGACAAAGTCGAGTACCGACCGGGTGTGTCGACGACA
>Ga0209062_1002134_pt1 | contig 28316 bp, 26 predicted proteins | sample Coa_R2_2_FD_187158 | JGI IMG/M metagenome (GOLD analysis project Ga0209062, IMG submission 187158) | Surface soil microbial communities from Centralia Pennsylvania, which are recovering from an underground coalmine fire - Coalmine... | ecosystem: Environmental > Terrestrial > Soil > Unclassified... | reverse complement strand
TGGCCAGGATGTCGTTGGCATATTCGCGATATTGCTGATTGCCCACGGGCCCGAACTGCTCGCCGGCAATGATCTCGGAGAAGCCGATCACGGCGTTCAGCGGCGTGCGGAGCTCGTGCCCCATATTCGCCAGGAAATTGGTCTTGGCGACATTGGCGGCCTCTGCCGCCTGCCGGGCGGCCTTGAGACTTTCCTCGCGCTCCTTGAGCGCGGTGATGTCGCTGAGGAAGAGGAAGCGACCGCCCTCCTCGGTTCCGGACTGGCTGATCCTGAGCCAACGCCCATTCCCGAGCTCGATCTCACCATCGGAGAAGAGCAGCGTCATCCAATCCTGCCGCCGAGCGACGCTTTCCGGCCGCTCGGCCGCGCCGACCAGCGCCGTCATCAGCGATACGCCGGGCACCAGCAAGCTCGCGATAGAGGGGAAGAATTCGGCTACTTGGCTGTTGGCGATCGCGATTTTGCTGTCGGCGTCGATCAGCATGACGCCCTCGCGCGAGCCTTCGATGGCGTCCACCAGCCTGGCCTGAGCCGAGCGCCGCTGGGTCGCCTCGCGCTCCATCATTTCCTGGATGTTGGCCTGCATCGCGGCCAGGGACGCGAGCAGCATGCCGGTCTCGTCGGCGCCGCCCTTGGGGATCGCTGTCTGAAAATCTCCGCCGGCAACCCGGTTCGCCACGACGGCCGCCGCCGAGAGCGGCCTCAGAATGCGTCGAGCGAGGAGGAATGTAACGACCACGGAAAACAGCAGTGCAGCGAGCGTGACGCCGATCCCGACGGCACTCGACGCGCCGATCTCGCGCACCGCATTCTCGCGCTGGACGAAGCCTTCGTCGGCGCTGAGCTCGGTCATGGTGTCGAACTTCTCGATAATCTCCGTCGAGAGCTTGTCCATGGTGGAGGCGGCGGCCGGATCCGACGGTTTGGTTTCATGCCTGAGAGAGTCCCACCGCCGCGCCAATCCGCTGATTTCGTCGATGAGCGCAGCCGGACGTCCCGACCCGCTTCGCTCGCGCGCCAGGCGCAGATTGTCGAACAGGTCCCTTGAGAGATCGTCCAGCTTGGAATCGTTGCCATCGGCCGGCCTGCCGGCCAGGCGCTCGCGCAGCAGCTCGTTGTTCATCTCGGAGAAGGTGAAGCTCGCGAGCCGCGCAAAATTGATCGCCATTAACGGCTTGTCATAGAGATTGGCGACGATGCCGCCGGCAGTCGACATCTGAACGACGCCATAGGCTCCAAGTCCCCCGATGACCATGCTCAACAGGAGAAAGGCAGCGAAAATCTGGCTTCGTATGGATTTGAGCACGAGCGGCTGTCGCGGGGTCCGGCTAGATCGTTGGTCTTACTACCGTGAGTAAGATAACCTCCGATTTAGCAAGATTCCCTTGAGACCCGGTTAACCTTCGAGCAGATGAATCGCGGAACGATAATTACCCGGCTCGCCCTCATTGCGACCCTGTTGGCGGCCGTGCCCCATGCCTGGGCCGGTACGGTCGAAGTCTCTCAGAAGGGCCGCAAATTCCTACCGGATTCGGTGTCGATCAAGGTCGGCGACATGGTGCGGATTCGGAACGACGACGAGTTCCTGCACCACATCTATGTCACGTCGCCGGACTTCAATTTCGATTCGGAGGAAGAGCCGCCGGGCAACAGCGTGGATATCAAATTTACCAAGGCCGGCGATTTCAATGTCCTCTGCCGCATTCACCCCAAGATGAAGCTCGCGGTGCATGTGAGCCAGTGACCATTCCCCAGTCCCTACGGACCGAAATCGAGGTGAACGGGCACGATCGCGCCGTTTTCTCAGTCCGTTGAGCAAGTCCGGATTTGCCCCACGAGCAGACCATTGCCACACACATATCGAGCGATGTCGGCCGCCGAGGCCGCCCTTTTTATGTGGAAGTCGATCACTAATAGGATCTCGGCATCCCCAGGACATGTTCGGCCACATAGGCCAGGATCAGATTGGTCGAAATGGGCGCGATCTGCATGAGGCGGGTCTCGCGCCATTTGCGCTCGACGTCATATTCGCGGGCGAAGCCGAAGCCGCCATGGGTCTGCAGACAGGCCTCGGCGGCGTGCCAGGCGGCCTCCGACGATAAGAGCTTGGCGATATTGGCGTCTTCGCCGCAAGGGCGGCCGCCATCGAACAGCGCGCAGGCGCGCCTCAGCACCATTTCGGCCGCTTCGAGTTCTGCATAGGCTCGGGCGATCGGGAACTGGACCCCCTGATTCTGACCGATCGGCCGGCCGAACACGACGCGGTCGCGCGCGTAAGCCGCCGATTTGGCGGTGAACCAGCGGCCGTCGCCGAGCGTCTCCGACGCAATCAGTATCCGCTCGGCATTCATTCCATCCAGAATGTAGCGAAACCCCTTCCCCTCCTCGCCGATCAGGTTGGCGGCAGGGACCTCGAGCCCGTCGAAGAAGATCTCGGTCGTGTTGTGGTTGATCATCGCCTTGAGCGGCCGGATTTCGAGCCCGTGGCCGCGGGCCTGGCGCATATCGACCAGGAAGACCGAAAGCCCGTCCGTTTTCTTCTGAACCTGGTCTTGCGGCGTCGTGCGCGCGAGCAGCAGCATCAGATCGGAATGAAACGCGCGCGAAGTCCAGATCTTCTGCCCGTCGACCACATAGTGATCGCCCTTGCCGACAGCCCGCGTCTTCAGCCTGGTGGTGTCCGACCCGGTCGTGGGCTCGGTCACGCCGAAGGCCTGCAGGCGAAGTCGGCCGGCCGCGATCTCGGGAAGATAAGTCCGCTTTTGCTCGGCGCTGCCATGCCTCAGCAGCGTACCCATGATGTACATCTGCGCATGGCATGCTCCGGCATTGCAGCCCGAGGCGTGGATTTCCTCGAGAATTACCGATGCGGCGCGGAGCGGCAGGCCCGATCCGCCATACTCCGCCGGGATTAGGACCGAGAGATAGCCGGCCTCCGTCAGCGCTTTCACGAAATCGCTCGGATAGGCTTCCGCGGCTTCCAGATCGCGCCAATAGCGGCCGGGGAAATCGGCGCAGATCCGCCGAACCGCTTCGCGGATTTCGGGATAGTCCTCACCGATCGGGACGACGATTCCGCTCTCATCAATGCTCATGAACGACCCTCGCCCAAGATGGCTGCAGTGTCCTGGCCCATCGCTGGAACCTCCTCGTTTCGGTTCGGCCGCGCGCGGTCGAAGGCGAGCGGCAAACCGATGAATTGCAGTCGCTCGTCCGCGCTTCGTCTCATGATGTCGAGCGCCAGCGTCTGCGGATGAGACGCAACCTGACCCACGCTCTGGACCGGAGCGCAGGGCACGCCCGCGGCTTCCAGCGCCGAGACCCAATGTTCGCTGGGTCCGTCCGACACGACCCCGGTCACCAGCGCATCGAGCTCGGCCTTGTTGCGCACGCGGTCGGCATTGGTGATGAAGCGCGGATCGTCCGCCAGCTCCGGACGCCCGAGCGCCGTCATCGCCTTGCGGAAAAGATTGTCATTGCCGGCTGCGATCACGATGTCGCCGTCCTTGGTCCTGTAGGCGCCGTAAGGCGCCAGGAAAGCCGACCCCGACCCCTGCGGTACCGGCTGCTCGCCGGTCAGCGAGTAGGACGTGATGTGGTAGAGCATCCAGCCGAGCGCCGTCTCGAAAAGCGAGGTCTCGACTTCGCCGCCCCTGCCGGTCTGAGCTCGTCGGAGCAATGCCCCCATGACGCCGATCACGATCCACATGCCGGCGCCCATGTCGATCATCGAGCTGCCGACGCGGATCGGCGGCCGACCGATCTCGCCGGTCACGCTCATCAGGCCGCCGAAGGCCTGCATCAGCGGATCGTAGCCCGGCCGTCCGGCAAGCGGCCCTGTACGGCCGAAAGCGCCGATCGTGGCGTAGATCAGGCGCGGATTCTCGGCGAGCAACGCCTCCGCGCCCAATCCCAGCTTCTCGGCCTGACCGGGCCGTAGATTCTGGATCAGTATATCGGCTTCCTCGATGATCAGGCGCTTCAGCGCTGTCCGCTGGCGCTCGTCCTGCAGCTCGACCGCGATCGAGCGCTTGTTGCGATTGAGCGAGCGGAAGATGGTCGCCGCGCCGTCATGGAACGGAGGCCCCCAGCCGCGGGCGTCGTCACCCTTGCCCGGCTTCTCCACCTTGATCACCTCAGCCCCGAGTTCGGCCAGGACGAGCCCTGCATAGGGCGCCGCGACGCTGTGGCCGAGCTCGACCACTTTGATGCCCGCGAGCGGCAAAGCAGCTTCAGGCATCGATCGTCTCCATGCCGAGGGCCCGGCGTAGATGGTTCCGGAACGCGTCGAGCGACGGGCCACGCTCGTCCCGATCGCGGTAGAGCGCGAGACAATCGGCAATTTTGGCAGTCATCTCGGCATTGGTGGCGGGCCGTCCCGGCGATCCCGGATGGGCGGATATTTCGGTCGACAGGATATCCCGTCCGCCCGCTTCGACCGCTAGCCGCACGGTTCCGTGATCGAGACCGATGGGCATTTCGCCCGCGAGCGGCTCCTCGGAAAGATCGATCCGTCGCATCAGCGCGCGGACGGCCGGGCGCACGACAGCCTCGTCCTCGAAATCCGCGAGGCCTACAGAGCCTTGCGCCAGAGCCGCCGCGATCGTGTAGGCGCCGCAGAATTTGCCCTCCAACCCGGTCTTGGGATCGAAAACGATTAGGGGCCGCATGCCCCCGAAAGGCGTCGTCACACGGAGGCGCGCATCGTCGGGCAAGCCCGCGGCTCCCAGACGGTCGCGCGCCTCCAGCGCCGCAGCGATCAGCCGGTGCGTGAGATAGCAGCAGGGATAGAGCTTTCGCGCGAGCGACATCATGCGGATCTCGACCGCGATATCGGCCGGGTCCTCGCCGCGCTCGGATCCGGCATAGAGATCGAAATAACCGCGCGGGCCGAATATGTCGGCGTCACCCGTGATCCCGGCCTCCGCCAGCAGCGCCGAGCGAACCGCGGCCGCGGCGGCAAATCCGGCCTGCACCGGCTTCGCCATGGCGCCGAAATTGCGCTGCAGCCCGCCGGCTTGCGCCGCTGCCAGAGCTAGCGCATGGCGGGTCCGTGCCCTGTCCAACCCCAACAGATGCGCGAGCGCGGCGCCGCCCGCCGGCGGTCCGATCGTGCAGGTCGCATGCCATCCCTTGTCGTAATGGGAGAAGCCGAAGATGCGGCTGAGAGCGATGTTGACCGCCAGCCCTACGGCATAGGCGGACAAGGTGCGCTCGGCGAGCACGGGGCGCGCCTCGGACAAGGCAAGCAACCCCGGAACCAGACAAACACTCGGATGGGTGACGCCTGTCAGCTCGACATCGTCATAATCGAGCGCGTGGCCTGCAGTGGCGTGGATGAAGACCGCATGCTCGATCGATGCGGCGCCGCTTCCGTCGATCAGCTTCGCCGCGGTTCCACGATAGAGCGGGGCCACGGCCTCGACGACCGGCTCATGCCAGCCTGCATAGGCGACCGCCATCGTATCCTCGAAGGCGATCAGCGCCTCCCGCCGCTCCGCCGGTTCGAGCGGCCGCGGTCGTTCGATAAGATCGCAGACACGCTCGATGAATGCCGCGCTCATTCAGGTCCTCCCGGATGTCCGTACATTTCTGGACCGCTCGCGAACCGGGGTCAAGCGACTTGCAGGGCTTTGTCCGGTCAATTACTCTCTCCCGATCGCAATCGAGTCGGGAACCGCCTTGGCCCGGTACAAAGAGTTGCGCGAGACGCTTGCCGAAGAGATCGCCGCCGGAATTCATCCCGTGGGGGGTCGCTTTCCGACAGAGTTCGAGCTGTGCGATCGCTTTGGCGTCAGTCGCCACACCGTGCGCGAGGCGCTGCGGGCGCTGGAGGGTAAGGGCCTCCTCTCCCGTCAAGCAGGCGCCGGTACGACCGTGCTCGCGCGCGCCAGCGAACCGCATTACACACGCATCGTCGGCTCGCTCGAGGAGCTATCCGATTACGCGACCGACACGCGCTTCGAAAAGCGTTATGAGGGCATCCTCCACGCGCGCGAGACGCTGGCGGAGCTCTTGGGCGCGCCGGCCGGCGGCCGTTGGCTTCGCCTCGCCGGCATGCGCTGGCAGGGCGAAGAGCGCGTCCCCGTTTGTTGGACGGAGATCTATGTCGCCGAGCCCTATATCGCCGTGCGCAACGACGGCATCGAAAACGGTGCGCCCGTCTATGAGCGCATCCGACGTCGCTTCAATCTAGAGATTGCCGAGGTGGAGCAGCGCGTCAGCGCCACCCCGATGCCCGCCGATATCGCCGCCCTGCTGACCAGCGAGCCCGGGGCGCCCGCGCTGCTCACCCGCCGGCGCTATTTCGCGGAAGGCGGCGGCCTCCCGTTCGAGGTGTCGTTGAGCCTCCATCCCGCCGACCGCTACGCCTTCGTCCAGACCCTCCGACGCACCGACGGCAAGGTGACCTGATGCTCCCCGCCTACTCCACGCTCGCGACCGCGGTCGCGGATTCCGTGCTGACCGTCACGCTGAACCGGCCTGAGGCCCGCAACGCGCTCAATACCCAGATGGGACGCGACCTCGGCGATCTCTGGACCCGGCTCATCGCCGATGCAGGCGAGATTCGCGTCGTCGTCCTGACCGGCGCCGGCAGCGCCTTCTGCGCCGGCGGCGACCTCAAGGAGCGCGACGGCATGACCGACCTCGATTGGCAGCGCCAGCACGAAATCTTCGAGCGCGCGTTCTGGTCGGAGATGGAGTGTCCGATCCCGATCATCGCCGCGGTCAATGGTCACGCCTTCGGCGGCGGCCTCGAATTCGTCCTGGCGGCCGATTTCGCGTACGGCGCACGAGGCGCCAAGTTCGCGCTGACGGAAGTATCGCTGGGCATCATGCCGGGTGGCGGCGGTACGCAGAACCTGCCCCGCGCGGTCGGCGAGCGCCGAGCCAAGGAGCTCATCCTGTCGGCCAAGCCGTTCACTGCCGAAGAAGCTGCCGCCTGGGGCGTGCTCAATCGGGTCTGCGAAGGCGGGGAATTGATGAAAGAAGCGATGGAGACGGCCCGCGCAATCGCGACCAATGCGCCACTTTCGGTTCGCCAAGCCAAAAGATCGATCCATTATGGCCTGCAGAGCGATATCGCGACTGGCCTGCGCTTCGAGATCGAGGCCTATAATCGGCTGGTGCCGACCGAGGATCGTCGCGAGGGGGTCCGCGCCTTCAACGAAAAGCGCAAGCCGGTCTATCGGGGACGCTAAAGCCGAAAGGAGCTGCCATGAGCCACGCCATCGTCGTCCATCAGCCGGGCGGGCCCGAGGTCTTGAAGTGGGAGCAGGTCCCGATCGATGCGCCCGGCCAGGGGCAGGTGAAGCTCCGGCACACGGCCGTCGGACTCAACTATATCGATGTCTATCACCGCACCGGCTATTACCCGATGAAGACACCGTTCACGCCCGGCATGGAGGCCGCCGGTGTCGTCGAGGCGGTCGGTGAAGGGGTGACCGATCTCCAGGCCGGAGACCGCGTCGCCTATGCGATGGTGATTGGCGGCTACGCAGAAGAGCGTCTGGTCGCTGCCGACCGGCTGGTGAAGCTTCCGGATCCGATCGACGAGCGCACCGCGGCGGCGATGATGTTGCAAGGTATGACCGCGCGCTACCTCGTGCGCGACGTCTTCCCGATCAAGGGCGGCGAGACGATCCTCGTTCATGCCGCCGCGGGGGGCGTCGGCCTCATCCTCTGCCAATGGGCGGCATCGCTCGGCGCCACCGTGATCGGCACCGTGTCGAGCGAGGAGAAGGCCGCGCTGGCGCGCACCCATGGCTGCCACTATCCGATCATCTATACGCGCGATGATTTCGTAACGAAGCTGCTCGAGATCACGGGCGGCAAGAAGTTGCCGGTCGTTTTCGATTCCGTCGGCAAGGATACCTTCATGAAGTCGCTGGATTGCCTCCGGCCGCGCGGTCTCATGGTGACTTACGGCCAATCCTCCGGCGCCGTACCACCACTCGACCTCGCCATCCTGGCGCAGAAGGGGTCGCTGCAGGTGACCCGCACCGGTCTCGCCACCTTCATCGCCACGGAGGACCGGTTGCGCGAGTCCGCGGGCGATCTGTTCGAAATGGTGGGTTCGGGCAAGATCAAAATCACCATCAACCAGACCTATCCGCTTAAAGACGTTGCCCAAGCTCATCGTGATTTGGAGGCGCGCAAGACGACCGGGTCGACGGTTCTGACCGTTTAGGTAGGCGCCGCCTATTTATATCGTCATTCCCGCGAAAGCGGGCGTTCACGTCGACATCGCGGCGGCGTATGGATGGATTCCCGCTTTCGCGGGAATGACGAATTGAAATTGGGGGAGGATGTCATGCCCACCGAAGCCGAGTACCGGCGTCTTCTCGCCGCCGCTGACAAGATCGAGCTCCGTGCGCTCGTCGAAAGCTATTCTCGCGCGATCGACCGGCGCGATTTTGCGCTTCTGCGCACGCTCTATCATGAAGACGCGCATGAGGATCATGGCGGCATGTTCAGCGGCCCGATCGCCGCCTATATCGACTGGCTGCCGGGCGTGCTGGCCAAGAACGAGGCGACCGCGCATTACGTCGTGAACGCGTTGTTCGAGGTCGATGGCGACCGGGCCGAGGGCGAGACCTACAAGATCAACTATCATCGCTCGCTGCCGCCCAACTCGATCGAGACCATCACCGGCAGCCGCAGCCATGACCGGTTCGAGCGCCGGAACGGCGTCTGGAAATTCTCCTATCGCGGCATCGTCCTCGACTGGAGCACCGTGCGGCCTGTGGACCCCGGAGCTTATGCGCAGTTCGCCGCTTCGAGCCCGCCCGGGCGACCCGACGAGACCGACCTCTCCTATCGGCGCCTCTCCCTTTTCATGCGCGGTGGCCGGTCCGGGGTGACGTGATCCTCTCCGGTCGCGGACGACACCGGTGTCGTCCGCGAGGAGCTCTGGTGGTCTTCTCTTTAAGAACCTCGGCTGACGCGGACTTCTCGCCGCTCAGTGCGCCCGGCGGTGCGGCATCTCGCTTTCGAGTCGGTCGAGAACCGCGGTCACGATGTTCCGCGTCGCGTCCAGGCCGATCTGCTCCGAGAGGATCATGAGGCCTTTCTTCAAATGCCCCTCCGCCTCGGCGATCGCTACTGGATTGGTTGAAAGCGCGGCCTCAACCGCCGCCATATCCGCTTCGCTCATCTCATGCCCCGGCATCCGTTAGGTCCATGCAGGGCGGTGTGATCCTACCCTTTGCGATAGCCAATCATGAGTCGCCCCGCCTTTCCAAGTGATGAAGCGCCGCAGGGCAGCTCAACGGTGTGATAAATATCCGCAAAATATGGCGCCACCGAGGCCGCGCGCGTAGGCTTCTAACTCAGACGGTCCGCGGCTACACCCTGTTCGAATTCCTCGACCGCCTGCCCGCCATCTCCGCCAAGCTCGCAGAATAGCACGCTAGCGGTAGGCTCAAGCAGCACACCGATATCATCGAGGGGCTCAAGAACGCGCTGACAGGCTTCAAGCAGCTCTTCACGCCGGGTTCGCCGCATCGGGGCAAGATGCTGGTGCGGGCCTTTCCCGAGGCGCGGTGACTCACCCCATCGCCGCTCACAACGATCGCGCAACCTCTTCCATCTGCTGGATCATGGTCCCCCAGCCGTCGAAGAAGCCCATCTCCTCGTGCTTCTTGCGATCTTCGCCGTTCTTATGGAGGCAGCGGGCGGTATAGCGGGTGCCCGAACCCGTCTGGCGCGTGGGCCGGCCACAGTTGTGGAAGAATATCAGGTTTATATGAACACAGAAATCCGACTTATAGGATATTAAACAATAGAACCATGTAACGGACTTCTGCTCGTTCGTAAAAAATGGCAAAAAATATTATCGGACTTTTCCCACGGTTGCTGTCTCATTAAGAGGGAACAGAGCTTAATCCAGCGTGATTTTCCGAGAAGGCTTGAAATTGACGGTAGAACAGTCTAGATTCTAACGAATTGAGTTCCGAAGGGTTCGCCCGTCACTTCCGTTCGCTGGCCGAGCGGCCGACCTGGTTCTCCCGTTTCGAAATTTAATCAGCCGGTCATCCGATCGGCTGCACCTGTTGGGAGAAGCAACATGGCTTCAGGTACAGTAAAGTGGTTCAATCCGACGAAGGGCTTCGGTTTTATCCAGCCCGACGACGGCTCCAAGGACGTCTTCGTCCATATATCTGCGGTGGAACGAGCTGGAATGCGGTCCCTCATCGATGGTCAGAAGGTGACCTTCGCGGTCGAGGCCGGCAATAACGGCAAGAGTTCGGCGGTCGATCTGAAGACCGTTTAGAGACGACAACGGCGCCTCAAGGGGCGCCGTTTTCATCTGGGAATTTTGACCGCGCTGCGACTCTCGTTCTTCGTCGACCGGCCCGTTTCAAGGAAGATTGTCATGAGTTCGAATCGGCAGAACGGACCGCGATTCCGCGTCGACGATCAAGTTTATTTCTCGCCCCAGAATGCTGCTCCCCGCGGACAGCAATCGGGCGAGCGTTTCGTCGTGGTCGGCATCATGCCCCAGGACCGGACGGGAAGTTATCAATATCGTATCCGGCCGACGGCGAGTGGGCCGCATCGCGTCGCAACCGAGCTCGAGCTCCGGCGCTAAATCGCGCCCCCCTTTCGGCAGACAGCGCGCAACAGCGCGGGATATCAGATCATCAGGCTACCGCCGTTCAGGCCGATCGTCTGTCCTGTGATCCAGCTCGCTTCCTTCGATGCGAGATAGACGGCGAGATAGCCGGCATCTTCCGGCTTGCCCATGCGCCGTGTCGGAATCGCGTCGACGAGATGCTGTATCTGGCTGGTGTCCTTGATGACGAGCCCCATCGAAATCGTGTTGCAGGTGATCCCGAACGGGCCGTTCTCCATTGCGATATGTCGCATGAAGCCGTTTTGCCCAGCCTTGGCTGCAGCGTAGGTGGACACGCCGATGTCCAGCCCGCATTGGCCGGCGCCGGAGGAAATCGTGATGATCCGTCCCCATCGGCGCTCGATCATACTATCGAGCGTGGCCTTGCAACAGTTGAGCATGCCGTAGAGATTCACGTCGATAATTGTCGACCAATCTTCGGGTGGCGTCTTGGCGAAGGGGGACATCCGCATCGGCGCCACGGGACCGCCGGTCCCCGCATTGTTGACCAATATATCGACTGGCCCCTCGCGAGCGGCGACGTCGGCGACGGCCGCGGTGACGGCGTCAAGATCCGAAACGTCGAACGCCAAGGCGCGGCCGCGACCGCCGGCCTTCTCGATCTCGGCGACGGTGTGGTCCGCGCGATCGCGATGATAGTCGTTGACGATCACCACGGCGCCCTGAGCCGCCATCACGCGCGCGATGCCGGCGCCGATATTCTGGCCCGCCCCGGTCACCAGGACCACCTTGCCGTCCAGCCTGAACATCCTTTCCTCCCCGCCCCCTTCCCGGAGGTAGTAATTTAACCGTCACCCTTCTTTACACTCTGTTCTTTGGCGTCGACAAGAATATGGTTAAATCATTTCCGAATAGATACTTGGCAAAACTGGCACAACATTTGCTTGAGTGGTTGCAGGAGGCGGCTACAGAGCCACCGTGCAAACCCTGCCATTTGGGAATCCAAGACGGCCGGGATTTTTGAGCAAGCCGCCTCCACCCTCTTTGGGTCGTACCGCCAGGATGGGCAGCATGCCGCTGGACGTTAGGAAGATTTCATTCTCTCGGGACGAGGTCGTATGGGCCATCCTCGAGCTGAGCCATGCGAACATCGCGCCGCTCGCGCCTGGGAAGATTGTCGGCATCGAGTTCGGCGCCATGGCTGACGTTACGGTCACGCTGACCATCCGTAAGAATTCAGCGGCGCCCGCGGTCATCGTAACGCTTCCGAGCGTGGCCATTGCGGCCGCGCTGATCCTCTACTGCGTCAACCGCAATATTCCTCTGCCAGCCCGAGTCCCCAAGAGGATAGAGCGTTTCGGCGACGGCATCTGCTTGATCGCGGAGCAAAAGATCAAACCGAGACAAGTCCAGTCACGCGAGTGCAATTCGTACATCCCGAGAAACGTTCCGCTCCCGCTCGAATCATGGGCCCGGCCGTCTCGATATTAGCAGCACAGCGTCGCGGATCGGCCAGGCGCTCTCAGTACGTCCTGACCTGCCCCGTCTCGCCCGCTACATCCATCAGGCCGGAAAGTCTCAGATTCGCGTAGCTCGGTCCATCGGGTCCGAGCGTCACCAGTATCGTGTGGTCGAGCGTGCCAGGGCCGTCCTTTTGGCGGATGCCGCCGGTCGTCGCCATGTTGATGAAGTCGCGCCCGTCCAGCACGTCATGCGTGAAGTAATGGGTGTGCCCGGCGAAGACGGTGTAGGGGCGTTGGCCGAGCATCAGCTGGATCTTCGCCATCGCCGGCGTCGCCATCTTCCAGGCGGGCTTGTGCAACACGACGAAGGTCCAGCGCACATTCTGGTGGCGGGCAAGCGTATCGCGCACGAACGCCAGCTGCTGGTCTGAGATGTTGGCGCGGTCGGCTTCGGCGTAGCCCTGGCTCTGGGTCGCGTTCGCGCCCTTCTTGAACATGTCGGCCAGGTACTGCGAGATGGTTTTGTCGGCCTTGTCCGGGTCCTTCGCCATCAGATCGACCATCGAATAGAACTGGCCGACGAATTTTTCCGGCAACGGCGTGGGCGGATCCTCGGTGTTGAGGATCAGGAACAGCGCGCCCTTATACGTGAAAGCGTAATATTTGGCGCCGCGCTTCTCGCGCCAGAGCTGGTTGGTAACCTCATTGTCGAGGTCGTGATTGCCCGGCGTGTAGATGAACGGCACGCCGGCCTTGGCCACCGAGCGCTCGATCGCCTCCCATTGCGCGGCGAGCTTCGCCTTGTCGTCGAGATAACCCTCGATCAGGTCGCCGACCGAAAGGATGAAATCTGGGCGCAGCCAGCCGATCTGCCGCATCGCCTGATCGAACACCCCAGGTCGCGCGATGCCGGTATTGTCCCCGATCACCGCGAACCGCAGCGGACCGCCGCCGGCAGCGGGCGCCGCAGTCCAGGGCATCGGCCCACTGGCCTCCCCCGCCATGTCAGGCTTGAAGCCGCTCTCGGCGGCGAACGCCGCGGCCGGCAGCAGCGCGCCGCCGGCCAGGCCACGGATGAAGCGCGAGCGCGAGACGATCATGGTTGGTCCTCCCCCGATATGGGCCTTTCGTACCCCCGCCGATGATAGTCCGCAGCCAGGAGGAGCGGAACTGAAAAAGCGGTCAGCGTCCCTTGAAGGCGGAAGGCCGCCGCTCGAAGAAAGCGGCGATGCCCTCGTGGAAATCCTCGGTCTTCGTGCAGGCGATGAAGCCGTCATGCTCGGCCTTAAGCTGCTCCTTCCAGCTCCGCTCGAAAGACCCGCGCATCAGCCGCCTCGTCTCGCGGAAGGCGGTTGTCGGGGCTGCGGCGAGTTTGGCAGCGATCTGGTCCGTGTGAGCGCCGAGCTCGGCAGGCGCGACGATGCGATTGACGAGCCCGTGCCGCTCCGCCTCGGCCGCGTTCATGGTCGTATCGAGAAAGGCGAAATCGAGCGCTCGCCGGAGCCCCAGCATCCGTGGCAGCGACCAGCTCATGCCTCCGTCGGGGCAGGCCGCGATCGAGCTGTAGGCGAAGACGAACCGGCAATCCGCGGCCGCGATCGCGAAATCGCAAGCCAACATCAAGCTGATGCCGGCCCCGGCGACCGCGCCGTGGACGGAGGCCAGCACCGGGAAAGGAAGGTCGGTCAGCCGCTCCATTGTCGCGTGCAGTTTGGTGATCAGGTTCGAGGCCTGGCGAGGCGCCCCTGCCGGTCCCGCCTCCTTGAGGTAGCCGAGGTCGCCGCCCGCCATGAAGGCCCGCCCCTCGCCTGAGATCACGAGCACGCGAACGCCCGAATCCTCGGCCAGCTTCTTCAGCAGATCGTCCAGCGCCTCCACGGCAGCCAGCGAGATCGCGTTGAGGCTCTTCGGCTGATTGAGCTTCAGCCGGGCGATCGGCCCTTGGCGTTCGAGAAGGATGAGAGGATCGGGCATGACGCGGACTTTCCTTGATGGTCGATGGCGCCGACCTTAACCTCCTTCGCGGGAATGACGGAAGGGACGTTAGCCCCCGTGCATGAACGCTGTCCCCGGATGCGCGCCGGTCGGTTTGCCCGCGAGGCAGGTGGGAACGCCGCGCACGATGGTGGCCCGAATGCCGGGAGGCTGGCGGACGAACCGCCAGGAGCCGCCGGGCACGTCATAGGCTTTCTCCTCGGGCGGCATGTCGATCTCGTCGAGCGAGAAGACGTTCAGATCAGCGAGCTTGCCGGGTGCGATCAAGCCACGATCGGTGAGGCCGAAGAATTCGGCATGCTTGCCGGTCAGCACATGCACCGCCTCCTCGACTGAGATCTGCTTGGTATCGCGGACATAGCGCGTGAAGAGATACAGATTCTGGCCGCCCGCCTCGAAGAGTTGCAAATGCGCGCCGGTATCGTTGGGGCAGCCGACGGTGCGCGGATCACGCAGCAGCTTCACCACCGATTCTTCATCCAGAGCGTCGGATTTGAGGCTCATGATCGAGCCCAGCCCGTTGGCGAGCAGCCAGTCGGCCATGGCGTCGGAAGTGTGCTGCCTGCGGCCGCGTGCATATTCGCCCAAGGAGATCCCAACCGGTCCGGCCTTGGTCTCCGAATAGGAGAGCATCACCACGTCCGGCCGCTCGAAGGGATAGCCCGGCGGGCCGGAATGGTGGTCCATGCTGTGACGGGCCTTTTCGCGCCAGGCGGGGTCGCTGAGAAGCCCCTCGCGCGTGTCCTTCGGCGCGTAGATCATGTCGTGCCAGGCCGGCATCCATTCGAACATCAGCGAATGCTCGAAATTGAGGAACACGCTGAAGGGCTTGTGCATGAAGGTCGGCCGGAAATCGATGCCGGCTGCGTGCAGCCGCTCATGCATGGCCATGGCGTTCGCCCGCATCTCGGTGTCGCGGGCCAGCATCGGCATGACGAGCCAAACGGCGCGGATGCCGCGCGGCCCCGCCAATCGCGCCATGCGCTCGACATCGGCGATGTGATGCTGAGGCTCCGCGAAGCGACCCTCGACCTGGAAAATCTTGCCTTTGTGGCGCGCCATGACGTCGAGCAGCGCCTCGAACTCGGCATCGTCGGCGATCTTTGACGGCACCGGCCGATGCTGCCGGTCATTGTCCATGAGGTTGGTCGACAGCCCGAGCGCGCCATTGGCGAGCGCCTCGTCGAGCAGGGCCGCCATGCGGGCATTCTCTTCCGGCGTCGCGATCCGTTCCCAAGCGGCCTTTCCCATCGCCGCCACGCGGATCGAGGCGTGCCCGACATAACCCTCCAGATGGATCGCGGTCGGCCGGCCTTGCACCGCCTTGCGATAATCGGCCCAGGACATGTTCCATCGAAACGGGACGCTCGCCTCGAATGCGTTCTTGGGCAGATCTTCGAGATAGCAAAGCAGGTCGACCACCTCGTGCCGATATTCCGGCGTGACCGGGGCGATCGTGACCCCGCAATTGCCCATGATCGCAGTGGTCGTCCCATAGGAGGGCAGCGGGTCGAAATCCGGGTGCCACCACATCTCGCCGTCGAGATGGGTATGGGAGTCGATGAAGCCCGGCGTCACCAACGCGCCCGACGCGTCGATCTCCGGCTCCCCTTGGGATTTGAGGCCGGGCCCCACTTCCGCGATCAGCCCGTCCCTGACCCTGACATCGGCCTTGAAGCCCGGCTTGCCCGTTCCGTCGACGACGGTGCCGCCCCGCACCAACAGATCGCCCATCAAATCCTCCCAGAAATCATACGCAATCGTCTTCTTATAGCATGCAAACCAATGCCTGCGCTAAAAAAGCTTCATTATTTGAAATTTTATCCTTAGTGTCCCCCCCGTGCCAACTTTTATCGAATCCGGCCTAGCCGGTAAGCCACTGACGAGGGAGGAAACGTCCATGAAAACGATCGCCACGGCGGCAGCGGTTGCCGTCCTGCTGACGGCGCCCCTGGCGCTCGCCGACACCGCCTTCATCTCCGCCGAAGGCGAATATGTGTGGAATCCCAAGACGTCCAATTATCCGCAGGGCGCGTATGCGTCCGAGCAAACCATGTCGATCAAGCATGACGATGGGAAGACGATCTCGGTGTCTCAGGATGTGCATCTCAAGGACGGCAAGGTCATCGACTGGAACTATGACGGTCCTTATGACGGCAAGCCGCATCACGGCGACTGGATCACGATCGCTCTGAAGCGCATCAAGCCCAATGCCTTCTCCAACGATTATGTGATGAGCGACGGCACCAAGGGTCACGAGGTCGCGACCATCACCAAGGAGCACGTCACGATCCGCGGCCATTCCTTCGATGCCCAGGGCGGCAAGCACCACTATGTCGAGGTGTGGGACAAGGTGCAGAAGTAACGCTCGGCCGCGCCTCTCCGCACGCCGGATGCGGCGCGGAGAGGCGATCGCAGCCCGATGGTAAAGACGGTGCCGCACGCCCTCGACACGGCCTCAAGAATATATTGTATCATCTGAAGAAATAAGCTACATTTCCCGACTCTTTCGGGGAGTGATTCGAGTGTGGGCCATGCAGAACTCTGGTTTTCGTGTTGCGAAGTACGACAACGATCTAAAGTCGCTTAACGACCTCATGAACGAGTTGCTGCAGCGTACGCGTGAAGCAATGGCCGGCGCATGCGAAGCATTGAGCGAACGGGACATAGAAAAGGCAGAGTTCATTGCTCATAATGACGATATTATCGATCATCTTGAGCATATGGTCCATAAAACTGCCCATGATCTGATCATGCGCTATCAGCCGATGGCACGAGATCTTCGTCAAATCTTGGCCTCCATGCGCGTTGCTTCCGATCTCGAACGGATCGGTGACACCGCCGAAAGCATCGCGCGCCGGGTCATTCATATGGGCGACAAGCCGCAGCTCGCGGTCCGCAGGATCGGGTCTCTCGCCAAGCTCGTGCAGGAACGGTTCGATCGTCTCGTCGAGGCATACGAGACCCGAAGCGCGGTCAATGCCGACGATGTCCGTGCCCATGACGACGAGATCGATGCGGCCTATTGCAGCGCGACCGCCGACATCTTGTCGATGATGGAGAATGATCCGGGCCTGGTCCGGTGCGGAGCGCAGCTCCTGTCGATCGCCAAGTCGTTCGAGCGCGTGGGCGATCGTCTGACCAACATCGCCGAACAGATTCTCTATGAGGTCGACGGCCAGACCGAATTCGCGGCCCGCGCTCGTATCATCGCCGACTAAAGCTTAGTCGCTCCGCACCAAACGGACCGCGCCGATTGCGCTCTCGTTGTCGGGAGAGCTCGCCCTGCCGTCCCGGAAGTCGATGCCCCAAACGGCGAATGCGCCGTTCGGCGAGTTGCGGGATTCTTGCATCCGGGCGAAACGAGCGTGTTCAGCTCGTCCCTGGTCGCTAGCCGTCTGCCGTTCTTGGCTCCGGTCCGCGCCTGATCCCAGGTGAGAAGAAGAGGCGTCCCGGCGGAGCCCTTCCCATGTCCATTCCTGCCCGACGCTGCAACGCGGCGAACCAACGATTCACGTTTGCGAAGCGTGAGATGGGAGAGATATGGGTTGAAAACGCCTTTTGCCGCCTTGCTGCTTCTGATCGGCCTTGCCGGCTGCACGACCGCACCCGTCCCATACGCCAGGCCGACATTCAGCCAGGTCGGCCTGGCTTCCTGGTACGGACCCGAACATCAGGGCGCGCCGACGGCGAGCGGCACGCGATATGATATGCACGCCATGACCGCGGCCCACCGATCGCTCCCCTTCAGCACGGTCGCCCGCGTCACGAGTCTCGGGACCGGCCGATCGATTAAAGTGCGGATCAACGATCGCGGCCCCTACGCCAAGGGAAGGATCATCGATTTGTCAGCCGCCGCAGCCTCCGCAATCGGCCTCAGAGGGGTTTCGCCGGTGCGGGTCGAAGTCTTCAGATCCGATCGGTAGGAGTGTGAGCACGCAGCAACGTCCCTGGGGCTCCGCCCGATATCCGGTATCCGTGATTGGCCAGGGGACCTGGTACATCGAGAGGGCCGACCGCGGCGAAGCGGTCGCGACATTGCGACGGGGCCTGGACCTCGGCATAACCCACATCGATACGGCCGAGATGTACGGCTCGGGCGAAGCGGAGAGGATCATCGGCGAAGCGATCGCCGGCCGCCGGGACGAGGTCTTTCTCGTTTCCAAAGTGCTACCGCAAAATGCGACGCGCGCCGGAACGCAGACCGCCTGCGAGCGATCGCTGGCCCGGCTCAAGACCGACCATCTCGATTGCTATCTGCTGCACTGGCGCGGACGGTACCCGCTCGAAGACACAATAGCCGGCTTCGAGGATCTCCAGCGGGCCGGAAAGATTCGATCCTGGGGCGTCAGCAATTTCGACGTCTCCGATCTCGAAGATCTGAGCGCAATCGACGCGGATACAAAGTGCGGCTGCAATCAGGTGCTCTATAATCTCAGGGAACGCGCGATCGAGCACGCGGTCCTGCCCTGGTGCGAAGCGCATCGGATCGCCGTGGTGGCCTATAGCCCGTTCGGCCATGATCGCTTTCCGTCGCCACGCACGGTCGAAGGCCGTCTCCTGGCCCAAATCGCCGCCGCGCACGACGCGACGCCTCGGCAGGTGGCCCTCGCCTTTCTCGTGCGGCACCGTTCGGTCTTTGTGATTCCGAAGGCTTCCAGCATCGGCCATGCCGAGGAAAATGCGGGCGCCGGCGAACTCAGCCTGAGTGAAGACGAAATCGAGCGCATCGGCGCGGCATTTCCGCTGGGCCGATCAAAAACCTTGCCGATGATCTGAACACGACGACATCCGTAAAATGCCTCGAAAGCAACAGAAGATTTCTGTTCAAGCTATGGATAAGATTACAGAAATTTAATTCAGTCAGTACAGGAAAACGTTAATCAAATCGCGGATAGTGGGCACGGGCGCGAAGAGCCCGAATCGGACCTCATGGAGACCTGTCATGCGTATTGTCACTGCCCTGGTCGCGGCTGTGCTTGCTTTCTCGCCCTTGATGGTATCGGCGGCGTCGGCCGCCACCCACCACGGTCATAAGCATCACGCGCACCATCATCATCACCGGCTGGCGCACCGTACCGTCGCGCATTGATCGATCGGTCCGGCGGCATCCGGCGTCCGTCCGGATGCCGCCGGACCGTTTCGAATCGTACAAACTCCTCGCCGGTTCCGTGGAAAGGAGCCTTCCGCCGCTCTAATTCGTTTGTTCCGGCATGCAGCAGCCGGTTCTTGCCCCGCCGCTCGAGCGGAATCCGTTCAGACTATCCATTGGTCCCGATGCAGCCTTCCTTGACGGCGATTGGCGCCGCGCGCGGGACGAGGCCCTCGCGGCCATCCTCGGCCCTCCCCGGCTGATCTTCGTGACCGGCGAGCCCGGCACCGGTAAAAGCCTGCTCCTCATGGCGCTCGCCGACGCGCTCAAACAGCGGAACCGCCCCGCCCTCCATATCAGACGCGGAGAGATCCCGCCGCCCGAGCGTGATCGCGCGCCCCTGCTTGTCGACGAGGCGGACCGGCTGGATGATGATGCGCGTGAGCGCATCGTCGCACGCTCCGTCTCTTTCCCTTGCGTGGTCGCGGGCACCCCCGGCCTGCCGGTCCAATTCGGCGCCGCGGTCCGGGACGCAGCCATGATCGAGCTCGCGCCGATGGCGCCGGACGAGGTGAGCGGGTTCCTCGGCGACCGACTTCGCCGCGCCGGGTTGCCCGGCGATCTCTTCACCGACGATGGAATTACGGCCCTAGCCTTTTATTCGCATGGGATTCCTCGCGTCACGGCGATCCTGGCCAGCAGCGCGTGGATGATCGCCGGCGCCTCGCCGGAGACGCGCATCAACGCAGACCATGTCGTCGAGGCGGTCACGATCCGAGACGGCGTTCCTCCTGCTCCCCTACCGGCTGCGGCATCGACCGAGGTCAAAACCGCCGCTGCGAAGCAGCCCGCTCCGCGTATCGTCCCAACGCCAGAAACCGCACCGTCCACGATTTCCGAAGCTCAAGCCGAGCAGCGGCCGGTTCCGCAAGCCGTGCCCATTTCGGAGGTCCCCGTGCCGATTCCGGAAGTGGCGACCGTTCCGGAAGCCCGCCCCGCTCCAGAACCCACTCCGGAAGCTGTAAAGGAAAAGCCCGCGCCGATTTTGGAGGCGCCGCCTTTGGCTGCCTTTTCCAGCCTGCGCGAACCGGTTTTCGAAACGAATCTTCGTGCTCCGCCGCCCGATCACCCGGTCCTTCCCGCCCCCAGGGCGGGGATTACCGCGCCGATCCACATTCCACCGCGCAGGCGCCTGTCGTCGATCGCCGCACGCCCCTTTTACCTGGCGGCCGCGGCGACGATCTTCGCCGTGATCGGAGTCACCGCTTTCCTGGAACGCGACAGGATCGATGGCGCGTTGGAAGCGCTCTCGACGCCTTCCGGCGGGCCGGCGGTCGAGACCGCCTCGATGGCGCCTCTCACCAAGTCAGCGTCGCTCGCGGACCAGCCTGCAACGCCCCAGCCGTCGCCGGCGGAGAAGTCTGATCCCGCCGCACCGGCCGCTTCGACCAACACGCAGGCTGAAGCGGCGCGGAACGTTGTTGTCCAAGTGCCCGCAACGCCCTCGCAACAGGCCAAGCGGGTCGTCGTCCGCTATCATCGCGGGGATGCTACGGCCAGACAACGCGCCGCCACGGTTGCGGAGGAGCTGCGCCAAACCGGGCTCTATGTCGACGAGCCGAAGCCTGCCGAGCGATGGATCGGACACGGGCGGCTGCAATATTTCTTCGACGCCGACCGGGACGCCGCGGCCGCGATCGCAGCCTATCTGAGCCCGCGTTTCGGCGTCGAGGAGCCTGGCAGGCCCGACCCCCGTGACGCTTCAATTCAGCCGGGCACCGTCGAGATCTGGGTGCCGGGCACGCGACCGCCGCATCGGCGGCACCGCTCCTTCTCCGAATACGCGGCCGGCTGGTTCCGCTAACCCGATTTCAGCATCCGGCCGAACGCAAGGACGTCATCTGCAAACAGCTTCGGCTGCTCCATGGCAGCGAAATGGCCGCCATGCGGCATGTCGGTCCAGCGCACCAGCTTGAACTGGCGTTCGCCATAGCTCTTCGGCCAGAAGACCAGCTCGCCCGGGAAATGGGCGATCGCGGTCGGCTTCTCGACCTTGCCCGGCGGCACCGCGGGCTCCAGCCCGGCCCCCGCATACATCCAGGATGCCGTGCCGAAGGTGTTGGTCGTGAGATAGACCATGATGTTGTCCAGCACCTCGTCGCGGGTATAGATCGACCACGGATCGCCGTTCTTGAGATCGGACCAGGTCTTCATCTTCTCGAAGATCCAGGCGGCCGCGCCCAGCGGACTATCGGTCATCGCGTAAGACAGCGTCAGCGGCTTGGTCGACTGGATGTGAATGTAGCCGCCCTCGGTCTCATAGACCTGCATCCAGCGCTGCATCGCCGCCTTCTCCTCGTCGTTCGCCGGCGGCGAGCCGACGCCGAGCAGGAAGTTCAGATGCACCGCCTTGCAGCCCTTGCCCTCGAAGCCGAGCCAGGTCGAGATCGGGCCGCCATAATCGCCGCCCTGGGCGATGTACGAGCCGTAGCCGAGATTCTCGGTCATCAGCTTGTCCCAGAGATGGGCGACGAAGCGCGAATTGATCGGCTTTTTGGGCTTCGAGGAGAAGCCGAAGCCAGGGATCGACGGCACGACAACCGAGAAGCCGTCATCGGCCTGGCCGCCATATTTCTCCGGATGCGCCAACGGGTCGATCACCTTCAAAAACTCGACGAAAGAGCCCGGCCAGCCATGCGTGATGATGATCGGCTGCGGGTTCTTGCCCGAGCCCTTCACGTGCATGAAATGGATCTCGTAATCCTCGACCTTCGCCTTGAAGTGCGGAAACCTGTTCATCGCCGCTTCGCGGGCGCGCCAGTCGTATTTGGTCTGCCAATAGCTCACGAGATCCTTGAGCGCCTCGAAGCTGGTCCCGTACTGCCAGGGCTGGCCTTCCGGCACGTCGGGCCACTGCGCGTCCTTGATCCGCGTATTGATATAGTCGAGCCGGGCCTGCGGCACGTCGACCTTGAAGGGCGTCACGCTCATCGAAGAACCTCCCGTTTGTTCGGCAGCCTCCGCCGCGGCCGGCAGCAATCCTGCCAAGGGCAGCAATTGCGCGCTCTTAATCAGATCGCGCCGCGAAATCGTCCGGTCCGACATGTCGGCAAACCTCCCCATTGGCTTCTTGCTCATTGGCGGCCGGAGTGTGGCGGAGCCCCGTTGGGCAGTCCAGGGGTTTTGAACTTGGCGTCCTTGGCGTCTTGGCGGTTCCATTAGTAGACTGCGCCAGGGGGAGGCTCGCAATGCACGACCGGATCATCAAGGGCGGGACTGTTGTTGATGGCACCGGGGCCGCGCCCTTCACCGCCGATATAGCGATCGCGGACGGCAAAATCGCCGAGATCGGCAAGATCGCCGCGCCGGCGCGCGAGACGATCGATGCGGACGGGCTGCTGGTCGTGCCGGGCTGGGTCGACATCCATTCGCATTATGACGGCCAAGTGACCTGGGATTCGCAGCTCGCCCCCTCCTTCTGGCATGGCGTGACCACGGTGCTGATGGGCAATTGCGGGGTCGGCTTCGCTCCGGCCCGCGCCGATGCTCGCGATCAGCTGATCAGGCTGATGGAAGGCGTGGAGGACATCCCCGGCACCGCGCTGTCCGAAGGCATCCAATGGGAATGGGAGAGCTTCCCCGAATATCTCGCTGCGCTCGACCAGCGGCGCTGGTCGATGGATGTGGCGGCGCAGCTGCCGCACGGCGCACTGCGCGCCTATGTCATGGGCGAGCGCGGCAGCCGCAAGGAGGCGGCGACCGCCGACGATATCGCGGAGATGGTGCGGCTGACCGCCGGGGCGCAGGCCGCCGGCTCGTTCGGCTTCTCGACGTCGCGCACGGTCTTTCACCGGTCGAGCGACGGCGTGCCGGTTCCCGGCACCTATGCACGCCAGGACGAGGTCCGCGCCATCGCCAAGGCGATTGCCGACAGCGGGCATGGCGTCCTGGAAGTGGCGCCGACGACGCCCGACGAAGACGACGAGGAGGCGCCGCTTCGCGAGCTCGCCTGGATGAACGAGGTGTCGGCCGAGACCGGCTGCCCGATCACCTTCCTCTGCCTGCAGCACAATCGGCGCCCTGATTGGTGGCGTGTGCAGCTCGATTTCTGCGACCGCGAGCGCGCGGCCAAGGGCGCCAACGTCGTGCCGCAGATCTTCTGCCGCGCGATCTCGGTGATGCTGGGCCTCAGGAGCCGTTTCCACCCGTTCGTGCGCGGCGCAACGTTCAAGTCGCTGCAGCCCCTACCCTTCGAGGAGATGGTGCGGCGGCTCAAGGCCGATCGGGAATTGAAGCGGCGCATGGCGCTCGAGGGCGTCGCGAACGTGTTCGGTTCCGACGATCCGTCGGACCCTTTCGCCGGGCAGATGAATCTCGATTGGGAAAAGGTCTACGCGCTGGGCAATCCGCCCAATTACGAGCCCACACCCGACCAGAGCATCGCCGCGATCGCCGCGCGGCAGTCTCGCGACCCGCGCGAGGTCGTGCTCGACATCATGCTCGAGGATGGAGGCGAGAGTTTCATCCAGTATCCCTTCATGGGCTATTTCAACGGCAGCCTCGAGCCGGTGCGCGCCATGCTGGCAAATCCCAACACCATTCCCGGCGCGTCGGACGGCGGAGCGCATGTCGCAACGATCTGTGATGCCGGCATCCCTACCTTCATGCTGACGCACTGGGTGCGCGATCGAACCGCCGGCGAGCGCTTCCCGCTCGAATACATCGTGAAGAAGCAGACGCTCGACACGGCGCGGCTCTACGGTTTTCACGATCGGGGCGCCCTGAAGCGTGGGCTTCGCGCCGACATCAATCTGATCGATTTTCAAGGCCTGGGATTCGACGCGCCGCGCATGATCCGCGACTTGCCGGCCGGCGGGCCTCGGCTCATGCAGAAGAGCCGCGGCTATGTCGCGACGATGGTTGCCGGCGAGACCACCACTGCCAACGGCCAGGACACCGGCGCCCGGCCCGGCCGCCTGGTACGCTCCGGACGCAGTTGACCAGCCGAATCAGCCCTTGCCGATACGGCCGAGCGCGCACCACTGATTTGTGAAGGTGACCTGCATCGCCCGTGTTTGCTCGAGCCAATTCCGGCTTTGCGGGTCACAGGTCCCGACAAAAGTGCCCGCGGCGAGTTCGACTCCCGGCGGGACGACTTTCACTTCGATTCCGTGCTGCTCGGCCACCTTTGCGTAAAAATCGGCGACGGCATTGTAGGTCACCGCTTCAAACGGATGGTTGTAGCCGCTATCGACGAGAAGGAGCGGCGAACGGCGCTTTTCCTCCATCACTTCCGCAATGAGCGAACCATATCGCAGTTTACTATTTTCGTCGCCATGCATGATTTGTACTGGGCGTATGTGCTCATCAAAGAAGACTTGCAACGGCATTCCGAGGAGCAAGAGTAAAATGCCCGAATTGAGCGCCCATTGGCGGCGGGACTGGGCGGCTCCTCGAGAGAAGATCGCGCTGAGTGCTGAGCCGACGGGCAGCGCGACGAATGGAAAGATAGGCTCCAGATACCATTGGAGCACCGTTTTCGAACGCGCGATGACCAGCAGAATCGACAACGCAACGATCAGGCAGAGCCAGATCAGCGACCGCTCTTCCAGGTTGGACGGGCGGGCGGTGGGCAGAAGGGCCAGGACGAGCAGAAAGGTCCAAGGGCTGTACGCCACCAGGAAGAAATAGAAGACGCCGATCGGGTCACCCGGTGAGTCGGCAACGATCACATGAAAGTACCGACCGAAGACCTCTTCCCAGAGCACAGCTTTCAGATAGCCGGGATCGGCTGCCTCCCGAACGAGGTAATAGGCAGCGACTACGGTCAGGAAACCCGCGAACCCGATCCAAATGGATTTGTCGGAAAGAGTCGAAAGAAACCGGCGACGCCAGACCGCGTACAGGACGAGCCCGGGAAACGCCAGCCCGCCCGCGATCCCCTTGGTCATGAGGGCCAGAGTCATCCCGGCGAATAGCGCAATAACGGCGAGTCGACGCGCTTTTCCGGTCGACTCGAGATAGGCATGAAACGCCAGCACATAGGACGTAATGAAAAGGACCAGCAGCGCGTCGAAATCTCCCGACCGCCCGGCATGGGGCCCGACGAAACGCAAACAACCCAGCAGAACGAGCCCCGAGAAAAGTCCGCCGATTTCGTCGCGCAGACGCACGCGATAATAGCCATAGACAGCCGCGACCGTCGCCATCGCCGCAACCATCGACGGAAGTCGAAGCGCCAGAAGCGGCGGCGCGCCGGCGCGGAGAAGCAGCGCGATCAGCCAGACCAGCAATGGCGGCTTCGTATTCCAGTGATCCGGCAAGCCTCCATAGTGCGGGACCAACCAATTGTGCTGAGACAACAACTCGATCGCATTATTGGCGTTTCGAGATTCGTCCCATATCTGCATGGGCCGGGCGTCGTAATCGAGGAGAAGCATGACCGCCGACAACGCGATCAGCCCGAGCGGCGCCCACCATCTCCGAAGGACGCCGGCCGCAGGCGAACCGAGAGCCGGCAGAGAATCGCGCTTAAGTTGTCCGCCCATGGGGCGTGACGATAGAAGGAATATCCTTAGAAACCGGTAAAGAGAACCCCTCTCCGCCGCTCATTCAACAGGAGGAGCGAGACTGGATTCCGGCGATCGCTGGAGCTGGCCTCCGGGTTTCAGTAGCAGCAGCAGCGGCGCGGCGGTGACCATGGCAATCAGGAACAGCTTGAAATCGTCGATATAGGCGACCATCGCTGCTTGGCGATTGATCTCGGCGTCGAGCGCGGCCAGGCCGACCTTCGTGTGCAAATCCCAGAAACCGCCAAGCCCGGAATGGTTGAGCATGCGGTTGAACACGGTCGCGTGGACCGCAAGATCGCTGTGCGCCACCTGGATATTGCGCGCGAGCATTGTCGTCCCGATCGAAATTCCGATGCTGCCGGCAAGGCTGCGCACAAGCGAGAACAAGCCCATTGCCTCGGTCCGCAGGGAAACGGGCAACGACGAAAACAGATGAACGTTGAGGGGAATGAAGGTCAGCATCACGCCGAAACCCTGGATGAGACCGCTCAAGATGACGAGCTGATCGTCCATGTAGAGCGAAAAACCCAGCATCTGCCACATCGACAGGCTGACGAATCCCATCCCGGTCAGCATGATGATGCGGCGGTCGATATGCCGAGAAAGCCGGGGCACCGTCAGCGACCCCAAAATCGAACCGAAGCCGCGCGGCATGGAGAGCATTCCGGCGGTAAACACCGGATAGCCGAGCAGGTTCTGCAACAGCTGCGGCATGAGGGCGGTCGAGGAGAACATCAGCGCGAAGGTGATGAAGGCGATGAGCAGGCTGCTGAGAAACGTGCGGTCACTGAATAGGCGCGCGGTGAAGAACGGCTTTGTCGTCGTTGCCGAGTGCACGGCAAACATCCAGAAGCCCAAGAACGTCAAACCGGCCTCGATCAGAATCTCGCTCGAGTTCAGCCAGTCCAGCTGCTGTCCGCGGTCCAGCAGCAATTGCAACGAGCCGACAGCGACCGCCAGCATGCCGAAGCCGAAGAAGTCGAACGCAATGCCGCGCTGGTGACGATCCTCGGGCAGAAAGGTGGCCAGACCGGCGAAGGACAGGATGCCGACCGGCGCGTTGACGAAAAAACACCAGCGCCAGCTGTATTCGTCGGTCAGCCAACCGCCGAGCGCGGGCGCCACCAGCGGCCCCAAAATGGTGCCGATGCTCCACACCGCCATCGATTGCATCTGCTGCCCGGGCGGCGACAGATCGAACATCACCGATTGCGACAAGGGTCCCAGCATCGCGCCGAGCGCGCCCTGCAGCAGCCGGAACAGAACCATCTGTTCCAGATTTTGCGCCCACCCGCACAACATGGAGGCAGCGGTGAAGCCGGCTATGCTGACGAGAAAAACGTGCTTGCGGCCAAAGCGCGAAGACAGCCATCCGATGAGCGGGGTCGCGATCGCCGTCGCGAGAATGTATGAGGTGAGAACCCAACTGATCTGATCCAACGCCGCCGAGAAGCTTGCCCGCATGTGCGGCAGGGCGACATTGGCGATGGTGGTATCCACCATCTGCATCATGGTCGCCATCATCACCGCGCCCATGATCACGCGCGGATGTTTCGTCACCAGCGCCGGACCGGCTGCTAGATTGCTCGGAACCGGACCTTCACGCGCGTCTTCTGCGACGGTCACGCTGGCACTTGCCTGCTCACGGCGCATTCCCGCCGATCGGATCGTTGACCACCATGCTTTCCTACGAACCGAAGAATTTCCCCGCCAGTTCGGTATCGAGATACTCGATCATCTCGATGAGCTTGCCGTCACGGAAGCGCATCAGGAAAAGGTATTTATTATTGTAGGGCTTGCCCGATACGTGGGTGGCGAAGGATTCCGCCTCGACCGCGACGCGGTCGCCCTCGGCGATCATCGAATGGATCACCGTGGGCAGACCGCCGGGAAAAATCTGCGTGACTAATCCCGCTGCCGCCAGGGCCTCTCCCTTGCCCCGCGCGCCTGAGATCGCGGTCGTGCCCTGCGTGACGATCCGGCAATCCTCAGCCATCGCCTCGTCGATAGCACGGGCGAAGTCCTGGCCCATGCCCTCCACGAACCGTCGCGCCGCATCCTTATTGCGCTGTGTCTCGTCCATGCTGCCGCCCCCCGCCCGATCGGCAATCAGAGCATAATTTCGACAGAAGCGTGCTACCTTTTTCGGCCGACGATGAGCGAAAGGGCGCCTCGCGCAGGATCGGAGCCTCGCGGGCGACAAGGTCCTACGGACGCTTGCTTATTGCGATCAGTTCTTTAAGGAGCCGGATCTGGCTAGCCAGCAGGTCCTGATACTGCATCAAAAAGGCCTCGGCCAATTGCGTGTCCAAGTTGCGTGCGCGAAGGAGTTCGACGACCTCCCTTTGGCGCCTCAGATGCAGCACGCCTTCAATTATGCATTGTCCGGCAATCTCTTGGTTGGTCTCAAATTGACCGGCATGGCGGATATTCTGGTGCAGAACATCGGCAGTACGGAGCAATTCGCCTAGTGGAGCGAATCTAACACTTGGTGTCCGCGTTTGACGGCGGCGATGATCGTGTCGGCATCTTTGGTCCATGTAAATGGCTTTGGGGCCTGGTTGTGCTCGGCGAGGTATCGATTGATCGCGGTCTGAAGGTCGACGATGCTTTTG
>Ga0209062_1002130_pt1 | contig 28353 bp, 19 predicted proteins | sample Coa_R2_2_FD_187158 | JGI IMG/M metagenome (GOLD analysis project Ga0209062, IMG submission 187158) | Surface soil microbial communities from Centralia Pennsylvania, which are recovering from an underground coalmine fire - Coalmine... | ecosystem: Environmental > Terrestrial > Soil > Unclassified... | reverse complement strand
CTGCAGAACGCGAACACGAGCGGCATCCATGCCTGTGTCCTCAATGGGTTGGTGTGGTAACCCCCAAAGAGGCACAGGCTGGATTTTTTCGCAAGATCAATCAGCCCATCGGGCTATCACCTGTCGCGTACAGCGAGAAGTCTCGGAAATTGTCAGGGGTTAGCGCCTTTCCTGCACTCATGCTTTCCAGCCGTTTTTCCCCTGATGTCGTCCGGTGTCGTCTCGTGTCTGGTGTCGAGCCGTTTTTCCGCGGTCAACTCGCCAGCGCCGAAGGCCCGCGTCAGGACGGCATGAGGGACTGTTACACCTCTTTCAGTTGCCCCGCCTGGCTGTCTCTAACGTTCGTGTAATCGCCACGCATTGTGTTACACTCTGACAACTGCCCCGCTCGGCTTCTCGGACTCATCATGACACTTGTCTAATCACTTTCTGTTACACCACCGCAACTGCCCCGCTTGGCTCCGATCAGCCCGGTTATGTTACACTTCCGTGATTGCCCCGTTTGTCCTGATGGCAGGCGGGCACGACAGTCAAAAACCGCTTGAGTGTTGTGGTGCCATGCGACGTATCCGCCTTTTCATTTTATACAAATTTTCATATCATTCAAGGGCAATTCTGAAGGATGTTCCAAAACCAGATTCGAACGAGTTTCTCGGAGGGCTGCGGGCCGCGGCTCCAGCGAACGAGACGAAGAACTGCGTGCCCGCAAAGGCAGCGGCTTCGCCTTTGGGTTGCCGGTAGACAGCCAATTGCACAGAGATCAGGATTTTCCTTTGAACAGCCACACCGCGATTTGCACCCGCTTGACCCTGCGATTGTGGTCTGGGATGAGGAGAATACCGTTGGCCATCCCGCAACCGTCCAAACCGGGCAAACCCGACAACACTCCACCCGCCAAACTCTCCAAGACAGAAGGCCCCGGCAAAAAACTCTACGCGTGGCTCGAAAAGAGAATCGAAAAAGCCGGGACCGATAAGCGCGAAGCCGATGGACTCAAACTCATCGGACAGTACGTCTTTGGCAATCCGCAAATCGAATTGGCGGATCTACCCTCGGAGATCATTCAAGCGGCACAAGCCGCTTTCCTGCTGTTGGATTCCAACCTCAAGCCCATCGCCAAACCGTATCTGCCCGCCGAACTCCTGCCGTCGGGAGAAGCACCCGCAGCCGAAGACAAACCCGCTTCACCCAAGCCCAAAAAGGCCACCGAAGAAGACCAGGAAGACACGCCCGAATCGGTTCCTGCACCTGCCGCCAAAGCCACCAAAGCGAACAAGTCCCCGGTTGAAGCTGAAGACGACAGCGAAGAGGAAGACGAGGCTAAATCGACCCCCGCCAAACCGACCAAATCCACCAAAGTGAAAAAGTCCGTGGACGACGAGGAGGACAGCGAAGAGGAAGACGCTCGGCCGTCCAAGTCCAAGAAGGATTCTTCGCCGGTCATGGTGCCTGTGCCGGTCTCCACGGACAAGTCCGACCGTTTGAGCGATGAGGAAGTCCAGAAACAATTCGAAGTGGTGACCGATGACAAGCCCGATCCGCAACCGGTCGGCCGCAAACTGGTGACGACCTCTTCGCCAGCGCGAAAGAGAGGACCGGCCTGGGTGGTTCCGGTAGTGGTTCTGGTTCTGGGCGGCGGTGCTTTGGCTGGTGGCATTTACCTGGCGGACAAATATCTCTCGACTCAGCATTCCAGCCCGCAGGCCAAGGGGCCGTCACAGGATACGCCAACGACCCCCAATCCACCACCGCGAACCTCAACGCCGACTCCCAAGCCTCCACCGAAAAAGATCGACGTTACGCCGACGCCGACCCCAGACCCAACGCCGGACCCGAAGACGCCCGGTCCGATGAATCCGATGCCGGTCCCGTCGGACCGCAAGGCGGCGGAGAAACTCATTCCGTTCGCTGAGTTGACGCTGAAACTCGCCACTGGTGAAACAGTGACGGCCAAGAAGGACGGCGCGTTACCGCCGGGAGACTGGACCATCACTCAAATCCTCGTCCTTGGCGACAAGCTTCCTCCGGAGTTTGTTGATGAGGTGTTGCGTCCCGCAATAGCTGATTTGCGTTCGCTCACTCACCTCAACGCACGATTCGGGACGAACGTAAAACTGACCGAAGATCAAGTCGTTCAGCTCGGCAAGCTTCCACTCACGACGACGTTGACCTCACTGGTTGCCCGATTTGAACTGACGACACGGACCCTTGATGCCCTCAGCCGAATCACGAACTTGAATGAATTGGCGTGCGACGCGACCACGGCCGACGATGCCCTCTTAAAACGCTTGACGGAACTTCCCAATCTGGCAGGTCTCAGCCTGGGAGCCCTCGGCAAATCCGGGCAAGTATCGGCTGCGGGGGTAACGGAAGTCGTCGCGAAACTCCCGATCTTCAGTCTGGCTTTGGATCACTCCCCGGTGGTCGACCGCGCATTTCTGCAGAAGCTGCCGACCATGCCAAAAGTTCGGTATGTCAACTTCTACGGATGCAACATTGGGAACGATGACCTCAAGGAGTTAACTCACTGCCCGCATCTGGAGGTCGTGGGTTTGGGAGGAACAAAAGTGACGGATGCCGGCTTGGTCCACCTCGCGAAGATGCCAAAACTGCTGGTGTTGATGCTCATCAATAACGGGATCACCGATAGAGGGCTGGAGTACCTCACGAAGATAACAGGTCTCCAGCGTCTTCAACTCGGCGGAACCAAGGTCACCAAGGTTGGTGTCGAGAAGCTCGCGAAGGTATTGCCTCAGTGCAAGATCGAGTGGGACGGCGGTGTGATCGAGCCGAAAGACCCGGAACGGTTCGGTGCCGAACAACTTAATCCGTTCATGCATCTCACGGTGAAGCTCGCTTCGGGAGGAAAATGGGTTACTGTTGACAAAGGCGAACGGCTACCTAACGAACCATTTGTGGTTGTGCGTGTTGAGTTTCGTGAGAAGCCTACCGAGAAGTTTATCGACGAGGTACTGTTGCCGACCGTGGCCAACTTCGGATCGCTTGAGGGAATCGTTTGGCCCTGGATGGACCGAGTGTTGTCTGAGGACCAACTTGCGCGGCTGTCCAATCTCCCTCTGGCGAAGACGCTTACGGAGTTGGGTGTTGCAATCGACCTCACCGCGCGAACGCTCGATCTGCTCAGACGATTCCCAAAGCTTTCCGGCCTCAAGTGCATCGCCACAACGGCAGATGATGCTCTTTTGAAGCGACTCTCCGAATTGCCGAATCTCACCGGTCTTGCGATCGCGGGGATGGGGCAGTCCAAGAGAGTCTCCGCGCAAGGACTGGAGAGCATCACCAAATTGAACCTGACCGATTTAGGATTGTATTCATGTACAATTGTCAATCAGAAATTCGCTGAATTACTATCGAAGATGCCGAAGCTTCGCTCTGTTGCCTTTTACGGCAGTTCCATTACCGACGACGATCTTCGGGAATTCGCTCAATGCCCGGAGTTGAAACTGAACGTGAGTGAGACGGGGATTACGGATGCGGGAATAGCACGTCTGGAAAAGGGAACGGGGCCGAGGGAAGTGGTCCTCGTCGAGACGAAGGTAACCGAGCGTGGGGTCAAGAAACTTCAGGCGGCCCGTCGCGATTTGAAAATTACCTGGGGTACCTGGAACAACAACATGGTAATCGAGCCGACCAAGAAGCATTCGCCGGTGGGCCTTCATCCGCTGCGCGGATTCGACCCACCCTACGCCGGTCACGTCGAACGCCGGGCACGCCAAACGCCGGGCGCGTCGCTCGGTTCTGCCTACTTCTTCTTCGGTTCTTCCTTCTTGGGTTCGGCGTCGGGCGGCAGGGCCGCTTTGATCAACTGCCCGCTCTTGCCACTGTAGACACGAACAATGCCGTCCTCGCAGCCGCTGGCGACCACTTCGCCATCCGTGCTGGTGCTCACCGTGTAGACGAAATCGGCCGCTCCGGGGAAATTGCGGATCGTGCCGCCGTTGTCCGCGTTCCACATCCGCACGCTGGCATCGCCGCTGCCGGTCAGGAACTGGGCCGTCTTCCCCACGAACACCAGTGACGTGACCTGCTTCTGGTGCCCCTGCATGTCGCGAATCTTCTCGCCCTTCTCGTAATCCCAGACCTTCACGAGGTTATCCGCGCCGCACGAGGCCAGTTTCTTGCCGTCTGGCGTCCAGCCCACACCCATCACATGGTGCGTGTGCCCCTCGAACGACTTGGCCAATTTCGGTTCCTTACCTGCTGCCTCCGGCAGTTCCCACACCTTCACGAACTTGTCCGCACCGCAGGTGGCCAGGAGTTTGCCATCCGGGCTGAACGCGACGCCGAACACCGTGTCCGAATGCCCGGCCTTCACTTCGGCGAACAACTTGCCGGTATCGGTGTCGAAAATCTTGATCTCGCCGTCCTCAGTGGGAGCCCCGCCGCCCGTTGCGAACTTCTTGCCATCCGTGGTGAAGGCAATCACACAGACGCGATCCACAAAACCACTCAGACGCTGCTTCGGCTCGCCCTTCTGCATGTCCCAGACCGTCAGTTCCTGGAAGCTTCCCGTCAGCAGCAACTTACCGTCCGGGCTAAAGGCCATCGACTCGACGAGCGAGATGTGCGCGGCCTTTGCGGGCTTGCCGTTGGGTGTCTTCAGTTCGGGGTCGAAGAGCGACTTGGAATATTCCCACTCGGTCTTTTCCTTGCCGCCCTTTTTGTCGGCGGGAGTGGTCTTCAGTTCGAAGATGTGAACCTGGTTCCCGCGGCTAGCGGCGATGAGCTTGCCATTGGGAGCCACCGCGACCGCCCGCACCGGCTTCACCAGCGCCGGCGGCAGATTCACAACGATCTTCTCCTTCATCTTGATAGTCGTCGGTGCCTTGGCCCCCTGATCGATCCACATCTTGATGATGGTGACTTCCTTCGAGTTCAGCGGCTCCTCCGACTTCGGCGGCATGATCGGTTTCTTGATCCGCGAGCAAAACTGGTACAGATTGCTCTCCGCCGACTTGCCCGGCACCACGGCCTTTCCGCGCTTGCCGCCCTTGAGCACTTTCTCGTAAGTGCCCATGTCGAACTTCCCTTCCGTCACGCTACCAGTGTGACAGACGAAGCACTTGTTCTCAAAGATGGGCAGAATGTCCTTGTTGTACTCGATTGGCTCCGTCCGCTTCAGATCGACGACCGGAATCGGCGGGAACTCGTCCTTCTTGTCGTCGGCGCGCATGGAAACAGCAAAGACCAGAAGTGAGAGGGCGGCAAGTCGGCGCATGGAAGTATCCTCGGAGGGCGGGCTAAATTTTCGTCAAGAAGGAGCCGCAGATGACGCAGTTCAACACAGATTAAAGACAGAAGACCAATCAGAAGAGTTTGGACAGGATTACAGGATCAACACGATTCCGAATCCCATCCTGTTTTATCCTCGAAAATCTCTTTTCTGATCAGCGTTTATCTGTGTTATCTGCGGCTCTGTCTCTCTGTTTTCATCCGTGTTATCTGCGTCATCTGCGGCTCCTCTTCTCTTCATCTTCTACTTGGCCACGTTGAAGTTCACCTTGGTTTCGTGCGTGATCGTGTACTTGCCGCCATACATGGCGGTGGCGGTGATGACCGCATTGGATACAGCGCCAGGCTTGGCGTCGTTGGTGGCATTCAGCACGAGCTTCGCTTCGTCCTTGCCGGCGGGAATGGTCACTTCAGCGACCGTAATTCCGCTCACGCCCTTGGGCAATTCAAACTTCACCTTGATCTCGCCGGCGTAGTCATATTGCCGGTCTACTTTCACAATCAGTTCCCCGCTCTTGCCGATCTTGAGCGTGTTGCCGGGCAGATTCCCGACCGTGAGCTTGGCTACCGAAGTGGGGATCACCAACACCTGAATCGGCGTACTGAATTCTTCCGCCGGGACGTTCGCTTTTTGCTTGGTCATCGGATCTTTGATGAACGAGACCTGCGACACGCCGCGAAGCACGATGGTGTAAGCGCCGGGGACGGCGTTGGTTTTCGCGTCGAGGTTGAGCAGCACTTCCGGCTTATCCTTGGTCGGCTGACCGGCGGGTTGCGCGGTGATCGGTGCGTTCTGCTGTTGCTGGAGCATGGGTTCGGCGGTGAGTGTGACGTTCTGCTTGTCCTCCGTGGTCCAGGTCACTTTCACCGGCACGGTGGCTTTCTCGCCCTGCTTCAGCACGATAATCGGGCCGGTCACCGGTATGTCCTTGCCCATCGCCGGTTTCACCACCGCCTTTGCCATATCGGTGGTAATGCTAAATGGCGCTTTCTCCGCCCGCACCGCGAACACAAGCGACTGATCGAGCCGCACGATAACGGGAATGTTCTGGTCCGGCTGTTGCGTGCCCCACGTCACCGATCCTGGCCGCGCTGGCCGCACGAGCTTCTTGCCATCGGAAGTGGTGCCGGTCACCTTCACCGTGAAGGTGCTCGTGGCCGGCGCTGCCCCCGGCGCGACCTTGAGCACCAGCACGCCCCAGCGAGCCGCCGGCCCTATGCTGAGTGATTCCGCAGTGACGCCAGCGGGCAAACCCTCGGCGGTCACTTCGAGTGTGCCGTGATAGTTCTCGATGCGATGCGCGAAGACGTAGAACGCCTGCGTACCCCCCTGCCACGCAGAGGAGCCAGTCTGATAGAAGCGACTGTACGGCATCACCACCGTGCGGAAGTCTGGCATCGGCTGGCCGAGGCGCAACCGATAGGCCGCTTTCGGACCGGAAAGGTAGCTCGATTCACGGCAACCGACGACCACGTAATACTTGCCGTCTTCCGGCGGAGTGAACTGATACGTGGCCGGATCGCTCGAGAGCGTGAAGAAGCCGAACGGGTGCAGCGTGTCGTTGTCGTCGTCCTGCTCGCCGGTGAGGTCGCGTTTCGGGTCTTTGCCGTCGCGAACCGAGAAGAAGAAGTCGCCACTGGCGCCGATGCGTTCGGCCGCCAGTTCGATCGTCACCTTCTCGCCCTTCTTGGCGTTGAACGCGATCCAGTCCTTCTCGCCGCGCTTGGCGAGGAAACCGGCCACTTCGCCGGGTGTGGCCAGCACTTCGGCACTTTCTGGAGTGGGCGAAGGCTTCGTCTTCACAGTGAGTTTGTCACGGGCAAGATAAATGACCACGGGATTCGAGGTGCCGCCCGGACCCTTCAGTGTGTAAGCAAAGCCGTCTTGCAGCGCATTGACGGGATCGATGCGAGTTCCGCTGGTGAGTTTCGTGACGGCGTCGGCCGGTGGGGTGACGCTGACAGTCACTTTCTCCAGCGGTCGACCTTCCGCCGTGAAGCCATCTGCCGGCTGCCCGCCGGGCAAATTGCGACCGTAGAGTGTGACCTGGGTGGCTTTACCCGGTTCGACCACCGGCGGAAACACCGCGTCGATAAACGGCGCCGTGCTGATGCTCAGGCGGTAGAAGTAATCCACTCCGCCAGCGGTGTATGTGAACTGGCAGATGCGAACGAAGTAATCGCCATCGTCCGGCAGCATCACATCGGCGAGCGCATCGTTGTCGCGATAGTTGCGGTTGACCGCAAGTTTCCGGCCGCTGGCGTCGTAAATTTCAATGAGCGGCACGGCCTTGCTGTCGATGGACGTCGCCAGACACGAAATGATGATGCGCTGGCCCTTCTTGCCGGTGAAACTGGTGTAATCAACATCGGTGGGGTTGGAGAACACGCCGCTCACCACGGTCCCAAGCTCAACCTTTTGCGCTTCCGGGACGTCGTTGTTCGGCTCCTTCTCGGCGATCTCGATTTGGTCGCTCACCGCGAATGCCCGCGGGTTGCTCACGCCCCACTTACCCACGAACCGCAGGTCATACAGGCCGGGCGGAACGTCGGCCGCGGCGGTCACTTTGAACGTGTGCGGTCCGCTCAGGTTCCCCTTCGGGGCTTTTTTCTTGTTCTTGTCCTTCGGGTCCGGCGGCGGCTCTTTGGGCGGAAGATATTCACCCTTCAGCCCCGGATGTGAGAAGAGAAGTTTCTCCGGCTCCTCCAGATCGAAGCCGGTCACGGTGATTTCGACGGTGGTGCCGGCCTTCACGCCGAGCGGGAACACATGCTGCGCGCGTGGGGAGGGCAAGCCGGGCGGTGGTGGTTGCGCCGTGGCGGGTTCACAGATCGCCAGCAGGAACACGGCCAAAAGCACGAGGCCGAACATGAGCCGGCGCATGGGCAATTTCTCCGAGTGGCGGGTCGTTGAGCGGTCGGTTTGTGCGAGGGACTGAAGTCCGGGGTGAACAGCAAAAAGCGCGTTCGGCGGGATAAAGACTAATGGTAAGCGCTCGTGTAACGCTGGTCAAGCGATTCATTATCTTCGCTCTGGGTTCGCCTGGGAGCGGGAGTTACTGTTGAGATGGAAGCTGGCGCGGAGCGTCTAATATTGGCGTGTATGATCGAGTAGCGTGAAGTTACCCGCTTTGCGAAGGAAAGTGAGATGCTCCGCTGGGTCGTGCTGCTGGCGATTCTCCTCATCCTGTTGTCGTTCACTCCCTCCACGGTTGGGCAGTCAGTACATTTGCCCCCCAAGCACTGATCCTGATGAACCACCCGTTCGTGCACGCGCAAGCCAAGTCGCTTGCGGTGACATTGGTGAAGGAAGTCGGCACCGATACCGACACGCAACTCGATGCACTCTATCGCCGCACGGTCGGAAGACTACCGAACGCGACCGAGCGGAAACTCGCCACGGAGTTCCTCAAGGAGCAATCCCAGACGATTCGCGACCGCATCCGTGCGAAACAATCAGTCGGCATCGAGGCCAATGCGATACCTGCCGGTGCGGATCTGGCCCGCGTGTGGGCGCTGGCGGATTTGTGCGTGGTGATCTTCAACACACACGAGTTCGTTTACAACCCGTGAGTTGTTACACAGCAAAAGGCTACATCCTGTCAACGATGTGAGGTACCATCGGGACACCCAGTATCCTTCGGAGCCATTCCATGTCCCGATTTCGTTTCGTGCCGTTCTGCGCACTTGCGGTGATGATCGCCTGCGCCAGTTCCACCGACGCAATGTTCATGCAGGTTGAGATCGAAAAAGTGCCCGTTGAGCGACTGGCGAAGAATCTCGAAGAAGCCATTCAGAAGAACCCCAAGGACACACAGGCGATTCTCAATCTCGCCCGCGTTCACGCGATGGCGTACTCGCTGCGTTCTGGCGATCTCCCGGTAAACAAAAAGAAGCCCGACACAATCTGGTTCGGATACGTCCCGCCAATCGTGCCGTTTAGCCGCGTGGTGGAGACCAAGGACAAGGAGAAGTTGAAAGCCGCGCAGGTACACTTGGAGAAAGCGATCAAGCTTTATGAAGACGCACTCAAGCTGACGCCGGACGACCTGCGGGCGCAACTCGGTTACGCGTGGCTGCTCTCCCAGACCGACAAGAAGACCGAGGCTATCGCCGCGCTACGCAAGGTTGTTGAAGAAAGCTGGAAAAAAGAAAAGGACTTGAAGTCGCTCGGCTTGGGCGGGCACACCTTCACTACCGAAGCCGGCAGTTACCTCATTCCGCTACTCGACAAAGAGAAAGACAAGGATGAGATCGCGACACTCAACGAACGCGTCACGAAATTACGGAAGCTCCCGCGACCGGTCACGCCGATTGCGGTTCCGATGAAGGACGGACTGACCGCGACAGACCTCGAAGACCGCACGGCGAGCGTGAGATTCGACGCCGATGGCACTGGTCTTCTCAAGAAATGGACGTGGATCACTCGGGATGCTGCGTGGCTCGTTTACGACCCGAAGCAGAGCGGCAAAATCGACTCCGCGCTCCAAATGTTCGGCGGAGTCACATTCTGGCTGTTCTGGGAAACCGGCTACGACGCGCTGGCGTCGCTCGACGACAACCACGACGGCGTTCTCAGCGGTCAGGAACTCGCCGGTCTCGCGCTCTGGCATGACGCCAACGGCAACGGCGTGTGCGACCCGGGCGAAGTGAAGCCGCTATCGGCTTATGGCATCGTGTCGCTGTCGTGCAAGTACGAACGCGACCCAAAACACCCGGATCAGATTGCGTTTGCGAAAATGGGCGTCACGTTCAAGGACGGCCGGACGCGACCCACGTTCGACCTGGTACTGCACCCGGCGAAGTGAGGGGAAGGATTTGAACATAATTTATACGTAGGACTTCCGTCCCTACGCCACAAACGCCGGCCGCGCCGCGGCGAAAAATGGTTTTCGCCCCGGCGCGCACAAGATCCGCTGGCCAAGTTCACTCAAACGCGTGAATTCTGATTGACCCCCGAGCCGACCAATTGACCTGCCTACACACGTCGGCGAAGATTGGAGCATCTGTCTCACTCAAGGAGCCCGTTGATGCGCCTCTCCTCACACCGTCGGTGTGCCCTCGTCGCGATTCTGGCTATCGGGTGGCTTGCGGCCCCAACGTGGGCTGAAGACAAGAAGCCCGCGATTATATTGCCCAAGGATCCTAAAGCCGTCGTCCTCACTTATGACCCCGGCGCCGGTGGGTTCGTTCGCAAGGGCGAAGCACCATATCTCAAGATTCAGGCTGACGGGAAGGTGACCGTGACCAACCTTTTCGACGGAACAAAGAAAGAGGGCAAACTCACGGCAAAGGAACTCGACGAGCTGCTACGATTCGTGATTCAAGACAAGGAATTCACGACCATCACCGCCGAGAAGATCACAGCCGGCATTAACAACGCGGCCGGGAAAGGTCCGTTCATCGCGGTCGGCGGAGCGGGCACAAGCGTGATTGCCGTGGAGAACGACGGGAAGAAACACGAAGTGAGCTTTCGCGGCGCGAACGCATATCTGAAAGCCTATCCGAAAGTGGACGTGCTGGCGCGGTTTGTCGCGGTGGAGGAGCGACTCGCGACTCTCGGCGCAACCGTGGCGAAGGGAAAGTGACTGGTCGAAGAACGTCGGCGAGGATTCCTTCGCGAAAAGAGGCTTTCACTCAATCTCAATCCACATTTGGGGAGCATTCCCATGAAAACGCGAGTGGGGATCGGCGTTGCAAGCATTGCCGCACTGCTGATGTGTTCCTGCTCCGCGCAAATCGAAGCGGAGCGAGCGCGAGCGGAAGCCGAAGCCGCACGGGCAGAGGCTGACAGGGAGAAGGCAGATATCGAAATGATGAATAAGCAAGTCGAAGCAGAGGAAAAGGCGAAGGTCGAGGCCGAGAAAGCGGCCGAACAGACGAAAGCCGACAAAGCGAAACAGAAAGAAGCACAAAAGAAGGCACTGGCTGAAGTGCAGAAACGCTGGAATGCAACTGCCGGAGGCGTTGCATTACAAGTGCCGAACCTGGGTCAGATTAACTTCCAGTGGGACGACGACAAGTTCCCCCACCCCACCTTCAAGGGTGGCAGCGCCGAAGCGTACGGAGCGTTCGCGGGGGCGTTTCTGTCCTTCCTCCAGAAGGACGACAACTTCGATTACCTCGCCAAGAACAACCTCTTCAACGCCGAACTTCGCTACGTATTCCCAAATGGGATGGGAGAGAAGTGGACTTTCGCGCAACTGGCCGATCAACTCTCGCAACCGAAAGCGCATGGCAACCACGACGACGCGACCCGCAAAGCCCTCAAAGCGTACGCGGAGAAGATGAAGAAAACTTTGAAGCTGTGAGGCGGCAAATGACGGACGAAACCCCTCGCTCGCGATCTCAGTTGTGACGTCGAAACAGAACTCATGAACGCCGATGATATCGACATTACGGACTCCTTCACCTGGGAAGACGGGCTGCCCCATCCGCAGTGGGACCTAATCGAAGCGTGGGTCAACTCGCGTTACGATCTCGAGAATCAGCGCGATGCCTGGATTGCCATCGGTCGGCAGTGGTTCCTCCGGGACGCAGGTGTGACAGACTGTGGCGAATCCGCTTGCGTGGACCATCTGGGTTTCGGCCTACATGACCTGGCCGCACGGTTCCTGGGTCCGGGTGCATGGTCCCCCGATCTGTAGGGGAGTGTACAAGCTGCGTAAAATGCCGGAATGAAGCTCCTCATTGTGAAAACTATTCTTGTGCTTCTTGCCGGGGTGAGTGTCGCCTTCATGGCGGTGTTCGCGCTCTCAGGAAGGCCAACGCCGCCCACTCCACCTTCACCACCCCCATTCGGCGATTCCACCATTCGCGCCAAGGCCGGTCCGTCGCAAATCGTCATCACCACAACCAGCCGGGTCGCAGGGGCGATTCACTCGCTCACGTGGAACGACAAGGAGTTCGTGGACAGTTTCGATCACGGCCGGCAGATTCAATCGGCGTCGAATTTCGATTGCGGTCAGACGTTCATTCCGGAAGTATTCAACCCCACCGAAGCCGGGAGCATGGCCGATGGGCTCGGGGCGACCTCGACCAGCCGATTGCTGGAACTCAGCGCGAAGGGGAACGAACTCGTCACGCTCAATCGCATGGCGTTCTGGCTCAAGCCGGGGGAGAAGTCGCAGGGGAACCCCGCCTGCAACACCGCGGCCCTCTCCGACCACTATCTGGCGAAGCATGTCACAATCGGCTACAAGAACCTGCCGCACGCCATCGAGTATCGCGTCACGTTTCTGGTGCCCACCAGCGAGAAGCATACGTTCTCGCAATTTGAAGCTGTGACCGGCTACATGCCGCCGGAGTTCGGTACCTTCTTCCGGTTCGACGCCAAGGAAAACAAGCTCAAGCCGCTCACCGATGGACCCGGCGAACAAGCTGATCCAGTAGTGTTGTCCACCGCCGATGGCAAGCACGCGATGGGTGTTTATTCGCCGGAACAACCGAGCCGCGGATTCGAGGAGGCCGGGTACGGTCGGTTCCGCTTCACGGCAGAGAAAGTGGTGAAGTGGAATTGTGTGTTCCGGGTGAAGAACGCAGCCGGCGTACCCGGCGGGGAGTATCAATTCCGCTGCTTCCTGGTTGTCGGCACCTCGGCGGATTGTGAATCGACGCTTGCGGCACTGCGTAAGGAGTTTGCGAAGCCATGAAGGCAGTGCAAGCGGACGCAAACGTCATTCGCTAAGCACGAGGCCACGGTGGTTTGTAAGGGTTTTCAACGAGCCGCGACCGCGAGCGAAGGAGCGGGTAACGTTCCCCGCTCCCTTGCAAGGGATGAGAACGAGGCCTGCGGGGTTCTCATCTACTCCAGCGACGCGGCTCGTTGAAAACTCATACGCAACTGCGGCCAACTGCTTAGAGAATACATCTGCGGGCTCCCCACTCCTTCCGCGATTTCGTATCATCGTGCGAGGTGCGTTGCCTGCCGAGAACCGCGTGATACGATTCAACTGTCCGAACTGTGGCCGACCCTACGAACTGGCCGAGGCGCTGGCAAAATTACCGCTGGTGTGCCGGCAGTGTGGCCAGCGTTTCATCCCGGCGGATGTGCCAACCGCCTCTCCGCCCGCTTCATCCGCTGAACCGCTCGTATTACCACCTCTCCCTCCACTTGCAATATCGCCACCAGTCCTTGCCGCGTCGCCACCACCGAAAACAGAGACAGCAGTCCCTCCCCCGCCACTAACGCCAACGAAGCCGCCCGACGAACCACCGGAAGACGAAGACATACTCGTCTCAAAACCGGATTCGTCGCCGGATATTGACTTCAACATCGGGGGACCGACGGCCGCGAGCCTCAGCGAAGTGGCACGTGCGCGACCAGCCGGTTTGAGTGACGCCAACCGCCCACGACCGGAGGGATTGGAGAAACCCTCAGCCGCACCGGACGACTTGGGAGACATCAATCTCGATCTATTGCCCAAAGCACGGTCGGTTCCACCTCCCCCACCCCCAGCGCAACCGCTCGCTCCCCACGCCGAGCTTGAAACCCCATCCGCCAAGAACGACGCGTCTCTGCTCCCGTTCATCGCGGATCTGGTGGCGTTTCTGCTGCTCGTGGTTGTAGGGTTACTCTTGGGTGAGTTAATCGTGCGCAAGCCAACTGGCGAAGTGCTGGCTGAAGTCGCGCATCCTACCTTCCCGCCAGTTAATCTGCTTCTGTGGGCAGCACCGGCGGTGATGTTTGCCCTGATCTATATTCTGCTCGGCCGCCGCGAACGCACCTTGGGCGGCTGGCTCCGACGCCGACGATCGCTGTGAGGAGAAACGAACGGCGCAACCTCGACATCTCTCCGGTCGGGCGGCGCCACGAGTGCATCGAGCCTCGGTTCGAACATGTTGGGTACTTCGTTTTCCACCGGCAGTCGATCATGGAAATGTTTGGTCACGTGCTTCACTTCATTGGCATGGCCACTCTTGCGGTTGCCCTGATTTGGTCGTTCGTCGTGATCTTTCAGGAGAATAAGCTCTTGGGCGTACTTTGTCTCTTCATTCCGATGGGCCTACCCGTCGCTCTCATCCTACAGTGGCCGCGGACTTGGCGACCCCTCGCTGTATGGGCAATCGGGCTGACACTTATGTTCTGCGGAATGTCTCTGGCGCGCCCTGGAATGTGAGTTCTCAGTCCCAAACATCCCAAAATGAATCGGGTTAGGGCGGGCGGATTTAGGAAAGAGAATCCTCCTGGCAATTTTATTGAAAGAACTCGCGTTTGCTCGAAGTAGGGAAGGCAGACCTTGATTGAGTCGCCTTGGTGATCGTGCGGCAGCCGCACCGATGAGGCGACCCATCGTCAAATCATTTCTCATCGGCGCAGAGGCTGCCTCTGCCCAACTCAGGAGGCCATTCATGGCCAGCAACCCGGTTTCGGTTCCCATTCCAGGGGACACGTCGGAAGTGTTGATCACCTGCGTCGCGCACGCCGCGTACTACCAGCGCGTGACACTGGCCCGAGGAAGCAACATACTGACGGTGTTCCAGGGCACGGGCGAGGGCGTCCCGATGAAAACCACGGACGGGCAGACCTCATATCAGTTGGGCGCGTCGCGACAGGGATATCAGGTGACGGCCACATTTGAGTTCTCGGAGTCGGGGCCCAACGGTCCATTCCATATGGCGAAGGTAAGTGACCCGATCACCACGAAAAACGGCAACCTCGAACTGATCCAGGTGACTTCCGAAGACAGCACTGACAACGACAACAATGACTCGTACTTGAACTTCGAGGTGGAACTGATCTGACGGGTTCTCGGGACGCTCCAGCACCGGCTCAGAAGACAGAGAGCAGAGAACAGAAGACAGACAGAGATCAGCAGTCCTTTTTCTGTCTTCCGTTCTCTGCTCTCTGTTCTCTACCTTCCGCCCTCTGATTGGCTCACGCACTTCCGGCTCGCGGCAGCGTGACGCGGAAGGTTGTTCCCTTGCCGAGCATGCTATTCACGCGCACCTGTCCTCGCATCGCTTGAACCAGGTGTTTCACGATGGAGAGTCCCAAGCCGGTGCTCCCCTGCTCGCGGCCGCGGGCTTTGTCCACACGATAGAAGCGTTCGAAGACCCGGTTCACGTCGGCGTCGGGAATACCAATGCCGGTATCTTCCACTTCAAAACTCACCGTGTCACCGGTCGCCCCCCAACGGACCGTGATCCGTCCGCCGTTAGGAGTGTACTTGATTGCGTTATCGACGAGGTTATCCATCACTTGCCGCAGCGCGTCCGGGTCAGCCCAGGCCGGCACATCGGCGGGCACGTCGCTGGGTGGTTTCTCCACCATTGTCAGCGTCTTGGCATCGGCGCGGGGGTGATGGCGTTCCACGCAGTCGGTGATGGCCTTGCCCAGCGCCACCGCGCGCGGTTCCAACCGCAACGCCCCGGATTCAATTTTCGAGAGACTGAGCATGTCTTTGATGAGGGCGGCCAGCCGATCGGCTTCACGGAGCACCTGTTCGAGGAATCCGGCCCGCGCTTCCGGGTCGTCGGCGGCGCCTTCAATCAGTGCCTCTACACTTGATTTGATGACTGCCAGAGGAGTTTTTAGTTCGTGTGAAGCGTTCGCCACAAAGTCCTGCCGCATTCGTTCGGCCAGTCGCACGTCCGTCATATCGCCAATGACCACCACCGCGCCGGGCATACCGTGACCTGGAAAGCGCGACACATAAACCGAAAGATGCCGCGGAGCCGGTCCGGAGACATCGAATTCCTCGCGATGCGGATCGGTCCGGGCGAGCCCCTTCTCCACCACCGCGTGGAACGCCGCCAATCGCGTCACATCGCACAACTTCTGGTTCACCGCTTTGGTCGCGTCGAACTCCAAGAGCCTCCCCGCACGATCATTGGCAAACAATACATGCCGGGAGGCATCGATTGCGATGACCCCCTCCGCCATCCCGGAGAGGATCGCTCGCAATTGTTCGCGGTCGTGTTCGAGCAATCGGAACGTGGATGCGAGTCGGCCGCTCATCGCATTGAAAGTTTCTGCCAGTTCGGCGTGTTCGGAACTCCCCGCAACGCGGATTTTGTGTCCCAGGTCGCCTTCAGCCAGTTTGCGTGCCCCCTCGCGCAGTTCGCCCAGTGGTCGCGTGAAGGCGCGGGCCAACACATACGCGGCGGCGACCGCCCCCAATACAACCAGCACGATCGCCAGCGCGACTTGGCGCATGAGATCGTGAAACACTTCCTCAGCCCGCTCGTAGGTGAGCAGGCCAAGCAACCCAACCGTGGCAACAACGAGCAACAGATAGGTGAGAAAGAGCCGCCGAAACATGGAAACGTGCGAGTGTGAGATTGAGGGCATACGTAAATCCGGACTCCATTCTGATTTAAGGTCATCGCTTTCAACTACAATTAATCACCCACACTCACCAAACAATCACACGAATTACATATCCATTCCAAATTTCGTCAGTTTGGTTGCTCTGTTGAAACCTCCTCAACCGAGGTTTCAACAGAGCAGAGTTTGGTAAATGAGAACCCGGCTGGCCTCACGCTCATTTGGTCAACGCCTGCAGCAGTGGATCACGCCAGGCTTTCTTGTCGCGATCGTAGGCGCCAAAACCTGACGCGAACTCCCAGTACGCCCAACTGAATCCGCGTGCTTCGGCTTCTTTCACCACAGCAGCCGTCCACTTCGCCCGGCTGGTCATATCCGCTTTCTCGAATGCGCCGAACTCACCGAGGAACACCGGGCGGTTGTTCTTCTTCGCCCACTCCGCCACCTGGTCGAAACTCATGCGGATCACTTTCAGTTCCGCGTCGCTGCCCGTCCATTTGATGCCGCTCAGGTTTTTTACATCGTCCGACGCCCACGGTGCGCCCTGATGCGTGAACTTGAAGGGATCATAAAAGTGTACGGTCAGGATCAAGTTTGGATCGTCGGGCAATTTCAGTTTGGGTAGCGCCCAGATGGCATTCCAGAACGGCGGGCCGACGATGACGGCTCGCGTGGGGTTCGTCGCTCGCACAGCTTTCAGGAGCGGTGGAATCGCTTCGTTCCACTTCTGATCGATGAGTTTGTCGTGCGGTTCGTTCAGTAACTCGAAGACGACCGTTGGGGGACGATCCTTGTAGCGATTCGCGATCTGCTCCCACAGTGCGACGAGCCGAGGTAAGTTTTTATCCGGGTCTTTATCCATTTCGTCGTAATGGTGACAATTCAGTACGACGTTGAGCTTATTCACTTCGGCCTGATGGAGCACCCAGTCGATGCGTTTGAAGAACTCGGCGTCGATTGTGTAGGGCGAGTTCTTCGTGGCATGTGCCGACCACTTCACCGGCACGCGGACCGTGTTGAAGCCAGCGTCGTGGATGATCTTGAAGTAACTGGCGTCAAGCTTCAGCCCCCATTCCCCCTCCTTGGGTGCTTCGAGTGCATTGCCAAGATTGATTCCTCTACCCAGCGACTTGTTGATGGCAAACACATCGGGCTTTGTGTTCGACGGCTGTGCCGCAGCGGAGTGCGCAAGAAGAGCGAGCGAAAAGCCCGCGAATAGAAAACGAAGCATGATGCGATCTCCGGAGAGGAGTGAGCGTCACCGTCAAACTTATCCGCGTTGCGGGGGAGGAACCATCGCGAAATGAAGATGCGATTCCAGGGATCGCGGGCGTCCCGCCCGCAACGGCCGCAGTTCAGAAAGGGTCACTCGCTCATGAAACCGTATTCGGTTTTCATACGCTCGCGAACATCGTCCGGTGGATCATCGCCATAGCCGGAAGCGATGATGCGGCCGTAGGCGTTCAGTTCGAGTTGACCTTTCGCGGCTTTGCGAAACGCGGCCTTCTTTGCGGGATCGACGAGCAGGAAGTACCACGCCGGCCGACCGGTGGAATCATTTCCACGCACGAGAAACACGTTATTGGCACGCTCACGACGGACACGATCGGCGAAACTCATTGAGCGGAACCTCTCGATGACAAATCTCATGCGGCCCTTCCCTCCGCACTGTCCCGATACCTACGTAGGAGGGCGGGGTCTGCGCGCCGAGTGGCGTTAACGTTCATCGTATAGGCCAGCGAGGAGCAGGCTGATCTAATAACCACTGTTTTAGAACTCCCCGCTCCTCTGGTGTCAGTGGCTTCTGCTCCACTAATTTGTCGAATGCCTCAATGACCTCTCGCACTTTCTTGAGCCGCTTCTCTTCTTCTTCCATTTGCCGTTTTTGTTCACCCAAGGTGAGCGGAGCACCACTGGATCCGGAGGTAACGGAACCTCCGGGGATCGGTGGAGGTAGAGAAAGAGCGCGGAGTGACTGGAAGCTTGGCGAACTGGCGATCAGTGCGGCGGTTGTCAGTTCCTGCCGCGCCTTTTCTGCCTCCGCTTTCCTCTCCTCCGCACCCGCCCTCACATTGGCCGTTTCTTGCGCCTGCTTGCCTGCAGTGGAGATGGCTTGAGGACCATTCCACAGCCCGATCCCCACCACAATGGCCCCCAGGATCGCAAACGCAGTTCCGGGAGCAACATTCGCAATCTGAAACTGGACTTGTCCAGAACTGCCGGGTGTTGGGGCAGCCGGATCAATTGTCCCTTGAGTGGTGACCACCGGGCCGAGAATTCCAGTGCGAAAGAGCCGATAACCGAGAATGAACAGCGTCATCCCGCAGATGAGGGTCACGGTGTAGAACAGCGAGGTAGCGAGTACGAAGTCCAAAAGCATGGTGGTCCTCCTTATTGTTGGTGGTACCACTCCCAATGCAGACGGCAGGCCAAACACAAGAGCTTCCTCGGATGGCCAGGGTTTGATCCTTTATTCCGCGTGAATTTCGGATATGAGGTGGCTCCAGAAAACCGAAAGTGATGCGGCAACGTTATTCCGCGGTAATTGTGGGTATGGGTCGGCCTGGGGTGTCAGGCGAGGCGCGACGACACAGCACTGAGCGGAATTGGCACTGCCGAAAGCGAAACGGCCGCACTGTGGGTGCGACCGATGACGCTCGGAGAACCGAACCGATCAGTGTCGGAACAGGAACTCGCGGGTGTTAATCAGCGCCCACACCACGTCTTCCCATGCCTTGCGTTTGTCTTCGCGTTTGGCGACGTGATCGAGAGCGATTTGCTTCTCATCATCGAACGGAGCACGGCCGAGAGCGGCGTAGTACAGATCGGTAAGGATTTCGGCGTCCGACTTCTTCGCGGCGAGCAACTTCCCGAGTCGGTTGCCGGCGTTGCGAACCTTTTCGTTCACCGTCGGCCCGTTAATGAGTTGCAGCGCTTGCGCGAGGTTGCCGTCGCTTTCGCGTTCGCACTCGCAGGCCAGTTCACGGGCGGGCTGACCGAACGCCTTGAGGAACGGGTGATTCACTTCGCCGTCGGGAAGCTGAATTGCCCGCGTACCGGCCGGCAGCCCGGCGAACTTCTCCGGCACAGCGGTGAAGTCGCAAATCGCGTCGAGCAGTTGCTCGGCGGTCAGGAGCTTCGTGACCGCGTGCGAGAAGTATTTGCCGTCGTCCTTGTTGAAGTCGTTGGGCTGCGCCGAGAGCTGATACGTCCGTGACTTCATGATCGTCTTCACCAGATGCTTCATGTCGAATTTGTTCTTGGCGAAATCCGCAGCGAGGGCATCGAGTAGTTCGTCGTTGCACGACGGGTTGGACTCGCGGAAGTCGTCCACGGGATCGACGATTCCTTTACCCATCAGGTGGAACCACACGCGGTTAGCCACCGACTTGGCGAAGAACGGATTGCCCGGCGAGGTGAGCCACGTAGCCAGCACCGTCCGGCGATCTTCATCCGGCTTCACGTCGGCATCGCCCACGCCGATGTAACGCGGTTTCATCTGCTTTCCGCTGCGCGGTTGCGTCACTTCGCCAGCACGCTGAATGTAAACAACTTCGGCCGCGGTGGGGTTATTTTGCGGCTTGGTGCCAATCACCGGGGCCGGCTTGGTCTTCACACGAGCGAACCACGCGGCGAAGCCGTAGTAGTCGTCCTGGCTCCAGCGCTCGAACGGGTGGTTGTGGCATTTGGCGCACTGCATCCGCACGCCGAGGAACAGTTGCGCGGTCGTTTCGGCGAGGCTCGTCGGATCTTTGGCGATGCGGTAGTAGTTCGCGGGCGGGTTGGCGTAGGTATCGCCGTTGGACGTGATGATCTCCTGCACGATCTTGTCCATCGGCGTGTTCCGGAGGAAGTTCGTGCGGAGCCACGCCTGGAAGCCGTAACTCCCCTTCACTTGGATCGTCTTGCGGCTCGAACGCAGCACGTCGGCCCACTTGAGCGCCCAGAAGTCCGCGAATTCCGGCGTATCCACGAGCGCGTCGATGAGTTTTTCGCGTTTCTTCGCGTCCTTGTCCGCCAGGAAGGCTTTCGCTTCTTCCGGAGTCGGCATGCGGCCGATGCAATCGAGGTACGCCCGGCGAACGAACTCGTAATCCTCACACAATCCGCTGGGGGTGATGCTCATCTGCTTGAGCTTGGCGAAGACGTGTGTATCGACGAAGTTCGATTCCGGCGGGTTGGTCCAGACAAAGCCTTCGCGGGGTTCGAGGTATGTCAGTCGCACCGACACCATCGATTCGAGGTAGCGACACAGCACGGCGATTTCACCGGCGCGCTTGAATTCCACCAGTCCGCCCGGCGTTACGTCCGCAATCGAGGGATCGCTGCTGCTGAACACGGTGAGGCGAGTGACGTCACGCGAAACGCCATCGGCGAAGGTGACGACAACTCCGAGTTGCTGCCACTTGGCGGGCGTCTTGAGTACGCGCCGTGTGGGTGTCACTTCCACCGACTTCACGGGCGGCAGGGTGGGAGCATCGTCCTTCAGTCCTTCCACCAGCCACGCGGTCATCATTTCGCCGGGCACACTGGTTGCGCCAAACCGCTGACCGCCTTCGTGCGGCACCCGGCCGACAGCTTTCATCAAAAGAAGGCTTTCTTCCGGCGAGTGCTTATCGGTGCGGCGGCCAAACTGGTCGCGTGTGAGTTGGAGGAAGTCGGCGGCGGGGTCGAATCCACGCAACGAGAGCTTGAAGCCGTTCTTACCGCTCGGTGTGCCGTGGCAGGCTCCCATGTTGCACCCGCCGACGTTCATCGCGGCGATCACGTCGCGGCGGAAACTGACCGGTGCGGGCTTGTCCATCCCCGCAACCGTCACGGGTACGCGAATTTCCTTGCCGTTGGCGTTGATGACAACGGTGGCCGTACCGTTCTTCTTCGGGCGCAGGTAAAGCCCCTCTTCCAGTTCCACAACGCCAACCGGTTCGACCTTTGCTTCCACCACACTGCTCAAATCGCGAATGCCGCCATCGGCATACTTGCCGCTGACGACAAGTTGTCGGGCATCGCGAATGCCTGTGAGTGTGACGCTGGCCGGGAAGGTTTCCACGGTCGCGGGTTGACCGATCACGGCTTTTCGTTCACCGGCATCAACGGGCGGCGCGGCCATCGCTGGTGAAGCGGCGAGCAACGCGAGGATAAATCCGAAGCCTCGCGCGCAAGTTGTGAGGGAAAGATGTGTTCGTGTCGTGGAGGATTGCATGGATCGATTCCTCGCTGTAACGACGAGCCGGCAAGCGCTCGATGGTGGTAAGCAGAAAAACGGGAGAGCGGTCGAGGCTGGAGGGAACAGCATTAGCATAAGCGTTCAGAACTCGTGACGCGAGTGGAAAACGGAAGGGACTTTCAAAGTAATAGGCATGCTCCGTGTGCCGTTGCTTTGCGGAACGGCACACGGAGACCTGTTACGACTTTCAGATCTCACCCGAGCGATTCAGGCACGAGCGAAAGTATCATGCGGCCAACACACAGTTACCACACTGTTACGTCAACAAGCACGGTTCACTCGTCTTGATTTTGAGGATTCACCCGGCGTCGGCGGCACCGGTGAGAAACGTCTTCTACAGTTGGGGCGGTGTCCAGTGGTTCGATCTTCCAAAGACGTGCAAACCGGCGTGGAGAAGCCGGGAAAGCACACGACAGGAACCCGCAGTCGGAACCCTTCCAGCCGACGTGGGGCGTCGCCTATGCCCGTCACCACCACAGCCCCGACGGATCGCGACACATTCCTGGCTGCACTGCGCGCCGCGGACATTCTTACACCCAATCAATTCACAAAGGCCAAATCGCTTGCACCGAGCGGCGCGGCCGCAAACGCCGCCGCTGCACTCGTATCCGCCGGGCTCATCACGCAATTCCAGGCTGACCGCTTGCTCGCTGGCCGGCCTGATGGCTATGTCCTCGGTCAGTATGTAGTGCTCGAACAGATCGGCCGCGGGACGATGAGTCGCGTATACAAGGCGAAGCACCGGACCATGAACCGGCCGGTGGCGATCAAAGTCCTCTCGGCCGAGTTAACGCGCACGGCCACCGCACGCGAATCCTTCCAGAAAGAAATCCGTGCGGCCGGCAAGTTGACGCATCCGAACATCGTCACGGCTTACGACGCCAACGAACTACACGGCCGGTTCTACCTCGTACTGGAGTTCGTGGACGGGCCGAACCTGGAAGTGTTCGTTCAACAGCGCGGACCGCTTTCGGTGACTGACGCCTGTGCGTTTATTTACCAAATCGCGACAGGCCTGCAGCATGCTCACGAAAAGGGGATGGTTCACGGTGACATCAAGCCGGCGAATCTGCTCGTGGCCCGGCCGTCGCCATCCGCTCCACTGACGATCAAGATCGCCGATTTCGGCATTCCGAAAGCAACTCACGGTGCCGACTTCGCCGCGCCCGAGCAACTGGCGTCATCCACCCTGCCTGTCGATCACCGTGCCGATCTCTACTCGCTCGGGTGTGTCTTCTTCTACCTGTTGACCGGCTGGCCGCCGTTCGCAGGCGGCACGAAAGAAGAGAAAATTCGCCGGCACTTGTGGGAAGAACTGCCGCCGATCAATCGAATGCGGTCCGATGTGCCCCCGGACATTGCGGCGATTGTTCATCGACTGCTGGCGAAGCACCCCGCTGCGCGGTTCGCGTCGGTGGCTGAGTTGCGCACGCATCTGGAAGCGACGTGTGTGCCGGTCGCAATTCCCATGGAAGGCGAAGTGAACTTCGACATGCCCGTTTACCCGGTGCAACCTGGCCACGATAGCGGTTACCTGACCGGCCGAGCACCTCAACCCTCCGGTGTTCACACAACGCCCGGCTCGGGTACGTTCAGCGTTCCGTCGGCGGAGTCTTCTCCCTGGTCGCAACTGACGGATGAGCTGGCGGAGGGCGACACTGTCCCGATCGCACGAACCGAGACGCCACCACCAACCCGGCGGATCAAGAAGCCCCTCCCGAACCGCGAACGTGGCGCCGTGCCGGTCTGGGTGACCGCCAGTCTTCTGACCACGGTGGTACTCCTGAGCCTCATGGGTATCGGCGCGGTCGTCAAGATTCTGGTGAAGTGACGGGCCTTCCCACCTGTGATCTCCCCCGCCGACCATCCTGTCTACTTTTGCTCCTTGGCCTTTGCCATTTCTTCTTTCAGGCGAGCGAGTTCGGCCTCTAGCGCCAGCCGCGACTGCCGCTCCGCGTTCAATTCCGCTTGCGTGGTCGCGAGTTGATCGCGAGTGGCCGTCAGTTGTTGGAGCAGATCACCGGGCAACGGAAGTAATTCTCCGCGGAACCAGTAACGAACCCAGCCGTCCAACAGCGCGACTTCCAATTCCAGTTCCGGAATCGCTCGGCGGCCGGCTCCATCGGGCGGCACCGCGACGTACTTTCCGTCCTTCAGTTTGAAGAGTGTGAGTTCGTCCGCGTCCGGATAGAACGCCAGATAATACGGAACCTTCAGTTCCTGCTCGTACTTCGCATAGCTGACTTCGTAATCCTTTCGCACGCTACTTTTTGAGACGTACTCCAGCACGAGGAACGGCCCGACCGGTTGCAGCGGCGTCATGTAGCTGCCTTCGGCCTGAATCGGTCTGGGGTGAATCACCACCATGTTGTCCGGAACGATCTGACCGGGCTTGTCGGGGTCTTTGCCTGGAATCGGATACTGCACGAGGAGTTCGTTGAAGCAATGCACATCTCGCCGCATCGCGCGGATGAGAGCAAAGCTTTCCAGAGTAATCTCGCGCTGGGTCGCCTGGGGCGTCGATTCCATGAAATGCTCCAGCGGCAGCGATTTCAGGTAACGCTGCTCGGCCCACTGGTAGAGAAACTTGATCCGTTCGAGATCGAGGTTGGGAGGAACTGTCGGCGTCATGTGAACCTCACTTCGCGGTCTGAACGCCGGTACTCTACCCGGCCGCTCAAGACCGCGGAAGGCGAACCAACGACAAGTCCCGCTGGCGAACTTCTCGCGGGCCGGGGCAGGAATGGGGAAGAGGTCCTTCAAACCACCCAGTCGGCGGCGAAACTGCTGACCGGTTACAAGCGGCGACCCTGGCGTACACCCGGATCACGGTTCGGGCCGTTCGCCAGGCGCTCTGCGCCGTGCCCGAGTTGAAGGACGCCGCGCCCAGCCGCCAGACCGTCGGCGTGATACTCAACCGCCTGGGCTACCGACTCCGTCGGGTGTTGAAGGCCCGACCCGAAAAAAGATCCCCGAAACCGACGCCATCTTCGGTCACATCCGAGCCGCCCGTGGGGTCTTCTGTCTTTTCCCCCATCCGACTCTTTGAAACTACTGTTGCGGTCACGGCTCATTAAAATGTGCCACTCATCGGGCTCATGTATGAGGATCACTTATCAATCAACAACATATCCGCGACGTCGAGCGGCATTTCAATTACCAGGTTTCCCTTCGTGAGCGTGTACTTCAGTTCGCCGCGTTCGACGCTCCGCACCTTACTCACCTTGTCCACGCCACGAATCGTGACCGTGAACGACGTGAGCTCGCTTCCGCTCCAGTTGATGAGCGGCACTGCGAGCTTCGCTGGCTGGCCGTCCTTCGCCGGAGTATCGATGCAGGTCGTTTCCACAAGGCTGTTGGTGGAGATGACGGGCTTCGCATCGCGACCCGCGAAGCCGAGGAAGTCGTCGGTGAGTCGGACGAGTAACGGCGCCCTCATGCTGTTAGGGAGGAAGTGCGCGAAACTTTCGGCGTTTGCTCCGCGATCGACCGGTCGCACTGGCAAACCGCTCTTGATGTATCCCTGACCCGGCAGGAAGCCGAAGAGAATCGCCCGGCCGCTGCCGTGTTTTTTCACCACCACCGCGGGGGAGCCGTCCTTGAACTTGCCGATCACAGTGCCGTCTGTCGCGGTCAGCGGTTGCTTCCAGGCAATGACGGGGACGTTGAAGATGTGATCCGGCGAGGGATTCGGGTCCGGTTCCTTCTTCGGCAATCCGCGAATGCTCCACTGCACGCTATCGATCGGCTCATAAAGGGGGAGATCGTGCTTGGAAAGGAACGGCACGTTCTCCTTGGTCAGATACTTTGAAACGAGAGCCGGGTCGGTGTCGATTTTCGCGCCGGTGGCGCCGTAGAACTTCGCTGCGGCGGGGTTCTCTTTCTGGAATTCGTTCCAAAATCCCCCGCCGGCCATCGCCACTACAGTACCGCCCTGTTCACACCACTTCTGCAGCGAATCGAGACACTTGGAGTTCAAATATTGTTGCGTCACATAGATGAGCTTGTACTCTTTCGCCCGGCCGTCGATCACGTCGTCTTCACTGAGAAAATCAACCGGAATCTGTGCATGCCGCAGAGCGAAGTAGAGCGCTTTGCGTTCGTTGTTGTGGAGTGCCAGCGAGAAGTTATTCACACCGGTAATCAGCTCGTCAGCGCTGGAAAGCAAGAGCCCCACCTTCGCGGGGCGGACCTTACCATCCAGAATGTAGTCTTCAAAGATGCCGGCTTCGTGCGTACAGGTGTAGATCTGCTTCCACATCGGCAGGTCGTAGCTGTCGACGTAGTTCTCGGTGTAACCCACGGCGGAGGGGGTGGCACAGAAGTAGTTAATCATCTTCGCGCCGTGGGCGATAGCGCAGTAATAACTCATGCGGAACTCGCTCGGCAGTTGACCCGGCGAGTGCGGCATCACGTACATGTGAATCGGCAGGTCGTCGTACTTGGCTCCCGCACGCAGTCCACTCACAAGATAGCCCACCACCTGCGGACTGAAATCCGCGATCTGCCAGGCGTAATCCTCCGTCCAGGGCATTGACATCGCCTTGAGCTTGAACGGCCGGATGTAGTCAATCTCGGTGACGAGGTAATTGGCGTGCGGCGAGTAGTTAGCACCTGTAAGAACGCCCTTCGATTTGTAATAAGCAGTCCCCTCCGCGAACTTCGCGGCTCCCTTTTCCTTGGCCGCGATTTGCGAATAGTAGAAGAGCGGATCTTTTCGGTCGGTGGTGTACTTCACGGGGCCGTCATAAGCCACGCCACGCGCCTTGAGCCACGCCGCGAACTCGTCATCTTTGAGTGGAATGGCCGGAAGGTGAATCTCATCGCCATAACTCACGATACGGAGATCATCGAAGCCGCCCTTGCGAGTCATCTCCTGCTTTTTGATCCACGCCAGCGACGGGTCGCCCCAGTGGGCCACCAACTCGCGTTTCTTCCCGACTGCATTGATGGTGGTGTTGTCGCCGAGCGCTAAGCCGAGTTGTTTTGCTTCCGGGAAGGTACTCTGCGACGAACCGAACCCCATGATGCCGTAGAAGAGCATCCGTTTCGGCACGCTGCCGACCTTGGGGAACTTCGCGACTTCCGCGTTGAGCCACTCCAGCACTTCCTTCTGCGTGCGGATTTGCGGTAGCCAGTAGCGGTCTTGCAGAGTTGCCGTGAGGGCTGCATTCGGGTTCACGCAACCGGGCATGTCGAAGCAGGCAGGCGAGAGATTCTGTGCGGGGCCTTTGACGGTGATATCTTTCACTACCTTGATGCCGCCCTTCCCATCCGGAATGCCGAACTCGAGCCGCAGGTGAACGCCGTCAGCTTTGCCCTTATAGAGCGCCTGCGGATACCACTGCGAGTTATTGAGTGCGTCGAGCACATTCCCGAGCGGCACCCAGCCGGAAGTATCGCCGGGTTGCAGATACTCGCCGTCGGGGATCGTAAGTTTCGGCGGTCCTTTGCCCTTATCGGGAATGTAAAACTGTTCGGGCTTCACGGCGGGGGCAAGCGCTGTCGCCGGAACCTTCTCGGAGCGTGGACCAGCGATCTGATATTTCAGCGGAGGAGTCAGGCGGCCGCTCTTGAGGATGTGTGTGGTCGGCCAGTCGCGAACGTGCACGTAATACGGCGAGTGTTGTCCACCATCGAACGGCGCGACAATCGGGATAACCGGACCGAAGCCATCCTTGGGATTGGTGAAGCGCACGAACAGGTCGCCATCCTGAACGAGCCAGCCATCGAATTCGAGGTAATTCGCTTTCTTTTGTGCTTCGATCCCCGCCGTGTCGTTGGTCAGGCAAATCACATCGACGTTCCGCCTGGCGATATTCACACGCGGTTTATCGCCATCCATCTGTGCCGTGGCGATGAGTCGGAGCTTGGCAGCGCCGGCGGCAAGTTTCACCTTGCCGGGGTTCTGCCACACGATGTTATCGGTACCACTCCACGAGTAACGTTCCATCGGGACGCGTTTGTGTCCATTGAGAGCCCAGATTTTCGGATCGTTGAGCCTGCCGCACGGGAAGCTTGCAACCACCTTCCCGTTCTGCTCGACTTCCACTGTGAACTCCGCGGCGAACTGGAACGGTTGCTCGTAGCGTGCCAGGAGTTCGTAGCTGTCCTCATACGGAATAGTGATGGTTTGCTCCGCAATGGCCTTTTTGCCCGGCGCGATCTCGTCCGGCGCGCTGAGGCAACCCATCCGCGAGAGAAACGTGATGGCGAAGGTGCTGGCGTAATAATTGTCGCGAAAGGGGATGACCTTCCAGCCTGGTGAGGTAACGGTGAAATCTTCGGCTTCCGCAATCAACCGCACCGGCTTTTTGTCCTGCGCGGATACTCGCGGCGTGAGCGTGAGGAAAGCGGTGAGAGTAAGAAGCGTGAGGACAGCGAGACGGAACATGGTGAATTCCAGGCAGGCGTAGCGAAACTTGCGGTAGGAAACGATGGTAACCGTGATAAGGAGCGAGTGGTAGGGGGTGATTAGTTTGTACCCCGGAGGGGCAGGGCTTCGAAGGTGTTGCCCAGTCTCGTTAGACTGTTGTCAGTCAAGGAGTTTGGTCCGTTTTGCATTTGGGGAGGCGACAGGAATGTTGCCCAGCATATTTGAAAC
>Ga0209062_1002126_pt1 | contig 28441 bp, 29 predicted proteins | sample Coa_R2_2_FD_187158 | JGI IMG/M metagenome (GOLD analysis project Ga0209062, IMG submission 187158) | Surface soil microbial communities from Centralia Pennsylvania, which are recovering from an underground coalmine fire - Coalmine... | ecosystem: Environmental > Terrestrial > Soil > Unclassified... | reverse complement strand
GCGGCATGTGAAATGGAAAATTAAATGCGAGCTGACCGCGGACCCGCCGGAAACATATCGCATCGAGCCCTACGCGGTGGGCGGCGCGCACATCACCGGCGGCGATCTGCGCGGATTGATGTATGGTTTGCTCGAAGCCGCCGATCAGATTCGCGCGGCGGGTCGAATGAAGCCGGCGCATGCCGAGCCGGCGACACCGGTTCGCGGCGTGCGCCGATTTGCCTCGGCCGCGGATATGGAAGCGCCGGAGGCTTATTGGCGCGCGTTTTTCGAGATGCTGGCGCGCGACCGGTTCAATCGATTTACGCTGATCTTCACCTCGGCGCCCGGGAATTTGGAAAAGCTACGTGCGATCTCGCAAATGGCCGCGGACTACGCCGTCGATTTTACTTTGGGATTGTGGGAGCAGTCCCCTGGCAATCTGGCGAAGCTGGTGAGCGCCTGCCCTTTGATTCGTTCGGTGGAGGTCCTCGGCGAATCGGGCGATGTGAACGTGTATCGCAATGCGCTGTTCCGGCCGCTGCGCGACGCCGGTCATCGAATCGCGCTTGATCCGCGCGGGAAGCTGGCGCAGCCGGAGTTCCTGAAAGCGGCGCGCGCGATGGGAGTGGCGCTGCGCTTCGATTCGCCGTCTTTTCCGCCGTCCTTCGATCTGGACTTGCCGCGCGAATTCGAAACACATGCCGAATTGTATTGGCTGTGGGGCCGCGCCGCGTACGATCGAAAACTGAAGCCGGCGCATGGCGAAAATCCGGAGGAATTTCAGGCGGCGGAGCGGATCACGACCCTGCTCGCCGAAGCGCAGGCGGCCGATCCCGCGATGTTCACGATGCCGGAGGACCGCCGGCCGGAGCGCGAGCAAAGCGAGACGGAAAACGATTGGATCGCGACCATTGGCGAGGCAGTCCGGAATCGTCTGGAGCATTCGGCGTCGGCGAAATGGACTCCGCCGGAGATCGATGACGCGCTGCTGAAGGCGGCTGCGCTGTTAGAAAAAAGCAGTGTGCCGGATTTTCAGCTCCTGGCGAAACTGGCGAAGTTTCACGCGCACCATGAGCGCGCTGCCTACGAGCTGGAACTGTTCGATCGAAGCAAGGATGGGGTGGCGCTCGATCGCGCGGAACGAGAACTGAACGCCGCGCGCGAGCTTTTCGACGTCGCCGATTCGCGCGTCGCGGATCGCCGGCAGGCGAATGGAATCGGCGCGGGCGCGCCGGTTCCTCCACCGCCCAAAAGATTGCCGCGCCCGCAGATCGTTCATGTGCCGGTGAAAACCGCCGCCGCGGATCAGCCGATCCATTTAACCCTGCAACTGAGCTCGCTGAAGGAGATTCGCACGGTACGTTTGCATTACCGGCCGGCGGATTCCGCGGCGCTGACCGGCGTGATCGAGAAACCGGCCGCGGCTTCGACGACGTTTGAAATTCCGGGCGCCTCATCGGATCTGATTTATTATTTTGAGATTTTGAATCGCGAAAATAGCGGCTGGTTCGAGCCGGACCCCGAAATAGCGAAACCTTATTACATGATTCGAGTCGAACAGAAATGAAAGCCGTCGCCGTTTTTCCCTCTGAACGCCGCTTCGATCTGGTCGATCATCCGGAGCCGCGCCTGAGCAGCGCCAGCGAAGTAAAAATTCGGATGCTCGACGTCGGAATTTGCGGAACCGACAAAGAGATTGTCAGTTTTCAATACGGCACCCCGCCGGAGGGCTCGCCGTATCTGATCATCGGCCATGAATCGCTAGGCGAAGTGGTGGAGACGGGCAAGGACGTCACGAACCTGAAGCCGCGCGATCTCGCGGTGGCGACGGTGCGCCGGCCGTGCAGCGTGCCGGGCTGCATCGCCTGCCGCGCCGGCCGCCAGGATTTCTGCTACACAATGCAGTACACCGAGCGCGGCATCATGAAGCGGCACGGCTACATGACCGAATGGATCGTCGAGGAGGCAAAGTATGTCAATCCTGTGCCGCGAGAGCTGCGCGATGTAGCCGTGCTAGTGGAGCCGCTGACAATCGCGGAAAAAGCGGTGGAGCAGCTTTGGGAAGTGCAGCGGCGTTTGCCGTGGGCGCTTCCTGTGAAATCCGGCGAACCGCCGGCGGCGGGGCGAACCGCGCTGGTGCTCGGGGCGGGACCGGTGGGACTTCTCGGCGCGATGAAGCTGGTGCTGGAAGGATTCGATACGACCGTCTATTCGCGAACCGGACACGTGGGAGATGTCGCGGGATTGGTGAACGGCATCGGAGCGAAATTCGTTCACGCCGAAACGACGGATGTCGCCACGCTCGCCGCGCAAATTGGCAATATTGATGTGGTGTATGAGGCCGTAGGCGCTTCCTCTCTGGCGTTCGAGGTGATGCGGTATTTAGGCGTTAACGGAGTTTTTATTTTTACCGGCGTGCCGGGCCGGAAAGGTCCGATCCCGGTGGATACGGATCAACTGATGCGCGATCACGTCTTGAAGAATCAGGTCATTTTCGGGACGGTAAACGCGAGCGTGCACGATTTCAGGCGCGCCATCGCCGATATCGGCGCGTTCGCGCAGCGATGGCCGCGGGAGCTTTCCGGAATCATCTCGCATCGTATCCCGCTCGAGCAGGCGATCGTGCCCTTGTCGGGGCGCGTCGATGGGATTAAAAACGTGATCGCGGTGGGTTAAAATCTGGCGGCTTTGTACGATTGGCGCCACGAATCCGATCCTATCCGAACGGATGCTCGAGAGACGGGCTGGGCGGGGTCAAAAGCTCGGCGCCATCCGCGGTGATGTGCATATCGTCCTCGAGACGGACCCCGAATTCACCTCGAATGTAGATGCCGGGTTCGTCGCTGAAAACCATCCCGGCCTGCAATGTCGGGTTGCCGTCATAGCCGAACATATTGTTCTTCACCAGGTAATTCCATTCGTGCATTTCCATGCCGAGGCCGTGCCCTACCCGGTGTGTGAAATATTTGAACCCCGGCCCGTAGCCCGCATCGACGATCACGCCGCGGGCGGCCGCATCCACGGCTTCGTTCGGAACTCCCGGGCGCGCGGCTTTGAGCGCGGCCTGCTGGGCGCGCCGGACGATTTCAAACACCTGAACCATTTTTTCCGACGGCTTGCCGAGGACGAAAGTTCGCGTGATGTCGGATGTGTACCCCTCCACGCGGCAGCCGTCGTCGAGCATGATGATCGTGCCTTCGCGAATCGTTTGCGGCGTCCGCGAGCCGTGCGGCGACGCGGTGTATTCGCCGATGTTGAGGCTGGCTTCTCCGGGAAATCCGACGCGCGCGTAGCCGGCTTGAATCAGTGCGCTCACATCGCGCTGCGTCATGCCTTCCTTAAGGGCTTTGTAGACTGCCTCATACACTTCGAGCGTTGCGTGTCCGGCGAGGCGAAGAAACTCGATTTCGTGTTCATCTTTGATCATCCGGCAGCCGGCGGTCACCGGAGTTGCGCTCACCACCGTGAAGGCCGGCGCGCCCGCGTGCGCGATGCCGTCGGCGAAGACGAACTTCACCGTTTCCTCGATCCCGATGCGGCCGGTGGAAATGCCGCGGTCCTTCAGTCCCTGTATCAGGCGAACGTAGGGACTTTCGTCCTCCTGCCAGACGCGGATATCGGCGTGATTGGAAAACGGAGTATTGGCCAGAAGTTCGCGCGCGCGGTCTTCTTCAAACGCCGGGCAGACGAGAAACGGATCGTTCCGGAGCGGGATCACCAGCGCCCACAGGCGCTCGCTGCCGCCGATTTGAAGATTGGCGAAGTACAGAGAGCTCGCGCCGCCGGAAAGGACCACGGCGTCGATCTTGTATTGCGCCATCAACTTTCTGGCTTTCTCGATGCGCGCCTGGCGCTCCTCATTGCTGACCGGCCGGACCTGGCCGGTCATGGACTTGAGCGCGGTGATGGAGGGCGGAAGCGGGCCGTTCAAGGCCGGAGGCTGCGCGCGCTGCGCCAAAGCTTGTGGCGACGTTCGCGCCAGCGCGGCGGCCGAGGAAACCAACATGAATGAGCGCCTGGATAACATTGAAATTTCTCCCCGCGTTGAAAGCTGCGTTGGGGTGGACCTAAAGAATTATTACAAAGATCCACGGATGCGTGTGTTGTTTCCAACAACCCGGGGAATCGACGGCAGTGAAGGTCTTCGTCCCGTCCGGCTTCACAGCGATGTGTCTCGGAATTGCTACCATTGTGAGTAGGAGCCCCAGATGCAACTGGTTTGTCGCACCTGGTCGGGGGTGGCCCTTGACTTGGAAGGCAAATTACAGCAAACTGGAAATCGATCTGCAAATGAGTTTCAACAAGAAAAGGCCGGCCCAACCCTCGCGGACGCATCCCACCCGCAACCTGACCGATCTCAAGCGCGGCGAATCCGGGATTCTCGACCGGCTTGATTTGCCGGAAGAAGATGCCCGCCGGCTGATGGAAATGGGATTTTTGCCGGGCCATTCCGTCACGCCCGCGCATTCGGCGCCGGGCGGCGATCCGCGCGTTTTTCAGGTGGACGGCTCGGAAGTGGCTTTGCGGCGTGAAACGGCGATTCGATTGATCCTCCGCTAGGAAAACACGATGGGCGACTGCCACGGCTGTCCTGCGGCGACCATAACCCGCCCCGCGAAAACGCGGCGCCAGATCGTCGCCATCGTCGGACCGCCCAATTCCGGCAAATCGACCCTGTTTAACCGCCTCACCGGCTTGCGCCAAAAAGTCGCCAATTTCCCCGGCGTCACGGTCGAGCATCGCATGGGCCGCGCCCGCCTCGATGGCGATCACGAAGTTTATCTGGTCGATCTTCCCGGCGTCTATAGCCTGACACCGCGCACCGAAGACGAGCGCGTCACTCACGACGTGCTCGGCGGCGCGATGAAGGACATGCCCAAGCCCGACGCCGTGCTGCTGATTCTCGATTCCACCAATCTCAGCCGGCATCTGGTGCTCGCCGCGCCGGTTCTTTCGCTCGGCTTGCCGACGCTGGTAATCCTCAACATGGCCGACGATCTCGACGCGCGCGGCGGCGAGGTAGATTCGGCGGAGCTGGCCATGCAGCTCGGCTCGCCTGTCGCGCTGGTGAGCGCGGCCAAGGGAATCGGCATAGAGAAAGTCATGCAGTTTCTCGCCGGCACCACGCAGGGCGCGCCGGCGCGCAATGGCGGGGGAAAGCCGCTGATGGAGCTGCCCGTAATTCAGGACATTCCCAAGTGCCGCGCCTGGGCCGCGCACGCCGGCAGCAAGGCCAGATATCACGCGCCCGCGCCGCCGCTGTGGACGCGAAGGCTGGACGCGATTTTTCTGCATCCGCTGCTCGGGCCGCTGATTTTTCTGCTGGTCGTGATCGGCGTTTTCGAAACGATCTTCGCCGGCGCGCAGCCGCTGATGGACGCCATCGACGACGGCATCCAGGCCTCCGGCGCCTGGGTCGCTTCCGTCATCTCCTACGCGCCGCTGCGCTCGCTGCTGGTGGACGGCGTCTGGAGCGGCGTCGGCTCTGTGGTCAAGTTTCTTCCCCAGATCCTGATTCTGTTTCTCTTTATCGGAATTTTAGAGGACTCCGGCTACCTGGCGCGCGCGGCGCTGATCGCCGATCGCACCATGGCCCGCATCGGCCTGCAAGGCAAAAGCTTTATCCCGCTGCTTTCCGCCTACGCCTGCGCTGTTCCGGCGATCATGGCCACGCGCACCATCGAAAATAAACGCGACCGCATCGCCACGATTTTAATCGCGCCTTTCATGACTTGCTCGGCGCGATTGCCGGTGTACACGCTGGTGATCGCGGCCTTTATCGCGCCCAAATACCAGGTGCTCGCGCTGCTCAGTCTGTACATTATCGGATTCCTCGCCGCGATCGGCACGGCAAAGCTTCTCAAATCGACGATTCTCAAAAGCGCGCGCTCCTCCTTCATGCTCGAGATGCCGCCGTATCGCTGGCCCACGCCGCGATCGCTGGGGCTGCGCCTGGTCGATCGCGCCAAGGTTTTTCTGCGCCGCGCCGGCACCGTGATTCTCGCGGTGGCTATCGTGATTTGGGTGCTCGGGCACCTGCCGCTCAAAAACGGCGCGCCGCCGCCCATCGATCAGAGCATCGAAGCGAAAATCGGCCACGCGGTCGAGCCGGCGATCAAGCCGCTCGGCTTCAACTGGAAGATCGGCATCGGCCTGATCAGCTCGCTTGCGGCGCGCGAGGTGATCGTCGGCACGCTCGGCACGATTTACGGCATGGAGGGATCGAGCGAGCACTCGGTCGAGCTGCAAAAAGCGCTGCGCCGCGACCTGACGCCGGGCGGCGCGGCCGCTCTGCTGGTATTTTTCGCCTTTGCCATGCAGTGCATGTCCACCATCGCCGTGGTGCGCCGGGAGACGATGAGCTGGAAATGGCCCGCGCTGCAATTCGCCTACATGACCCTCTTCGCCTACGCCGCCGCCTTCGCCGCAAATCATGCAGTACTGTGGCTCGCCTGAGCTACTGGCCACTTGAATTCGCTTCGGCGAAGCGCGCCGATCATGTATAATATGCGCTTATGCGCCTACTTGTCACCACTCTGTTTTTCCTGATTCCGTTGTGCGCCCAGCAAGAGGCGCCAAAGAAGGAAAAGAAGGCTCCTCCACCGCCAACCAACCTGAAAGTTTTGAAAGTCACGGACGGCGCCCAGGTTCGCCAGATCATGCGCGCTTTCACCACCGGCCTCGGCGTGCAGTGCAACTACTGCCACGTGCAGGGCAACTTCGCCAGCGATGAAAATCCCAAGAAGGAGATCGCCCGGCACATGATCGAAATGTCGGAGAAGATCAACGCCAATTTCCCCGACGGCAAGATGCACGTGACCTGCTACACCTGTCATCGCGGGGAGACCGAGCCCAAGACCGCTCCCGAACCGAAACCCGCTCAGTAAGGATCGGTTAACCTGGAACCGATGCCGTTTGACGGTCTCCGGGTCTTATCGCTTGAAAGCCGCCGCTGCCGTGAGATGGAAAGGCTGATCCGGGCCTGCGGCGGAGAGCCGTTCGTCGCTCCGTCGATGCGCGAAATTTCGCTCGCTGAAAATTCCGGGGCGTTCGCCTTTGCCGAACGCCTTTTTTCACGCCAGTTCGAAATGATGATTCTGCTGACTGGCGTGGGAACGCGATTGCTCGCGCAGGTGATCGAGACGCGCTATCCGGCTGGCAGCTTCGCCTCCGCGCTCAGCGGGCTGACTACGGTCGTGCGCGGATCAAAGCCGCTTGCGGTGCTTCGGGAATGGAACGTCCCGCCATCAGTCGTGGTTCCCGAGCCGAACACCTGGCGCGAAATTCTGTCTGCGCTTGACGGCCGTCCTGAACGGAAAATCGCAGTTCAGGAATACGGCCGCGACAACCCGGAGCTGATCGATGGCTTGCGCCGCCGCGGCGCCGAAGTAACCCCCGTTTCGGTTTATCGATGGGACCTCCCGGAGGATACCGCGCCGCTGCGCAAGGCCGTTGGCGGCCTCTGCGAGGGTCGTTTCGATGTAGTTCTGTTCACCACGTCCATCCAGGTTCCGCATCTGCTGAAAATCGCCGCGGAGATGGGACTTGAAGAGGCCGTTCGCGCGGCGTTGAAGCGGACGGTGGTCGGCTCCGTGGGTCCTACGACCAGCGAAACACTGGCCGATTACGATCTGCCGCGCGATTTCGAACCTTCCCATCCGAAAATGGGTTTTCTGGTGAACGAGATTTCCGGCGCCGCCGCGGAAATTCTGGCGAGGAAGCGATGAGTTCGGATGGGTGACGATCGCAAACAGAATCCGTGGAGTCAGGTGGTCCGCTACGTGTCTCTCGCCACCATGTTGCCGCTTTCGGGACTTGGCGGCTACGTCATCGGCTACGCCATCGATAGAGCCCTGAACACGCATTTTCTCAGCATCACGTTTCTGATCCTGGGAACGGTCGGCGGATTCATCCAGCTCATTCATGGCCTGGGCAAGGAATGAGCCCGGATTTTTACGATCGTGCCATCGCCCGTATCCGACGCCTGATCGCTGCCATCGGCTTGGTGGGGGCCGCTATCGCGGCGGTGAGATTCGGCCTGCGATCCGGCTGCGGGTTCGCCCTCGGGGCGCTGCTTTCCTACTTGAGTTTCCATATGATTCGCGGCGTGGCGGGCAGCATCGGAGCGGCTCCAACGCGGCGCGTCGGAGCCTACGCCGCTCTCTTTTTTATGCGTTACGGGCTGCTTGGAGCGGCGGTTTATGTTATTGTAAAGTACTTAGAAGTCAGTCCAATGGCGCTTCTGGCCGGCTTGTTTGCCTCGGCCGCCGCCGTATTTGCGGAAATCCTCTACGAGTTGGCTTTTTCGAAATAATTTATGCCTGAACAAGAACTCTGGCTTACGAAATTACTAAACGATCATTCCGCGGGCTTTGCGAACGCCTTCCTTGGTCTCGCCGGTTTCCCGGCGCAGCAACGGCCGTGGACCAACTGGATCTCCATGGAACTGCTGGTGATTGCCATCCTGTTCGTCCTGGTCCTGCTGGTGCGAATGCGTCTTTCGGTCGATAAGCCCGGCGCGCTGCAACACGTTTTCGAGCTGACCTACGGCTTCGTCAAAATGACCATGGAAGAGGTCGGCCTGCATCACGGCGAGCGTTATCTGCCCTACTTCGGCACGCTTTTTATCTTTATTTTGCTGATGAATCTGATCGGGCTGGTGCCTTCGCTCGAGTCGCCCACCATGTACATCATGGTTCCGCTCGGCCTGGCGTTGGCGACATTTGTTTATTACAACTATCACGGCATTCGGGAGTTGGGCCTGGTTGCGTATCTGAAGCAGTTTATGGGGCCGGTCGCCTGGCTCGCGGTGTTGATGATTCCGCTCGAACTGATCAGCCATCTGGCGCGAATCCTCTCGCTCAGCGTTCGTCTTTACGCGAACATGTTCGCGGGTGATCAGGTCACGCTGGCGTTTCTCAGCCTGACCAAACTGGTCGCGCCCGTCATTTTCATGCTGCTGCACGTGTTCGTGGGCTTGTTGCAGGCATATATTTTCATGATTCTGGCGATGATCTATATCAACATCGCCACCTCGCACGAGCATTAATTTTCCGGCTTTATCCCCGCCGGGTGTGAGCCGCCGTTCCCCCAGGATCGGACCGGAACCACCTCCCCGGCGGAATTTAATAGGAAAGGAAAGAGAAACAATGCGAATGAGGATTGTGTTGCTGGCGCTGGTGATCTTGCTCTTGTGCACCACGTCGGTGTTTGCGCAAGCGACCAACGGTGGAGGCACGGATACGGGCCTGAAAACCATCGGGCTGGTAATCGGAATGGGCATCGGCTCCGGTCTGTGCGGCATCGGACAGGGCCGCGCCGCCGCGGGAGCTGCCGAAGCGATCGCCAGAAATCCCGGAGCCGCGGGCGGAATACGCTTTGCGCTGATTCTGGGACTTGCGTTCATCGAATCGCTGGCGCTGTACGTGTTCGTCGTCGTATTTTTAAGCCGGTAAAACGGAGCTGGGTAGTGGGAAGTGGGCTCCACTTCCCACGCTCCCTATGAAACTTCAAGGCATCCTCATCCCCATCGCCATCCCTTTCGATCACAATGGCGATATTTATCCGGTCAAAATCCGGCACAACGTGGAAAAATGGAATCGCACGGGTGTTTCCGGTTATGTGGTTTCCGGCAGAGAATCGATTTATCTCACCGCGGAAGAAAAGATCCGGGTCTGGGAGTGGACCGCTGAATATTCGGCGCCGGAAAAAATCCGGATCGCCTCGACCGGCATGCCGTCGGTACGGGAAACGGTCGAGCTTAGCAATCGGGCCGAATCGCTCGGCTATAAGGCCGCCTCCATCGGCGTTCCGCACGCGGCGGTCGAAACGCAGAAGATCTATCTTTCCGCGGTGGCCGACCAATCAAGGATTCCGATCCTCATCGACGGCGCGGCGCCGGAAGGTTTGTCGCACCCCAACATCTTGGACGCGCGGATCGGAAGATCGTCCGGTTCGATCGCGCGCGATTTCGCCGGCGGCGCGGCGGCCGTGATCTGCGATATTGCGAACGCGATCCCGTACGCGGCGATCTGCATCTGGGAAGCGCATCGCACCCGCGAATCCGATGCCGCCGAGGACTGGCAGAACCGCATCGCTCCCGCCGCGCGCTTGATCGAACAATACGGCATCGCCGCGCTCAAGCATGCGATGGACTTGAACGGTTACTATGGCGGCCCGCCGCGTCTGCCGTTGACGGTCCTTACGCCCGCCCAACGCCGCGAAGTCGAACAGGCTTTCTCCGGTCTTCGCGGGTGACTGATTTCGGCTCAAAGAGGTTTGGGAACGGTGGCGGCGATGCCGCCAGTGATCAGTTCGCCGATGGCGTCCTTCACATAGGCGAGCACGGCCGATGCCGCATCCGCCGCGGGCAGTGGTAATCTCAGCACTCCCGCCGGCGTGAACTGCGCGCCTTCGCGCGAGGAAACCAGCGCCATCAGTCGGCCGGGATCGATCTTCGAGCCGGGATGAAATTTGATTTGCAGCGCACCACCGCGGCGATCGATGGCCTCGATCCCGGCCTGCTCCGCGCTGCTCTTGAGCAAGGCGAATTCGAGCAGCGTTTCGACGGATTCGGGCGGCGGGCCGTAGCGATCGGCCAGCTCGGCGCGGATGCGTTCCGCATCCCCGGCGTCGCGCGCGCCGGCGATGCGCTTGTAGGCGCGCAAGCGCTGATTTTCATCGGCGATGTATTCGGGTGGGATGCGGATATCCAGGCCGAGGTTCAAGGCGGAGTGAATTTCGAGCGGCGCTTCTTCGCCCTTCAGTTCCTGCACCGTTTCTTCGAGCAGCCGCAAATACATATCGAAGCCGACCGCGGCGATGTGCCCGTGCTGTTCGCCGCCGAGCAGGTTGCCCGCTCCGCGCAGCTCCAGATCGAGCGCGGCGATCTTGAATCCCGCGCCGAGATCGGAAAATTCCCGCAGCGCCGCCAGGCGTTTGCGCGCGATCTCGCTCAGCTCCGCATCGGAGGGAACCAATAAATATGCATACGCCCGCCGATTCGATCGGCCGACGCGGCCTCTCAATTGATAAAGCTCCGCCAAACCGTGGCGCTCGGCGTTTTCGATGATGATGGTGTTGGCGAGCGGAATATCCAGGCCGTTTTCCACGATCGTGGTGGATACGAAAACGTCGTATTCGTGGCGCATGAAGCCGAGCAGCACGCGCTCGAGCTCCTGCTCGCCCATCTGCCCGTGGCCGACGCCGATCCGCGCGTTGGGAACAAGCTGCTGGATCATCGCCGCGCGCGAAAAGATCGTGTCCACGCGGTTATGAAGAAAATAAACCTGCCCGCCGCGCGATAATTCCTGATCGATGGCGGCGCGGATCAGCTCGGGATCGAAATGCGCCACCACGGTGTGAATCGACAGACGGTCCTTGGGCGGCGTTTCGATGACGCTCATATCGCGAATCCCGAGCAGGGACATGTGCAGCGTGCGCGGAATCGGGGTCGCGCTCATGGTCAGCACATCCACGTTTTGCCGGATCTGCTTCAACCGCTCCTTATGCCGCACTCCGAAGCGCTGTTCCTCGTCGATGATCAGCAGGCCGAGGTCGCGAAACTCGACGTCTTTTGAAAGCAGCCGGTGGGTGCCGATGGCAATGTCAACTTTTCCCGCGGCCAGATCCTCCAGCGACTGCTTGATCTCCTGGGCGCCGCGAAATCGCGAAAACATTTCGATGCGCACCGGAACCGCTGCGAATCGCCGCTTGAAAGTCTCATAATGCTGGAAAGCGAGCACGGTAGTCGGAGCGAGCACCGCCACCTGTTTTCCATCACCCAGCGCTTTGAACGCCGCGCGCATCGCGACTTCCGTCTTTCCGTATCCGACGTCGCCGCACAACAGGCGGTCCATCGGATGAGGCGACTCCATATCGCGCTTGATGTCCTTTACCGCGGAAAGCTGGTCCTTGGTCTCGGTGAATTCGAAGCCGTCTTCGAATTCGCGCTGCCAGTTGGAATCGGGCGAAAAGGCAAACCCCTCCGCCATGCGGCGCTGCGCGTAAAGCTTCAGAAGCTCGTCGGCCATGTCGCGCATCTTCGCTTTCACTCGCGATTTACGCTGCGTCCAGGTGGATCCGCCGAGCCGGTCGAGCGGCGGCGCCGATTCTCCTCCGCCGCGGTATTTTTCAACCAGATCCATGCGCGTGAGGGGAACGTACAGCTTCGCCTCGCCCGCGTATTCGAGCAGCATGAAATCGCCCTTCTGCTCGCCCTGCGCGATTTCCCGGACGCCTAAAAATTTCCCGACGCCGTGCGTGACGTGAACCACGAAATCGCCCGGCTTGAGATCAGCCAGATCGGCGGCAAAGGCCGTCAAGTGGGCTTTGGTGATGCCGGGACGCGCAATCAGATCGGAGGAATCGAACAGGTCCTCGCTTCCGATAAAGGCGATGGAGGATTCCGGAAAAATCGATCCGCGGCGAACCTTTCCTTTAATCAGGTACGTGCTGGCGACCGGTCCGGCCAGATAAGCGCGCTCGGCCAGATAGGGCGAGGCCGCTTCGTTCGGCGCCAAACCCAACTGAAACGGCACCGAATACTCGCGCAAAATATCGGCAAGCCGCTCCAGTTCGCCGTTTGCCGGCGCGAAAAACGCGACGCGATAGCCTTGCTCGACCAGCGTCTTGGCCTCCGCGACCGCAACCTGCATCGATCCGTGAAAGGCCATGGACGGACGCGTGGCGATGTGCGGCGCCGACGCGTCCAGATCCAATTCCCGCAGCGCGATTCGCGGCCCATCGCCGATCCGCGCCTCGAGCTCCTCCCAATAGAAGAAATTCGCCGCGGCCAACTCGGGGACCTCCTGCTGATCGAGGCGTTTCCAGAGGCGCTCGGACGCGGCGCGGATCTGCTCCGGCTCATCGAGCACGATGGCCGCGCCGCCGGCCAGCTCGATCAGCGAATTTTCCCGCGGCGTTTCCAGCGCTTCGGCGAACTCCCAACCCGGCGGCGCGGGACCCTCGCGCGGCTGCTCCAGCAGCGGCAGGACGCGTCCTTCGGCGACCTTCACCACCGAGCGCTGCGAAGCGATGTCGAACCGGCGAATGGACTCGATCTCGTCGCCGAAAAATTCGACGCGCAGCGGGCGCGCGTTATCGGCCGGAAAGACGTCCAGAATGCCGCCGCGGATCGAATATTCGCCGACCATCTCCACCGGATCGCGCTTTTCGTAGCCGATCGATTTGAGATGGGCCTCGATGGTATCGAGCGGCAGCTCCTCACCCGTGCGCAGTTCGAGCGCGAGCCGTCGGTAATATTCCGCCGCGTGCGTTCGAAACAGCGCGGAGGCCACCGGCGCAATGACGATCGGCGCGTCGGCGTGGGCCATGCGCCACAGGCCGATGGCGCGTTCGCCCATGATCTCGGCGTGCGGCGACAGCTTCTGCCCGGGCAGCACGTCGAGCGCGGGAATGAGCTGCGGCCCGGCGCCCGAATGCGGAACAAGAAGGTTGAAAAATGTTTCAATGAGCTCGGCCAGCGATTCCGCGCGCTGGCTGCTGTCGGCGATTACCAGCAGCGGGCGCTCCGTCGCCTGCCACAGCAGCACGAGATAAAGCGCCTTGGCGGTGGGCGTCAATCCGGCGAGCGAAAAAAATCCGGTTTCGCGGCGCGCCAGCTTCCCGGCCAGATCCTGAAATGCCGCGTGACGGCTCAGGGTTTGAAACAGATCACGAACACCGGGGTGCGTCACAAGAGGCGAGTCACTTCCGCGCTAACAATTCGTCGACAATATTCGTGGTGGAATAACCCGGCTCGAGCGCGAGCGCCATCACCTTGCCGCCGGCGGCTTCCACTTCTTCCCGTCCGGCGATGAAGTGAGCCCAATCCGCGCCTTTGATGAGAATATCCGGCAGAATCTCGGCAATCAGTTCGCGAGGCGTGTCCTCATCGAAGAACGTCACCGCGTCGACGGCCTCCAGGGCCATCGCCATTCGCGCGCGCTCTTGCTGAGGGATCAGCGGGCGCGATGGTCCTTTGAGCCGCGCCACGCTCGCGTCGGTGTTTAGCGCCAGGATCAGGACGTCGCCCAGCGAGCGCGCTTTTTCAAGCAGGCGGATATGGCCGGGATGCAGGATATCGTAGCAGCCATTGGTGAACACCACCGCCTTCCCTTCGCCGCGCCACTGGCCGCGCGCGCGAACCAGCTCCGCGCGTGAATAAAGTTTCGACATGAGTGGATACTTTCATTTTCGCGGACGAATCGAGCAACGGGCAACAGGGGCGTTACCGCTACGCCAGGACTTTTCAAACGTCGTGTTTCGTACGCAGGAGGGCGGGATCCGCGCTTTCAAACGTTGTGGCGCGCATCCCGGGGGCTAGGGCAGCGTCAGCGACGACTTCAGGCGGAAGGTGAAGACGGTTTCGGCGGGGATCTCGACGTCTTTTTTTCCGGTTGCCGCCGCGCCGGCCGCTCCCGCGCCCGCTCCCGCAAGCGCACCGATAGCCGCGCCCTTGCCACCGCCCGCGAGAACGCCAATCAGCGCTCCCACTCCCGAACCGCCGCCGATCATTTCCAAATTGCGTTTCTTATGCGCCGCGCTGGTTTGCGTATCGAGAGAGGTGACGATCGGCAGATCTTGGCCATTCACCTCCACCGAATCGAGCGTGATGCCGATCACTGCCCGTCCCTCCATGCGCCCTGAGGACCGCGAAGTGGAGACATGGCCGCGCAGCCTGGCGCCGCGCGGGAGCACTTCGCGCCCTCCGATGTCCACAGGACGCTCAAGGGAAGCCGTGAAGGGGTCGCCGGCGCGGTTGCGCGCCGAGGACAGCGCCTGGCTGATTCGCGCTTCGAGAACCGTGCCCGCGGGAATCACTAAGGGCGCCGGCGTTGGCAAGGGCGCCGGCGTTGGCGCCGCTGCCGGATCGCTTTTTGCAGCTTCGGCCGGCGAAGGCGCCATGCTGCTGCGCGCCTCCGGCTGCTTGCATCCTGTCAGGCAGACGAGCAACAGCCACGCTATCGTATGTCGCGTCACAACTCAGAGATGCGCGGCCTGCCAAAACGTTTCAGCGGCCTGAGGAGCCGAAACCGCCATCGCCGCGGCGGGATTCGCCGAGCTCGCCTTCTTCCCATTCGATCGCTTCATAGCGCGCGACAATGAGTTGCGCGATGCGATCGCCTTTTTCGATCACGTAATCGGCGCGGCCGAGATTGAACATCACGACGCGAATTTCTCCGCGATAGCCGGGATCGATGGTGCCGAAATTCACCGTAATCGAGTGCTTCAGCGCCATTCCGCTGCGTGGCCGGACCTGCGCCTCGTATCCCGGCGGAAGCTCGATGGCGAGTCCGGTGGGTACGGCCTGGGACTTTCCTGGGCTTAGTACCGTACGTTCTATCGCTGTCAGATCGAGGCCTGCATCTTCGTTGGATCCATGCGCGTAGGCAGGCGCGGTGGCGTCAGGATGAATCTTCTTAATCCGAATTTTCATGTGGGAACAGTTATCATAGCCGTTTGTGACCCAAGCCAAGCGAGTCATTGCGGTATCGCCGATGCCCCCGGAAAAGAGCGCCTATTCGCTGGCCCGATACAGCCGTTCCCCGGATTCGATCCGCGATTCGATCGAATGGGTGCGGACGCACGATTCGGCTAAGTTCCTGGAAAGCTTTTATTACAACTATGGCCACGCCTCCATTGCGGATCTGGGGCACCTCACTTTGTGCTTTGAAGGCATCTCCGAGCTTGCCGCCATCGAGATCGAGGACGAGCAGCTCTGGGATGGTCAGGCTCGATCATCACGCTACCAGGATTTTTCACGCTCGGGTTTCATTACGCCGCCGGGAGCCGGGGAATCGTACGCTAAAGCCGCCGCGGAACTGCTGAAGGCCTACCAGCGAATCCATAAGACGATGAGCGACTACCTCGCCGATCGTCTGCCGCGGCCCGCGGATATGAAGCCGGAACTGTATCGGCGCAACATCTCCGCGCGGGCGTTCGACATCGCGCGATACACCTTATTCCTTGGCGTCCCGACCGGAGTCGGCCAGGTTACCAGCATACGCACGCTGGAGCGTCAGATCCGCCGGCTGAAGGCATCCGAGTACGCCGAAGTTCGCCAGATCGGGGAGGAAATGGCCACGGTGTGCGCGGCGCCTCCCGAATGTGTCTGGGATGAAGCGTCAGCGAGAGAGGCGCTGGCTCCTACGCTTGCTCGCCACGTCGACCCGGACCAGCATGTTGCGCAATCTCGCGCCGATCTTGAGCAGTGGGCGCGCGAAAATCTTCCGCCTTCCTCAAAAAGCGACGGCCAGGATTTGGTTTACCTCACGCGCCCCATCGACACCCACGCCGATGTCACCGCGCAACTGCTGTTCCCAGTCACGGACCGGTCCTTTCACCAGCTCTACGATATCGTGTCCGGATGGAGCACGGCTCAGCGCAATGAAGTGATCGATCTGGCGCTGCGCTCCCGCGGGGATCGCGATGAACTGCTGCGGGCCTTTCGCGGCGGGCCGTACGCGTTCGATTTCTTGATCGATATCGGCGCCTATCGCGACCTGCATCGCCATCGCCGCTGTCATCAGTTCCGGCAGGCGTTCACGGGACGGTACGGATACGAGACGCCGGAGGCGCTGGCTGCGGCGGGCTTGAAGAATGAATACGAGTCGCTCATGGACGCGACGCTGGCCGCGATGAACGCGATGGAGGGCAACGCGGCGCATTATCTGGCTCCGTTCGGCGCGCGCTCCCGCTTTCTGTTCAAGATGGATTTCGCCGAGGCGGAATATATCGCGCGCTTGCGGAGCGGGGTCAAGGGACATTTCAGCTATCGCCAGATCGCGTGGCAGATGAAGGAGAAGATGCAGCAGCTCGAACCGGAGCTCGGCCGGCTGATGCAGGCGACGCCACCATGGGTGGATGATCCGCTGAAGCGATAGAAGTTTGGTGTCTCGCCAATCCCGCCTACGCTATTAGGCGCGTTTTCCAGCCCGGTGAAAGCCAGGCTGGTTTTGAACCGTTATTTACAATAATTTACAATTAGGAAGATTGACTGTTAACGTAGTTAAGTCCATAACTGCCGTTATTTTGCGCGATCCGCCGCATTTTTTGAGGCACTTCCGCGTGAAAAAGCGCGGGAACCAAACTGCGTCGAACCGTCGTATAGTGAATGAAGCTGGAGGTTAATCGATGCGTGTTCTGCCGTTTGGCTTACTGTGCGCCGCAATCGTCGCGGCCGCACCCGATCCGACGTTTTATAAAGACGTTCTCCCCATTCTGCAAAAAAATTGCCAGACCTGTCATCGGCCGGGCGAAGCTGCGCCGTTCTCGCTGATGTCATATGACACCACGCGGCCGTACGCGAAATCGATCAAGGATGCGGTGCTCACGCGGCAAATGCCGCCATGGTTTGCCGATCCGCATTTCGGAAAATTCGCGAACGACAGGAGGCTGAGCGAAGCCGACATCAAAACGGTGGTCGCCTGGGTCGATTCGGGCGCGAAGGCGGGCAATCCAGCGGATGCGCCGAAGCCGGTCCAGTTCGCCGAGGGTTGGGTGATCGGCAAGCCGGATATGGTGCTGGAAGTGCCGACGGCGTTTGAAGTTCCCAAGGAAGGCACGATTGATTATCAGTACGTGCGGCTGCCTACCAACTTCACCGAAGACAAGTACGTGCAGTTTGCCGAAGCGCGCCCGACCGATCGCGAGCATGTGCATCACATCATCGCCTTCATTCGCGATCCGCACTCGCCGTGGATGAAAGACGCGCCGATCGGCGTGCCGTTCGTTCCGGAAAAAGGCAAGGGCGGGGAAGGCGGAGGCGGCGGATTCGGCGGAGACTTCCTGGCCGGATATGCTCCGGGGACAATTCCGGAGATGCAGAAGCCGGGCGAAGTGAAGCTGATCCCCAAGGGCGCGGACATTATCTTCCAGCTCCATTACACGGCGGATGGAAAGCCGGGCAGCGACAAGAGCCGCGTCGGCCTGATTTTCGCCACGGAGCCGCCGAAAGCGAGGGTGCTGACGCTGGCCGCCACCACGGCGGACTTCACCATCCCGCCCGGCGATCCGAATCATGAAGTGAACGCGAAGATCACGCTGCAAGACGATTCGACGCTGACCATGCTACTGCCGCATATGCATCTGCGGGGGAAAGACTTCGAATTCCGCGTGGTATTTCCGGACGGGCGCAAGGAGACGCTGCTGAAGGTGCCGCACTACAGCTTTAGCTGGCAGCTTTCCTATTACTTGCAGCAGCCGCTGTTTTTACCCAAGGGCACTACCGTCGAGTGCACGGCGCACTACGACAATTCGCCGAACAATCCGGCCAATCCGGACCCGACCAAGGAAGTCCATTACGGCGAGCAGAGCTGGGATGAGATGATGTTCGGATTTTTCGACGTTTCCGTTCCACTGAATGAAAATCCGATGGACCTGATGCGGCCGAAAAAGCAGCCCTCGACCAGCGCGGCCAACGATCGTTAATTTGCTGTTGTTGCGCACGCGGAAGCCGGGCTTATTTCCGATTCATCCGCCGCCGGACGATCTGACGATATACAGTAGAAGAGCGGAGTGATGTTTCGAATCGCCATTTTGTTCGGGCTGAGCGCGGCGGTGATCGGCGCGCACGATATTATTACCACGAAAATCACCTGGTCGAAAGAGATGTCGCGGCTTGTCTACAAGCGCTGCGCCATGTGCCACCGCGACGGCGGTTCCGCGTTCTCGCTGATGAGTTATGAGGTCGCGCGGCCCTGGGCCAAGGCGATCAAGGAAGAGGTTCTCGAGCGCCGCATGCCTCCGTGGCAGGCGGTAAAGGGCTTCGGCGAATTCAAGAATGATCGCGGGCTCACGCAGGAAGAGTTGGAAGTGATTTCCGATTGGGTGGAAGGCGGCGCGCCGGAAGGCGATCCGCAATTCCTTCCACCGCCGCCGAAGCCAGCCGAGTGGCTGGACCCGGCAAGCCCGGCTGGCGCGGGACAGGTCGATATCGCCGGCGGGACGAAGATCGACGCGCCGATTTCCGTTGTGGCGATTCGCCCGAAAAGCCTCAACAAGGGCGCAACCGTGCAGGTGGTGGCGATGCGTCCGGATGGGACATTCGCGCCGCTCGTTTGGATCTATCAGTTCAATCCGGATTTCGCGCGGACTTATTACTACCAGTCTCCGGTGGCGCTGCCGGCCGGGACTGAGATCCTGATGAGTCCGGAAGGCAACGGCACGTTTTCGCTTTTTGCCGTGGGAGACAGTGCACCCGCGCGGAAAACTCGTCTGGCGAGATAGAGTTCCGAAATGGTTTGCACGCCGGCAATGCCCCACTCGTCTATTCCTTTTGAAGCATGAAGCCCGGCGTGTAATGTCGAGCTAAGTTGTTGATATGGCAGCAACGGACCGCCATCTTCCCACCGATCCCGTACAGGAAGCCGCTCGCGCGCGCGCCGTCGCTGAGCGTTACTACCACGAGTTCGTCGATCTGCGTGAGGTGCGCATCGATCACGACCTTTTTCATTCGATTCCGGTCGATCTGATGTTCCGTTACAATTTTGTGCCGATTCAGGCGCATAACGGATCGCTGGAGATTGCTCTGGCCGATCCGCGGAACCTGGGGTTGATCGATGAGCTGGCGGTGCTGCTCGGCAAAAAGCTGCGGGTGAAGGTCGCCACGCTGTCGCAGATTTCGGATCTGCTCAAAAAGACCGAACAGTCGCAGCGCGTTTTGGAGGAGGTCACCGAAGGCTTCACGCTGGACGTGGTCGGCGAGGAAGAAAATCCCGAAGAAACGCTTTCAATCGATAAGTTAAGCGCGGCCGATTCCGATATCGCGCCGGTGATCAAGCTGGTGGACACGACCATCTTCAATGCGCTGGAGCGGCGCGCCAGCGATATTCACATCGAAACGCGCGATCAGGAGGTGGCGATCAAGTATCGTATCGACGGCGTGCTCCATTATGCCATGCCGCCGATTTCCAAGGACTGGCATTCGACCATCATTTCGCGCATCAAGGTGATGAGCGAGCTTGATATCGCCGAGCGGCGCATCCCGCAGGACGGCCGTTTCCGGGTGCGCTACAAGAACCGGCTCATCGATTTTCGCGTGTCCATCATGCCGACGATTCATGGCGAGGACGCCGTGCTTCGCGTGCTCGATAAAGAATCGATGAGCGAGAAGTTCGCCAAACTCTCGCTCGACGTGGTGGGATTCGCCGACGCCGATCTGATCAAATTCCGGCGCTACATCAAGGAGCCGTACGGCATGGTGCTGGTGACCGGCCCGACCGGATCGGGCAAGACGACCACCCTGTACGCCGCGGTAAGCGAGATCAAGAACGACGAGGACAAGATCATCACCATCGAAGATCCGGTCGAATATCAGATCAAGGGCATCACGCAGATTCCGGTCAACGAAAAAAAGGGTCTGACGTTCGCCCGCGGGCTGCGCTCGATTCTGCGACACGATCCCGATAAGATCATGGTCGGCGAAATTCGCGACCAGGAAACGGCGCAGATCGCCATTAACGCCGCGCTCACCGGTCATCTGGTGTTCACCACGGTTCACGCGAATAATGTTCTGGACGTGCTCGGGCGATTTTTGAACATGGGCGTGGAGCCGTACAACTTCGTCTCCGCGCTGAACTGCATTCTGGCGCAGCGGCTGGTGCGCGTGATCTGCCCGCATTGCCGGAAGCCGGTCGAATATTCCGACGAAATGCTGCTCGAGAGCGGGTTGACTCCGGAACAATGGCGCGACGTCACGTTTTATGAGGGCGTGGGGTGTTTCGAATGCGGCGGCACGGGATTCCGCGGGCGCAGCGCGATTCATGAGCTGCTCGATTTGAGCGAGCAGATTCGTGAGGCCATCCTGAGCAAGCGTCCGGCTTCGGAAATTCGAAGAATGGCGCGGGAGGAAGGCATGACGTTTCTGCGCGAATCGGCGCTGGCCAAGGCGCGGAGCGGAGTGACGACGCTCAAGGAAATCAACAAGGTGACATTTATCGAGGGGTGAGCGGGGGCTCACGCCTTCAAAATATGGCGGTCTTGAATAAAATTGCGGCGCTGATTAAGGATCCGCCGCCCACTTATCTTTTCGAGCTGTCCGAGGCCGGGCTGGCGTACGCCCGCGGAACCGAAACGGGTTTTCATCGATTCGAGCCCGGCACGCTGCTGCCATCGCCGGTGGAGGATAATCTGCTGCGCGCCGACGCCATCCTGTCGGCGATTGGCGCGGCGGCGCCCGGAAATGGATCCAAAAAAAAGCGTCCGGCGGCGGTGATTTTGCCGGATTACGCCGCGCGCGTTTCCGTGCTTGATTTCGATTCGTTCCCCTCCGCGCCGGAGGAGCAGCGCTCCCTGGTGCGGTTTCGTTTTAAGAAAACGATTCCGTTCGACATCGATTCGGCCTCGGTCAGTTATTTCGTCCAGCCCGCGGCGAGCAGGAAAAAAATCGACGTGCTGGCGGTGATCGTGGCCCTTGAAGTGATCGCGCGTTATGAGGCGCTGTTTCGCGGCGCGGGTTTTCATCCCGGTTCGATCACCACCTCGACTCTGGCGGCGCTGAATCTTTATCATGGAAGCGGGATCGCAGTATTCGCGAAGCTGTGCGGCCGGGCGCTGACCGTAGCCGTCATTTCCGGAGAGGCGATCAAGCTGTTTCGCTGCGTGACGCTGGAGGAATCGAGCGAGGCGGAAATTTTAGGCGTCCTTTATCCCACCTTCGCCTATGTCGAGGACGAGTTGGGCGCTCCGGTGAACCGCCTGATTCTGTGCGGCCTTCCGCTGGAGCTGGCGCGCGGCCTCAGGTGCGAAGCCGAGCCGCTGCGCAGCCGCTTCGGCTTGCCGGGACCCTACGACGCCGGACTGCTCGGATACTTGGAGTCGATCCAGAACTGATGCGCGTTCCGATCAATCTCGCAAGCGAGCCTTTCCGGCAGGATCGGCCGGTGCTGATCGCCTCCGGAGTGTGCGCCGTCGCGCTCACCGCGCTGCTGTGCGTGATGATTTTTCTGATCGCCGGCGAGCGGGCGCGCGCGCGGGAAAATCGCATCGCCGTTGATCGCATGAACGCGCAGTTGCGCGGACTGGCGGCGGAGCAGGCGAAAGTCGATGCGTTCCTGCATCAGCCCGCGAACTCCGTCGTGCTCGAACGGAGCCTCCTGCTCAACGAGCTGATCGAGCGAAAATCGGTGAGCTGGACCCGGATTTTCGCCGATCTCGAAAGCGTTCTGCCGGCCAACGTGCGGCTCATTTCGGTGCGGCTGCCGAATATCGATTCGCGCAATCAGGTGATGCTGGACATGGTGGTAGGGGCGAAGGACCCGGCCGCGGTGATCGGATTTTTGAAGAACCTTGAGGAGTCGCCGCTGTTCGGGCCGGCGCAGACGCACAGCGCCCTGCCGCCTTCGCAGAATGAGCCGCTGTATCGATATCGCGTGACGGTGAGCTATGCGCAGAAACTGTGAACTTGCCCGCGGGGGCGGGCCGGTGAGCCGGATTCGATGATTCAGAATCTCAAAAGCAGCGATCCGAAATTGCTGGTGCGCGCCGTATTGGGCGTGCTCGCGGGCGCCAATCTGATCGCCGCGGGACTGGTGCTGTTCCCACCTGGCGGATCGGCCGAGCAGCTCGACCAGGAGCTGGCGGCGCTCCGCGCGCAGGTGGCCGCGCAGAAAGCGCGCCTGGAACAAACCAGGGAGCATGCCGCCGCCGTCGATAAAGGACGCGCCGAGGGCGATCAGTTTCTGTCGCGATACTTCCTGCCGCTGCGGACTTCTTATTCTACGCTGCTCGAGGAATTGCAGAAAGCGGCGGGCGAGACCAAGATCAAGCCCAAGGACACTTCGTTCTCCCAGGAGCCGATTGAGGGCTCTGACGATCTCAAAATGATCAGCATTACCGCCGGCTACGAAGGCAAGTACGAAGATCTGATGCAGTTGGTGCACAAGATCGATCAGTCGAAAAATCTGCTGATCCTGGAATCGCTGAGCGCGGCGCCGCAGGCCAATACGGATGCGCTGACGGTCAGCCTGAAACTGGACACTTTCGTGCGCGACGATGGTTCCGGAGGAGAACCGTGAGGCTGGTTCCCGCCACCATCGGCGCCGAGCCGAAGAAGCTCGCAATCCTGGGCGTGCTGCTGGCCGCCGCCGGAGTCGTGTACTTTATCAATCGCGACCCGTCGCCGGTGAGCGCGACGGCTTCGCCCAAAACGCCGCCGCTCGATGTGAGGCCGGCGGTGAAGACGGTCGCGCCGCGGCCTTCCGCGCGGATCGGAGCCCGGCTGGTGGAGGATTTCAAACCGTCGCTGAAGCTGAAGGAAGGAGTCGATATCAGCAGAGTGGATCCAACGCTGAAGCTGGATCTGCTGGCCAAAGTGAGCAGCGCCGGTCTCGATCTGGGCACGCGCGGGAGCGTTTTCGATTGGGGCAAAGCTCCGCCGCCTCCGCCGCCCGTTAAAATCGAACCCGGCAAAGTGGCCGAGATTTACGGCCCGATGCCGCCGACCCCCACGCCTCCGCCGCCAACGCCGCCGCCCAGCCCGCCGCCTCCGCCGATCCCGCTGAAGTTTTACGGATTTTCGATGCGCAGCGGGGCCAAGCGCGCGTTCTTTCTGGACGGCGACGAGATCGATGTCGCGGGCGAAAACGAAGTGATTAAAAATCGCTACAAGGTTATCCGCATCGGCGTCAATTCGGTGGAGATGGAGGATTTGAACTTCAAGCATCAGCAGACGCTGCCACTTATCGCGGAGCTGGCCGGATGAACACGCATCCGCTTTCGCGGAAAAACGGCGAGCGCGGATTCGCGCTGCTGCTGGTTTTTCTGCTCGCCGCCGCCATCGCCCTGATGTTCTATCAGCAGATGCCGCGCGTCGCCTTCGAGGCGCAGCGCGATAAAGAACAGTTGCTTGAAGACCGCGGCCACCAATACGTGCGCGCCATCCAGATGTATTTCGTGAAATACAAGAAATACCCGGCAAAAATCGAGGACCTGGAGAGCACCGATAATATTCGCTTCCTGCGCCGCCGCTACATCGATCCGATGACCGGAAGCAAGGACTGGCGGCTGATCCACGTCAACGGCATGGGCCAGTTGACCGATTCGCTGGTGACGCCGCTGTCGCCCTCCGGACCCAGCGGAGCGGGAGGCGCGGCATCGGGCGCAAGCGGGGCAGCGGGCGCATTTACCATGAACAACACGCCGGCTGGACCGAGCTCGCCGCCCGAAGTGAACCCGATGGTTCAGCATCGCCCGAGCGATCGGCCGATCGACGGCGGTCTTGCCGGAGCGCCCAATCCCGCCGATGTGGATCCCAACGATCCGCGCTACTGGCCTCCCATCACGCTGATGCCTTCCGGACCGAGTGGCGCATCGGGTCCGACGATGGCGCGCGGCGCTCCCACGTTCCCCGGGATTCCGGGACAGCAGCTTCCCGGACAGCAGCAGCCCGGGCAGCCCGGTCAGGGACTGCCGTTTCCGGTACAACAGCCGGGGCAGTTGCCGATACCCGGAATGCCAGGCATTCCGCCGCCGCAGCCCGGAGAAGCGCCGGCCACGATTCCGGCCAATCCGACGCAAGCTGGGTTCAATCCGCAGGCGCCTGGCCAGCAGGCGTTCCCGTTTACTCCGCAATCGCCGCCAGCGCAGCAGCCGGGGGCGCCCTCGGCTCCGCCCAATCCGGCGCTGGGAATGATCAACAACATGTTGACCAATCCGCAGCAGAACACCCAGACCACGACCATTCAAAACAATCCGCTGTTGGCCGGCGGGCTGGCGGGCGTGGCGACCACTTTCAAGGGCCCCAGCATCGCAGTTTACAACAAGCAGGAAAAATATCAGCTCTGGGAGTTTATCTTCGACCTGAAGAGCCTCATGGGCCAGACCACGCCGACCGGTCAACCGCCGCAGCAGAACGGGCAAGGCGTTTCCTCTCCGGCGCATCCATAACCTTCGGCGAGAACGGGAGTTGCTCTTCGCCTTCTAATGATGTTATTGTTGAGCAGTTGGGTTGGGGATTATATGCTGCGAAACGAAGCTAATGGCCGAATCCGATCATCCCGCCAACCCAAACAAAGATCGCTCCTCTGAATCTCGTTCGCCGGAAGAGCAGGACGCAAGAATCAAACTGCTCAATCCGCTCGAACCCTTCGAGCGCGCCGCGCGCGTTGTCGAAATGTCGCGCGGGGCAATGAAATTGAGCGTCGATTCAATGTTGCTGCCGGGAACGCTGGTCCAGATACGTTATCAGGGCAAGCTGCTGTGGGGCGAAGTGAGTTTCTGCGAGCCGTCCCCGGCGGGATTCGCGGCGGGCGTGCGGCTTCAGGACGTTTTCGAAACAGACTGAATCCAGCAAGCCCGGCCGCTTGAATGACGGGGCTTGTTCCAAACCGTGAATCAACCGGGCATGGCGGCTTACGGGCTTTTTAGCTCCCGCGGCAGGGAAGCGAGCATCGCCATCCACTCGTCGAATCCCGCACCGCGCTTGGAGGACACCCCGAGGATCCGCATTCCCGGGCGGACGCTTTGGATGTTGCGCTCGCACAGCGCGCGATCGAAGTCCGCCGCCTCGGCCAGATCGATTTTCGTGATCACCGCGACGTCGGCGGTGTTGAAAATCGTCGGGTACTTGAGCGGCTTATCCTCGCCTTCGGTCACCGACAGCAGCACCAGCCGCAGATCCTCGCCCAGATCGAATGACGAGGGGCAAACCAGATTGCCGACATTTTCGATAAACAGAAAATCGAGCTGTTCGGGCAGCCATCCTTCGAGCGCGCAGCGGATCATCGCCGCGTCCAGATGGCAAACCGTGCCGGTCACGATCTGTTTCACCAGCGCTCCGGATCGCCGCAGCCGCAGTGCGTCGTTTTCCGTCGCCAGATCGCCGACCAGGGCCGCCACGCCATAGCGCGGCTGAAGCTCGGCAAGCGTCCTCTCGAGAAATGCCGTCTTTCCGGAACCGGGGCTCGATACCAGGCTGATGACGGAAATTCCCGTAGCGCGAAAACGCGCGCGCAGCTCGCGCGCGGTGATGTCGTTCTGCTTGAGGACGTCACGCCGCACTTCGACGAATCGCGGCGTCATTCGGCAATCTCCAGCGCGCGCACCTGCAATTCCTTTCCTTCGAGAATTTCCGAAATGGGCGATCCGCACCGCGGGCAGAGAAACCATTGAACCCCATCGACGCCGCGGCGAGCCTGGCATTTGGCGCAATAGCCGACAATCGGCACTTCCTCGATCACCAGCCGCGATCCTTCCAGCGCCGTTCCGGCGGCGGCCATGTCATAGGACGCAAGCAGCGCATCCTTGACCACTCCCGAAAGCCGGCCGAGCTTCAGGTGAACGGCGCGAATACGCGCCTGGCGCGCCGCCGCTTCTTCTTCGGCCATTTCGACGATGCTCAAAGCGATCGAAAGTTCGTGCATGCCGGATTCAGATGATGCACCCGCGCCCCTGCCATCCGATCTGTATGGCTTTGCCCGCCTCGACGAGCACCGGCACCATCCGTTGTCCTCCCGTGGCGAAATTCATGCGCGCGCGCGCTTCCGGGTCGCGCTCCACGTCGAATTCGACGAAGTCGCGGCCGCTCAGCTCCAGCCATTCGCGCATCTCGCGCGTGAAGGGGCAGGAAGCGGTCCCGTATAACTCAAGGGCGGCCACGCGCCAGCACCTCCAATTGTTCGCGCAGGATGTGATACGCCGATGCCTGCACTTCCTGGATGCGCGGGATGTAATCGGAGCGCACCACGACCGGAAAATCGGCCAGGCCGCGGCGCAAAATTTCACCGCCGTCGTAGCCGAGCAGCGCAACGGTCAGCAGCCCGCGTTTCCGCGCCTCTTCGAGCGCGAGAATAATATTGCGCGATCCGCCGCTGGTCGAAATTCCGATCGCGATATCCACCGGCCGCGCCTGCGCAATCATCTGTCGCAAAAAGATCACCTCTACGCCGACATCGTTGGCTACCGCCGTCAGCGTCGCCGGCTCCATTGCCAGCGAAACCGCCGGAATCGCGAGATAACCCGCCGGCGGAAGAACGCAATCGAGCGCGAAATCGTTGGCGTCAGTGGCCGAACCCCCGTTGCCGAACAGGATCAGCTTGCCGCCCTTTGCCAGCCGGTCATGAATCGCGCGCGCGGCTTCTTCAAGTCGCGCGGACTGCTCTTCGGCCAGGCGCGCGCGCAACTCCGCGTCATCGCGCGCCTTCATCTGTATCGATTCGGCGACCTGGGCGATCAGCCCGCCGGTTTTCTGCCGCTCGCCGCCGAGAAATGGATAGAGAAACGCCGATTCGCCCGCGTCCTGGCCGAGCTCGCGATGCTCGAAAAAGACATGCACCGTCTCCCACAGCGTGTGATAAAGAATTTCGATCAGCTCCTGATGCTCGAATGGATCCGGCAGCGGATCGCTCAGCGCATACGTGCCGCTGTTTCCCGGGAGCGCAAAGGTCATCGCGCCGCGATTCCCAGCCCATTCGAGCACGGCCGAAACTTCTCCATCGCCTTCCGGCGGAGCGAACCCCATGACGATGTCCTCGGGCTGGAGAATCGACTTCACCCATGCTTCGAAAGCGAGCGAAATGTCGATAGCCGGCAGCGCCCGCTTGCCGACGATGATCGGATGCACAAATTCGACCGAGACGTGCTGCGCGTCCGTGGCGTATGGCCCGCGTCCGAAGGCCAGCAGGCGCCCGCCATTCAGGAATCGTTCCGACATTTCGCGGCAGGCGCCGGCCAGCCGCGCCGCTTCGCGATCGAAAAACGTCTGGTAGAGACGGTTACGCTTGATGAACCGCGCGGCGAGATTTTCCGCGACCGCCGTCATCAGCAAATCCTCGGGAGCGGGTCGCCGACCAGCATGTCCACGATCCGGCTGCCGCCATAAGCCGACTTCACCACCACTGCGCCGGCAGGGTGCGCGATGACTTCTCCGAAAATCGACGCGTATTCTCCGCCCGGCGTCTCGCGAAGCGCGGCCACGGCGGCTTCGGCAGAATCCCGCGCCACCACCGCGATCAACTGCCCTTCATTGGCGATGTGCAGCGGATCGAGCCCGAGCAGCTCGCAAGCGCCGCGGACGGCGTCGCGCACCGGAATTCTTTCCTCCTCGGCGGCGATTGCCAGGCCGCAATCGAGCGACAGTTCATTCAGCGCCGTCGCCACGCCCCCGCGCGTCGGATCTCGCATCCAGTGCACCGCGCCGCCGGCCGCGCGCGCCAGCGCTTCCACCAGCGGCAGCACGGATCGCGTATCGGAGCGCAGCTCCGCTTCAAAATCGAGCTCGCCGCGGGCGAGCAGAATGGTGATGCCGTGATCGCCGATGGGGCCGGAAAGAATCACCTGATCGCCCACGCGGACGCGCGCCGGCGAAATTTCAAGATCCGGAATGACGCGTCCAACAGCCGAGGTCGTGATGTACATGCCGTCGGCTTTTCCGTGCTCGACGACTTTCGTATCGCCGCCGGCGATGGTCACGCCCGCGCGCGCGGCGGCGCCGGCCATGGCGCGAATCTCGGCTTCCAGT